>Ga0209208_10000310_pt1 | contig 59900 bp, 56 predicted proteins | sample S1TSphfallax_3_FD_187694 | JGI IMG/M metagenome (GOLD analysis project Ga0209208, IMG submission 187694) | Host-associated microbial communities from peat moss isolated from Minnesota, USA - S1T2_Fd - Sphagnum fallax MG (SPAdes) (version 2) | ecosystem: Host-associated > Plants > Peat moss >... | reverse complement strand
GCCAGACACATCATCTTGTCCATGCGCTTCATGTCGGGCACGGTTTTCACCAGCAGCGGCGGAAGCTCATGCGTCTTGCCGCCCGGCACTTCGACAAACTTTCGGTCACCTATAATGTCCATGTCAATCCTTGTCTCATCGACTTACTCGGTCAACAGGTTTCACTCATTGTAGAAACACCTTAGCGAAGATGGCAAGTGTTCCGCGATTTTGGCAGCAATGTCGCGGCAGTGCCAGCGATTTTGAAGGCCGCGATATGCTGATGTTAATGTCTTTTTCGGGCCCTTTCCGTTTGGCCCTCTACCTCTTCTTATCGACCATTCCTCTTTATTGTTCAGTCTTATCGCAATGCACCGGCAATGCGAGCAGTTTTCTGCCCTGCGAATTGACGTTTGCGCTGCAGCCGGGAGACTTGGCGCCAACGGCTTCCACCTATAAAGACGAGATTTTGACAGTAGAGTTTCGCTCTCCGAAAGCGACGACGTACCTGATGCATCAGTTTGCCGACAACCGGCAGGCGCTGCGGGTGCGCTTTACGCCAACCGAAGCGGGCGCCTGGACGTATAAGGTTTCCAGTTCCATTGCGCGCCTGGACGGGCAGGAAGGCCGCTTCAACGTGGGCGATTCCGGCGGCACGGGCATGGTGGACGTGGCCAACCTGCGGCATTTCTGGACCACCGGCAAGCGGCCGCATTTGTGGTTTGGGGCGGAGGTTCCGTTTCTGGCGCTGGACCAAACCACGTTCGAAGCGTGGCTGGATGCGCGCAAAAAAGACGGGTTCACGCATATCCGCGGAATTGTTTTAAATACTGGCGGCCCGCTGAAACCGATGACGGCGGCGGGCGAGCCGAATCCGGCGTATTTCACGGCGCTGGACGACCGGCTGACGGCGGCGGCTTCGCGCGGGTTGACGCTGGACCTGGTTTTGGCGGACACGGCTTTTACCGAAAATGTTTTGTTGAAACAGCGCGATGCGCTGGACCCGCTGGTTCGCTATATTGCGGCGCGCTATGCGGGGCTGAATGTGACCTGGCAGGGCCTGCAGCAGTTTGAGCGGCTGGCGGGAACGCGGTCGCTGCTGAAGGATGTCGGGCTGATGCTGAAAAAGTACGACACGTTCCAGCATCCAAGATCGACAGACGCGCGCGATTCTTCTTCCCCGCTGATTCCCGATTCTTGGATGAACTACCTGATTGAAGCTTCGCCCGATCCGCAACTGGGCGCGGTGGAGCATCAGTTTACGGAGCAGCCGGAGATTCACCTGGTGCAGGCGACGGAGCCCGAGGCGTTCCGGCATGAGCTTTGGAACGCGACGACGAATGGCGAATATCCGTCGGTGTCGTATGAGGCGCTGCGAAATGTTCAGAACGTGAAGGCGGCCGAGACTTGGTTTCAGGTGGTTTCGCAAACGCGGCATTGGGAGTTGGAGCCCTATTTTGACGTGAATGGCGCGCGCGCGACGGGCCTGGATGAAGTGGAATATCTGGCGTACGCGCAGAAGCCGGGGATTGTTGAAATCACTTTGCCGCGGCATAAATACAATCCGGTGTGGGTGAATCCGGCGACGGGCGAAGAGATTCCGCTGAAGGATTATCGCGGCGAAGTTTTTTCGCGCCAGACACCGGATGATTCGCATGACTGGGTGCTGACGGTGCCGCGCGACGGGCAGAAGGCGAACATGGCGAAGTATTATTATTTCGAAAGCCAGGAGCCGCCGGTGCAGGAAGTGGAGACGGACCCGGCCAAGGCTCCGTTTGAAATTGTGCAGCCGGGGGGCGATGCCATTTCTTTGTCGGACCCGATTCCTTATTCGATCAAGCTGACGCGCGCCAACCGGGCCAGCCGCACCATGCAGTATGTGTGGTGGGGCGAAACGGTTCAGGGCGGCGAGGGTGCGCGGGTGCTGGGCGTGGGCGCCAGCGGAAAATCGGAAACCATGAACAAGATGGCGGCCGATGCGCCGAATTTGAATATTCGCGTGGAGGCGATCAACGCCAACGGCAAGGCCTATGAAGTGGACAAGGTCTATGAGCTGAAGCCTTGATTATTCTGGCGCTTGACACGACGACCGACCTGACCAGCGTGGCGGTGCGAAGGGATGGAGTTGCGGCTGCCGAGGAAGTGCTGGTGGCGGCGGACGGGCAATCGCACGTGATTTTCCAGATGATTCAGGCGGCTTTGGAGAAGGCGCAGGTTGCGCTGTCGGATGTGGATTGTTTTGCGTCGGCGGTGGGCCCGGGATCGTTCACAGGCGTGCGGATTTGCCTGGCGGCAGCGAAGGGATTGGCGGATGCGACGGGGAAGCCGGTGGCGGGTGTGTCGAATCTGCGGGCGCTGGCGAGTTTTGGCTCGGCGGAGCTGCGGAATCCAGTTCTGGATGCGCGGCGCGGGCAGATTTACACGGCGATTTATGGTGCGGACCTTTCACTGACGGGCGAAGAATTAGTTGTTGCGGCTGCGGAGTGGAAGGTGGCTGAGGGTGTTGAGCAGATTTCGGTGAAGGTGCCGCTGGCTGCGGCGATTGCGCTTTGCGCAGAGATGGATGGTCCGGGGAAGTGGCAGGATGGGGCGGCTTTGGATGCGCATTATGTGCGCCGTTCCGATGCGGATTCGGTGTGGACGGATACCGGCCGGATTTCCCGTTAGCGGGGCGCAGCTTGGCAGTTGAAATTCGCGAAACGCGCGCCGGTGTCGGAACCGCGAAAGACGATTCGCGAGACGCGGTTGCTGCCCGATTCCAGGTAAATGAGCGCCTTTTCGTTCGATTCAAGCACCGCCGCTCGCCGGCCGCGCAGCGTAGCCCAGCGGCGAAACGAAAATTCAGCATTCGGCTTCAGCAGGGTATTGATCATCGAATCCACATTCAGGGTAGCGGCGACTCCATCTTGTTCCAGCGTCTGGTTTTCCGGGAAGTCGACAGTCACCACGCTCAGCGCACGTGACGAGCCCTGAACGGAGTCGGGAAGAAGACCGGACTTCTGGCTGCAGGAAAATCCAGCGGACGTGTATTGCGACAGTTGCGTTCCGAGGCGGGAAAGCATCTGTTGCAGGTCAATGGAATCCGGCGGCGGCGGCAAGAGGAGAGGATTTTGCGCGTCCGCGAGGGCGGAAGAGAACAGCAGGGCAAAGAGCGCGAATGAAATATTGCGACGCATCCTTGACTTCAGTTTACTCCAATTTTGCGGTGCGCTTACAATGGTTGACTATTATGCTTAACCCGCGCCAGGCGCTTGCCTTGCTGAGTGTGTTTGCCATTGCCACCCAGGCCGCTGATTCTCCGCATGCTTTGCGAGGCTACTCCGCGCAAAGCTCCGCCAGCGAGATGCAGTGGGAAGAAAAGTTCAAACAGATTCCGCAGCAAGACCGGCTGCGCGAAAACATGCGCCGCTTGTCGGCGCGGCCGCATCATGTCGGGTCTCCCTATGACAAAGACAACGCGGAGTGGATTCTGGCGCAGATGAAGTCCTACGGCCTGGACGCCAAAATTGAAACGTTCGACACGCTGTTTCCCACTCCGGCCGAGCGTTCGCTGGAGATGCTGGAGCCCGTCAAATACAAGGCCAAGCTGGAAGAGCCGGCGCTGGAGGTGGACCCTACATCGAATCAGAAGAGCGAGCAGTTGCCGACTTACAACGCATACTCGATTGACGGCGATGTGACCGCGCCGGTGGTGTTCGTGAATTATGGCAGTCCGGCTGATTATGAAGAGCTGGAGCGGATGGGAGTTTCGGTGAGCGGGGCGATTGCGCTGGCCCGTTATGGCCTCACCTGGCGTGGCATTAAGCCGAAAGTGGCGGCGGAACATGGCGCGGTGGGATGCCTGATTTATTCCGATCCGCATGAGGACGGGTATTTTCAGGGCGATGTTTATCCGAAGGGCCCGATGCGCCCTCCGTTTGGCGCGCAGCGCGGGAGCGTGATGGATATGCCGACGTATCCAGGTGATCCGGCGACTCCGGGAGTGGGCGCGACGCCGGAGGCGAAGCATTTGCCGCTGAGCGAGATTAAGACGCTGACCAAGATTCCGGTGATGCCGATTTCGTATGAAGACGCGGAGCCGCTGCTGTCGCATTTGAATGGCGAGATGGTGCCGCCGGCGTGGCGCGGTTCGCTTCCCTTCCCTTATCATGTGGGTCCGGGACCGGCCAAGGCGCATCTGCACTTGAAGTTCAATTGGGACCGCAAGCCGCTGTATGACGTGATTGTGAAGATACCGGGCGCGAAGTATCCGGATGAGTGGGTGATTCGCGGCAACCATCATGATGCGTGGGTGAATGGCGCGGGTGATCCGGTCTCAGGCGCAAGTCCAGAGATGGAAGAGGCGCGCGCTTTAGGCGAGCTGCTGAAGCAGGGATGGAAACCGGACCGGACCATTATTTATTGCTTCTGGGATGGCGAGGAGCCGGGGTTGCTGGGATCGACGGAATGGGCCGAGACGCATGCCGATGAACTGAAGGCGCATGCCATGGCCTACATTAACTCCGATGGCAACGGGCGCGGTTATTTCAGGGCTGAAGGTTCGCATTCGCTGGAAAGCTTTGTCAATGGCATCGCCAAGGATATTGAAGATCCGGAGACCAAGATGACGGCGTGGAAGCGGGCGCGGCTGGCGGATATCTCGCGAGCGACCGGGCCACATAAGACGGAAGCAAGGACTCGGCCGGATGTCCGCATCGACGCGCTGGGATCTGGATCGGATTACACGGTGTTTACTGACCATCTGGGAATTGCGAGCTTGAATCTCGGATTCGGAGGAGAAGACGCGGGCGGCGGCCAGTATCACTCCATTTACGATGATTTTTATTGGTATACGCATTTTGAGGACACTGATTTTGCCTATGGGAAGGCGCTGGCGCAGACAGCCGGGACCATGATGATGCGGCTGGCGGATGCCGAGATATTGCCGTTCAAATTCACGAACTTCGCCGACACCATCCATATGTACATAACCCAGATCAAGGAACTGGACACCACGCAGCGCGCGCATGCCAAGGAGTTAGACGCCGAGATAGAGGAAGGTGTTTATCAGGCATTGGTGGATCCGAAGAAGAAGATGGTTCCTCCGGTGAAGGAGCCGATTCCGCCTTACTTGAATTTTGCTCCTCTGGATAACGCGGCGGACGACTTGACGCGCGCGGCGGAAGCGTATGAGAAAGCTTTCACTGCTGCGCCGATGCAGGGTTCGGCGGCATTAGATGCGAAGCTGATGAAATCCGAACGATTGCTGACGAATTCGGAAGGCTTGCCCAACCGTCCGTGGTTTCAGAATCTGGTTTACGCTCCGGGTTTTTACACCGGATATGGCGTGAAGACGCTTCCGGGCGTTCGGGAAGCGATTGAGCAGAAGCGCTGGACGGAAGCGGATCAGCAGATTGTGCGCGTGGCGAAGGCACTCCAGGATGAGGCGGATCTTCTTGATGAAGCAACTAAGGATCTGGGCAGCCATTAGCTGTCTGGCGTTCACCGTGGCGGGTCAGGAACCGCAGGCGAACCCGGCGGCCAGGACTCGCGAGTTTCTTGGCCTTGGTCCGGTTCCTGACGCGGCGGCGGCGAAACTCGGCGAGCCTTTGTATGCGGCGAACTGCGCCGCCTGCCATGGGAAGGAGGCGCGCGGGGCGCAGGGGCCAAACCTGCTTCGCTCGCCGCTGGTTTTGCATGACGAAAAGGGCGAAGAGATTGGGCAAGTGATTCAGAAGGGCCGAGCGGAAGCGGGCATGCCGGCTTTTCCCGGCCTGAGTGACACGCAGACGTATGACATTGCCGAGTTCCTTCACATGCAGGTGGAGCTGGCTGCGAACCGGGGCACTTATCGCGACACTTATGGAAACTTGCGGAACCAGGTATCGGGCGATGCGGACAAGGGGAAAGCGTTTTTCGGAGCGAATTGCGCGGGTTGTCATTCCGTCAGCGGGGATTTGGCGGGCATTGGCAAGCGCTATCCTCAGGCTTCAGTCATGCTGTCGAAAATTGCCTGGCCCGTTTCGAATGGGCCGCAGCAGGCTACCGTTATTGCTCGAAATGGCTCATTTACGGGGATATTGCTGAAGCGCGATGACTTCGACGTGGCGATTCGTGACAGCCAGGGCGGCTATCATGAGTGGCCGCGCGGCGAGGTGAAAGTGGAAATTCCCGACAAGCTGGCGGGGCACCGGGCGCTGCTGGGAAAGTATTCGGACGCGGATCTGCATAACCTGACTGCTTATCTGGTGAACGTGAAGTGAAGACCGCTTTATTTTTCCTGATCAGTGCTTGCGTCCTGGCGCAGGACACTTCATGGCCGACTTATAACGGCGATTACTCCGGCCGTCGGTTCAGTGAGCTGACGCAGATTAACCAGTCGAATCTTTCGCGTCTGAAGATTGACTGGATGTTCCGCATTACCGGCATTGGGCCGCAGCGGGGGGTGGGTGGTCCGACCATCAAATCCACTCCGCTGATGGTGGATGGCGTTCTTTACTTCACCATTCCCGACCACGTGTTCGCCGTGAATGCGGCGACGGGCGACAAAATCTGGCAGTTTGATTTTGAAGACCACGGCGGCCATTTGATTGGCCAGCGGGGCGTGGGAATTTACGGCAACTGGCTTTATTTTCTGACTCCGGACGGCTGGTTTATTTCTTTGAACAAGCAGGACGGCAAAGAGCGCTGGCGCAAGAAAGTGGCGGACGAAAAGCTGCAATACTTCACCACGATGGCCGCGATGATTGTGAAGAACCACATTATTGTGGGCGTGGGCGGCGATGCCATGGATGTGCGAGGGTATCTGGAGGCGCGCGATCCGGAGACCGGTGACGAGCAATGGCGCTGGTGGAGCGAGCCGCTGAAGATGGGCGATCCGGGTTCGGAGACCTGGCCTAACCAGGCCGCGATGGACCATGGCGGCGGGATGACTTGGCTGCCGGGGACTTATGATCCGGAGCTGAACTTGATTTACTGGGGCACCGGCAATGCGAACCCGGTGTTTGCGGGCCAAGGCCGGAAGGGCGCGAACCTGTACACGGCCTCGATTGTGGCCTTGAATCCCGACACGGGAAAGCTGGTCTGGTATTTTCAGGCCTCGCCGCATGACACGCATGACTGGGACAACGTGGAAACGCCGGTGCTGTTTGACGCGAAGGTGGATGGGCAGCCGCGCAAGCTGCTGGCGCAGGCTTCACGGTCGGGCTGGTTTTTTGTGCTGGACCGGGTGACGGGCAAGAATTTGGTGTCGAAGCCGTTCACGGGAACGGGCAACTGGGCAAAGGGCGTGGACGCGCGCGGGCAGCCGATTCCTGATCCTGAGAAGGAACCGCAGGTGGATGGCAGCATGATTGACATGCCGATTCAGGGAGGAACGAACTGGCCGCCTCCGAGTTATGATCCGCAGACGCATTTGTTTTATGTGAATGGCGCGGAGGGTTATGGGATCGCCTATCTTTATGACACCTCGGCTGAGCCGGAAGGTTATGGAGGCGGCGGCGGGGGAACGTTTGATCCTCGCACGGCGTTGTTTGCAATAGACGCGGAGACGGGCCAGGTGGAGTGGAAGCATGAAGTGCCCAGCACCAGCTTTTCCGGCGGGATGGCGGGCGGAATTTTAACCACGGCGGGGGGATTGCTGGTGACTGGAGATTCAGCGCATTTGGCGGTGTTTCATCCGAAGACTGGCGCAATCTTATGGAGTCAAAGGTTGCCGCAGCCTGTTAGCAATGGGCCGTCGACTTGGATGCTGAGCGGGAAGCAATACATTATTGTGGGCGCGGGCGATACGCTTTATGCGTTTAGTCTGGCGGGTGAGTGAATGGCTCGCAGACTGATTCGGCAGTGAGAGAGGGAGCTAGCGGGGTTGCGATCACGGATCGGCAAATACGCGGAAGGCGGCGGCCAGGATGCTGGTCTCCAGTTGCTTCATTTGGCGGCGGATCATGGTCTTGAATCGGGCGGAGGCGTTTTCCACGCTGTCCAGCAGCACTGCCAGGTTGTGATGATCGCCAAGGAGCGCGGCTAGCTGTTTCAATTCTTCATGTCCGGCGGGTTCCAGCAGTCGCCGCTGATTTAGTTCGCGTTTCACCGATTTGCGAAGCTCATGCAAATCTTCGGCGGTCCGGGTTTTCTTTGCTCTTGCGAGGGCGTGGCGGGTTTGTTTGCGGGTTTTTTGAAGGGCGGCGTCTAGCGATTGCTGGGTGACGTGCAGCACGGGCCAGTCTTCCATGCGCTTGCGGGTGGCCAGCAGTGAGGCGACGGAATCGGCCAGCGCGGATTCGCAATTGATGTCTTGCTGACGCCCAATCAGCGCTTGGCGCGGCGCGTTCAAGGCGCTTTTGCGTTTGTAGCGGGCGGCGAATTGATCCAGCAATTCCAGCGAGACGCGCGTGTCGCGCAAGGGGGCGAAGCGGCGCGCCACGTCTCGCAAGCGGCGGTTCTCTTCCACATAAATGGGGCCAAGCTGCGGCGACAGCAGGCGCAGCACGGAGCGCGCTCGCTTCAAAGACTTTCTGGCTTCATAAATGCGGAGATTCAAATCGTTCGGGGATTGCAGTTGCTTGATTGCGCCGCTCACCTGTTCTTGCGCGATTCGCTTCAGGCCGGATGCCAGCGCTTCGTCGTTCTGCAATTTGTAGGGCATAAACGGCGAAAGGCCGGGAAGCGTGTCGCCCCCCGGCCTTTTCTGCCTTCCTTCTGTTTATGAATGGCCTTCGGTGGGTCCGGCGGGCTTGCTGGTGGTGCTGCCGCCGTATTCCTTGTCGGCCTCCGCGTCGCGGCCCAGGGTGCGCAGCGCGGCCGAGGTGACGTGTTCGATGGTGAAGCCGTAATTCTTCATGATCAAATCGCCCGGGGCCGACGCGCCGAAGGTGTCAACCGAGATGATGATGCCTTCGTCGCCCGCGTATTTGGCCCAGCCAAAGCTGGTGCCTGCTTCGACAGCCACGCGCGCCTTGACACTCTTCGGCAGAACCGATTCGTGATAGGCGGCGTCCTGCAGTTCGTACAAATAGAAGCTGGGCAGGCTGACAACGCGCGCTTTCACGCCGTAGCCTGAGAGTTTCTTTTGCGCTTCCACGCAAAGGGAAACTTCCGATCCGGTGCCAATCAGAATCACATCGGGCGAACCGCCTTCGGCTTCGACGAGAACGTAGCCGCCCTTGCTGACGTCGCCTTTGGCTGTCGCGCGGTTCAGGTGCGGGAGAGCCTGGCGAGTCAGCGCGAAGAGCGTGGGGCCTTCATGCTGCACGGCGACGGCCCAGCTTTCCGCCGTTTCGGTGGCATCGGCCGGGCGCATCACGTTTAAGCCAGGGATGGCGCGCAGACCAGCCACCTGTTCGACGGGTTCGTGCGTGGGGCCATCCTGGCCGACGGCGATGCTGTCGTGCGTGAAGACATAAAACACCTTCAGCTTGCTCAGCGCGCCCAGGCGCACGGAGGGCTTCATGTAATCAGAGAAAACCAGGAAGGTGGCGCTGAAAGGAAGAATGCCGCCGTGAGCCGCCATGCCGTTGACCGCCGCGCCCATGGCATGCTCGCGCACGCCGAAGGCAACGTTGCGCCCGGCATAACCCCAGACGCCGCCGACCGCACCGGGGGTGGAAGGGCCGCCGAATTCGGTGGGCTGAAAATCGCCCGCACCCTTCAGAGCGGTGTTAGTGGAGGGGTTCAAATCGGCCGAACCGCCCATGATGTTGTGGATATTTTTGGCCAACCCATTCAGCACTTGCCCGCCCGCGGCGCGCGTGGCCAGCGGCTTGTCTTCAGGCTTCCATTTCGGAATGTCGGCCGCCCAGTTGTCCGGCAGCTTGCCGCTGAAGAACAGTTCCACTTCGGCGGCTTCGGCGGGATAGGAAGCCTTGTACGAATCGAAAAGCTTCTGCCATTCCGACTGGGCTTTTTCGCCTTTGGGAATCGCCTGGCGGAAGTAGTTCAGCGAATCTTCCGGCAGGAAGAATTTTTCGGTGCTGGGCCAGCCCAAGGCTTTCTTTGACGCCAGCAATTCATCGTCGCCCAGCGGTTCGCCGTGCGCGTGGAAGCTGTCCTGCTTCTTGGGGCTGCCGTAGCCGATGTGCGTCTTCACCAGAATCAACGACGGCTTGCTGACTTCGGCCTTCGATTCCTCAATGGCTTTGGAAATCGCTTCGACATCGTTGCCTTCCTTGACCAGCACGGTGTGCCAGCCGAGGGAATTGAAGCGCGTCTGCACGTCTTCCGTGTAGCAAAGGCTGGTGGCGCCGGCGAGCGAAATATGGTTGTCGTCGTAGAGGAAAATCAGCTTGCCCAGGCGCAGGTGTCCGGCCAGCGATGCGGCTTCGCAGGCAATGCCTTCCATCAAGTCGCCATCGCCGCAAATGCCGTAGGTGTGATGGTCAAACAAATTGAAACCGGGCTTGTTGAAGCGCGCGCTCAGCCACGCTTCGGCGATGGCCAAGCCCACCGCGTTGCCAAACCCCTGACCCAGCGGTCCGGTGGCCACTTCCACACCAACCGTGTGGCCGCGCTCCGGGTGACCGGGCGTCTTGCTGCCCCATTGCCGAAAATGCTTCAGCTCGTCCAGCGGCAGGTCGAAACCGGTCAGGTGCAGCAGGCTGTACAGCAGCATGGATCCGTGGCCGGCCGAAAGAACGAAGCGGTCGCGGTCAATCCAGTTCGGATCTTTGGGGTTGAACTTCAGGTACTTTGTCCAGAGGGTGTAAGCCATGGCGGCCGCGCCCATGGGCATGCCCGGGTGACCGGAGTTCGCTTCCTGCACGCCGTCGGCGGCGAGAAAGCGTATCGTATTAATGCAAAGGTCTTCAAGGGTGGTGGTTTCAGTGGTTGGCAAGTAATCCTCGTACTCGGAAAAATGAAAATCTCGTGACTATTTTGGCGCAAGTTACTGCAATGGTCGGGCGAAGTTAGTCGCTACTTACAGAGTATTACTTTCGGCGAAAACTTATCACTGATTTGCTTCACAAACGCAGTAACAGGGCAGCGAAACCGCTGGGACAGACAGCCCTTATCCGCGCAAGGGATAGCAGGCATAGGCGGCGGTTGACGGCTGCGGATAAGGGTGTCAGTCGCGGGTTTCGCTCGCTGCGAGAGAGGGCCTTATAAGTTGCGCTGCTTTGATCCCACCATTGATAAACGGAAAGCGGGGCGATGAACTTCGACGCGCACTCTGGCGATGCCGGCGGCGCGGGCCAGCTTTTCCAGCTCGGCGCGCGTGAAAGCGGCGCGCACGGAGATGACGCCGTCATGCACGGTGAGGCGGTTCCACTTGAGCAATTTTTTGGTGGCGGGCAGGAAATAGTAAGGAAGGATGTGGCGCTCCAGATCAATGATGAGCACGGCCTGGCGCGCCACCGAGTAAAAGCCGTGCAGCAGGTTCACCACTTGCTCGTCTGTGAAGTGATGCAGGAAGAGCGAGGAGAAAACGAAGTCGAACGTCTGGAAGCGGAAGGGCAGCGCGAAGGCATCGGCGATGACTTTGGGGTGGGACGCCCCTTCGGCGTTTACCTGGCTGTAATCGAGGCTGGTGATTTTGGCGTTCGGGTAGAGAGAGGAGAGATAGCGCCCGGTGTCGCCAGAAGCGGCGCCCACGTCGAGCATGGTGAAGCGGTCGCCGGGCTGCACCACGCGCGCCAAGAGCTTGGCGGCGGTGGAGTGGCCTCCGAAGCGCTGGTTAATGCGGACCAGGTCGGCCAGATTGGGGCGCGCCTCTTCGGGTTCGGCGTGGTCGAGAAGTTCAGGCTGAATCAGACGATGTTTAAACAAAGTGATAAAACGGAAGCTTACTATGTTGACTCCCAAATCGTCCCTGTCGCGCCGAAATTTGTTGAAAGGCGCGGGCGGGCTTGCGCTGGCGGCTCCGCTGGGCAGGGCTCAGGAAGCGGGCAAGAAAGCTGACACCGGGCCCACCACTTCGACGGCGGAAGACCGCGACCGGCGGATGCAATGGTGGCATGAGGCGCGCTTCGGCATGTTCATTCACTTCGGCCTCTACAGCCAACTGGGCCAGCACGAATGGGCGATGGAAGAGGAAGGAATTCCGGTGGCGGAATACCAGTTGCTGGCGCGGCAGTTTAATCCGAAGCCGCACGCGGCGCGCGCCTGGGCAAAGCTGGCCAAGACGGCGGGCATGAAATACATGGTGATGACGACGAAGCATCACGAAGGCTATTGCCTGTTCGACACCAAGCTGACCGATTATTGCGCGCCGAAACAGGCGGCGGGTCGCGATTTGGTGGCGGAATATCTTGAAGCGGCGAAGGCCGAGGGGCTGCGGTTTGGATTTTATTATTCGCTGATGGACTGGCATCATCCGGACGGCGCGCGCTGTTTGACGGACGAAGCGGCGCGGCGGCGCTTTGTGGATTACATTCACGGCCAGGTGCGCGAGCTTTGCGGCAATTACGGCAAGGTGGACGTGCTTTGGTATGACGTCAACTGGCCGCTGACGGCCGAGGGCTGGGAGTCTGAAAAGATGAACCGCATGGTGCGCCGGCTTCAGCCTGACATCTTGATTAACAACCGCGCGGGCATTCCGGAAGATTTCACCACGCCGGAGCAGCACATTCAGGCCTACGATTATCCGTGGGAAAGCTGCATGACGATGAACGACAGTTGGGGGTTCAACACGGGCGACGATAACTGGAAGTCTCCCAAGACGATTGTTCGCAATCTGCTGACTTGCACGCGCGACCACGGGAATTATCTTTTGAACATTGGGCCGAAAGGGGATGGGTCCATCCCGGAGCCTTCCGTGCAGGCGCTGACGGCGGTGGGAAAGTGGATGGACACGCATGGCGAATTGATCCACAAAGCCGACCGCTGCAAGGTGAGGAGTTCGGAAATGTGCGCTTTCACGCGCCAGGGGAACACGCTTTTTGTCCACACGTATTTCTGGCCCGGCGAGGCGGTTGCGGTGGGCGGTTTGAAGAACAAGGTGCTGTCGGCAAAAATGTATCACGGCGGCGAGGCCGTGAAATTCGAACAGAGCGAGTGGCGGGTGAAATTCAGCGGCCTGCCCGCGCATGCGCCCGATGCGCTGGCAACCACCATCGCTGTCGAATGCGACGGCGAACCGGACCAGGACATGCACGCCATCCGCGTACACCGGAAGCGGGAGAGCGTCTAAATTTGGAGATAGTGATTCCCAACATGGGGTGGATTGAAGCCATCTGCGGGCCCATGTTTTCCGGCAAGAGCGAAGAATTGATACGGCGGCTGCGGCGCGCCATGATTGCCCGCAAGCGGGTGCAGGTTTTTAAGCCGGCGATTGACGACCGTTATTCGGACACCGAAATTGTGACGCATGCCGATATCCGGATGCGATCAGAACCGGTCAACTCGGCTGGCGACATTATTAAGAAGCTGGATTGGCGCACGCAGGTGGTGGGCGTGGATGAATCGAATTTTTTTGGGCCGGACTTGGTGGACGTGGCCAGCCAACTGGCCGACAGCGGGAAACAGGTGATTATCGCCGGGCTGGACACCGATTACATGGGCCGTCCGTTTGTGCCGATGCCGGATTTGCTGGCGATTGCCGAATCCATCACCAAGACGCTGGCTATTTGCATGCGCTGCGGCGTGCCGGCCAAGCACACGCAGCGGCTGGTGGAATCGGACGAATTGATTCTGGTGGGGGCGGCGGGGGCGTATGAGGCGCGCTGCCGGCGCTGTTTTGAGCCGGGATTGCCGCGCCAGGAGCTTCTGGATTTTGCCAAGCCGGCGGGACAGGCGTAGCCGGTGCCGGGGAGGGACCCGAAACAGCTTGAAACAGGGTGCTGGGCCCAAACGTCAAAAGCAACAGCCGCCGCAAGTTTTGCGCCCGCAAGCGGCATTGAGACGTATAATAAGCGTCAAGCATTAAACCAAATCCAGTTCTTTCACGGAGACCTACCCCATGAGCAGTCCGCAACAGCCGACGTATATCATCCCCCAGCCCACTGGACCGAACTGGAAAACACCGGTTCTGGTTGGCGCGCTGGTTTTATTAGGCGCATCGAATATTTATCAATATGTGCAGCTAGACCACGTGCGCACGGAAACCGCCGGCGACGTCAAGAAGATGGCCGACACGCTGGCCGCGCAAGTGGAGCAGATGCGCATTGATTCCAGCGCAGAAGTAAAGCAATCGCGCCAGAAGGAAGAGGAACTGCAGGCGCGCCTGGCGGACGAGCGGCGCGCGGCGGAAAATGCTGTGGGCCAGGCGAAGCTGGATGCCCAGCGCCAGGTGGACAGCCTGCAAGCCAAGGTTGTGGCGGAAGAGGCAGTGCAGCAAAAGGCGATTGCCGACGCGAAGCAGGCCGCCGACACGGCGAACACGCAGGTGGCTGCGGTGAGCACGGATGTCGGGACGGTGAAGTCGGATTTGGGCAACACCAAGAGCCAACTGGAAAGCACCATTGCCAACCTGAAGCGCGCGCAGGGCGATTTGGACAGCCATTCCAGCCTGATTGCGACGAACTCAACGGAACTGAAGGCGCTGCGGGAACTGGGCGAACGGAACTACGCCGAATTCACCATCACCAAGAGCAAGCAGTTTACCAAGGTTGCCGACATTATGGTGGAGCTGAAGAAGGCAGACCCGAAGAGGCACAGGTTTACGATTTCGATCACGGCCGACGATGCGACGGTGGAGAAGAAGGACCGCAACATCAACGAACCGATTCAGTTTTACACCAAGAAGGCGCGCCAGCCTTACGAGATTGTGGTGAATGATGTCAAGAAGGACACGATTGTCGGTTATCTGGCGACTCCGAAAGTGACGAAGGATCGCGGCGGGGCTTAAATGCGTGAGCAGGTTGCCGGCGCGCTGCGCGAGGCAAAGAAGCCCATCACATTCAAGGCTCTTTCGAAGCTGCTAAAGGCTAAGGAAGAGCCGCTTCGTTTGGCGCTGGAAGCGGCTATTGATGCGGGGGAAGCGTATCGCTGGCCGGGACGGTCGCAATTGTTCTGGCATTTTTCGCCGGAAGAGAAGGCGCGGGAAGCGATTTTGAAGACGGCGGAAGCGGAGGCGCTTTCGAAGGCGGATCTGAGCAAGAAGGCGGCGCGGGTTTCGTTTGGGATTCCGCCGAAACGCATGGAAACGTATGTGACGGATCTGGTTGCCGAAAAGCAGTTGCGGGCGGTTCCGGCATTTAGCGGAAGCTCGAAATTGCTGGTGAAGCCGGACGGACAGCGGGCGTATTTCCGGGCGGCGCGGCAGTTTTTAGAGAAGAAGATTTCGAAGGCGGAGTTTTCCGCAGCGGAGTTTTTCAGGGAAGAGCCGGCGGCGAAGGCGGATGCGGCGGTGATGCTGCTGGAGGCGGTGAATTCGCTGGAGCCGGTGAAGGGCGTGCCGGTTTCCACTTTGCGTTTGCGGAATTATTTGCAGGGGATGACGAAGCGGGAGTTTGATTCGGCTGCTTTGGAGTTGCGCAAGCGGCAGCAGGTGTTCCTCAGCCAGCACGCCGATCCTTTTAATATTTCGGAAGAGGACAAGAATCTCTTGATTGACGGCCAGGATGGAACCTATTACGTCGCCATTGCCATTCGCTAATCCTTTTGGACGCTTGGTCGGCCAGCCTTTAGACAACGACCAAGTGGATATTGCGGGCATCAACGCGGAATCGTTTCTTGCTTGTCAGAGGCTGGTGGACGATGTGGCGGCGGGCGGATTCTCAGCCGCGCTGACGGTGTTTGGCGATGCGGGCACGGGCAAGACGCACTTGATAGGCCGAGTGAGGCGCTGGCTGGAAGAGCAGCCGAAGCACCTGTTTGTGTTTGTGCGGATGGAGACTTCGCCGACGGGCATCTGGCGACATTTGCGGCGCAGCTTGGCGCTGGCGCTGCTTAGGACTGATGAAAAAGGCGTTCGGACTTTGGATGCTCTGCTTGGGCAGCGCAAGAACGATTTAGAAGAGCTGGCGGACCGGGATTTGAGCATTGTGCTGGGGCACTTGCTGAATCGGGCGCATGTTCGAGATTCAGCCGCCTGGCTTCGAGGCGATGGCATGCCGGAAGAAGTGTTGCGGTCGCTGCGGCTGTCCACGCCTGGGCTGGACGAAGAGGCGGAAGTGAGTTCACGCCGGCTGGTCATGGAGATTTGCGAATTGATTCGGCCCGGTGTGGTTGTTTTTTGCATGGATCAGATTGAGGCGATCATGAGTTCGCCGGGCGACCGTGAAGGGCCGCATGCGTTTGGCCGAGTGGTCTCGTGCCTGGTTGATGAGAGTCGCAATTCTGCCATCATCTGCTGTCAGCAGAGCGTTTTCGTGAATCTGATGGAACAGATCCTTGATGGCGCAACAAGAGCCAGAGTCTTTGGCCGGCGCGCGGTGATTCATCCGCTTTCCTGGCAGCAGGCGCAACAGTTGATTACCGCTCGGCTGGCTGGTGTTCCGGCTGAAGGCTTTTTGCAGCTCGTGAATGCGGGCCTGAAAGATGTTTTTGTGGATAATGCTGCTCCGGCGCGCAAGATTATTGCGCGGTGCAAGGATCTTTTCGATCATTGGCAATCCGGGGGTCGATCCGGCCACATTGCGGCGGTAGAACCGCTGGAGGACAGGCTTCAGCAAATGCTGGATGAGCGTTTTTCGCGAAAAACTCCATCGGAAACCGAGGCCATTCTTCGCAACGGCATTCCGTTGCTGGCGCGCTCGGCGGGCGCAAAATGTTCGGCGGCGGGAAGCCGTTCGCCGCTGGATTTCAGCATCAACGATGGCCAAATCTCTGTCGGCATTTGCAACGAAGCAAATGCCAATTCGCTGGGAATCCATCTGAAAAAGATTTCCGAAACGTGGAAGCCGGCGGCTGACCGCAAATTGCTGCTGCTGCGCGATGCGCGGCTCCCGGTTTCGCGCACGGCCAAGGTGACGAATCAGCGGATTGCGCAGATTCAGAGCCAGGGCGGGCGCTGGGTGACGGTTTCGCAGGAAGCGGCGGAAGCTTTGGCGGCGCTGCGGCGCTTGCTGTCGGATGCGGAAAGCGGCGATCTGGCGCATCATGGCGATTCGGTTTCGGCGGCTTCGGTGGAGCAGTGGATTGCGGGCCATCTGCCGCAGGCGCTGGATCCGCTGGTGTCTGAATTGGGATCGGCTGCGGCCAGCACCAACGAGCTGGCGGCGAAATTGGCGGCGTTGCTGGCCGAGAAGAAGATGATGAAACTGGAAGAAGCCGCGGCGAGTCTGGAGGCGACGCCCGGAGAGGTGGAGACTTGTGCACGCAGTGATCCGCGCCAGTTTGGCATTCTTGGGGGCCGCGTACCAGCGCTATTTCAACCCGTTGCCAGCGCGCCCGCACGCTAGACTGGAACCTTTGGCTCAGCTCTCCATTTCCGATATTCGGCGCGAACTGCTGCGCGTCTCCGGCGATTATGACGCGCCGAATGCGCGCTCCAGCGCTCTGGCAGGCACGCTGTTTCATGAAGTGGCGGCGGCGATGATGGGGCCGCAGGGCTGGCAGGCGGCGCTGGAGCCGGGAGAACTGGCGGATTCGGCGCGGCTGATTCGCCATGCTTACGAAAATTTGTTGGGGCCGCGGCTGACCGAACGGCAGGCGAATTGGCGCGAGAGCGGCGCGGAGGCATTGGCGCTTTGGGACGCGCTGCAAGCGACGTGTGAATGGCTTTGCCGCCTTTTGAGCGCGGCCGAGCAGCGCGGCACCATTCGCTACACGCATCACGAATCGAAATGGCTGGGCGTGGAGCATCTGTGCAGGCCGGAACTGGCTTTTGAATGGGAAGTGAATGAGCCGCATTGGGCGTCGCCGGTGCGCGTTTTTGGCATTCTGGATGCGCTTTGGAGGAATGCGGAAACGGGGCGCTGGTGCGTTCTGGAATACAAGCTGGGAGCGCCACGGTCGCAGGCAGATCTGGGCCAGGCGTGCCTGTATCATGCGGCGCTGGCGGCGAATGGTCTTGTGGACGCCGATGGCGCGCTGGCGCTGGTCAGTTTTGAGCCGCAATGGAAGGAACGGTTTTTTCAAAGCGCGGAACTGAAGGAGGCGCAAGCGGCGCTGCGGGCTTTGATTGGGCGTCTGGCGGGCGTGCTGCCGGAATCGGCGGCGGCGCGGACTACGGATGTCACTGACGAGCACACGGCTCTGGGAAAGCGGCTGGTGCGGGCGCTGCAGGAATATGGCGTGCCGGTGGAATGGAAGGGCGAGATGATTGCCGGGCCTGCGTTCCTGCGCTATTTCGTTCTGCCGGGACGCCAGACCAAATTGAAGCAGGTGCGCGACCGGGCTGAAGACTTGGGGATGCAGTTAAACCTGAGCAGCCAGCCGATGATTCAGCAGGCAGACGGTCGGCTGGTGATTGACGTGGCGCGGCCTGACCGGCAAATTGTGACGTTTGGCTCCATCGTGGATCAGCTTCCGAAGCCCGATGAACAGGGGTGTTCGCGCGCGCCGCTGGGCGTGGATTTGAACGGGCGTTTGCAGTTTGTTGATCTGGCTTCGTCGAATAATCCGCATTTATTGGTCGCGGGAACAGCCGGTGGCGGAAAGAGCGAATGGCTGCGCACGGCCGTCGCCGGGCTGATGTATTCGAACACGCCGGAGACGCTGCGGCTGGTGCTGATTGATCCCAAGCGAACGGCGTTTGCGGAATTGAAAGGCTCGGCGTATTTGCATGGCGGCAAGGAGGGCCTGGTGTATCCGCCGGAAGATTCGCCGCTGGAAGTGCTGCAGACGCTGATTGAGGAGATGGAGCGGCGCTACAAGCTGTTCGAAGAGAATTTGGTCAGCGATGTTCCGGAATATCAGGCGAAGACGGGCCGCGCGCTGCCGCGCGTGGTTTGCGTTTGCGACGAATATGCGGACTTGCTGGTGGACCGCGCGGCGACCAAGACAGTGGCGGCTGCCATCAACCGGCTGGGAGCGAAAGCGCGCGCGGCTGGCATTCACCTAATTATTGCCACGCAATATCCGGACAGAAAAACAGTGGATGGTGCGCTGAAGATGAATTTGGGCGGGCGTGTTTGCCTGCGGGTTTCGAATTATCATCAGTCGAACATGATTATTAATCAATCGGGCGCCGAACGGCTGCTGGGCAAGGGGGATTTGTTTTTTCTGAGCATTGGCGAGCCGGTGAGATTGCAGGCGGCTTATTTGTCGGCGGCGGAGCGGGCGGAGATGTTTGGGCGATAAACCGGCGGGAGGTTCTGACCATTGACCATCATTTTGAGCAGGAAGGTTTCCGAGATCTGTTCAGAAATCCCTGACCTTCAGGTTGCTTAGACGTACACTTGTAACAGAGCTTATGCGTTATCCAGAACAACTAATTATCCCGATGCGTCAGGACCTTACGCAATATGGAGTCAAAGAAGCCCACACGGCGGAAGACGTGGACAAGCTTTTGGCTCCTGGCAGCGGCACGGTGCTGATGATTACCAATTCCGTTTGCGGCTGCGCTGCCGGCAAGGCGCGCCCGGCCGTGGGCATGGCCTTGAAGCACGTGAACAAGCCCGACACCGTGGCCACCGTTTTCGCGGGCGGCGATGTGGAAGCCGTGGCGCGGGTGCGGGAATTGCTGAATGGCGTGCCGCCTTCTTCGCCATCGATGGCTTTGTTCCGGGACGGGCAGCCGATTTTTGTGCTGCATCGCTTTCAGATTGAAAGCAGCAACGCGCCGCAGATTGCCCAGATGCTGACGCAGGCGTTTGACCAGTATTGCGTCACCGCGAAACAGTAGAGCCATAAAGGCCGCGCTCATCAATATACTCGCGGACTTTGTCGTCCAGTTCCGGCGTCGCCTCGGCGGCGGCTAAGCAGGCGCGAATGCCGGAACTGGAAATCTGCAGCGCCAAGCCATCCAAGCGATGCACTTTTGCGCCCGCCGGGACCCGGTATTCGCTTTCGGGCCGCGCCACCACGATGAATTCCGTCAGGCGCACCAGCTCCTGCCAGCCCTTCCAGGTTTCCAGATCGTCAAAGGCGTCCGCGCCGATCAGGAAAAACAGCGCGTCTTCGGGCGGCAATGTGGCGCGCACGCGCTGAATAGTGTCGATGGTGTAGCTTTGCGCGGCGCCCGCTTCGAGCGCGGAAGCTTCCAGGCCGGCATGCCCTTGGCAGCCGAGTTCCACCATGCGCAAGCGGTCGGCAAAAGGCGTGAAGGCGTCTTTATGCGGCGGATTTCCCGCCGGCACCAGCAGCACCAGATCCAAATTGAATTTCTGTTTTGCCTCTTCGGCGATGCGAATGTGGGCGACGTGAATGGGGTCAAAAGTGCCCCCGAAAACGCAGACGCGCTTTCCTGAGTTAGTCTGCATTTTTGCGATAAATATCCTGCGGCGGTTTTGCTTCGTTGGTCAATTGCTCTTCGGCGGCCAGGCTGGCCAGTTCATCGCAGCGGTTGTTGTCTTCGTGCGAGGCATGGCCTTTGGTCCAGTTCCATTTCACCTGATGCGCGGAGGCAAGCGAATCGAGCATGATCCAAAGATCCTTGTTGGTCACCGGCTTCTTGGTGCTGGTGACCCAGCCTTTTTTTTTCCAGCCTTCAATCCACTGGGTGATGCCTTTCAGCACGTACTCGGAATCGGTGATGAGGTCGACCGAGCAGCGCTCCTTCAGCCGCTTTAGCCCTTCAATGGCGGCCGCCAGTTCCATGCGGTTGTTGGTGGTGTAGGGGCTGCAGCCGTAGACCTCCCGCTTCATTTCGCCGAAGCGCAAAATGCAGGCCCAGCCGCCGCGCCCTGGGTTGCCTTTGCATGCGCCGTCGGTAATTAGCTGGACTTGCTTCACGCCACCTCGGCGCAGTCAAGCTGGTGACTAAAAAAGGTGTCTACGGCCGAAAGGACCTGCTTCACGTCTTGCGTTCGGTAAATTTCGGTGCGCAGCTTTGCGCCGTTGCGGACGCCGTGAGTGAAGTAAGTAGCAAATTGCTTCATCTTGCCCAGAGCGTCTGATTCGCCATGCTGGTCCAGCATTTCGTAGTAGGTTTTCATCATTTCGTAGCGTTCCAGTTCGCCGGGAACATGGTATGTGCCGCTTTGAAGATAGCTGGCAATCTGGCGGAAAATCCAGGGGTTATAAGAAGCGGTGCGGCCAATCATGACGGCATCGCAGTTGGTTTCACGGTGCATGCGGATGGCGTCCTCAGGCGTGGTGATATCGCCATTGCCGATGACCGGAATTTTGACGGAAGCTTTGGCGGCGGCGATGCGCGTCCAATCGGCCTTGCCGCTGTAGCCTTGTTCGCGGGTGCGTGGATGCAGCGCGACGGCGGAGAGGCCGCAGTTTTCGGCCAACTGCGCCATGGGAATGAAGACCAGTTCGTGGTCGTTCCAGCCGGCGCGGAATTTGCAGGTGAGAGGGATGGATATTGCGGATTTTACTTTGGTCAGAATGGCTTCCACCAGCGGCAGATCGCGCAGCAAGCCGGAGCCGCCATTGCATTTCACCACTTTGTTGACGGGGCAGCCGAAGTTGATGTCGACGGCGTCAAAACCTCGGTCTTCGCAGACGCGCGCGGCTTCCGCCATCACTTCAGGGTCGGAGCCAAAGAGCTGGCAGGTAATGGGATGCTCGTCCGGGTCGAACGCGAGATAACGAAAGTTGCGGTTGCGCTTGCCCGGTTTGGCGGTTTTCGTGCTGACCACGCCGTGGGAACTGGTGAATTCGGTCATCAGCAGGCCGCAGCCGCCCTGATTGCGGATCAGGCGGCGGAAGACGGTGTCGGTGACGCCGGCCATGGGCGCAAGAACGGTGGCCGGGCGAATTTCCATTGGTCCGATGCGGAAACCGGATGGAAAATCGAATAGGGGACCGTCGTTCATAGTGGTGAATCTTTATTTTAACTAGCGCCGCGCAAGGCGCGGCGGGTTTTAACTAGCTGCCGCGAAACTCAGGAGGGGCAGACTGCGTTCATACTAGTAGGAGAGCTATGCAAACCGCAGTTTCCGTCAAGGCCGGTGCCGCATTTCTAGCCGGAGTCGCGCTGGCTTTGGGCGGCGCTTTTACCTATTTTAAATTGTCTGCTCCGCGTCCGGCCCAGGTGGTTCAGCCTGCGGCCCAGGTGGCGCAAAGCGCGCCGCCCGCGGCTGCGACGGAAGCGGCACCGAAGGTGGAAGAAACCCCAGCGCCGTCGGAGCCCAAGCCGGCTCATCCGAAGCTGGTGCTGCCGAAACCCAAAGTGACCAGTCGACCGGTGTCTTTGGCCATGGCTGCGCCGCCGCAGCAAGCAGCTCCCGTGCCTGAGCCGCCGCCACCTCCACCTCCTTCACAAGATGCGCCAGCGCCTGTTTTCACCGCGCCGGTGCCGCAGCCTCCCGCAGAGAGCGCTCCGCCGCCGCCACCGCCCGCCGCTCCTCAGCCGCATACGGTCACCATTCCGCAAGGAACCAGCCTGGCGGTCCGCGTGAACGAGAAAATTTCGACCGATCATAACTACAGCGGCGACACGTTTCGCGCCACGCTGGATGCGCCTCTTGTTGTCGACGGCTTTATTATTGCCGACCGCGGCGCAAAGGTTTTAGGGAAGGTGGTGAAGGCGCAGAAGCCTGGAAAGTTTGAGGGCGCGGCTGAACTGAGCCTGGCGCTGACCGAAATTTCCACCACCGACGGGCAGAAGCTGCATGTGGAAACGAACCAGTCGCTTCGCAAAGGACCGTCAAATACGACCCAGGAAGCGGAGAAGATGGGCGGCGGCGCGGCACTGGGAGCGATTATCGGCGCGATTGCAGGCGGCGGCAGGGGTGCGGCCATTGGCGCGGGAGCAGGCGGCGCGGCGGGCACAGGCGCGGTGCTGCTGGGCCATGGCAAGCCGGCGGTTATTGAGAACGAGACGAAGCTGACGTTCACGCTGGCGAATCCGGCGACGATTACCGAGCATTTGAATTGAAGATTGCAGTTGCTTGGGCTATTGCCTCTGGGTTGAGCGCAAGCGAAATGATTTGATCAAGACGTGCCTCATCCGCGCGCCATTCACTGCCGCGCACCAGAGTCTGGACTAGTTCCAATCCGAATGAGCGTTCAATCATGTTGGGATCAGATCCCATGGTTTCCATCGTATTGTCGGGATTGGCCGACGCATGCGCCGGAGTGAGTTCAGAAACACGGCCTCTCCACTTGGCGTTCCAACTAATGAGGCGGTCAAAGATTGGCTTCTCAGCTTTTGCGGACCCGTATTGTCGCAAATAGCGCAGAGCCTCGGTGGCAACGAGCAGATCGTCGTCGTTCAGGGATTCAATCGCGAAGCGCTCCAAGATGGGACTCTTGACCAGCGCCCCAATCTTTAAGTAAAGCCCCAACACGCAGCCACCGTGCGGCGGGCGGTCTGAAGCCACCGCTCGCATGACTGAATCAGCCTCGCCCGCATTGATTTTCAAAAGGAAAGCGATTTCGCTATATTGCGCACTGCAGTTTCGTTCGCCGAGACGGCTCTGAATGATTGGCAGCACCTCCGGCAGCACGTCGCGGTCCGCATAGCGGAACAACAGCGAGGCAAGGTTAGTTTCATAGACTTGTTGGGCGGCCATTGCGTCATACCGGTGCAGGTACCGGTATTTATTCGCCACCGTTGGCACGATTGACGCAGGCTGACCCTGCAAAGCGAGGTTTTTCGCGATGACATGCTGCTCCACCGGCAAGGAGGCGTCGGGAAGAATTCCCAAGGCATCTGCACCAAAGCGCGGCGACGGACTAACGATCTCGCGCAAGATGGCTTCCCTGCCCGTCTGCGGATCTAGCTCATACCAGCGCTGGAGGGCTAGTTTCGTAACCGCGACCACGGGATTTAAATCGGGCGGGCTGCCTTGCCGCACAATTAGTGGTCGGGTTGCGAGTTTTTGAAGCAGCGGGAGCCAGCGCTCGCCGCTGACTTCGTTCCACTTTTGGTCAAGCCAGAGTTTTTGATCTTGAGGCGGGAGCTGCTCGACGCGTTGAATGACTTGGGAAATCTCGTCGAACCCGAGTTTGGCGTCTGTTTGAGCCCCTGCGCAGATCATGGCAGCGAAGATGAAGAGTCGCGAGAACACTGGCCATTCGGACGCAAACGGTTTGGCTCCGGTTACGCTAGTCGGCGTTCTTTTCAAGCAGACGCCACTTGGCGGCGTCCAGTTGGCGGGGCTGCTTTTCTACTTCGGTTAGCTCTTCCAGGTTGTCGGCGTTGGCCGGGCGGAGTTCGGTGAATTTGCGCGCCGATGGGAGCACGTTCTTTTCGAGCGAGCCCACGGTTTGGTTGTAAGTCTCCACTGTTTTTTCAATGGCGCTGCCCAGCTTGCTAAAGTGCTGGGCCATGGTGAGCAGGCGGGTGTAAAGTTCCTGGCCGGTGGTGCGGATCTTGTCCAGATTTTCGGCGATGACATGCTGACGCCAGCCGTGGGAAATGGTCAGCAGCAGGGTAATCAGCGTGCCGGGAGTGGCGATGAGAACGCGCTTTTCCACGCCGAAATCCATCAGCGATGGATCAAACTCCAGCGCCGCGCTATAGAGCGATTCCAGCGGCAGAAAGGCGATGACGAATTCGGGGGAAACGGGCAGGCGCTGCCAGTAGGCCTTTTCGCCCAGCGCTTTCACATGCGTGCGAACCTGATTGGCATGGTCTTTCAAATGGCGCGCGCGGTCAGGCTCGTTGTCGGCCTCCATGGCGCGCAAATAGGCGTCGAGGGAGACTTTGGAATCCACCACCACCTGGACGTTGTTGGGCAGGCGGACAATTAAATCGGGCCGCTGGTTCTGTTCTCCGAAGAGCGTTTTCTGTTCGGTGAAATCGCTATATTCGAGCATGCCCGACAGCTCCACCACGCGGCGCAGTTGCATCTCGCCCCAGCGTCCGCGCTGCACGGGAGAACGAAGGGCTGTCTTTAGCTGGTCTGTCGATTGCCGCACACGCTCCTGCAATTCGGTGAGCGCCTTCATTTGCGTGGTGATTTCTGAATAAGCGCCGACGCGGGATTTTTCGATTTCCGTCACCTGATCGCCGAAACGCTTCAAGGTCTGGTTGACGGGCTCTACCAGATGCTGCAACTGGTCGCGCGTGCGATCCAAAAATAGCTGGCTGTTATTCTGGAGCGCTTCGGCCGCCAAGGCGCGGAATTTTTCTTCCAACTGTTCCTGGGACTGCAGCAGCATGCGCGCTTTCACTTGCGCTTCGACAAGATGGGCGCGCGAATCGTTCAGTTCTGCCGCGCGCTGATCGGCCTGCTGGCGGGCTTCGGCGGCGGACGAACGCCAGCGCTGGGCTTGCGAAAACTGGTAAACGGCAAAGGCCACGGCGAGCAGAAGAAGAACAAACAGGATTACAACGAAAGCCGTCATTTCTTGACGCCGGTCTTGAAACCGGTCTCGGTCTTCCATTCTTCTAGCGTGTTAAACACAATGGGGCAATAGACAGCGCGGTCGGGCATGTGCCACATGCGGCTGAGCAGCGAACCGTTGCCCTTCACCAAGTGGGGAAAGCCTTCGCAGGTGTGCGGGCGCGCGTCATAGACGGAACAAAGCGTGCCGTCGAGAAAAACACAGCCGTTGTCGTCGCGCTTCAGAATGACGCCTTCGTCTTCGGTGTCCACCGTATAGTCTCGCAAAAAATCGGCGGGCTTGATGCGCAGGTGCTTGGCCAGGTGCTCCACGTCGCGCTCCGTCACCGGCGTTGTGGCCACGCGGCAGCAGTTGGCGCACAGCGTGCAATCGGTATCGTCTTCAATGGTTTGCGCAATAATCTTCAAGCGGCGCTCGACGAAGTTATGGCGCTTCATCCAGGCGCGAAACCGGAGGTTTTCCTCGCGCTGCTTCTCGCCAAAGCGCTTGATCTGCACGAGGTCTGTAATCACACCTCAATCATAATGGAAGGATGACGGATCAGTTATATCTATCCATCTGGCTGGAGCCAAACGCGCGGCCAAAACGCCTGAAGCAGTTTGAAAAGCTGCTGCGGCTGTTTCCCTTTTCCCAGCGTCCGCAGGGGCAAACGACGGTTTCGGTGCAGGCGATTGATTCCACGGAACCGCCCTTGCTGGAACGGCCCATGAACGGCCCGATTGACGTGGACGATGTGCTGGAAACTTTGCATGATTATACGGGCGACGACGTGGCGCAGCGTGTGGAATCGTTTTGGGATTTGTGGCAGTTCATAGATGACAACTGGGTGCTGGCGCCGGCGCGCGTGGCGCTGATTTGCCAGGGGCCGGAGTTCGACAACAACACCGACCAGGCGATGCATGACCAGGAACAGTTGCGCATTGAATTCGGCGTGGACACAAATTATCTGCCGCAGCCGGAGATAGCGGGCAGTGCGCGGCTGACGGAATCGAATTTGCGCAGTTTGCTGCGGCTGGTGCATGAGCTGGATTCCACGCTTCCGGTGCGCAAGCGCAAGCTGGAGACGGAATCGGGCGAGAATTTTGCCGAGAGATTGCAGCAGTTTGCGATGCTCAGTTCGGGAGGGAGCGCATAGCAAGGCGGTCCCATTGCCAGCCGTAGATGAACAGCGACACAATCCAGGCCGCAATGCAAAAGGCCATGAAGGGCAGTCCGGCTGTTTTGACGGTGGTGCCGGCGGCGAAGAGGGCGATGGCTTGAAGCACGCCGTCCATGAAGAGAGCGCCGGAGGTGAAGCGCCAGCGCTTCTGCGGGGACGGGTGGAAGACGGAGCGGTGATGGCCGATGGCCAATGCGGCCAGGCCGCCGAAGATGCCGCTGGCGAAATCGAGCGGGAGCACCAGCAGGGCGAGGAGCAGCAGAAAGGCCAGATCTTTCGCCAAGAGAATGCGCCAGCCTTGCAGGGGTAACTGGCGGTAGCGCTGGGCTCCGGCGCCGTCCAGTCCAAAGAGGACTTGGGTTTCGGTGCTGATGGCGAGGGCGACCACGAGCGAGATGATGCGCAAGGCGGAGGGGTCCAGCAGTTTGCCGGAGATTCGGTAGGCAGTTGCGGCGGCGGCCAGGGCGAGCGCGACGTAAGGGTCCAGCGTGCGCAGCATTTCGCGCCATTGGATTAGCATCAGGGATCCGATTGCGCCAGGTGGTGCGGGGATTTTGAGGGTCCAGCGTATTTTCCGGAAGCTGAGTTCAGCGGCGAATTTCACAAGAATGAGCACTGCGCCCAACGCCAAGACTTGAATAGCCATGCGCCAGCCAGCGCGCGCGAGGATGAACAGCGCGACCCAGGCGATGGGACTGAGCAGGAGGGATGCCACGCGGAGAATAGCCCAATCGCGGCGTGCTAGCGGCCAGGTGAGCCGGCGACCCTGAGGGATTTTCTGCGCGGGATCGGTTAAGAGAGGGAACAGCAACACTGCCGCCAACAGAAGGCCGAAAAATTCCGCGCTTTCCGGCTGAAGGGCGATTACCGCCACGAAGAGAAACAAGTTCTGGCCGCTGATGGAGCCGAACGAACGGATGTCGCGCCAGGAGAGCAGCGCCAGGGATTTGATGATGGCGATCACGCGCGCGATCCGAGCCATTCCAGATCAGCGGCGGGCGCGCGTTCCACCAGATCGAAATAGAGATCTTCGAGCGTTCCCGGCAGATCCGCGATGGCGGAATCGAGCACAACCTTGCCCTGGTTGATGAGAATGACTTTGTCGGCGACGCGGTCGACGAGCGAGAGGATGTGGGAAGTGAGCAAAACCGTGACGCCGCGGTTTGCGATGGCGCGCAGCAGATTGCGAATGGTCTGGGCGGTGATGGGATCGACGCCTTCAAAGGGCTCGTCCAGAAAAAGGGCGCGCGGATTTGGCAGCAGTGCCATCGCCAATGCGGTCTTTTTTTTCATTCCGTAAGAACATTCGTGGATGAAGGTGTTGCGGCCATGGTTGAGATCCAAAACCTGCAGAAGCTGGTCGCGGCGCAGGGCTATGTCGGAATTGCTGAGCTTGTAAACCGCGCCGGTTAATTCCAGATGCTCCGCGATGGTGAGGACGTCGAACAGCGCGAGGCTTTCCGGCAGCACGCCGATGATTTTTTTGAGTGCCGAATCTTGCCGGGAGATTCCGCAAACTTGGGCGCTACCGCTGGTGGGAGGGATTAAGCCGGTGAGCATTTTGACAAGCGTGGACTTGCCCGCCCCGTTCGGGCCGAGCACGGCACAAACGGCGCCCGAAGGTATTTCGAAGGAAATTCCGGCAACGGCGGTGAATGTTCCAAAGGTCTTTGTCAGGGCGCGGCAGGCAATCATAAAGGTGGGGACAGTCAGCCCGTTCACCTAGTTTAGCGGCGCTGGTTTTTTGAGAAGATCAGCAGCCATAGCCCACTTTTCTGACGAATGTCCCGATTAGCCCGGGTGGTCGCTGTTGGGGTGGCCCACCACGTCACCCAGCGCGGCACCGATCACCAAGCGATTTTCTTATCTCCGCATGGCCAAGATGTTTACCTGGCGCTGCTCAAAGCACACGCAGAGCAGCAACGCCTTCGCATTCTGGGCTATTGCCTGATGACGAATCATGTTCATCTACTGGCCGTTCCCGAGCGGCCTGACTCGCTTGCTAAGGCTCTGCGTGATACCCACGGCCGGTTTGCGCAATACGCCAACGCGGTGCAAGGCCGCAGCGGCCATTTCTGGCAGAACCGCTTCTATTCGTGTCCGGTGGAAGACTGTCACACCGGCAGAGTGATGGCTTATATCGAACTTAACCCGGTGCGCGCGGGACTGGTATCGTCGGCGCGGGAGTATCGGTGGTCCAGCGCCGCTGTCCATCTGGGGTTGCGAACGGAAAGTCGGGGCCTTCTGGATTTGAAGTGGTGGGAGGATCGCTGGAGCAAGCAGGATTGGAACTCTATGTTGGGCGCGGCGTCTTGCGACGAGGAATCCGTGCGGGTAGCCACTCATACGGGAAGACCGATCGGATCGAACCAATTTGTGAATGATCTGGAGAAACAGCTGGGGCGCAGGCTGCAGCCGCAAATTGGGGGACGGCCGAAAAAGCAGATGCAAGAGGCATTGCCTGAAAAGCGGTTCATGACCGCCTAGCGCAAAACCACTAAGGCGGGGACAGTCAGCCCGTTACACTAATTTTAAAAACTGGTGTAACGGGCTGACTGTCCCCGCCTTAGTGGTTTTGCGCTAGGGTGATGCAGGCGAGATTAGTAGATAACAATAGGTGCTTGCCAGAAGGCGGCTTTTTGGGCAGAGGGGTTCAGCACCGTGACTTGGCAATCGTACTTTCCGGGCGGCAATTGCTTCAGGGCGATATCGAACTCCAGCGGCGCGGTTTTTAGGCGGCTGGCGGGGTCGGATTTGATTTCGAGCGGCATCGATTCAAATGCTTTTTTCTGTCCAGTGTAGAGACTGACAAACGCCAGCGCCGCATCCTGATTGTAAGCTTGCAAGTAAACATACAGTTCGCGGCTGCTGCTGAAAACGCGCGTCACGCTGGGAATCAGCTTGCTGCCGTTTTGCACCAGCGGATTGGCCGTTTCGCTCTTGTCTTTGCCCTTGGCTGCGTTATAAAGCGCATCTTTCAATTCCACGCGCTGGCTGCTCAGCACAACGGAACTGATGGGCACGCGCTGCAGTTCCTTATTCAGGTTGGGAACGCGAAAGGTGGTTTGATAGGTTCCGATGCGCCCGGTCTCCGCATCTCGCGCCAGAAACTTGATGGTGTATTTTCCCGGCAACAGCGTGAAACCCGCGTCATATTCAATCGGGCGTTTGGCCAGTTCGGCGGCCGTGGCATCGCTCAGCTTCACGTCCACTTTGTCGCGCACGTTGGTGATGGTGGAACCGTAGTCGTCCTTGATTTCGCCCACAAAATCGATGAGCGTGCGTTCTGCGCCGCCGCGCTTGGCCAGCGCCAGTTCCCGGCCCGGAATTTTCACCACAATCGGCACGAAATATTCAGCGCGGTTTAGCTGGAAGTAATCAATCTCCATGGCGACAGTCAGATCGGTCACGGGATCTGGCAGCATCAAGGCATCTTCCAACTGGCGCTCTTTATCGGCTGCCGTGAACTTGCTGAACTGTTTGCCCGCGAAGTAACCTTGGCGGTAATCGAGGCTGGCCGCCAGTTCGGCATTCAGCGAAACTTTGATGCGGCGAAATTTTCCGTCCTGCGCGGCGTTGCTCGTGTAATAACCGATGACGTAATAACTGGTGACGGACTGCTCGGCCTGCACAATGCCTTTGGCCAGTTCGTTCGAATCGAGAAGCGCCTTGCCGCCGGTGTCCGACGCCAGCGCGTACAGCGTGTCTTGCGATTGCTGAAAATTCGAACCCATCGCCAGCGCGGCCGTGCCTGAATACATTCCGGCATTTCCGGGCGACCCCTGCGTGGCGTCACCCAATGGCGCCTGCGCCACAAGGCCGCGCGCATCAATGGGCCAGAAAGAAACACCCGCGCGCACGGCGGCGTTCACGGTGGCATGCAACTGCGCCTGATTATTCAGGCCGTTCAGCCGCAGGCCGCTGGCGAAATAGACCAGCGATTTCTTTTCGTTCAACTGGCCCAGCATGTTGGCGGCGGTCTGCAGGGCGGAGAGCTGGCGGTCGGTGTTGAAGATGTTGAACTCGCTGTCATCCTGGCCGAAGGCCGCGCCCAGGTCCGCGCTGCTGGCGTCGGATGTGGATTCATCCATTCCCTGCCCTTCTCCGACAACCATGGTCTGCAGAATGCTGAGCAGCCGGTCGTGGTCGGCGGTGAAGTCCTGCAAGACATCCACCGCGCCGCCGTTGTAGCGCAGAATGGCCATCAGGTCAGAGGAACTCATTTGCGTCCGGACGAATTTTTCCGCCGCCGACAGAGAGCGTATCTGGTCGGAAGGCGGCATGGCGCTCATGTCGAAATACAGGGCGAGCAGGCGTTTGTCTTTGTAATTGCCGGGAGCGATGCGCGTGCGGCCCAGCTTGTCGTAGATGTGGATGTGTTCGGCCGCGTTTTTCGGCGGCGGCGCATCGGCGGGGAAGGTTTCGTGCTCAAACAGGCGAATGGGCTGCGCGACGCCGTTCTCGGTGATGCTGAAGTCTTTGGCGCTAAGGCCTTCCAAAGGCTTGCCGCTTTTGTCGCGGACAACCACGGTTTCCACCACCAACTGGGTGTTGCTGCTGAACGTGACGTCCTGCGCGCCCACGGTCACGGCCAACAGCGCGAGGAGCGGAAGCAAGTTTCGCATGGTGTTAGAACCTCAAGCGCAGAGTGGTCTGCATGCTGCGCATTGGGTTTGCGCCCGCAGGCAAGCCAAACTGCGCGTTATTCACGGTGGTGTTCCACGCGCTGTAGTTGACGTGATTTAAGGCGTTGGTGGAATCCACGCGCAAATCCAGATTCAGCTTGTCGCTGACGCGGAAGGTGCGGCCCAGGGAGGCGTTGAAGCTGAATTGCGCGGGGCCGATGATGGAATCGCGCGCGGCGGTTCCCCATTGGCCCGGCAGCGGCGCCGCATAGAACGCGGGGTTCAAAGGCGAAGCGGCTGCGCCGGTCACATCGGGACGAATGGTGCCGGTGAAACCAGTTCCTTCGACCGGCTCCAGATAGATGGGCGTCTCCGGCAAACCGCTGCCTGCTGTGATCTGCGTCAAAAACGTCCACTCCTTCAAGAGCGCGCCGCGCCAGCCGGTCAGCAGCGTGCCGCCCTTCATTCCCATGCCGGTGGTGTACTGAGCCTGCGCGTTCAGAAGGTGCCGCTGGTCAAAGGTGGAAAGCCCGCGCTCGGCACTTAGGTTCAGCCAGTTCTGCGCGATGACATAATTCGGCGGCGTGGTGGAAGCACCCTGGCCTCCCAATGCTGCATCGTCGTCCAGAGATTTTGAAAAGGTGTAGGAAATGGAGGCGGTCAGCCCGTTGTGCAGGCGGCGGCGCAACTGAATCTGGGCCGATTCGCGCGTTGAATTGCCGTTGGATGTGAGATAGGCAAAGCCGGCCGGGCAAGTAGGACAGGGATTCAGCGCGCCTGCAGGATAAGTGTTTGGCAGAAATTCCTGCGTGCCGCGCGTGCCTTTTGTGCCGACATACGTGGCGGCCACTTGCAGAGATCCGGGCAAATCGCGCTGCAACGTCACATTCCAGATTTGCGCATAGCCGACGCGAAAATCCGGATTCACCGCAAACGTGCTGGGCGTGGTCAACGGCGAGGCGACAAACCCATTCGCCAGGGTGAGCGGGTCGGCTGCGCTGTTCTGCACGCTCAAAGTTTTCGAAAACGGCGGCTGCTGTGCCAATTGCAGCGCAATGTTTTGGTAGACGGAAGTATCGTAGTAAACTCCATAGCCCGCGCGCACCACCAGCGAAGAGCCAGAAGCGCGCCAGGCGATGCCGATGCGCGGCTCAATCCCGCTGCGGTCGGGCTGGAGCAATGACTGCGAAACTGGCGAGGCCGACGTAAATCCAGGAGCGATTTCCAGATTCGCCAGACGCCCATACAGTTCCGTTGCTGGCGCGCCATATTCCCAGCGCACTCCGGCGTTCAGCGTGAACTCCGGGCCCACGCGCCAGTCGTCGGTCGCGTAGGCATCATAAACCGATTGGCGCAAATACTTGTCGGCATTTCCGAACGAAATGGAACTGGCATCCGGCACGCCGAGAAGAAAATCTTCAAAGTCTGATCCCGTTGCGGCTCCGGTAAAAGTGAACGAGCCGCGCGGGTTCTGCTGCGAAAGGTAATTGAATTCCTGCCGCCGAAAGTCGGTGCCGAAGGTGACGTTGTGCGACATTCGGTTCCAGAGCATTGCATAAGACAGGCCGCTGGTCTGGTTGCGGTCGAACGAACTTTCGCCGTCGGACAGAGAGGAAATGCCGCTTGAAAAAGTGAGACTCGGCGGACCCCAGTTCATGGGTTGCTGATTGTTTCCGGTGATGCCAGCCAGGCCCGAAACGTTTTCGCGATTTTCAAAGTACGGCGTCTGATGCGTAGCCAGGCGGCTGAACTGCACGCCCAGATTCATGGACAGCCGCTGATTAAAGCGGTGCGACCAGTTGGCGCTGGCATTTAATCCAAGCGAATCCGTCGCGTCTTGGAAGCCAAACAGATTCGTCTGGTCTGAGCGCGTGCTTTCCAGCGCGAACTTTCCATAAACTTGATCTTTCGTGCCAATGGATTTATTCAAGCGCGTCTGCAAATTATCCATGTGAGTGGGGCTCAAGACAGGAATCTGATAGTTATATTGGGATGCGGCAAAGTTGGGCAGCGGATACAGATTCAAGAGCGCCAGCCCTTGCGGGGAAATGCGGCTAGCGGGAATGAGTGCGTCGCGTTGGGCCAGCGTGGGCACCAGGCCGGTTTCGGTGGTTGCGTTGCTGTTGCGCGTCCATTGATAGCCGACGAAGAATACGGGGCCGCTCTTCAGCAGATGCGGAATTTTCAGCGGGCCGCCGAGCGTCAGCAGGCCGGTCAGACGGTTGTATGCAGCTTTCGGCGAATCCTGTCCGGTCAAAGAAAACGGCTTGGCATCCAGCGCGGAATTGTCGAAGGTCAGACCAATGCCGCCGTTATAAAATCCGTGGCCGCCAGTGCGATTATTTCCGAAAGCCATGGCCTGGGCGAAAGAGGAAGTAGCGCCGTTGTTCATGCTGCCGTTAATCAGGAAGCCGTCGGCGGCTTGCTCTGGAGGCGGCGCTTGTTTCTGCTTTTCAGGCTCGGGAGCTTTGGCTTCCGGCTGCACGGGCGCGACGAAGACTTTGGCTTGCGCCTGAATCGCGCCAGGTGGAAGCATCACTAAATCCCACTTCTCTGCGGGCACATTCGGGGAAATCACCACTTCGCGTTTTAGCGGCGCAAAGCCGGTCATTTTCACTTCGATTGTCCAGTGACCAGCGGCCAAGTCAGGGAACACATACAAGCCGGTCTCATCCGTAATGGCTTCCATTTGCTGCTTGCCCTGAACTGCGGTCACGGTTGCTCCGGGCACGGGCAAACCGCCGAACAGCACTTGTCCGCGGTATTCAGAAGCAGCGCAAGCGCCGCTGAGGAGCAACGAAGCCAGAATCGCGCGCCAGAATCTCAAGCGCGCTCCTAATTCGCCGATGGCTTTTCGATGTGGTCAATCACCAGAACCATCATCGGGCTTTTTTGCGGCTCCAGCTTGAGGCCAAGCTGCTCCTGGACGGCGGTGAAAATGGACGGGCCGGCAGGTTCAGCGGGCGGCGGCACTGGTGCGTCGCCAGCAGCCTTGAACATTTGCCCTTCGTGTTCGTCCGGCGCCCACTTCAAAGAGAAATCGTATTTGCCGGCCAATACAGTCTTGTCCACCACCGGACGACCAAGCATCTGCGACAAGACATCCGCCGCCATGCCCATTTCAATATCCCTGGCCTCCATTTCGCCGCGTCCGAAGCGGATGCCGTGCCCCATCTGACTCTTGTCATCGGTTGCCGGGACGGACTGGTGAAACTTCGGCCCGCCCTTGCCCACCGTTAGCGCATAGACAGGCAAATCTCGCGTCTCCTTGCGCAGCTTCAACTGGCAGCGCTCCTCCAGAAGCGCGCGCAGCATCAGCATCAGCTTATCTTCCCGCTGCTCCGGATTCAGCTTCTGCATCTCGGCCGCTGTCGCCTCATCCGGCTTGGCGTCAATCACGAATCTGTCGGAGGCAAGCCACGCGGGCGCGCCAATAATTTGCGCATCCTTCACCTGGTACGCATTTTCCATAAGCAGTTTCAACGAAACGCCATTGCCGCGGAAACGGCCGGATTGCTCGATGTTCAGGCTGATGCCGCCCCCGCCGGAGTTGTCCGGCTTGATGGAGGCGACTTCGAAGGAGGGTCCAGCGGTTTGCGGCCCGCTTTGCAGACCAGTCTGCGCCTGGCCCCCAAGCACAAATACCATCGCCGCTAAAAAGTGCGCTCCCTTCATTTAGAAAAGCGTGAGCGGCACGCTCTTGGAACTGAACGATAGCCCCAGGCTGATGCGGTTATCGTTCACGCCGTGCAGGCTGTACAGATCGGCGTAATGCGTGAAATCGTAGCGCAGGTTGCCCGACAGATAGTGAACAATCGGGAATCCATAAGACACGCTCGCGGTGGCGCTGGTGTAGTTTTCCGACACCGTGTTGGCAACGCTGATCAGCTTTGAATAGCCTCCGCCAAAACTGAAGTTGGTGAGGCGATGGGAGAGCGAAAAAGTGGACCCGATAAATTGGTTCTTTGACGCCAGCAGGGTGCCATTTCCGGCGTTAATCCCCTGGCCTCCGCTGACGGAAAAGTAGGCGTGCCGGATGTTTCGTGTCACGCTGGCTTGAAAGGACGGCGACAGCGTGGTGTGGTTATAGGGCCCGGTGACATAACCGCTGACCAATTGCTGGTCCAGCACCAGGGTCACCGGAAACGTGATGATGCCCTGGCTGTGCGAACGGCTGACGCCAGCCGACACGGAAGCGAACCAATGACCGGAAAAGGTGTGCTGCAAAGTGAGAAAGCCGCTGTCGATGCTGCTGGTGCCGGCGGTTCCCGCGTAGGAGAAATATGTGTGCGAATAAGAGCCGCCCACGGTGGTTCTGGCGGTGGTGCGGTAATTGACGGAACCGGTTCCGGTGCCGCCCACGCTGCTGACGGCGCCCGCATAGCTGAAGCTGTTGTAAAAAAACTGTCCAGCCATCGTGTAGCTCAGCCGGCGGGTCTGCTGGTAAGTCAGCGTGATGCCGCCGTTGGCGAAGCGCGATTCGGAGCTGAGCGGATTCGTCAGGCTGGTTCCGGGCTGCGAGGATTCGCTATAGATCTGCCCGCCATAAGAAATCAGGCCGCCGCTGCCCTGCAGCAAGATGCTCCATTGCCTGTTCAGGCGCTTTTGGAACAGCAGCGAAAGGCTCTGGTTTGTGCCGTTCGAATAAGAAGTCCCTTCGTAGTGGCGATAATCGCCGCGGTAGGAAAGCGAGAAATTTCCCTGCTTCAACTGGTGTCCCAGCGAGATTCCGCCTCCCACATCGTAGCCAAACGAAGAGCCATAAGCGCCGCCGTTGGACAACTGCGGCAGCGAAGAATCCCACAAGCCGTTGCCAAAGGCGTAAACGTTCACAAAATCATGCTCGAAGAACTGGCTGGCGAATGAGGTGGACGGCGCGGGCACGTCTGAAGTGCCGGAAGGTGAAGATTGCTGCGCTTCAGAAGCCGAGGCACCCAGCAGCAAAATCAGGAGCGAGGCGGCGAAATGGCTCGTCCTCCGCGAAACTTTCCAATTCACGACATACTTCACAAGAGGCCACTTCACACAAACTATCGCTAAATCAATCATTTGAACCTTTATCAGTCTGACCCACGCGCCGTGAGGTGTCAAGATTCACAAAACCGCTTATACCGTTCTAGTCGGTCAGAAAGGCAGTGGTCTTTATTCCGGAAATTTCGAAGGTGCGGCGGCACAGTTTGCAGGAAACTTTATCGTCCAGCAGCACCATATAGCTGGCGGCCTTGGCGAACTTGGCGCGGTCGCGTTCGTCCGCATTGCGCGGAAGATTGCCGACCTTGCGCCGCACCAGCCACTTTAACTCGTACTTTTCCACATTTTTGCAGTAGCTGCAATTCAGGCTGGCAGTTTTGGTTTCCTGCGATTCCCGGTAAAACCCGCGTTCATCCACAATGACTCTTATACTACTTAGCGGTTGGAAAAGCGGAAATTGGCCACTGCCACTTCGTCATTGGCGGGGACAAAAATGCCGACGCTCTGGCGCGTGAAATCGCCGCTGGGCGCGGTGACGGGAGTCAGATCGGTCCAATCGCTCAAGCCAGCTTTCGCGCGGGCTTGCAGCATGTCCGATTTCACCGACAGCTCAATCTGCACCCATTCATCGGAACCGAGGGTGAAAGGAACTTTGCCGACATCAATCTGTTTGCCGCCGCGAACTTCCTTCACTTCGGCATGCTTGCCATCGAGCGAGAACAGCACGTAGTTTTCGCTGTCCTGGTAGCCCGCGTACCATTGCAGCTTGCCGCGTTTCAGCACGCCGCCCAGTTTGGCGTGGGCCTGGAAATAATAATTTCCGGGCGCCTTGGGCGTGTGGTAAGCGATGAATCCGCCTCCCTTGTGAACTTCCTCGCCCGCCACAGCCACGGCCGCCGGGGTCAGCGGCGCAGGCTGAATAGGCGTGATCACGGCGGGGGCGGGCGGCGCGGGAATCACCGTTTTATTGTCGGCAGCCAGACGGTCCAGCAATGTGTCGGGACCGGAGAGAACCACCGTCTGCCCGGCGGTAAACGGCCTGGTTAGTTGCTTCGGAATTTCCAGGTCATGGCGAAGCTCCACCACGTGATCGCCGGGTTTGATGTTCACCACTCTTGCGGTGCCATCGACGCCCACGGTGGCCGACATCTGGTGGTCAACAAAGGCCAGGGTGCCCGGCTGCGCGCCCTTAATCTGCAAGGCGGCAAATTCCGGAACGGCCTGCAGATGAAACTGAACCGAAGCTTCGGCGTTCTTCTTCACCTCCACCAGCGCCGCCGCCGGATCTTCAAACCCGGTTTTATGCACGCGAATGCGGTACGTGCCCACTTTCAGCGGGATTCTCAAGGTGCCGTGGTCGGTCACGCGCTTGTAGGGCAGGTCGTTAATAAAAACCGAAACACCGTCCAGGCCTGCCGACAACGTGACAATGCCAATGCTGGGATCAGACTTGACAAACACCGTCAGCGTGGGCGCGGAAGTGTACGTGAGAATAAACTTTTGCCGGTCTTGCGGCTGAATGACTTCCAATTCGTGGTCTTGCTTGCCCAGCCCTTGCAGAACCAGGCCATCGCTTCCGATGTCGCCGCCAAAGTCGCCGGCCAGCTTTCCGTCCATGGAGATTTGCGCGCCTGCCGCGTCGGTGCTGAGACGCCCCACGCCATCTTTCACGGAAACAAGAACGGCCAGGGCGTTGGTGGATTTTGAAATTTGCGTGACACGCGGCACATCATGATCGCTGTCCAGGGCGAAGCTGAACGAAGCGCCGCCGCCGCGGCTTTCCACTTTCACGTCGTGCGAACCGGGCGTCAGCGAATCCAGGCTGAGTTCGCCGTCGGCCAGATCCCTGGCGGGCTGATCGTCAATGGTGACGGTGCCGCCCGTCAAATCGGTGTAAAGCCGCAATGAGGGCTTCGCGCCAGTGACCTCGCCGGCACTGACAGCTTTCACCGGCGCGGCGGGCGTTTGCGCTGACGATGACTGCGTTTGCTCGTCTCCAAAATTCAAGCGCCGGGCAGTCTGAATCAGGTAAAAGAACAGCGCAAAAATGCCGACCGTGAATAAGATGGCCAGTCCCACCGCCAGTTGCCAGCTTTTTTTGTGAAGCTTCGGCACCTCTTCCGGGATTTCAGCGGCATCCGGGTCTGGATCTGGCTCCTCCCGCGCGGAAAGTTGCCGCATGGGGCTGGGCGCGCCCAGCAATGGGACCGCCTGCGTCTCGCCGCGCAGAAAACGCGCCCGCTCAATAATTTCGTGCTGCGCGTCGGCAATCACAATCTGCAGATCGAAATCGTCCACGTGCTGGCGGCGAATTTCCTGCAGTCGGTCGAAACTGCGGCGCACCTCCTCGAGCGAATTGCAAAAACCGATGTCGGTGCGGATCTGTCGCAACTCATCGAGCGGGGAAAGTGTCAGCCGAGATCGATCCACAGTTGCAGTCTCCAGTCGATTATAGCCGCAGAACTCAAGTTCGGTTGACGTAATTCAGTTCGTAAAATTTCAAATATTCACCGCTCTTGATATGCTGCATCCACTCACGATGTGTTCTGTACCAATCAATCGTTGCGGCCAACCCGCGATCAAAGTCCATTTCGGGCTGCCAGCCGGTGGCGGACGTCAGTTTTTCGTTGGTCAGGGCGTAGCGGCGATCATGGCCGGGACGGTCTGTCACCCACTGAATCAGCGATTCCGGTTTGCCTGTCGCCTTCAAAATCCGGTGAATCACTTCCAGGTTTGGCAGCGAACAATTTCCGCCGACGTTATAGATTTCGCCCGCCTTGCCGTGCTCCAGCACGGAACGGATCGCCCGGCAATGGTCTTCCACATAAAGCCAGTCGCGAACCTGCTGCCCGTCGCCGTAAACCGGCAAGGGCTTGTCTTCGAGCGCGTTCGAAATCATCAGCGGAATCAGTTTTTCGGGAAACTGATAAGGCCCGTAGTTATTCGATGCGCGCGTCACCGATACGTTCATCTTGTAAGTCGTGTAATACGACAAGGCTAGCAGGTCGGAGCCTGCTTTCGAAGATGAATAAGGGCTGCTGGTGCGGAGCGGATAATTTTCATCGGCATCGAACGGCTCTTCAATGCTGCCGTAAACCTCGTCCGTCGACACATGCATAAAACGCGCGATTTTATGTTTGCGCGCCGCTTCCAAAAGAGAAAACGTGCCGTTGAAGTTGGTGAGAATCACTGGCGCGGGCGAATGGATGCTTCGGTCTACGTGCGATTCAGCGGCAAAATGCACCACGGCGTCGGGCGCTTCGGCCGAGAAAATTTGGTCTATCTTTTCGCTGTCGCAAATATCCGCTGGAATAAATGAATATCCGGGCAAATGGTCCACAGTCTGCAAATTTTCCAGGTTGCCCGCATAAGTCAGCTTGTCCAGGTTGACCACCTTATCGGCCCATTGATTCAAAAGCGCCATGCGCACAAAGCTGGAGCCGATAAAGCCTGCGCCACCCGTCACAATCCATTTCATTTATGCTGCAACTCCCAGTCGTAAGCAATCGAACTGTCGTTATAAGGAATGCGCCCTTCGTCTTTTGGATCGTAAGTGCGGTTGGTCACATACACCAGCGTTGACGGCTGTTCCCCAATCACTTTGTAGCCATGCGCCACCCCCGGGGGAATGATCATCTGCCAGGGCCGCAGCGCTCCTACATAAAGGGTGTTCTTTGCGCCAAAACTCTCTGAACCTTTGCGCAAATCGACAAGCACCACTTGCAGCAGGCCTGACACCGGAACCCAGTAATCGGTCTGAAATTTGTGGTAGTGAAACGCCTTAATAATTCCTGGATAATTCACCGCCGCCGACACCTGCGAACCAGGCAGCGGAAACTGCTCCACCAGCCCTTCCCCCAGCCGCGCGATTTCCAGGAAATAGCCGCGGTCATCGGGCCAAATGGGGAACGGCTTGATTTGGACACCGGCCACCAGATCTTTGCTTTCTGGCGAAAGAATCACTTTGCCAATGCCGGGCGGCGACACCGGAACCTCCAGTTCCACGCCTGAACTCAGGCTGCCTAACGCTACGGGCATCATTGTTGCCATTGAAATTTAATCGCCCTTTCTGACCGCTTCCGCAAAACTCGGGTCGTTCTTCATTCTGGTTTCATGCACTAATTTTGCCGCCCGCAAAAGGCTTTCAAACGTTCCCGCGTCGGTCCACCAGCCGTCCAGGTATTCAAAGGTCATGGTTCCTTCGCGGATGTAGGCGTTATTGACGTCGGTAATTTCCAGCTCGTTGCGGCGCGAGGGAACCAGTTGCCTGGTCTTGTCGAAAACGGTTCCATCGTAAAGGTAAATTCCGGTGACGGCGTAGTTGCTTTTCGGCTTGCTGGGTTTTTCTTCAATGCCCACAATCTTGTCGCCCTCAATTTCGGCCACGCCGAAGCGCTCGGCGTCATGCACCTGCTTCAGCAGAATCTTTGCGCCTTTGGGCTGCTGCTTGAAATCCTGAACGGCCTTCTTAATGGAGCCTTCAATGATGTTGTCGCCCAAAATGACGCAGATTTTGTCGCCATCGGCGAAATGCTCGGCCAGACCCAGAGCGTCGGCGATGCCGCCTTCGCCTTCCTGATAGGTGTAGTTGATGTGCTTTAGCCCGAACTCTTTCCCGTTCGCCAGCAGCCGCAGAAAATCGCCCGAGTTTCGCCCGCCTGTCACCACCAGCAGATCCTCAATTCCCGCTTCGACCAGCGCCTGAATTGGGTAATAAATCATCGGCTTGTCGTAAATCGGCAGCAGGTGTTTGTTGGTGATCTTCGTCAACGGGAACAGCCGGCTGCCTGTTCCGCCTGCTAAAACAATGCCCTTCATACCTTTGCATAGTAACAAGCAATCAGGCGGCGGTTGAGGCGATGGATGGGGAATCAGGAAAGCTTCAGCGTCGACTTGGGATCGGGCCTGGCGGATCGCGGACCATTTGTCTTCATCCGCTTGCTGACTTGCCGGATCACCAGCATGAGAACGGCAAAACCGATGGCGGCTTTATAAAAGAATTCGGGCGGAGCAGATTCGCGAATGCCGGCGATCAAAATGACCACGGCCACCAGGAACAGGCCTGCAGTCCAAAGCGACATAGTGGACCGTAGAGCGGCCCTGCGCTGGCGCATGGCCTGTTGTTCGTATTTATTCATCTCGGCCATTATCCTGCTATTTGTCGGCGCTGCCAACGAAGTTTTCCTCAGAGAAATACTGAGATTCACGCAATTGAAACATTATTGTAATGATAAGACTATGACTCTCCTTTAGACTCACGTTGCAGAGAGATTACATCCATGAGAAAAATAGCCCTGATTGAAGACGATGCCGACCTGTTCGCACTCGTCAAATACAACCTGGAAAAGGAAGGCTTCGCCTTCGTCGGAGCGCAAACGGGACGTGGCGTGGTCGATCTTTTCCGCCGTGAAAAGCCCGACTTGATCCTGCTGGACATCATGCTGCCGGATTCCGACGGCCTGGAAATTTGCAAAGCCATTCGCCAGCACAACGAACTGGCGCACATTCCGGTGATTTTTCTGACCGCCAGAGCATCGGAAACCGACCGTATTGTTGGCCTGGAGCTGGGCGCGAACGACTATATCGTCAAGCCATTTTTCGTGCGCGAACTCATTGCGCGAATCAAGATCCAATTCCGCGGCCAGGTCAGCACCACGCGAGTTTTGAAGGCGGCCACGCTGGAGCTGGATCGCAGTTCCTGCGAAGCGCGGCTGGACGGAGCGCTGCTGACACTGACGGCCACCGAATTTCGGCTGCTGGAATTTCTGATGAGCCGCCCCGGAGTGGTTTACTCGCGTGAGCAATTGCTGGACGCGGTTTGGGGCCACGACCGCGCGGTGACGGACCGCACGGTGGACGTTTACATTCTGCGCTTGCGGCAAAAAATTGAAGCCGATCCGGCCAACCCGCTGCTGATTCGCTCGGTGCGCGGTTTCGGCTACAGTTTCAACAACTCGGCACCGGTGGAAGAACCGTCTGAGCAAGCGCGCGCGGCCCAGCCCATTTCGGCGTAATAAACTAAGCCCATGACGGGTCGGGCTGCTTTTGTGTTTCTGATGGCGGGCAGTCTTGCGCCGGGGCAACGGGCCAATCCGCCGCGCGGCTTTCCTTTCAGCGAAGCGCCGGAGGAACTGCGCCTGGAACAGCAGGCGCAAGCCATTCCGGATGCCGCGCATTTGCGGCGCTACATGGATTTTATTGCGGCTGAACCGCACAATGCCGGCTCCCCGCGCACCAAAGTGGTGGCTGATTATTTGCTGGGCAGCTTGAAGGAATGGGGCCTGAACGCCGATATCGAAGAATTCGAAGCGCTCATGCCCTATCCGACCGTTCGCCAGTTGGAAGTGCTGAGCCCCCGGCGTTACACGGCGTTTCTGAAAGAGCCCGTTGTGCCGCAAGATCCCGCCAGCCGGGATGCGCATCAGCTTCCCACCTATAACGCCTATTCCGCTTCCGGCGACGTCACCGGCGACGTGATCTACGCCAACTACGGCTTGCCCGACGACTACGATTGGCTGGCGCGCCAAGGGATTGATGTGCGCGGCAAAATTGTGATTACGCGCTATGGAAAAAGCTGGCGCGGCGTCAAGCCGAAAGTGGCGGCCGAACACGGCGCTGTCGCCTGCATCATCTATTCCGATCCGCAACAGGACGGCTATTTCGAAGGCGACGTTTTTCCCGCCGGTCCCATGCGGCCCCCTGGCGGCGTGCAGCGCGGCAGCGTTTTGGATATGCCGCTGTACCCCGGCGATCCGCTTTCTCCCGGCTTCGCCTCTGAAAAAGGGGTGCGGCGCCTCAGCATGGCGGAAGCGAAAACCATCATGAAGATTCCCGTGCTGCCTATATCCTACGCCGACGCGCAGCAGATTTTGGAGCCGCTGAAAGGCCCGCTGGTCCCGCGCGACTGGCGCGGCAGCCTGCCTTTTACTTATCATGCCGGTCCCGGCACGCGCGTTCATTTGAAGCTGGAATTCGACTGGTCCACGCGCCCGCTTTTCGACGTCGTGGCGACCATCCCCGGCAGCGACTTTCCCGATGAATGGATCATCTGCGGCAACCATCACGACGCCTGGGTGAACGGCGCGGACGACCCAGTTTCGGGCGCGATCTCGCTGATGGAAACCGCGCGCACGCTGGCCACGCTTCAGAAGCAGGGCTGGAAGCCGAAACGCACTATCAAAATCGCGCTTTGGGATGGCGAAGAATTCGGCCTGCTGGGTTCCACCGAATGGGTGGAAAAACATCAGGACGAACTGCGCCGGAAAGCCGTGGCCTACTTGAACTCGGACAGCTCCAGCCGCGGCTGGCTCTTTGTCAGCGGATCGCACACGCTGGAACAGTTCGCGCAGGAACTGGCGGAGTCGCTGCCGCAGCCCAATTCCAGCACCAATATGGCCGATGCGTTTCTGCATCATCCGCAATCGGAAGACGACGATGATCAGCCCCAGCCCAAAGGCCGCCGGACTTATGCCATTAGCGCATTGGGCGCTGGATCGGACTATGTCGCTTTTCTGGATTATCTGGGAATCGCCAGCATGAACGAAGGGTTCGCCGGGCTGACCAAGAGCGGAATCTACCATTCCATCTACGACTCCGTCTACTGGTTTAACCACTTTTCCGACAGCAATTTCGCGGACACGCGCGCGCTTTCGCAGTACACATCCACGGCCCTGCTGCGCCTCAGCGGCGCGTCCGTGTTGCCATTTGAATTCGGCCGTTTCGGAGCGACCGTGTCCGGCTACCTGGACGACATTGACCGGCAGGCTTTGCGCAGCGGCCAGCGGCTGGACCTTTCGGGACCGAGGCGTCAGTTGGAAATCCTGCGCGTCAGCAGCGATAAATATGAAGCACTGCTGGACGCGGCCATGAGCAAGGGGAATTTGGATGCCGCGCACGCCCAGGACGTGAACCGCGACCTGATCAAAACCGAGCGCACGCTGACGGACCCCGACGGCCTTCCCAATCGCCCCTGGTATAAGAACGAAATCTACGCGCCGGGTTATTACACCGGCTATGCGGTGAAAACGCTGCCTGGTGTGCGCGAAGCAGTGGATTCCAAAGACTGGCCGCTGGCGCAAAAACAGTCGGCGGTTTTGGAGCAATGCCTATCGCACCTGAACGACGTGGTGGACGCCGCCATCACGGCGATTGCCGGCATTTAATTCATCCCGTAAATCGCCGCGTACAGGACGTAAACGACAGGAAGCGCAAACAGGCTGCTGTCCACGCGGTCCAGAATGCCGCCATGACCCGGCAGCAGATTCCCGCTGTCTTTCACATCCGCTCCGCGCTTCATGGCCGATTCGGCCAGATCGCCAAACTGCCCGGCGATATTGGCCACCACCGCGATCAGGACCACGTTCCACCAGGCAATTTCGGGCCGAAAATGCCCCAGATAGAGCAACCCGAAAACGACGGAACCGATGACGGAGCCAACCGCGCCTTCCCAGCTTTTCTTGGGACTGACAATGGGCGCGAGTTTATGTTTCCCGAACGCCCGGCCGACATAATACGCGGTGGAATCTCCCGCCCAGTTCAAGGCCAGCGCGAAAAAGAGCAAATGAACGCTTTGACGCCGCAAGTCGTAGGAAAACCGCCAGGGCGCGAAGGTGTAAAACGCGCCCAGAAAAGCGCAGGCCACCTGGGGCAAAACATCGCGAAGATTCAGGTAGCGGAGGGAAGTAATGAAGGCAGCAACCGTCAGAATGCTGATAGCCGCCAGCAACGACACACCATGCAGCGGCGTCTCCGGCCAAAACAAAATCACCAAGCCAGCGAGAAAGCCGAAGATGCCGGGCTTTGGAATGGAATGGCGCTTGACCAGTTCGGCATATTCCCAATAGCCAAGCAGACTCATGCCGAGCGTGGCTGCAATAAAAACCGGTTGAGGAGACCACCCAATCAAGTAGGCGGCAACAAGGATCAGCCCGACTGAAGTAATCAGGCGCTGCATTCAGGAAAAGCTTTCACGGGTTTGAACTTAAACAAGTAGGATAGAACGAGGGTCATAGACATGCGAAATTTGGATTGATCAGAATGTCCGGCCGTGGAGAGCATCCCCGGCAAAGTGGGCGGAGCATGGCTGTTTAAAGATACTCGGATGCCGGTTGCCACTGTCTTCGAAAATTTGGAAGATATGAGCATCGAAGAGGTTATGGATCAGTATGATGTTGCCCGCGAACAGATTGAAGCGGTGCTTGAGTTTGTTGCCGAGAGTCTAAGACTTTGATCACGGAACCCCTCGTGGTCTTGCCCGCGCTCTGCCGGACCATGAGATCAAGAAGACCAGGGCGATGGGCTGGGAGCAACTTCAAAACGGCGAACTTTTGAAGGCGGCGGAAGACGCAGGCTTCGCTCTTCTTTTGAGCACGGACCACAGCATTCGCTACCAGCAAAATTTGAAGCGCCGACGAATTGCCATTCTTGTTTTGACCGGCTGCACAAAATGGTCGCAAGTGCGGAAATATTTTGAGCCTATTGCCGCGGCCGTTAACGCTCTTGCGCCCGGTGACTATATGGAAGTCTTCATTGAATTCCCGAACAGATCCCCGACGGGCGTTTCGTAAGGGGCTGGCTCAAGCAATCGGCAGTTCCAACTCTTCTTCCATCAAAATAGTCGCCGTGTCCAGCGCCGCCGCATTGCGCGTCAGGCCGCCAAAGCGCCGGTCTCGATTTTGATATTCGGCAATCGCCTCCAGCAGATCCGTGCGCCCAAAATCGGGCCAGAGCGTGTCGGTGACATAAAGCTCGGCATAAGCAATCTGCCACAGCAGAAAGTTGCTGATGCGCATTTCGCCCGAGGTGCGAATCAGCAGATCGGGATCTTTCAAGCCGGCAGTATAAAGATGGCTGCCAATCGATTCTTCGGTGATCTCCAGCGCATCCAGATTGCCCTCCAGCCGCGCGTTGTCCAGCATCGCGTTCACCGCGTCCACCAGTTCCGTGCGGCCGCCGTAATTAATGGCCAGGTTCAGGCGCATGCCGCGATTCGACGCCGTCTTCTGAATCGCGTTGCGAAGCTCAGCTTGCGCGGAATCGGGAAGCGATTCAATGCGGCCAATGGCCACCAACTGCACATCGTTGCGCATCAGGCTGGGCAATTCGCGGCGCAAGTAATAGCGCAGCAGCCGCCACAACCCTTCCACTTCATGCCGCGGCCGTTTCCAATTTTCCACCGAAAAGGCATAGAGCGTCAGCGCCTCAATCCCCATCTGGGCGCACGCTTCCACCGCCGTGCGGACTGAATTAATTCCTGCCTTGTGCCCCAGAATTCGCGGATAGTTTCGCTGACGCGCCCAGCGTCCGTTGCCATCCATAATGATGGCGATGTGCGCGGGCAAACGCTTGGGGTCCAGCCGGGTGGCCAGACGCCATTCACGATCACCCGGTGAGAGCGTTTGCAGAAATTCCTTCATTTGGTAAAGTTCTATAGTACACCAAGAAGGTGCCGCTCCCAAGCGCCTTTTAGGGCTAGATAGTACCGCTAAATCCGGTTTAGCAGCGGCACTATGCCGGCGCCCAAACAGAAGAAGGTGCCCAAGGGCAGTTCATAGGATCCGGCCTTCTTGCGCGTCACCAGAATGTAACCGCCGCCGATCAAAACGCCTGAAACGCTGCCGATAAACAGGGCCGTCACGCCCCGTTCCAGGCCCAGAAACACGCCAATCAAAGGAAGCAGTTTAACATCTCCCAAGCCCAGCATTTGCTTGTCGCGCAGCCTGCCCCAGAACGCGGCCAATCCCCAGACCGGCAGGGTCAGCAGCAGCGCCGCCACCACCACTTCAAACAGCGATTGCACCAGCGGTCGCGCATGCGGCAAAAACAGCTCGCTAAACACGCCAGAAACGGGAACGAACAAGGCGAAAATGGCCCCCACCGCCGCGCCGCCAAGGGTGAGTTCATCCGGCAACAGGCGTTCTTCCAGGTCAGTAAAACACAGCGCAATCAGGATCGCCTCGAACACGAACCATTTCAATGCCGCCAAGTGCCATCCATACCTGGCGGCGACCAGCGCAAACAACAGCGCCGTCAGCGTTTCCACCAGCGGGTAACGGAGGCTGATGGATTCCCGGCAATGGCGGCACTTCGCGCGCAGCAAAATATAGCTGAGCACCGGAATGTTGTCGAACCAGGCAATGCTTTCGCCGCAAGCCGGACAATACGAACGCGGCGTCACCACCGATTGGTCACGCACAATGCGGTAAATGCAAACGTTCAGGAAGCTGCCAATCAGCAGGCCTAAAACGGCCGCCAGCAATGGAAAAAGCTCAGACGTCACGAACAGCAAGCGCCCTCCGGTAACTGGCCAGGGTCTTCAGCAGCATCGCAGACGGGCTGAACAGAGTCTCCACCCTGGTTCGGGCGTGGGCAATCAGAGATTTTGCCAATTCCGGGCTCTGCCGCACCCGCAGCATGGCGGCGGCAATGGCTGCCGGGTCATTTTCCACCGCCAGGCCCGACACGCCGTCTTCGAAAACTTCCACCATGCCGTCAATGCGGCTGGCGATCAACGGCACGCCCATGCTCATAGCCACCAGCGCCGCCGAGCCGAAGCCTTCGGAACGCGAAATATAAACGAATGCGGAAGCGTGCGCAAAATCTTTCTGAAGGTCACTGGAAAACACAATGGGAATCCGAGCTATCTCGCTGGCTCTTTGCACCAGATCCCGCCCCTTCTTCGGGTCAGCCGACGCCAGCGCCACCAGCGGGGCTTCGGGAGTCCAGTTTTGCATGGCGGAAAGTTCGGCTGAATCGAAAACTATATCGATTTTAGACTGCGCCACTCCCGCTTCTTTGAGCTTGCTGCCCACGAACTGCGAAACGGCCAGGAACCTCGCCGCCCGCGCATATTTCCAGCGCGAAAGTGGCGACGCGCCAACAGAAAATGCCACCCTCCGGGACACCACAAACGCCCGGCGCGAAACCAGTGCCGCCCAGGTGTGCGAGCGGGCATCATGCGCATGAACAAGGTCATATTCCGAAGACAAGCGGCGCAATGCCAGCAGTGACGCCGGCTGCACATTAAATTGAAGCGCCGCCGCGCTGGCAAAAAGCGGCGAACCCGCGCGCGCCAGCAACGTGAAGGAATGCCCGGCGCTGCGCAGCATCTTCAGCAGCAGCAAAACCTGGTGCTGGCCGCCGCGCAGTTCGCGCCCCAGATCAATATGCAGAACGTGCAAACGGCGTCAGACCTTTCGGCCCGGGCTCATGTGGCGAGCCTTGGAATATTTCACGAAGTTGTAAAGCGCGGCCATGTAGGCGATGGAAAGCCCTTCGGCTCCGTCCAGAAAACCGCGCTGCAAAATGTAAGTGCGGAAGAACGTCCAGGGAGGATCAAACAGCAGCCGGCTCATGCCCAGGCTTTTGCCGCGCTCCACCAGTTCCTGCGCGGCCAGCGTGGTGTAACCATCCATGGTCCGCAAATGCTCCGACAAAGAGTTGCATGTGAAGTGCAGCAAATTCGATTCCAGATGCCCCACCGATCCATTCACCTTCACCGATTCATGCACAAACTCGCCCACCCAACTGGCCTTCTGGCGGTTGAATAATCGCACCTTGCGGTCTGGATACCAGCCGCTATGCAAAATCCAGCGGCCCAGATATTGCGCCAGCCTGGGCATGGTGTAGCCGTCAAAATCTGGCCCAGCCTTCTTGATCTGCCAGATCTCGGCTTCCAGCGCTTCGGAAAGGCTCTCATCGGCGTCCAAGGCCAGAATCCAGTCGTGCGACGCCAGACCCGCCGCAATATTTTTCTGCGCGGCATAGCCATGCCAGGACGCTTCTTCCACGCGCGCGCCGTGTTTGGTGGCCAGTTCCACGGTTCTGTCGTTGGAGCCGCTGTCCAGCACCAGAATTTCATCACAGCAGCGCAAGCTTTCAATGACGCGCGCGATGTTGCGCTCCTCATTGAAGGCGATGATGGTGGCGGAAATCTTCATTTAGCTGATCCGCACCGGAACCACGGAAAACGATAGCAGGAAAATAACACACGCCAGCGCCAGCCATTTGCGCCGGTCGCGGGGCAGCGCGGCATAGTCGTAAACCAGCGGATGGCGGCGGCCAAAAAAGAACAGCACCACCGCCCACGCCCACCAGGTCCAATACCAGAAACCCAGCACCGCCAGAATGCCGACAAAAGCGCTGGAAACAATTTTGTGAACGCGCGGGCCAAAAGCGGCATAGACCAGATGGCCGCCATCCAATTGGCCGACCGGCAGGAGATTGATGGCCGTGGCCAGCAGTCCCGTCCACGCCGACATGGCCATGGGATGCAGCAGGATTCGCGCAGCCGGAATGTGCGGGAAAAACAGTTTTTCCAAAACCAGCACCGCCAGCGGCGAGCTAAACGCAAATGAGCTGGCAGGCGCCGCCGCCAAGGGCTGAGACAGGAAGACGCCCGCAATCAGAAACGGAACCAGAATCGCGAATCCCGCCAGCGGCCCGGCAATGCCGATATCAAACAGGCTGCGGCGCGAAAGAATGGGAGATTTAATTCGGATAAACGCGCCAAACGTGCCGAATAGGGTGGGCGAAGGAAGAAAATAGGGCAACGTCGCGTCCACCCGCCAATGAAGGCATTGCAGATAATGGCCCAGCTCATGCGCCAGCAAAATCAGCAGCAGCGGCAGGGAAAATTGCAATCCCAGCCAGATGGACGGGTCGGCATGCAAGAAGCGAACATAGCCATGCCAAACCAAATCCAGGTCCAGCGGCTGGCCGGCGCGGAAGCAAATGACCAGCGCCGATCCGAAAATAGTGGTGGAAATCAGCGTGGCCGCCGCGCAGGCTGCGTTCACCCACCAATAGCGCGGCCACGAAATAGGCAGGCTGCGTGCAAAAGCGCTCACAATTTTCTACTGAAGCGTCTGCAGTTCTTTGCCCGGCTTGAAACGAACGGCCTTCCCGGGCGGAATGGCAACCACCGATCCGGTTCGGGGGTTGCGCCCAATGCCGGTTTTTCGCGGACGAACGTTGAAAATGCCAAATCCCCGGAGCTCAATCCGGTCTCCTTCGGTCAGCGCCTTTTTCATGGTTTCAAACACGGTTTCCACCGCCATCTCCGCTTTGGTCTTGGTGATGCCGGTCCTGTTTACTACTTCGTTAATGATGTCCAGTTTGATCAATGAGCCTCCAATGTGCGTGCGACCGGTCCGCGAATCCCGATGATAATAAACAGCTTAACGGAAAGTCAACGAAAGCGCTAGGCGCACGCTGGCGATTATCAACGCCAGGAAAATTTTGCTGCCACCTAGCCTTTTTCTCCTAGTATGCACACGGTATCAATCCACGCACGATCTATTGTTTTCTGCAACTTGGAGGGCACCGCAGGAAAGGCTGTAAAAATGCTTGGGAAGAAGTGTCATGAACTTCTCGAAACGCCTTCAGTCTTTAAAAATACTCCTGGTGGAAGATTGCCCCAGCGACGTTTGGCTGATAAAGGAAGCGCTGAAGCACGCCAGCGTTCCCGTGCAGGTCACGGTGGCCGAGGATGGAGTTGCCGCGCTGGATTACATGCGCCTGGTGGGCGAAGGCAAGTCGATCCGCCCGGACTTGATTTTGCTGGACCTGAATCTGCCGCGCCGCAATGGCCGCGAAGTGCTGGCTGAGCTGAAAGCCTCCCCCGCGCACCGCCAGACGCCGGTCCTGATCATGAGCAGTTCGCGCGCCGATGACGACATTCGCGAATGTTACCGCTTGAATGCAAACTGCTACATCACCAAGCCTTCGTCGCTGGACGATTATTTTGAAGTCGTGAAGTCCATCGAGGAATTCTGGTTCTTCGTGGCGCAGTTGCCAACTTCGAACGCCGCTTAGATTTTCCGATTCATTATCTGCGAGAATCGTTGCAGGTGGATCATTCACGCCATCGCCGCCCGCGCGGCAACAACAGTTTGTCTCACCGCATTGAGAATGCACCCGAAACGGCCAGGTTCCTGCGCCGCGCAGCACCCGCGTTTTTCCGCGAGCTTTCCAAAGAATATTCGCGCCAAACCGAACCCGCGCCGCTGCATCCCGATCCACGCAATTGGCCGGATGTGGGGATTCACGCTTCCTGGCTGGGCCACAGCACCGTCTTGGTAAAGGTGGACGGGTTCACGTTGATAACCGATCCGGTTTTCAGCGCCCGCGTGGGCATCAGCCTGGGGCCTATGACGCTCGGCATCAAGCGCATGGTGGAGCCTGCGGCGGTTGTGCCGGACCTTCCGCACATCGACTTAATTGTTCTCTCGCATGCGCATATGGATCATTTTGACCTGCCCAGCCTGCGCAGCCTGGAAAACAAAGCAACGCACGTGGTCACGGCTTCGCAAACGTCGGACCTGCTGCGTGTCAAGCGCTACGCGGACGTTCAGGAAGCCGCTTGGGGTCGCCATCTGCAGGTGGGTCCGGCGCGCATTTCGGCATTCAAAGTGGAGCATTGGGGCGCGCGCATGCGCGGCGACACTTATCGCGGCTTCAACGCTTATCACATTGAAATTGGACGCCATCGCATCATTTTCGGCGGCGACACCGCTTACACGGACGCCTTCCAGGCGCTGAAAACCAGCCAGCCCGTGGATTTAGCCATCATGCCTATCGGCGCTTACGACCCCTGGATTCGGGTGCATTGCAATCCGGAAGAAGCCTGGAGCATGGCGAACCAGGCGGGCGCTGAGTTTGTGCTGCCGGTTCATCATCAAACGTTCCAGTTGAGCCGCGAGCCTTATCTGGAGCCGATTGAGCGGATGCTGGCGGCGGCCGGTCCGCATCCCGACCGAATCGCGTTGAGCAAAATCGGCGGTGAGTTTCATTTAGCTAAGTAGAACGCCGTGCTCATAGGCCGCAAGCCCGTCCTCTCAGCAACCTTCGCCAGCATCCTTGGACCAATCTCGGCCTAATCGTGGAAAGCGAATTCGTAGTCTGGCCACTGCGGTGGAACGAGCAGCCGATGAGAACCACTCTGACGTTTTCTTCGCCAGCCAAGCCTTTCCAGGGCGGCTAGTACGCGCTTCGCCTTACTGGCTGGCCAGGTGCTCATCCGGTATTGTGAACGAAACGCGCAGAGCGGACGATGGCATCTCGCCATGCGCTATGCGGTCGGCAATGACCTCAATTGCCAGACGCTCGGCGTTGCTAATTGCCTCTTCGCTTGTCTTCCCATAGCAGAGAACTCCGGGAAGCTCCAAGGCCTCCGCGATCCAGCGGCCATCTTCTTCGCGATCAAGGTCAATCGTCAGCCGCATTCATTCATGGTATTCCCTACGATGCAGTCTTCGGCCCGGTAATAATCGCCAGATCAATCTCTTTTGGAATATCCTCAATCGGCAATCCCGAGCCGCGCCAGGCCGCCAAGCCGCCCTCCAGAGGGCGCACCAGGCGAAAACCAGCCTTCTTCAATTGCAGCGCCACACGGGCGCTGGTGGCTTCGTTCGGTCAAGTGCAATAGAGAATAATCTCCTGCCCCTGCGGAATTTCGCGCGCGCGCGAGCGCAGATCTTCCGGCCGCAAAACCAGCGCGCCGGGAATTTTGAAAGAATCGCGCTGCACTTCCGAAGGGTGACGCAGATCGACGATCGTCACCGAATCCTTGGACTTGTCAAGAACCGCTTGCAAGTCGAGCGGTGAAATGCGGTTGACGCGGAGTTCGCGCAAAATCCGCCAGCGCTGAACATATTTATAAGCCACGAACAAGACCAGGAACGTCGAGACCACGATGCCCGCGCGCTTTCCAAACAATCCCAGTTGCACAATCAGCGATTCCACATAGCGATGGAATAAAACGCCCGTCAGCATGTATGCGCTCACCCAAAGCAGGCAACCGATGGAGTCAGCAATCAGGAAGCGGCGGCGCGACATGCCGATCACGCCCGCCATCGGCATGGAGATCAGGCTGAGACCGGGCACGAATTTGGCGAAATAAAGAGTGGACACGCCCCGGCTGGTGAAGTTGCTCTCGGCCGTGCGAACGCAGGTGTCCGGCTCAATGGTCAGCTTGCACAGCAGCCGCAAGACGGAATTGCCTTTGTAGCGGCCCACCTCATACCAGAGGTAATCGGCCAGAATGGCGGGAACAAGCGCGGCAAAAAAGGCCGCAAAGAAATTATAGTGGTGATCGCCCACCAGCGCGCCGGCAATCAGCAGAACCGGGTCGGCCGGAATCGGCAAACCGAGGCCGACTGCGAACAGATAGCAGAAGACAAAATAGTATCCGTGCAGCAGCAGCAGTTGGGTGACAGAACTCACTTCTTAGCAGATGCCACGTGCATCGGCTTGGGCGCGGCTAAAAGCTCCTCAATATGCGCCCGCAGCGCCGGCTCATTCATCACTTTTTCCCATTCGGGCCCGCTGCCGGCCGGGGTTTGATATTGAATGTAGCCTTTGCGGTCAATCAAAACCATTTGCGGCACCACCATGCGGTCCATAATGCTGAAGTTCATGAAGGCCAGCATGTGGTCGCGTGTCACCCAGCCCACCGGGAAGTTCGCGCCGTAAGTGGACGCAAACGCCTGCACCAAACCAGGCGCAGTTTCATCCGTGCCGCCATTGTCGTAGGCGTTGATGGCCAGATCCAGCATCTGAAAGCCCTTGGCCGCGTAGTCGGTGTAAAACTTCGAATTCACTTTCGCCGCCGCCTGGCAATGCGGGCAAGTGGTGAGAATGAATTCGATGGCCACCACCTTGCCGCGATACTGGCTCAGCAGTTTCTGCCCTTCGCCGGGAAGATGAAACACCAGCTCAGGAGCTTTGCGCGCGCCCGGAGCATCGGCCGCGGGAACAGAAGAAGCGAGGAGCGCCAAACAGGCAACAAGTTGTAAATATTTCATTTCTGGATTAAACCCTTGAACTTTTAGTTTACTAGGCCACAATGGCTTAAGACATATTGACGGTTCCAGAAAAAATTAATATTGTCGGCACCCGTGTCAGCAAGACCAGTTATCGCGAGGTGGTCCAGCTTTGCCTGGAATGGGCGCGGACGAAGGACACACAGCGCAGCCGTTACGTCTGCGTCACTTCCGTGCATGGCATCATTGCGTCACGCGACGACGCCGAACTGGCGCGCGCGCTGAAAGACGCCGACATCGTGACTCCGGATGGCATACCCGTGGTCTGGGCCATGCGCAGCTTCGGCGTGGCGCGCCAGGAACGGGTTTATGGACCGACGCTGATGCTGCATTTGTGCGAGGAGGCGGCGCGCAGCGGCTTGCGCATTTATCTTTATGGCGCGCTTGGGAAGACTCTGGAAGATTTATCGCGCCGCTTGCGCGCGCGCTATGCGGGACTGAAAATCGCAGGCTGCTATTCCCCGCCCTTCCGCCCCTTGACTGACGAGGAAGAAAACGAAGTCCGCGGATCCATCATGGCCAGCGGCGCGGATATTTTGTTCGTGGGCCTCAGCACTCCGAAACAGGAAAAATGGATGCGCGCGCATTGCGACTCCATTCCAGGGTTGACCATGATCGGCGTGGGCGCAGCCTTTGATATTCATGCGGGGCGGGTGCGCCAAGCGCCCGGCTGGATGCAGCAGCGCGGACTGGAATGGCTGTTCCGGCTCCTGATTGAGCCCGCGCGGCTGTGGCGCAGATATGTTCTGATCACGCCGCGATTTTTGCCCTTGTGGCTTAAGCAGTGGGTGTCGCGCTAACAATAGGCGATGCGATGTACCAGCGGTAGCCGAACGGATCTTTGACGCCGCCCATGCGGTCGCCATGGGGCTGATCGGCCGGCTCGCGTTCGCTGGTGGCGCCGGCGGCCAGCGCCTGCTGGTAACTGGCATCGCAGTCTTCGTTATAAATCAGAAAGCTGACCGGTGAGCCGCCATAATGATCAATGCTCCACGCACCAATGGAAGGCGCTTCATCGGCCATCATCAGAACGCAATCGCCAATCTGAATCTCGGCGTGGGCGATGCTGCCGTCTGGCCTCGGCATACGCATCCGTTCGGTGGCGCTGAAGGCTTTGGTATAAAAGGCGATGGCTTCCGACGTGTTCTTGAACATCAGATAAGGCTGGACGCTGCGGTAAGTTGCCATGCTTGGAATTGTATTAAAGGTCGAAACGCAAAACCGCCTGCGCCAGATGAATCTCATCACCGGCCTGCAGGACAGACCCATGCCCGCCGCGATGAATCGCCTGGCTCACGCCCGCGCGCACCAGGTAGACACCGCATTGATCCGCGCCCTTATAGACGCGGTCGTTAAACAACCGATATTGTCCCGTCTTAACGTCCCGCTCAATGTGCGCATGCTGGCGCGAGACGCTTTTGCTCACGGAATCTTCTTCTGAAAAAGCAATGTCATTATGCCGAGTGGGGCCGCCCGTCTGCACAGCGTCGCGCGTGCGCCCAATGTTGACCCAGGCCCGTTCCAGAGTCAATTCCGCCGGCTCAGCCTTGCCGATGGTGACGGAAAGACGCGCAAATTGCGGAACCAGAGAGACCGTCTCCGGCTTGGCTTCCTGGACCAGCATCTCCACACGCAGCCAGTTCTCACCGGGCCCCGGCATGGCTTCAGAGGTGATGACATCCACGGCGAGGTCGGCCGGGAAGCGGTAACTCGACCGGGTCAATCCATTGCGCAATTCTTCGGCGAAGTAACTCGACAGAAAAGCGCTGCGAAACACAGGCGCTTGCTCCACGGGAACACCCAGCAGATGAACGCGAATCAAGTTATAAGGAAACACCAGACGGCCGCCCGCGCGATGCGAGTTCTCCTTCACGGCATCCAGCACGGCAATGCGAATCTCGGCCAGTTCAGGCGCGTCGCTGGAGAGCTTGGGGCCTCCGAAAGGCGTCTCGAAAATCGCGCGGCCCAGGCGCTCAATGATGTTAGATACCGGCATAGTTTTTACTTTACGGAAATGATATTGGTGTCGCGGGCCGCTTCCACAACCTGGCGCGCGATAGGAGCGGCAAACTTCGCGCCATAACCGCCATGCTCCACCACCACGGCGAATGAAATTTTGCTGGCGGCATTGAGCGCGTCGTAAGGCGCGAATCCGGCGAACCAGGAATGCGGCTCGCCTTCATCTAGCTGCGCCGTGCCGGTTTTGCCCGCGACACTGACGTCCAGGCCGCTCATGGCAGCCTGGGCAGTGCCATTAGTCACAACGGAACGCATGGCTTTTTGCATGAACGCGGTGGAAGCGGCTTCCAGAATGGGGTGCGGCGCATCCAGGCGTTGATTGCTGGGGTCGGTGACCCATTTGCCCTCGGGCATCTGTCCGCCATCGGCAATGGTTGCGGCCACGCGTGCCATTTTAAAGGGCGTAATCAAAACTTCGCCCTGGCCGTAAGAGGCAAACGGCAGCATCTTCTTCAACTGTTCCGGTGTGCCGACGGGAATGCCAAACAACGCAGCCGTGTCGCGCAGCGCCTGTGACCCAACAGCATCCACGCCAAGCTGCGCGAAATACGCGTTGCAGGAAACGGTGATGGCCGTGGCCATGTCGATGGTGCCATGCGCGTGATCTTTATCGTCATCCCGAATGGGTCTGCGCCAGCCGGGAATAATGGTTCCGGTTCGGCCGTCACCCAGCGCATGGCAGTTGTACTTTTTGTCGGTGGCGTGCGGATCAAGACGCAGTGCCGCAATAGCCGTCACCAGTTTGAAGGTCGATCCCGGCGGATACTCGCCATAGCGCGCGCGGTCCAAAAGCTGGTCCGGAGTGCCGTAGCCATTCGCGGGCGGTTCTGGATAACTCGCCAAAGCCAGCACCTCGCCCGATTGCGCATTCATCACCACCAGAGCGCCTTTCTTGTTAGCCGCCTCCAGATTGCGCCGCAAAATATCAGCGGCTTTCAACTGCAGCCGGATGTCGATGGTAGCGTTCACGTCGCGGTCGCGCTTCAAGAGCGCCTGCAACTCAGGATTCGCGCGCTGATGGCGAAAGCGAACCACCGGCGCCAGGTCATTGTAATCTCTATATCCTTGCAATCTGAGATTTGAATCATGCTCAATCAGCGACGCGTTGGTGGCATGAAACTTATCACCCGTCCGCAAGTCTCCCAGCAGGTGTTCGGTGGCCGGGCCAAACGGATAATGGCGGGAATCCGCGCGCCTGCAAGCTTCGTCGATGTTCACTCCGAGTTTCTGGAGTTCGTCTCTGTGTTTTTCTAACTCGCTCCAACTGCTGGTGGCGAGCAGCACGCCATTGCGGTCATATATATTGCCGCGCGGGATTTCGGCCGCGAGCAGATTCAGCCTTGGATTATGCTCCGGGCGCTTCACGCCATCGGCGGTAAAGACAAGAGCATCGCGCGCCACCAGTTCCTTATCCTGAATGGTTTCCACATACGCGGCACGCCCCACCAGGGCAATAGCAGCCATGGCCAGCGCGACTCCCACCACTCGCATAGGCAAGCGAAAGACCGGCGCAAGACTGGCAGCGTGGGAATGGGGCTGATTCGAAATACCCGCCAGCACGGCGATAATGAAGAAGTTCGCCAGCATAGCGGTGTTTCCCGAACTCAAGAACGGCGAGACAACTCCAGAAAGCGGGATAGCTCCCAGCGCTCCTCCAGAAATCAAGAGCATCTCCAGACCCAGCAACGAACTCAGTCCGAGTCCGAGAAAAACTCCGAACTCGTCCGGCGCATGCAAAGAAATCTGAAAGCTCCTCCGAAGCAGCAAGGCAAATAACAAAGCGATGGAGGCGACGCCCGGCAATCCCCACTCTTCCGCGATGGATGCCAGAACCAAGTCCGTATGCCCAGCGGGAATCACGCTGGGATCTCCCCATCCTGGCCCTGAACCCAGCGGACCACCAGTGGCAAAAGCCCACAACGAATGGGCAAGCTGGTCGCCGCCGCGCACATCGTTATTCCAGGGGGAAAGCCACATGGAGACGCGCTCCACAACTGTGTGCGGTGTGCCTAAGTGATTGCCAATCACAACCCCAATCACCAGCGCCGACAGGCCAACAATCGCGAGTCCGGAGCGTCCGCGCGCCGCGCCGAATAAAACCAGGAACAGAAATCCCATCACCAGAGCCGGTCCCATGTCTTTCAGCACGAAGAACATGACCAGCGCGCTGGAAACGCCTATCAGCACGGGCAGAACATGATTCAGACGAGGCACTTCCACGAACCGGCTGAGCCCCTTCTGATGCAGATCGCGCAGCCGCTCCCAGTTCCTGGCGAAGTAGGCGGCCAGGAAGAAAACCAGCAGAATCTTGATGGCCTCCACCGGTTGAAACGGCCCCAAATTCACCTTCGCATCGCTGCCGGTGGGACCCGAACCTAATTTCAGCAGCGCGAAGAACAAGGCAAGAGCCAGCAGCAGCGGCGTGTAAGTCATCTGCGCAAAACGGCGATAGTCAAACGGCTTGATCAGCGGCAGCAACAGCAAAACGCACCCCGCCACGCAGCCCCAGGCAAACTTCTTGAACTCCAGCGTGTCGCGCAAGGGATCGCGCAGGCTCACCATCAGCATCAATCCAATGCCGGATAACAACTGAACCGCGGGCAGAAGTGCGCCATCGCCGCGAAAACGCCGCAGCCTCCATAGGAAATGCACAATCCAGAACGCACCTAGATAAATTCCGGTCCATAACTCGAACGCCTGCAAAAACTCGCGCGGAGAGCGCACCACCACCAGCGGCTTCAGGCGCGCCACCGGCAGCAGTGGAACGCTCGGAGGCACGGGCTTTCGTTTGGCCACATCATTTTGCCAAAGAGCAAGCGCGCGCGAATCAGCTTGCGCGTCCGCCTCCGTCAGGCGAAGCAGGGAAAGCGCGCCCACATTCGCCAGCGGAGCATGCGCCGCCAGAAACGCCTCAAGCCGTTCAGAAACATACGCGCGCTGTCCCGCATCGTCAATGAAAACCAGCGCTTTGTCCAGAACCTCTTTCGACGGCGCGGCATTGAGATCAATTAGCTCACCCGACGGAAAGTCCTGCGTCTTGGCGGTAAAAACGGCAGCCAGTCCGCAGGCGACCAAAGCACTCGCGCCCAGCAGCCACCAGAATTCGCGGCGTCGCTCCAAATTTTTCACCGGCGCGGCCACAGCCGTCTTTGCGGCAGTCTGAGATTCCCAACTCCTGGTTACTGCCATTTGTGCGATCCTGTCCCGTTCTCAATGCGCGTCATCTCGGCCCGGTCCTTATAAGTCTGCTGCAGATTCACGCTGACATTGGAGTAACCCACCAGCGGCTCATACAAAGACCGAGCCCGGTCTGAATCCGCCCTTGCCATCTCCACCCATTTCTCCGCCTCTTCTTTATCCGAGGCCTTGCGCGCCTGCCCTAACTCCCATTCGGAGCGATACAGATACCCGTCCGCCTCCTGGGTCGTTTCTCGAGGCCCTAACTGATATCCGAGATTGATAGCTTGCTGGAATTCAGGGCTCGCTTCTCCGATATTGCGAAACGCATAAACATACAAACGCGCCAAACCCAAATGCGGATCGGGCGACTTGGGCAGGTAAGAAGCGGCCTGGCGGAAATCATCAATGCTGGCATCGGCGCGCGGGCGTCGCGGATTCCTCACCATGTTCCAATAACCGTCCGCAATCGCCAGCTTGCCTTTCACTTTGCTGTCGTAAGGATCTATTTCCAGCGCATAGTGAAAGCACTGATGCGCGCGCGCGAAGTCAAAGTCGCTCAGACGCGTGCTGGTGCTGGTGCGATAGCCGTCCAGAATGTTGTCACCGGCGGCTATCAGGTTGTCGCGGAAATTCGCCTGCGCCCAAAGCACCGGAGAAAACGGCCCCAGCAGCGAATTCTTGTCTTTCAGGCTTTGATACAAATTCCAGTCCGAAGTCAGCGTGGCCGGCGAGCTGTCATGCGCGTAATCGCGCTTGCCGCGCAGCGGTTCGGTGGCTTTCTCAATGCGGTAGTAATAGACCACCGGCAGAAGCATCAGCAGCCCGGCCAGTATTCCCGCAACGTGAGCAATGGCCAAATTGCTCAATTCAAAAGGCGCCGGCTTCGGCGCTGGGCGAATCACCTTCAGCGGCGTGGAAACCGCCAGTCTGGTCGGC
>Ga0209208_10000309_pt1 | contig 59989 bp, 35 predicted proteins | sample S1TSphfallax_3_FD_187694 | JGI IMG/M metagenome (GOLD analysis project Ga0209208, IMG submission 187694) | Host-associated microbial communities from peat moss isolated from Minnesota, USA - S1T2_Fd - Sphagnum fallax MG (SPAdes) (version 2) | ecosystem: Host-associated > Plants > Peat moss >... | reverse complement strand
AAAAAAAAAAAGGACCTCTAAATTTGCTTTTAATGAATTTGCAAATAAGTGTTTTTGTTTCTCCATGCATTTTCTGTATGCACTGGTATCTATTATCTACCTCTTCTTCTTCTCTCTTTCTTTTTATAAAAAAAATTTATTTATTTAATTTATTTATTAGGTTTTCCTGGCTAATTAATACAAGTGGTTTTTTGGCTTTTTCATTTATTCATTCCTGTGAATTTCTATTCTTTCTTGGGCTCTTTTTTGTTGAGTTTTAATCTTTAAGATAGTGGAACTGCCCAATGCCCAAAGAAATCAAAATGAATGAATGAATGCTGAAAATAGTAAACAATAAATTGTGTGGAATTAATTAATTTATTAATTCATTGATTCATCTCACCTTTTTCTTTCCTAAAACTATTGCCATAAATAAACTTACAATAATAAGACTTGATCCTTAATTACTTCCCACTTGCACAGGATTATTAGGGTTAGCCAAAAAAAAGTCTTTGAAATTTATTGTCAATTTGTCACCAGTGTCAAAAACCCTAGGCATTGGGGTTAGTGAATTTGGCTTATTATTTATAGGGGTTTAGGTTTAAGTAATCAATATTATTTGTAGGGGTTTAGGTTTAGTTAATCAATATTAATTATAGGGGTTTATAGTTTAAGTAATCAATATTATTTATAGGGGTTTTATAGTTTAACTAATCAATAAATAGTTTGGGGAAATTGTTAAAATCACTAGGCCATGTTTCATTTCAAGCATATGACAATATTTCTATTGCCATTCCTTAGAAGCTTAAAGCTTTTCCCCCAAGTTTTTTTTTAAAATTGTGTTTTATTGGGGGGAACCTGTTGGTTTTTTATTTATGGTGTGCTACCATGGCTGAGATTTTTTTTTTAATCTTATGACCCACCTAAAAGGAAAACGATAAGTAGAAGAAGAAGAGTTAAGGAAAACAATATTAATGAACGAGGGTTTAGGGTTTAAGGAAACCTAAAAATTAAGGAAAGGCATTACTTAACATCAATCAACAGAAAATGAATGTTGTAACAAATGAAGAACAAAGATAATTGATCAAGCGAAAAACAATTTAAATGGTATCAATTTCATGTTAATGTGCAATGCTTGTAAGAAGCTTGACAACCTTTGTTGGTATGGTCAACTTTTCAACAAGTTGTTAAAATTCATTAACATTTTTGCATGGGGTTCATTATGTGTAGTGTATCTCACGGATTGAGAAGGATGACAACCTTGTTAAAATAATTCATCCAAACAAGGTTGCTTACGTGAAATTGTTAAGAGTTGCATGTGATTTTCAAAATTAAACATTGGAATCAAGCAAGGGCAACTAGAAAGAAAGAAGAAATGCATTTGTGGTGAATGCAATTTGGTTTGCACTTCAACACCACCAACTTTTCACCCATCACCATTCGGTGAAAGCCATACAAATTGTGACAACCTATTAAATGAACATGGGCATCTTTGACGATTCATTTCCTTTTGAGCAAGGGTGCACCTTAAAACATAATGTTAAACCATTGTTATTAAACTTGTGGTGAGGTTTTTTAACATCTCACCAACATTTTTGGAATGTGGTCATTTGAACATTTTTATATGTTTTTGTATTTCCATGAATTCATGGATGTAACATTCCACCCAATTTATTTTCCAAATCAAAAAATTTCACTCTCAATTTGTGAATCTTGATCACCATGTGCCATATTGTACATACTTAGCATGTCCCATTCCATAGAATACTCCCATCCACCATGAATGATTTACATTAACCATAAAATCAAATGAAGGATATATTTATCTACAAGAGAAAAGCATTGATTGTGGCCATAGTAAAATCAATAACACCTTCATTAGTGAAGGTTTAAAGTCATTCTTAGCATTCTTCATCGTGTGGATAAACCTTCATTTTTCATATGATGCAACACCAACACAATAACATCAAGTAGGAAATGTATTGCAACACATGCATATAAATTATATTATGTTGTTTCACCAAGCGGCCCCATTGGTGCATCGCAAGGTTTCAACATGCAAATATTGCAAAAACTTATTCTACATCACTTCATTCATTCATTCATCTATCTGGAATAATTGATGTTATTTTTAATTTTTCACATGTCAAAATTGCTAAGACTTAAAATAGTTTTTCATCCAAGTTTTACGATAGATGCCCCACTTCATCATGACCCCATATGAAATATTGTAAAAGCTTGGTCCACCATCATTTTAGTCCACCATCACATACATTATGATTGATCCATTGTATGCAATAACGGCATGAATGATGTTTCATGTATTTTCATAAAAAGGTTTATTGGTAGAAAAAATTGTTTGGGGTGACTACACAATGCATGCATAGGTATCTTCATATATCATAGTAGCATCACAACCTCGGTGGGTTTATTTAACTACATAGGTAGTTTAGTGGACAAATAGGAGCAAGTTAATAGTTTTAAAAGTAGGCTAAGGTGGTGAGCTTGTTAGTTCATACAAAAGGCACTTCCATTAGAGTTATCCTTAAAGTCACCCATACAAAGGACCAACACCCATACAAGGAACTTGGAACTCAGCATGAGATGACCCACTCCTCTCTCTTCGTAAACTCTTTCTTGCAACCCAATTTCAACAGTCATGGGAGTTTGGACCTGCTGTTATTTCAGAATAATGGATGCATAAGAGAATTATCTGTAGATTCCCCCTGTCTTTGGTCCCTAGTTTTCTCTCTAAACCCCCTTTCACCCTCAAATTGATCCCCCAAAATAAATGGAGGGGTGGGGGGTGGGGGGAGGTGGGGATTTGGGGAACTCTCCAGGCTGAATATTTTTTGTTGTTGGGCAAAGACAAAGGAATGAATGGGCCCAGTTGGATGTGTCACAATTGATTTACTTTGGCATTTTTGTACAAACTATGTTTTTAAATGGCAATCATCCATAAGAAGATTTAGCCATATGAACCACATATGCATGTCCAAAAAAATTAAGTATCCTTTTATGTTTCTTTTTTGCTACCTTGAAGGAACCTTATGGTTTTTTTTTTTTCCCCTTAATTTTGGCTATGAAGCATAACGTGGTGATGGTAGTGATGATATGAACCCAAACCCTAAAAAGACCCCAACATAACTTTGAACTCTATGCACCCTAAGGTAAATGTAAGTTTGCAATTAATATGTGTATAATGTAAGTTAGTGCTTAATTTCTTGATCATGTTTCAATTTTTAGGGTAGAGGGTGTTAATTTTTGAAATGGTGATCATCTATAAGATGATTTATTTAGCGGCAAATTAGATATGAAACTAGAAAAAAACCAAAATCCGTTTACATTCTTTGCTACCTAGTGGAAAACATATCATAAAAATCTGACAAATTTGGGCCATTTTTTTCATAAAAGATCCTTTGAATAGGTCAAGAGTTGAAATAATATTTCAGGTTGAAACTTGGCAAAATTTGGCAATCACTAAATTATAGGCAACTTCTTTGAGAGGTTCCTGGACTCTAAACTTCTAACATATGAGATCAATTTTTATTTTATTTTAAAAATCCTCTTTAGTAATTTCCTTAAATTTCAACATTTCAAACATATAATCTTCAAAAAAAGCCTCTAAAAAGAAACCAAAATCCTTCAACATATTATAACTCTTTAACTAATCTCAAGTTTCAACACAAGCCAAAATATCGTCTTTCAAAAATCCTCATATAAAAAATAGACCTATTATTATTATTACCTGGGGGCCAAAATCCCTTAAGCTACTATACTCTACAACGAATCTAAACACAATATCCTTGCCTTGGTAGGCAAGGCAAATAAAAGAGTTACCAAAATATATTGAGTTTGGTATCATTCCTCTATTTTTTATGTCTTGGGTTTGTTTCAAATTTTTATTCATATATGGGGTTTAGGGTTTTCAGGTTAAGATTTTTAAATTTTTAAAAATGCATACATACATCCCATCCATCCATCCATTGCCACACTGAACAGCAACCCTTCGGCGGCCAATGCAGGATGGATGATGTGTGGAGAGAAAATAATTTTTGATTGTATTTGGCATGTCCCTTACTCATGTACCAACCATCCACATGCATCCATTTACCTAGTAGCCACCAAGTGACATACCTACATATATCGTATGGTACCTACCTACCTACCTATCTACCTACCTAAGTGATTACCTAGGTAGTGTGAAGGGGGAAGTAGGAGGGTTTATAGGATAGGTCACCGAGATGAAACCTTAGTTAAGTAACTCGGATGCGGTCACACCAGTCTGGTCAGTACACACCCACCCAACACTGGTCACACTGGGGTTTCCAATGGATGATGGATGGTGCACTCACTCACTTCACTCATGTGTGCTGGGTCACATAATACACCATCATCCATCATCCCTCATGGTGTGAGCTTGTGGTGGTGGGCTTGTTGGGTTAACTCTGGTTAATTTCTTAACTCTGGTTAATGAAGAATTTTTCATTGGTCATTGTGCTTTAGGTTTTGGTTTGGACTTAGCTTTTTCTTTTGTGTCTGTAAAATGGGTCTTGAATAAACCCTAATTTTTTTTTAAAAACCCTTTCTTCATTTACAGTTCAACAATGAAGATTTTGTAGCCTGGCCTTCAGTTTGTTAAGATTTGGAACTTAGCAATTGACTCAAAAAAAAGATCACATTCAATTTTATTTTTTTAAATTGTCATTTACTTCTCTTCTTCTTCTTCTTCTTCTTTTCTCATTTGTTGTTTTACTTTTATGTAGGTAATAATAAAGTTTGGCAGGTTTTCATTAAAACATTATCTATTATTAACTATGGAAATGTTGTTAGCCTTCATTTATAACACACTATGCAAAGTTGAGGAGAAGAACAATGCCTCAAAGCCTAAAAGGTGGGGGGTGGTGGTGGTAGTAGTAGTAGTAGTAGTGGGTCTGATCATCTGACCATGTCCTTATTAACTACAGAATCATTTAGTTGGGCTTTCTGAAACTTGGTACCTAATTAGGTCACCAAGAAAATGTGATCAGAAGTTAATTAATTATTTAATTAATTAATAGGTTACATAACACTCATCAAGCCTCCAACTGCTAAATTCATTAAAAAACTCCATATATATATATATATATATATACTTACCCAAAAATTATTAAGAGTCTGTTAGTTATTTAGTAGGGGTTTTCTTACCAGTTTTTTAAAAAAAAGCCTAATCAAGACAACCTAGTTGGGCCAATTGGGTTTGGGGGGAAGATGGAGCATTCAACTTGAAACCCTTCCACAAAAAAATTTGCAGTAGTATTGGGGCTAGAGCAAATCTTCATCTAAATCTGTGCCCCATTATGGGTTGAGTGGAGAATTGAATAAGGGGGGGGGAGGGGTAGTGAATGAATGAATGAATGAATGAATTACCTGGGAAGTAGTAGCTGCACTAGTAATAGTAGTAGTGGTTGCCAATTAGCTCTGACTCACTTCAGTTGGCCAGTATGAAGCTTTGCTTGCTGGCTGGCTGGCTGGCTGGCTGGCTTTGCAGGTGGTTAAAAAAGCCAAAAAGGAAACTGAAGATTACATAGTGATATGTATATAAGAGATTTAATAAAATTTCCTTACTTTGCAGATACCACTAAAAGAGGGGCTAGGGGGTGAAAGCAGGCTCAAAGACAGGGTGACTTTTCAGATATCTGTATTGAGTCAAAAAGGATGACAACATCCCTTGCCTCTCAACTCACTCTCTCTCTCTCTCTCCTTTGAGTCAAGTCATTCAGGAGAGCCAGGCTGAGAGAGGCAACACCAAACCCTAAACCCTAAATGGGGAGAAAAAACCAAATCTTGGGCCTCTTTCAACACCAACCCTAAACCCTAAAAAGGGAGGGGAAAAAATCTTGGGCATGTTTTACTAGTTGTGGCTCACATCATTGGATGCCTGTAAAATCTTTTCCTAATTGTGTGTGTTACAGCATATCAGCACTCCTTCTTTTTTTTGCCTAGGTTAATCGGGCCAGGATGCCCCCTACCTAAACCCTAAACCTCCTCTTTTGATTGGGACTAACCTACCACTACCCATAAGGTGGTGTTTGTAGCTCACCCATTACCTATCTTAATTCATAAACTAAGTTAAAATTACACCAAAGTAGGAGAGATATTATTAATTCATTGTGGGTCTTCTCAAGCTAAAAACTTGAAGTTAAAGGTGATAAAAACCCCAAAAGGAGAGAAAGAGAGAGAGAGATTGTTTTGAGTTTCTTTCAAATTATAGGGTTTATGGCTTCATTGAGTTATAAAGTGGAGAGAGAGAGAGTCTAATTTCAAATGGGGTTTGTTGTTGGGTTCATTGAGTTTGAGTTGAGAGACTCTTTTAAAATGGGATGATTTATTGTTGTTGTTGGTGTTCAATAAGTTTCAACCAAATTGAAATTTTGGCTATTAAGCATTGAAGGAAGAAGCCCATGTGGAGAAATAATGGGGATATAAATTCAAAACCCAAAGTGAGTGAAGCTTTTTTTTAAAATTTAAGTTAACACTTTCGCTATCAACAACACACTTTATATTCAAACTGACAGACAACAAGTAATGACAACAAACTAAACCAAGCATGCCCTCTTTCTTCTCTCTTCCTCCCTTCCTCCTCCAGCCTCCCCCCCACCCTTCTCTCCCTGCAACAATAACTAAACCCAACACATCCGTTGTAAAGTGATTAATGGAAAAGAGTTAACAACAATCAAGTATAACATTCCACCATTTCATTCAATGACCCACTACTTCTCAAACAAGAGAGGGAGAGGGGGAGGAGTCAGGAGGACTATATCTGTTTTTTCTCTCTTCTCTTAAAACAGACACTGGCAAACAAAACAGTCAAACTGGTGCATTGCACATTTTGTGGAATTGATGATCTTCTTCATCACTTAATTTCTAGATAATGCTGCAGCAGCACTGCAGCAGTAGCAGCAGCAGCAGATTTGAAGGCCATAGCTGTTCATCACTTCAAAGGTTTTCAGCAGCAGATTTGAAGGCCATATCTGTTCATCACTTTAAAGGTTTTCAGCAGCAGATTTGAAGGCCATAGCTGTTGATCATCTTCAAAGGTTTTCAGCAGCAGATTTGAAGGCCATAGCTGTTGATCATCTTCAAAGAGGTTTTCAGCAGCAGATTTGAAGGCCATAGCTGTTGATCATCTTCAAAGAGGTTTTCAGCAGCAGCTTTGAAGGCCATAGCTGTTGATCATCTTAAAAGAGGTTTTCAGCAGCAGATTTGAAGGCCACAGCTGTTGATCATCTTCAAAGGCTAGTAGCATTTTTTGGGGGGGGGGTTTGATTGCTACACTTGGATTGATTACATGAGTGATGTAAGTTTTTCCTATTCTTTCAGCAGCAGATTGTTGTGATTCTTCTGGTGCCAACAACAGTACACAAATCCACAGTACAAATCCACACACACTTAAAGAAAGAAGAAGCTTCAGAGTTTGATGACACAAAGAGTAAACCCTAAACCCTATGTGTCAAGTGTCTCAACCCAGTCTTTCTTTTCACACAATTAGAAAATTTAACACCAACCCTAAACCCTAAAAAGGGAGGGAAAAAAAAAACTTGGTCAGTGGTTTTTTTTTGGGTTTTTGTGGGTCCATTTTGTGATGTAGCCAAAATCGTGATAATCCATAGGAAGATTTAGCCAATTTTGGCTGCAAGCTCAATATGAAAGTAATTTTTGTTTTTAGAATTTAAAAACACCCTTCTAGCCTTTTTTTTTTTGCTACAACATACTTGAACTGTGTGTATAGAAATCTGGCAATTTTTCTTCAATTTTGGTCAAATTATTTATGGCTACTGAAAATCTCAAAAAAGCACTTGATTTTTTAGCACTTTCCATTTTTAATATATAGCCTTTTTGTAATGTGCAAATTTACAGCCACAAAACCAGTTTTTATACTGTTTGAAGGCTCTATTTCTTCAAAGAACAATATAGAGGCCATTTTTACTTCCGCAAACCCATTTTCACACTATTTGAAGGCTATAATCTAGTGTAGTAATGTAAAGTGAAAATAGACTTTGTTGAGGAGTCAACATATGATAACAAAGCCAAAAAAAAGCTAATATTTATTTAAATTCTGATTTTTTAACTTGATATTTTAAGTTTATTTTTCTTACTATTGGTTTAGGGTTCATTTTCTTTTTAAAAATTAATCACTTTCCTTCCATTTCTTCTTTCTTCATTTTCTTTCATTTTCTTCATTTCAACAAGTACAATCACCATGGATCATAGAAGAGGAAAATGTATGTTAAATAAATTAGACCAATCATCACTTTTTTTTGCCTGCCTTTTTATTTATTTTATCATTAAATTTTTTGAGAAAAAAGTGTAAAAATTTCAACCAATTATAGTTTTTTTTTCTAGACCATGGGCATTAAAGCTTTGTGCCCATCTTCAATAATTCTATTACATTTTTTTGAGAAATTTTTATGACAAAAAATTTGTAGATTAATCTAGGCTTTTTGGGCTCTTGGTCTAACAAATGTTTGACCCACCACTAAAAAAAGTTATTAACAAAATATGAGTTTGCATTGATCAAAATTTGACCAATCATGGTCCTTTGAGCTCATGATCTAATGAACTTGGTGCCAATCCCACTTATTTGAGGTGGGCCTAACACCAAGTCCATTGTACCATGAATCATTATCCATATGCACATAATGTTCAATTTTTCATCCATTTCATTGGTCCCTTCAACCTTTGCATTCAAACTTTGGCTTTTCCTAATATTATAATTTTTTAAATTTTAATGACCATAGGCTTTCAAGTTCCAATGTAGAGGGAGCCTTGGCAATGATCAATAATAATTGAATCAAATTTTCAAACAATCAATTGAAAATGGTACCTCCTAGGCATTGTTTTGGCAAACACTAAACGAGCACAACAAATTCAATGCAACACCAGGTTTGACACAGTTATAAAACAATGCCCATTAGGAAATATATTTTCAATTTTGTTTTAATGGTACTTGAATTATGATTAACAAGTTAATTATTCTTCTTGCACAATGTTCTCCAGGAAAAAAATGTGATGCAATGATTAGAATCCTCTTTTCAACCCAAAGGTTGATGGTTTAATTATTTTCCCAAATTTTTCTTTTCCTCCATAAACAAAACCAAAAAACAAAAAAACTCTTGAACAACTTCTTCAAGCTAGATTCCCCCAAAAGTTGCAACTTTTGTGAGAAAGGGATTAAATGATAGCCCCAACCAAGTTGCCCAAGGGAGAACTCACCCAAATTGCAACTTCCCCAAGGAAACATGGTTGTAAAGGATTTTTTTAAATCATATAAAATAAAACCTAATATACATGTAATATTTAGAAAGAGCCTTTTAAAAGTTTCCTACAACTTTCAAAAGACATAAACTTTAATATGTGCTTATTCATAAAAACTTATAAGTCTTACAGATCACCTATGAATGTTTTATGGGATGTCTATAAATGTTTGTGACTTCTAAACATGGTCCAAGGAATGTAAAGGGCCTCTAAGCTTGATGATTAACTATTGCATTAATTTGTGTTCATAGGAAGATCCTAGTGCACCTTCCTACAAGATAGTATATTAAAAGGTTTCAAAACATTTTGTTTTTCCACTTTTGGGAACTCTAATCGAAGATGCAATTATTGTTTTACCTTGCAAATTTGTTTGATGTCAAGTTCATTGTTAATTTTTTTCCTAATTGTGTCATTGATAATGATCACTTAAGATAATGGACCCAAATAATTGAATAACCATGTGTTTCCTAGGGCATTTTTGGCTTGGAAAATTTATTTAATGAAAATAATTGGTCTAAAAAGCAAACAACAACCAAATGTTGGAGAAAAATTTGAACAAGGAAGATGCTTGAACAAAATGAAACAAAGGTAAGTGGTGGTTAATGGTGTTGGTTTTCAAGTTGAACATGATGGTTTCACAAAAGTGATTAAATTGAAGCAATAAAATCCAAAGAAATGCTTGTAATAAATGGAGTCCATCATCATGAAGAAAGTTACAAGGAAATTGAAGTTAGGAAAATATTTTGTACTCTTATAAGTTCAAGCTTACAAAAGAGTATTTGCAAAATAGGGTGGTTCACTTTTCGCATCACATTCACTAGAAGAAAAATTATGTTTTGTAACTTGTTTTATGCAATTAAAGATGTTGTGTGCAATTAAGAACTAGTTGCATATAATAATTTTTAATTGCATATGACACTTTTAATTGCATAAGACATGTTGCAAAAAATTGTTTTTCTACTAATGATTAGATTTTACACATAATCTACTTTATTCAAATCTCACGAAAACATGGTAAAAACATCAATGTGACAAAAACATTTGTGGATTATAATTGTCAACTTGAATAAAAATGTGTACATAGTGATAAAAACTAAATAAATATACACCAAACATATAATGATGCATTTTTAAATATCATTTCACTTTTAAATGTTTTACAAGGATTCAATGTGTGATACATGTTAAAAAAAAAAACATGAATTCCAAAATAATTGTAAAAATTTAAAACAACAAATAATTATAGACTTTTGACCAAATTTAAACCTTATTTTTAAAAGTCCTTATTTCAATCATTTTTTGTTGAATTGATGTTTTTTCCTAACATTATGTCAAAGAATTGTTTCATTGAGCTCTTTTTCATTTACATTTTATTAATTCGTACAACAACACATTATGGTTTTTTTATTAGCTAAATAAACAACTACTATCCTTTTTTACTACAATTGTAACTACTTAGTCACAAAAATCACTATGTAATTGCAAAGGTCATTGAGATGTCATTTGATGTCATGGTTTTGCAATTGTAATTAATATGACAATTAGTGGGTTTTTTGGGATAGATATGTTATTATTCTTGAAATTGTAATAATATGTTTTAAATTAATTAAAAATAGTTAATTAAAAATACCTTAACTTTTGTGAATAGAATAACGATTTTTAGTCTCACAACATGATGATGTGGCATTCCACATGCCAAAACATGTCTTTTATGATTTGTCCTATTTGACTACGATGGGAGAAACAATTAGAAAATGGCATAAACAACTTAAAAAATGACTATAGTCAAATAGGAGTGGTCCTTAAAGAAATGTTTTCGCATTGTGATGGTAATAAAATATTTGACCATTAATCAACATGATGACTCACTTTGGATAGAATGAAGCATTTACTAGTCAATCGCTATGTTAAAAATGATGTCTAATCCATTAATGTAACTTTTTGCATCAAAATGCAAGTCCAAAAACTTTAGCTTCACTACAATAAATATTGTCTTTTGAACTTGACACAAAAATGACTATTGTTTTTTTCAACTACATTTATAACTTTTTAGTCAAAACAATCACTAAGTAATGGCAAAAGACATCAACATGTCGCATGGCATCATGGTTTTGCAACTATAATCAATATACATGACCACTTATTGATTTTTTTGGTAAATTATCATATTATTTTTCAATTTTTGCTCATTGATTAATTAATTGCAAAAACCATCCACCTTTATGACTAATAACAACTCAATCTCCCATGATGATGACATGGCATGTTATATGCCAACAAGATGATGTAATCCTATTTCTTGACATCATGATTAATGTCATTAATTTGATGAATTAATCTCATTTATTAACTAGTTGAAAATATTGTTGTCCTTTGGGATTAATAAAGACTCAATTTTCCATCACTACTAGAAATCATATTATTTGCAACCCGTTTCTATGCAATTACATGTAACCAAATGTTGCCTACAACTACTTTTCAAATTTTGATGAAGTTTGCTTTTCTTTTCAATTAGGTTGTGACTATGACCTAAATCATCCTTAAATTATGTTATTTTTTATAATGTATTTATATTTTTTACAACATTGTATATACATTTAGTTGCAAATGTAACCAAGATAGTCACATGTTAGTTGTATAAGGTATCTAGCCTACCTAACTAACAAATATGTACCTAGATATATATACCTACCTACCTATAAGCCACATGGTACCTAGCTTAGGCTTGGTGATATGTGGCATTGCTTACATCTACATACATGCTTGAACACGACATGTGAAACATAGGTTAAGCTTAAGCCATGTGACATGGCGCTTATGTTAGGCCTAAACCATGCCACATGGCATCTATGTTAAGTTCAAGCCATGCCATGTGAGACCTAACCAAGGTTAAGACATGCAACATGGCACATATGTTAGGTCTAGGCCATGCCATGTAGTATTTAAGCAAGGCATAAGACATGTCACATATGTTAGGCCTAGGCCATGTCATGTGGCACCTAGACTAGGTCTAAACCATCCCACATGGCATTTAAGCACAACATAAAACATGTCGAATTACACATATACTAAGCCTAAGCCATGTCACATGGAACGTATAACATGGCACATGGCACCTAGCCTAACCTAGGCCATGCCATGTGGCACCTAAATTAGGTTAGGATAAGACATGCAACATGGTACATATGTTAAGCCCAGGCCATGCCACATGGCACATGGGTTAGACCTATGCCATGCCACATGGCATCGAAGCTAAACTTAGCCATGCCACATGGCATCGAAGCTAAACTTAGCCATACCACGTGGCACCTAGGCTAAGCCTACGCCATGCCATGCATCACCTAAGTTAAGTTATGCCATGCCACATGGCACATATGTTAGGCCTAGCAATGCCATATGGCATTTAAACTAAACTAACCATGCCAAATTACACATATGTTAGGTTTAAGACATGCCATATGGCAATTAGGCAAGGTTTAGGTCATGCCATGTGGCAACTATATATGACATGCCACATGGCACCTAGGTTATGTTAGGACATGCCACATGCCACATAGGCTAAACTTAAGCCATGGAGGGTGGCATTTAATTAACCCTTTTTTCCACACCACATGTCAACATGATTAAATCAAATGCCACATCATAAAATGTCTTAATTAATAGGTTAGGTTAATAAGTTGTTAGTTATGTTAAAAATAATAAGTTAATCTAAGTAGTCACTAATAGCCCAAGTAGTTGTAACAACTACTAGCAACTAGGTTGCAATTACAAAATTAATCCCATATGTTTTGCCTCCCATTTTAACTTTGTTAACTACAAAATGAAATGCCTTAGAAGCACAATGTACAAATTAAAATGAAATTGCATTTTGAGATGAACCAATCAAAATGGTTCAACCTTAATTAAACCCAAAAAAAATATGATGTTTTTAATAAATGTCATGTGGCTTAAGTCTAAGCGCAGGTCTAGACCTAACTTAGGTGCCACATAGCTTAAGTATAAGTTTAGTCTATGTGATCACCTAGGTTAGGCTTAAAAATGGCACGTGGCATATGTGTAGATTTAAATAACTTAAGTGCCACATGGCATATGTTTACACCTATGTGTCATGTAAATTATATAAATGCCATGTGGCATGCATGCCTATTAAATAAACCTATGTATGTAGGCTATTTAATAAAAACCTACTTTGTAATATAGGCTACTTTATAAGTTACTTAATTAGACCTAAATTTTTTTACCACATCTAATATGTTTAAATATACCTAAAATAAATTATCCTACTAATAAATTAACCTAGGTAGATTTGCCTAGGTTCCTAGCTTTAGGTTTTTTGTTAAGTCAACATGGGTACCTTCATTTAAAAGACATTTTATCAAGTTTGTGATCATTTCAAATTTATTCAATTAGATGTGACTAGATATGACATAATTATCTTAGGTTAATTTTTTTTTTAAATTTAAGAATGCCAAAGTTAAGTTAAGTTAAGTTAAGTTAATAAGTAATATATGTTAACAAACTAATTCATTTTAAGTCAACCTAAGGAGGTATAGGTTTAAGCTAGGTTGGTAGGTAGTAGGTAGGTTGACCTAGGTCAACTTAGTTAATTCAAGGTTAAAAATTTTGAACTTTATAATTTTGTGTTAAATAAATTAATATATAAAAAATGGTAGTGCAATGGATGAAGACTTGAACCCCAAATTGAAAATGAGGGGTTCAAATTTTCGCTCTTACAACCTATGATACCTATGCCAGTTGGCTTAGGTTAAGTGACCTAGTTTAGGCTTCTTGGCCTAGTAGTTCGATGTTTAAAATTAATCTAAACCACCTAGCCTAGGTTGTGTAACATATGTAATTAGCTTAACTAAATTAAATTAGGTCGACTTTTGGCTAAGTGACCTAGGCTAGGTTGCCTAGCCTAAGTAGGTTAAGTTAAGTTGACTTTTGGTCATGTGTAATAATTCATAATGTGTTTATAAACTTTTGACACATGTTAACCATCCATCAAGGCATCTTTTGTATCACATAGTTGAATAAAATGCCTAAGTTGAAATGGCATGCACTTTACAGGTCATACCAAGATTAATGATGACATGGAATTTCATTATTCTAAGAATTTTTTAAAATCATAATCATTGAAACGATTGGGTTTTGAATAATGTCCGTTGCGACTAAATGGCTAAAACAATATGGGTCTACCAATTCACTAGTCACTAGTTACCTATGTTTTTCTTAACTAGTATGTAGTGTAAAGGCTAATTACAAAATCCAAAATGTGTTGTAGTATCATTAATCATCACATAATTCACATTTAACATTGGGTTTTTAGGGTTTTTTTAATTTTGATTTCAAATATGGACTTTTTGGAATGTTGCATTCATTGAAAATGAACCACCCTAACTTCCAACCACCCAAAGGTCCTGCTCATGGCATGAGTTCATAGTAAACACAAAAAATGCATTAAAAACTTGAATTTGCAACCAACTTTGATTATAGAAACAATAAACACATCTTTTAAGTACTTGAAAAATACCCCATGATTGCTTCAAAATTAAACCATTTTGCTTAACCCACATCAACCCCATAGTAATTAATGTCTAAAAACTAGCTTTTTACACAACAAATATGGGGGTTTCCACCAAATCAAATGCCTCAAATCAGAGTTACTAGGATTAACTTGAACCTAGGAATTCCTATAACAAAACACCTTAGGTGAATGTAACAATGACATTTCCATTTTGCATGAAATTGGATTAAATAATGAGGAGGCATCACATTTTGAAGATGCTTAAGCTACCACACAACTATTCCCAACTCATCAAAAGAGATTTAAAAACATGTTACATCTTAAAGTACCAAGGTGGGCAAACCTCGTATGCTAAAAAACCTAAATTGGAAATTGAATTCCTAAGGTTAAAACTTGCAAAAGCTAGGTAGCACTATTACAAATGTGGGTGCGGTTCATTAATCCCTATTCACTAAACTAGTGAATTCATTGCATCCCCATTAGGTCTCGTTCATTACAACTAGTGATTTCACTCAAAATCTAATGAAATCATTTGGCTTGTAGGGACATCTTTTGTTGTAACTATCAATGTCCATGTAATATAATATAATCAAATTCATGAAAATGATTGCAAGGGGCAACAAATATTCAATTCCATTGAGAATAAATAATGCATCTAGCCCTTAGTAATTTTATGTATGGGGTTTTCAAAAGTTTAAAAAAATTGCACAACTAAATTGGGAGCTTGGGACCCAATATGGTAGTAACAAAAAAAAAAATCCATTTGACACCATGAACATGGACAAGATCATCCTTATCATATCAAACTTGAGTTCTCCTATTCAACCATTCCTCTTGTTGCTCTACCCTCTTCACAAATTCAGTTGCAAAAACTCAAATTGGTGTTGATATCTGTTCAGTTTGACCACTAAATGCATAGCAATCTTTCCAATATGGATGGTTATCTATCAAGGTATCTTTGATGTCTAAGGTACATGTTCTTCTTCAAGTGGGAGGAACGTCATGTGTCCATGTTTGGACCACATAAAAGGCATGCCATGTAGCCCTTTCACTTAACATCCCACAAACAAGCCATATGCGGGGTAATCATGTATGTTCCACATACATATGGCCCTTAGCAAAAATGTTTGAAACCCATCTACCCTAGTCACACCAATGGTCCAAACTCCATAAGGTCTCTAACTCTTCAACCAATGATTCTAGGTACACATCTATGTTATCATTTGTCATTGATTCTTTCTTTGGAATCAACAAGGATAACATCACAAATAACCATTTGGTTGTCAACCATGGTGGTAAGTTATAGTTGAGGAGAAGTGTTGGCCATGTAGAATGGTTTGTTGACAAGTTTGCATAAGGGATCACCCTATCAAGGGGTAAACGTAATCTAATGTTGCAAAGATCCATTATAAAGTCAGGCCAAGTGCTATCAATGTGCTTCCAAGCTTTTGAATCACACACCAAACAAACCGACCCATCACTACTTATGTTTGCACTATGTCAAAACATTAACTCCCCCAATTTTGACCATTTATACATTCTCTCTCAAGGTGTGGAATCAAAGGAAAATGGCAAATAACCTTACAAGGGACCTTGTTGGGCCTTTCAAAAAAACAAGGCATTTGACATTTTAGACATGTGATGGTTATGCTTAGTTCCCCCTAAATAGGACATGGGTAAAAACGTAGTCAAAGGAGCCAAAAAAGGCATCGAATGTTAGAAAAGCCACAAAATTTGAATGAATATGTTTATGTTTGGCAATTGGAAAGTCATTGTAATTGTGAGGAGTGTTGTTATTATACAAATATGAATATTGGTAAATCCAAATTGATAAGCCATTTATTCAAAATTTAAGTTTTTGTTTGCACAAAAACTTTTGAATTAGAGTTGTAATCCTACAAAATAATGATTTTTTTTAAATGACTACCTAAATGGCATGCATATTTATTTTTTTAAGTTTCATTTTTTGAGGGTTTGGATGAGTGTAGAGTATCATGAAGCACACATTGACAAAACTACCTACTGATTACAAATTCATGATGAACTTGTCTTATAAGTGGACAAACAAGTTTTGAAGGAAATTACAAGTATGTTTCACTACTATATGGAAGGAACTAACACTTTTAAAATTATTAACAATCAATTTCATAGAAGTTAAGCTTAGTGCATCCCACACTTGAATTTTGTAATGCTGATTTCACTGGCCTTGCAGGGTGCACAAAGCCCCTTTTAAAACTTATATTTGTCAATTTGCCATTGGAAGATTTATACCTTATATTTTGCACCAAAAATTTATACAAGTAAAATATTGGTACTAATGAAATTTTGTCCATAGATAGTTGTACAATAATGAGATCTAGCAACCTAATTACTAACAAGGAAAGGGCTACCAGAAAATAAATAACAATAAAAATGGAAAGACTTGAAGGTGGGATTTTTTTTATCTACTTACCATTATGCAATATCTATTGTCTTTCAATGACTACCATCTTTTATAGACTTGAAAAAGACCCATAATAACATGCATACCTCCTATTGTTGTTACCTATTATTTATAATGCATGTAGACTTTTTGTGGTTGCTACCTACTATTTGCAATGTTTATAGACCCTATGTGACTATTGGGTTAGGATTTTAAAAGGAAAGAAAGCAAGAAATCTCAAACTTGTATTGAATCAAATTCAAGTAGTGTGATTTTAAGAAATTGTTATTTGTTTTGCTTCAACACACGAGAAGGAAAAACTTGATTTGCAATTAGCGTCTACGACTATTTTTTAGTCGAAAGAGACATTTTACAATTAAATATCTAATAGTCGCCTAAAACAAGTTGCAGATGACAAATAGTTGCATGAAACATGATATTTGGATGACGTCATCAGATGGTAGATGAAGATTAAATTTAATATATTTTGTTTCATCCAATGGGGCTTGTATATACATAATGTATATGGGGCATCATTTTGCGACTATAAGTTGCAACTATTTTGATGGATCCAAACTCCAACCATTTGGATACACATGTTAACTATTGAAATACTTAAATTATGTTTTTAAAATCCTTCCATATTTATCCAAGTCATTGGATTCAACACGTTGGGATTGTCACATGTGGTAAGACAATGTAAGATCAAGTTTTTCTTGATCTTGTGGGTAAGGAGTGGCCATTTTTTTTTTTTGATTAATTAATGGGTTATTGCCACATGACATGGTTTCTAATATTTGGGTAACTAATTGATGTATAAACCAAAAACATATTTGGACCATCCAATCCTATGTTTCGTATTTACAAACGTGGCATTTGATTAAAAGGTTTAATTTTCCCAAATCGTGATGATCTAAAATTTTCTAAATCTTATGGCCAAGAAATGGCCACATTTTTTATGTTTGGCTAAATGTGCCACGTGTTTCATTATGGGCATCATGACATTTAAATATTTATTTAAAAAATCTAAATATATCCTAATCATTAGATGTTAAGAATGAGGATCTTGACACGTGTTGCATTATTATTTGAATGGAAATTTCAAATATGCCACATATTATAAAGATCAGGGAATAGAAACATGCCACATGGCAATGTTAAATCACAAAAAAATATATTGAAAAGGAATAATGGACCCTAGTTTAACATTTTGAATTGAGGTTATCATTTTAGGGTTTAATTAACAATGTTTTAAGGTTACCATGGCTCACTAATCACACACAAAATGGACATGGAAAATGTTTACCATTGAGCTAATAAAAACTCAGTGAACACACTCACCTTAAGTTTTGCAGATATGGAAAAATGTTTTGTATTGAACATGGGTTCCTACCTAAATGTAGTCAACAATACTTAACTTGAATAACTAGATGATCCACATATAAACACAATGATGGCACCAACAACTTGTTGGAGTTGATGTGACTACAATTTGCATGTTTTGAGACAACTTAGGCTCCATAATTGAATCCTTAGGGTTGAAATGCAAATTCTTTTTCTTGCATGAATAACCTTGCATAAATAAAATATCACCATTTAGATGTATAAATGCCAACATGCAATTCCCCTCCAAACAAGTCCATAAACATGAAAACTTACCTTTACATCACAAAGTTTGATATAAAATTGTGCTAGAAGCATTTGACAATTTCATTTGCTAAATCTTGTGGTTATTGATTGAACCACGCCAAGTCTTGGATATAATAGAAAAACAAGTTGAAGTTAACCTATAACCATTTAGACAAATGCAATCTTGCAAGGTTGGTACCAGCTCAATGATAACTACCATTTGATCACAAAGCAAGGGCGAACCATTTGTGCTTTGATGATTTAAAGGTAAGTCTTAGGGTTTAGGGTTTAGGGTAACGAATGTATGGGCATTACCAATCACGTTTTACACATCCGCTTGTTGTGTAAAACGTGATTTGTAATGCCCATGCATTCATTACTCCTTTGCACCCACAAATACATGCCATAGTTGCCATTTGGCAAGACACCTTTCAAAAGATTTTTTACTAAAATCATTTTTAGTTGTAACAAAATATAATACAACATCAATTGTTGTATCTAAACATCACTACTGCCTCAATCACCACACCAACCTACTAAACTTAATGAAGTTTAATTACCTCCCCTTTGAGTTCCATAAGAACCCCACCACTAATAAGAACTTTGAGCTCTTCTTCCCAAAAACATTCATCATGTACTTCACTTGAAGCCTAATCAACTCCGTCTTGTGCAACATCCAACTTCTCCACATCACAAATTCTTCATTTGGGTCATCCCCATCCCCACCTCCTTTTATGGGGCCTTCACCAACTCAAACATCATTAACCTCTATTGTAGTTTATGTGAGGTCACTACTACCAATTTGAATTACAAAGGTGACCAATGCAACTTTACTCTTCTTGTACTCTTCATCATCCAAACATATTTATAAAATGGACAAAACTTGTCATAGCTATTATATCCATCGGAAAAACCATATATTCTTGTTACATTAGGAACAAAGTCAGAACATGTGGACTATCAATATCATATTTAGTTTTGTCCCATCATCTTCAATCTCCATTGGGTATGATTTTAGAAAAAATGTTAGATTGCAAAAATATTTGTTCCAGAGGTAAAAAATATATCATTCAAATAGACTGATGATGGATTCTGGCACTTCATAGTGTTAATATAGCCAAGGAGGAGCAATGAACCCACATCAAGAAAGTCTCATTTCATTACATGTTGTAAGCATTATGGGCCAAACAATCTTTTTGCAACAATTTAATGACTTCAAGTGTAATCTTATTTGTCTTTGCCAAAACATCCTCCGACAAGCTACAAACAATAGTGAGAACATTAATTAGTGTACTGGCTTTGCATTCAAAACAACTTTTACCTTGTTGTTCTTTCAAAATGTAAACAAACAAAAACATGTAAAGGAAACAATAGGAGGCATTATTTCCACACCTCTCGTGATTTTCCTTTGTGTAATGAAGATTGTAGTTCATGTCAATAAGCAATAACTTACAAAAAGTTAAGATGTTTTATTTACATGCACAATTTCATTCAGATCATCATCATGCTATAAAACCTTAATGCCTTTGCTCAAACTATAATGAAATCAGCATCAAAGTTCTCATAAAATCCTTCGGTGCCTATAAAAAGAAAAAAATTTGATCATGATCCAATATGGCTAGTCTAATCATCCAATTAAGAGAGTCCCCCATTACAGAAAGTCCACACAATCTTTGTAGTATGGATACAATTGCAACGAGGAAAATATCACCTTGTGCAAAATGTCATATTCTCTTGGAATGTGTTTGATGCATTGGGTTAAATTTTTGACTGACTATGAAATTGTGGATGGTTACTTATTTTTAAAAGCATACATGTGTGTATTTGGAGTATGAAATGAACCATTTCATTACTGGGAAGTGCTTTCTTTGAACCAATTTCTTATAAGACCCCATAAAACCTATGATTGTAGGATAACACAAGAATCATGATCCATTTTATACTAAACAAAGTGCTTAAAAATTAACACTAATTAATTTCATCACTCATGGCCATTGGTCACACTGATGAAAGGATGTCCAATGCAATTAAGATAATAACTCATTCACCCATTACAAGCCTACATAGGAAGACAAAAGTTTAATCATCCAACTTGGACAATACCAAGAGTTGCTACAATGATAGGGTCAGGAAAGTCTCCACTCGGGGGGGGGAACATCAATGGTTACATTCCCAATTCAATTTGGGGTTCCCAACCACGTCACCTTTTTTGCTCACTCAAATAAGGAAGCTAATTTTGTAGAAAGATAAGTTGGATATGGTCTGCATGCATCTCGACCTGCATAGTAAACAAGCAATGTACAAAAACATTGGACAATCTCAACATAGAATGGAACACAAAATGATTGTTGATAACCAAAGCAAGGACAATGTGAGGAATGAAACAACACACATGTGTTTTTTTTATTGTATGTACAAAAAACAATTTATCATTTGCACCATGGAAACCCCAAACAGAATGCACACATACGAGACCCATTGTAGATTTGTAAATTTTGTCGATTATTTGTACATGTGAGTTTACATTGTATGTGAAAAGTGTAATTGTAGGAGTTAAGGGGTAAGGGACCTACAAGAAAATGGTTGTGAATTTTTTTGTAAATCCTTTCTTGGGTCTTTTGTAGGTCGAAGTTATTTGCAATGAGAAAGGCGAGGTTTACGTTAAAACTTGTGTTTAACAAGTGAATAGACTATAACATGGTGTCATTCAAATCATATGGGCTCCTGCTTTCATTTTGGCTTAAGTGGATAGACCACTATTTATTGGGGCAAATTGGCAATCCCCTTCTTTGCCCAATAGTTCTAGTCCCCTAGGGCCTACACAACAAACCCATGGTTTCTAGCAAAATTTGGAAAGGGTAGAAAGCATCATGGTGTAGGATTTGGGAGCTTACTATGGAATAGGAAGCCATAGAAAAAGGAGTACTTGCCATGTAAAACTCTCAAAAAATGTGGTTTGTTATGATAAGAACATCCACTAATTGGCCTGGTTGCACAATCACAACATCCACTGTAAAGGCTTGGACGTAGCCATAGTTGGTTTGCACTAGTACAAGTGAGTGGTTTGAAAATGCAAAATAGAGCCCAAAATTCATGAATGAACTCCCAATGTGGACCAAGTAGGTGTATCATGGTGTAGCTTTCACTTTGCAAGCATTTGCATAAAATGGATTCAAATGTCCATAGTTTGTAAGTTTAGAACACATCAACTATAGATGTAACAACAAACATACATGTGGCTTCATGTGCATCTTCATGCTAGGGTTTTGGCATCCTTTAGATGTTGGACCCTTCCAGCTTCCCAAAAAAAATGTGCATTCTCTAAGCCAAATTCCTAGAAGACACATGAAACCCCCCAACACTCCTGCAATATGTATAGCTAGTCAATGACCTAGTGAATAACCCCTCTCCCCATTAGAGCTGGAATTATGTGATGTCTAATGGTGAAGGTGTGAATTGAGTGATGCCCAAACCTTCACAATTTGCACAAGATTGATAATGGGCTACTTAAAAATGCAGGAGTTACAGAGTAATATGTAACCCTAGTACATGTTGAGGAGAAGTTATACGAGTAGCCAAGGTGAGCATTAATGGTAAGGGCATTTGAAATCATGTAAGCACTACATGTAGCCAAAGCACTAGTTAAAACCTATTCCACATCAACATTCCAACATTCTCCTAAAGATACATGTGACCCATAATCACAAATTGTCTCAAGGTTTAGAACTTTCAAATTAACCTTGATTTCATCAACTCTCATGTTAACATTCAAAAACTGGTTATGTAAAGATCCTAGACTTAATCCCATTTTTAATGTTTTGAAATTTTACATGGGGCAAAACTCAACTTATATAAGAGATAGGTACATATGGAATGCCCAAATATTTCTCTCATAGCCTTTGCCCATTAGGTTGTTTCCTCACAACTTACTCCATAGCCCACAAAGAACTCCGTAGTTGGCCCCATGTGAGCTCCATAGTGGCCCCATGTGTGAGTTTTATTTGAAGTTGTTTTGTTTTTTCTCAAACTTCAGCTTCACATCTTCCTTCCCATGGCACAATGCGATCATCCACATCATCCTCCACATGCTTACCATGTAAACCTATAAATTGTTCCCATGACTTTAATCCATCACATAACATGGACATTTGATCAGATCTTACTCATATAATGATCAAGAGGTGATTCATTTAGATGGGATGTTAAAAGGATTCATTTAAGAGGATATGATGCATTTAATGATGGAATAGGATTAGATCAGATTCACCACCATTAATGTTGACTTGGGCTGAAGCCTCCAACAACTCCATGCTCCACATTAGTTATCTATTCAAGGTTGAGTTTAAAATAACCATTTGCAACAATTACAACAAATGGTTGAAATTACGTGCACATAAAGAGTTGAAACTTGGGACCTTACACCAACCATAGGTGCACTGGTTTGTCCACCAATCTTAATTAGTCTTTGCCCATCATGCATCAACACCTATGAATTTACATCAATTTTTGCAAAAGAGTAAGGATTACCACCTTTAACAATATTGGACAAAATAGGTTATTCCCATAATAACTTGTGCATGGACAACCAATAGTTAATGTTAACTAGGGTTGTTAATCACATTTCAAAACAAGATGGAACTAAAGAAGGCCTTAAGTGTAAACTAAATTGATTAAATATATATTATATCATAGCAAAGCCCTAACCTCCCAAATAAAAAACAAAACACATGTAACCAACTAGGTCTTGAGGCTGATAAAATGTATTTGAAGAGAAAAAATATTTCAATCATCCAAGCTAAGTCCTTGTGATGAGTGAAATACACCAAAATTCCCTTACATTAGTATTAAACCCAACAAAAAATCCCTAGAAGCAAAGACAGTAGTTTACAACAACTATTCACTTGTTCTTTTGCAAAAATTGGCCTTTCCATACCAAATTGGTGCCTAGTACATCTTTCAACATCAATTGTGGTGGATCATCATTTTTCATTCGTGATTAACAAGGGAATGAGCCTTTGCCCTCCATAATTTTAATAAATTGCACCCAAAACCACCCATCTTCAATAGGGGTGCCATGGTGGAAACATGTCTACCCACTAATCCTTAATATCATACATGTAATATGGCCAATATCCCCATGTTTAGTTCTACCCTTGTTTTCAATGGCATGCCCTTTCAAAAGTCTAGTAGGCTTTATGGATGCTTGCATTTCTATAGGGCATTCAATACCATGCCCATCTCCAAGCTTTGTACACTTTGTGGTTGTCTGCACTTCTACGGTGTGTGTGGCAAGTTTAGTAGTTCTTGCCATGCCTCTTTGACTTGTCAAACTTGCACCTAACATTCCAACATTTGATTGTGCCAAAATTTTTGTCATGAACAACTCCACATGAGCATTTAATTGTTCAATTCCTTGAGCATTTGAGTTGCATGCCTCTAGGATTTCCAATAATTTTGTTTCAATTGCTGTAATTCGTGAGGAGAAAATTGTTGAGCTAGAATCTTGCCAAATTTGCATACATTCCCCAACATAATTACAACCTAGTTCAACAAACATCATTGATCATAGAGCACCATCATGGCCATGGCAAAATGTAGCCTTCGACACACAAAGAACCAACCTAGGACCATTGCTACATTGAAAGTCTTTAATGTCAAGGTTTGTGCTAACACTATTGCACACATGATTACATCAATCCAATCTATTGCATACTAAGGTCAAGTTCTTTTGCATTTTAAACAATTTTTTTGTAATGGAGTATATATGGGCACAAAAAGAATCTAGAATTAGACAATGATCGAGATTGTAGAAAACATGGCAATTTGGGGGTTTTTGGCACCATTATTTTGGATCTAAAACAAGAAATATAAAGCAAACCTTGTAATGCAAGATTGTAAGGATGACCAACATTTCAATCAAGTTTACCAAAATTTGCTTGTAATATACCTAAGTTGATGACAATTGTAGTTGAATGAAAATGCACTTACCTATGTATTTTTCTAAATTTGTGGGTTTGAAAACATTCATCCATTGAACCATAATTCAAAGATTTTTTATAATTTATCCCCTAATACAACTACAAGAATGTATCCATATGTATTTGTGGGAACTCACTGGGTTTCCATTTGTGCCAACTGAGGCTAGCTCTGCAACTACCACCTCAAATAATGATGGGCTTCAATGCGCAAGCTTTTTCTACAACCCAAAAAAATGCATCCATAAAGTTCTAAGGGTAGGGAATTATGTCTTCTATGAGTCATATGCCTATTGTCAACAATTTATACACATATTCAAAGGCAAAAATATAAAGTTTAAACAAACACATACCAATTTGGCTTTAACAGCAACTTTTCCACCACGACCATATTTGCTTAATTTTGTCATTGTGCTTCTTGCACCTGTTAGTTGGGAGGTCTTTTTTTGTGTGTTGCATTCTTCCCAATATTTAACAAGTGTTGCCCACTAGTTTGCATCCACACCAAGAGGGCATCTAGTCTGCTCATCCTTTTGATATCGTTTTTTAAGACGGGATCTTTCAGACTTCATGAATCATTTGACACAATCCCTAAAGCCATGGGCGCTCAACTCATGATGGATATATTCAAATAAATTATCAAGTTAATTGTGAAGCTTGGCCATGTCCACAAGGTTTTGTTCACCCACTTTAACAATAGCCATATTTAGGATACGAGGTGCAAGATCCCACATTGCACTATCCCAATCATTCTTACCATCACATGACTCATCAATTTTGCCATGCTTTGTCAACTCCACTTTGTAAGGTGGCAATCCTTTGTTCTTCCGCTCTTCTACCTCAAATTCTATGGTTTTTTTTGCCACATCTTGTTGTGTTTTAATGTTAACCTTTGACCTACTAGATGGTTATTGCAGCTCCTCCCTAGTTGCAGGCAATTTTGCCCCTTGAGTGTTAGTTTCACCTACACCAAACCCACTAGCCCATTCGGTATGTATGGAACCCCTATAACAACCACCACGCCCATCCCAATTTGCATGGCCATGGTGGTTTGTTGCCATCCCTTCACAATAGTTATTCCACTGTCCTTGGTAGCCAGCAACCCACTTCCCTTGGTGCTTATAGTGCCCACGTGGCAGTGGTGGGCAGTTTGATTATCCCCTTGCCCATTACCCTAGGTGTCCATAGTGCCCAAGTGGTGGCATACATTCTACTTGTCTATCAACTAATTTCCGTTGTTGCCCCACCATATCCTAGAAGTGGCCCACCTTGTGCATTAGGTTTGCTATATTCTTCTACTTGATGTGGAGTGCAACTTTCCACCCCCCTTTGACCACATTGTGAAGGACTAGTTGTACATCCTTTCTTTGAATTTGTTCTCTGCTTTCAATCATGGTACTTAATCCCATGTCAGTAATTTGAAAACATATGTATCCTACACCTAGGCAACTTCCAATAATCAAGACATTCAATACATAAGAAATAAACTTGGATTCATAGTATTTGAAATAATTGGTTGGCATCAATTGTGTCACTATAATTCTATAAGTAAAACCTACCTAGTTGAATAATGGTCCTTTCTCTATCCTTACCCCATTATAAACTACTCAAACTATTTATTGACATTAGCAATCCCCAAGCATTTCCTATGTCTAGTATTAAGCACATAACCAATCTTTGGCCAAAACATAAAACATTTTATTTAGATTAAACCAAAATTGAAGTATGAGACTAATTGTGAACCGGTGAACATGCTACAGACCTAAAATCATGTTGCTCTTTTAGGCTTTCCAATTGCAAACATTCCACAAGCAAACTCAAAACAAGGCATAGAAAAATAAACAATAATCCTAGTAGGCTATATAGCCCATTGGGTGTCAAAGTTTTCAGCCTTGATTAGCAGTCATGCCAACAATATAACACTCCCATACATGATTCAAAGAATGTATGACAATGCTGCAATTGAATGTCATTTCCCTCACTGGGCAAAACCATAGAACAAATTGAACTAGTCCTATAGACATTTAATGATATAATGTGGATCCATTGGTTTATTCCATTAAAAAACCCACACCATTTTCCGATCTACTAAGAGAGTGCAAGAAGTAAATGATCTTTTAATCCCCATTGTACCTAATGACTATTCAAATAGGGTAGTGATATCTTGAAAGTTTCATCTTTAAACAACTAAGAGGGACAAAATATTAATGTGAAACCCTAAATTCTAACATGGGGTGCAAACTAAATGTTGTTCATTACCGCAAAAAAAATCCCATTTCTTGTAATGTTGATGGCATATATACATTTTGCAATCATTGCAATCATTGCATGAAAACACAATCATTTGTTGTGTGGAATGAAGATAAGGACATTGCAACAAATTAATTGGCAAAAAAATCTTACAAAATCAAGTTGCAAAATATATAAGATTGCAACCATTTAAATTCTCCTAGTTAGGGAAAAAGTAAATAGTCTTGACCACTTAATCTGGACAAACATTGGTTTTTGACCTGCCAACAACTTTGGAAAACAAACCAATAAATAATCTTGACCATTTAATTTGGACAAACATTAGTTTTTGACCTACCAACAACTTTAGAAAACAAACCATTAAATAATTTTGACCACTTAATCTGGACAAGCATTAATTCTTGACCTACCAACAACTTCGAAAAACAAATCAATAAACGGTCTTGACCACTTAATTTGGACAAACATTGGTTTTTGACCTGCCAACAACTTTGGAAAACAAACCAGTAAACAATTTTGACCACTTAATTTGGACAAGCATTAGTTCTTGACCTACCAACAACTTCAGAAAACAAACCATTAAACAATCTTGGCCACTTAATTTGGACAAGCATTAGTTCTTGACCTACCAACAACTTCAGAAAACAAACCATTAAACAATCTTGGCCACTTAATTTGGACAAGCATTAGTTCTTGACCTACCAACAACTTCAGAAAACAAATCAGTAAACAATCTTGACCACTTAATTTAAACAAGCATTGGTTATTGACTTACCAACAACTTCGGAACACAAACCAGTAAACATTTTTGACCACTTAATATGGACAAGCATTGGTTTTTGACCTACCAACAATTTCGGAAAACAAACTAGTAAACAATCTTGACCACTTAATTTGGACAAGCATTGGTTCTTGACCTACCAACGACTTGGAAAACAAACTAACAAACAAACTTGACCACTTAATCTGGACAAGCATTGGTTCTTGACCTAGCAACAACTTCTAAAAACAAATTAGTTGCATGAAATAATGAAAAAAAAAATTGCTTGACATTTTAATGGAGTTAGTCGTACGTGGAGCTCAGCAATACGTTGAGCTTGTGCTTGTTCATAAGGGTTCAGCTATGGGGTCTCAACAATGTCCACAACTCCATTGTTTTTAGCCAATGTAAGTTCATGTTCACATTGTCTAACATTCAAGCCACTCGATAACGTCCAATTTTTCTCTTTCATGGAAACATTTGTTAACTTGGATAGGTTACAAAATTCATCTATGTGAAGTCTTTCCATGTCTCTAGTACAATATGGAAAAATGCCAGGAAGTGGCTGGGTTTACACAAACAATAGGTGCTGGCTTGGGCTTTTAAGAATAATGTGTTTTGTAGCTTTTAAGCCAAACTTAAAACAAGAAAAATGCCAAGGAAATGGTAGGGTTCACATAAACAATAGGTGTTGGCATGGGCTTTTAGGAATAAAATGTTTTGTGGATGTTGAAGCTGAACTTAAAACAAGTGTCCCCAATTGTTCAATGTTAAAAGGTATGCACATTGCATATTATGAAATTATAGTATGAAGCGATCCATCACATGTATTTGAGAACCGAGCACAGATTCATGTGCCACCCATGACTTGTTGCATGTTCCTAATTTTGAAATCAGAATTGATGGCTAACATTGGGTGTTTCACATGTTGTCAAGGATTTCAGATTTTTTTATGAATATGTTAAAATTACATGCACTTCATGGGGGAGGAAAAGTTTGTTAAGTATCAACCTGTGCATATGACATCCATGATGTTGTTATGAGCTCTAGAAAGGGTTAGATTTTTGTCAAGGTTACCCATGTGTTGGCCAATGCAAAAGACAACTGAATCTACTACTACCTTCACAAGACACTAAATTGGCAAAATGTTAAGTTCATGTGCCACAATTTTTATTCCCAAATTCAATTGTCCACAATCAAATTATTCATTGTCCTTGCTCCTCAAGTTCTTAAATGAAGTTACAACATTACCACCACACATATACTCAACTTAGTTCCAAACATACCACAAACTTCATACTAACATACATCCATGATATTGAAGAGGAAACTCCACAATAGTCATGTTGAAGGTATCTATTGATTCTACCCTTTATCATGATAGAACGTAGTGGTTGATGCCTCCTACCCCTTTCCATATCCTTCAAGCACACCACTAATAAGAAGTCCAATGATGACATCAACTAGGCACTGCACAAAAACACACATATGAAATTGTGCAAGAAATTCCAAAACAACAATTTGAAGGTATACAATTCCTATAAACTTTAGAAGTAAACAACCACTATAGGAGTAATCGTGATCTTATGGGTGTCAAACCAACACATTCATCATGAATGGTAACCACTAAGTGCCATGAACATGCATAGAGCTAATGTTAGCATGTGTTGATACATAAGGTTGAAAGCAGTTAGTTGAAGCATAGTAGATGGATTTTAGATCCTCAAGAAGGAACCAACCTTAGAAAAAACTATATTTTTATCTATATAGACTTTTTTTCATAGGTAATAGCTTTTTGTTTTCAACAATGAGATTTTTATAGATGAAAAGAAACCAACTAATTCACTTTTCATCAATCCAAATATATCGCACAATATTATGGATTTGATGAGGAATGGCGTGGTCCTTGATTTAGCACACCTACTTGGGTATTAACATCGCAACCACAAAACATAACACATTTCAAACACATTGCTTAATTTTTTTTCACATGTGTTTTGGTCATGCAACTAGAACTTGACACAAGAGAAAGGTAAGGCTAGAACACACCTTACTTTTTCAACTACCAATGTTTGCCACAAAGCTCATAAAGATGTCACACCACAAGACAAGAGGTTGTCTACACTTTGGTGGAATTAGCCACTGTACTAATGTTGTATCCCATGTTTCATAAGTTCTCAGCCACTGTAATGCCTGGTCAAATAACATAATTTATTTATTTAATAACATAATGAATTTAGTACAATGAGGTATTTCATGATCCAAACTATATATTGGTTTACTCTTAGAAGGTAAAATTGTACATAGTTTCCACAATAAGCAGTAGCTTTTTAAAAGCAGGCAAAAAATTATAAAATTTTATAACATGTGTAGATTGAGCCTTCATCACAAATTCCACATGACCATGTGGTAAGTGACAGGGTAAGTTGTGGGAAATCCATAAGTACCTACATTCCTTAGCAATGACAGACAACCTGTCATGAATTGTACATCTCCAAGGCATCTTTTCTAGTTGTAGAACATGGAACTAACATAACATGGGTCATATGAGTTATGTGAGTTTCTAACCTCAACCATCTTATTTCCACATTTTCTATAAACAACATAGATAATTCTATGTGAATTTGAAAACTACCAATAATCCACAGGTTAGACTTGCTAAGCGTTTTCAACAAAAACCTAATCAAGAATGATCACAATATTGGTAATTTTCAAAAAAAATACAACTAAGATGAACTTCATGATTGCCTTTAGCAAATGTAGTGTATGAATATATAACGCACCAATGGCAAACAGTTACCTTGGAAAGTGCTTGACTAATCACAGTCTTTCAATACTCAAATGCACTAAGAAAGGCACATATACCCCCAAGCACTAAAGGAAAAAGGGCATCCAAGACCCCTTGCAAGATATAACTCATTTAAGAATTTACCAAAAGTTGAGGTGAAGTGGGAGCCAAAACCCAAAAGTTATTGAAGTTTGCAGACAACATTGTTGTCATGTTGTGGAACCCTTGAGTGCATTAAAGTAGAGAAAATATAAGATTCCTCCTATATTTTAGCAATATGTTGAAAAAAATTCTGAAAATATGAAAACTTTAGGAAAAAAATCTTCCTAATGTGACTAGCCTAGTACTTGCACCCATTTTCCCCTCCCAAAAAAATCCTCTGCATTATTGGCACCTCCACTTTTTCGGTTGCCAGAGTGTTTGGCCCAAATAAATCCACTGAATGTTGTTGTTGAAGCACAACACCCTACTTCTGTTGTTGCAAAAACTTTTATACCTAATCAAGTGTGTGCACTAGCAAGAGTCTAAAGTAAGTAGACTTCCTAGATGTGTTGCAGCATGTGATGCGTCTAATTTGGCACATAGTGAGAACCAAGGCTAGGCTGCCTTTCACTTTGCTAGAAGGTCACATTTGAATCTAATGTAGAAGGTGAATTGTTATGTGGTTGCTTGATACCAAAGGGGCCTGCTATCACACTTCCTTTGCAAGTTGTAGGGATTAGGGGTGTGGTGGAGAAAGGTGGTACATTGGATGAATGTAATGGCATGCTACAAATTGGGACAAATAGTTACAAACAAGGGAATTTTACATGGATGAATTTTGCAAGAAAACTAACAAATACATGAAACCATACTGATTGATTGAAGCACTCATCATTTTACTACAAACTCACCTAGTGGAACACCAATTGATTATTTATAAATGATGATAATTGTTGAAACTAAGGCGTGCCTCTAGGACTTTGCCAACCCAAATCATAAGTTCCAAGAGAATGTAATCCATACATATAAGTTGTCCCCATATTCCTTTCCCCAGGATCCCAATCATCCATTATTGAGTTTCCACTGCCTACTCCTTGCTCTTGAGCATGTGGTGTTAGACCCTCCAAGACCTAATCTTCTTCATTAGCATTTTGGCAGTTTTTAATTCCTTGCATATATGACCTAAAGGACTAGGGTTCTAGCCTAGAACCTTAAGGCGACCCTCATCCCTTCCAATCCTTCATTTAATCATCTCCATTACTTAAGAAAGCAGGACAAGACCTCATCTCCAAGGTCTAGAGGCCATGTTCTTGTGTCCATGGCTATCAATGCCATTGAGTTGGGAGTAAATTCCCCATCATTAGGACCTCCATTAGTTTGCCTCTGCATCTCTCATTCTCTGTACCACCCACTTTGATCAATTCTCTCTACACTTGGGCATCCACCCATGTTGGATTCAGGGCCTCCCCATCTTTCACACTCATACTTTGGGAAGCCATAAACATGCCTTTAACCATAACCTATTTTATCAAATCAACCTTGTCGACCTGGTTGCATGGTCTACAACAAGAACATCGAAGCCAATGAGGATTTATCTTTTGATTTGTTGTCAAAAATTTTGACCAAATATATCAAGAAGAGGAACATGAGGGTTATAATCACAAAAACACACATGTGCGTTCTACATGCAATCAACAGACATAGGGCTCCTGTGGACATAACCTTTCTCTAATGAAACAATGCTAATCTTGATTTTATGACATTTTCCCATGCAAGAAGATCAATGGGTTTGAATCCACAATCTATTGAAAACTTGTCATGTTAATGAACTAACCAATTGATAATTAGGCAGAGAAAGGACCTTGACATTGAGGGTTATGATGAAAGTGAACTCAACCTAGCAAAAAGGTTCCTTTCTAATACAAACTACCAACAATGTCCACTGAATATACCTGGAGCATAGTGAACTTCTTCCATCCTTGAAATTCCAATTCCAAAACTTCATCATGCATGTAGGTGCAATTTGCAGAAAAAGGTCATGCAAGGCCATGTACAGATCCAAACAACCTTCTTCAATCTCAACTAACCATTGACTATAAAAAACAAATAAACACATGTGCACACAAAACCGAAGATTTCACATTCTGAATCCAAAGTTGAACTTGCAATGTGTACTGCCCTTCTAGAGCAATGTATGTGATCTTCCCCATACTGCTAGGTGGCAGTCCAATGTGATACTCAATTAAACTATTTTCATACATAATTTGTAAAAGCCATTATAGGATTCGATAGCCCATGTAAGATCATAGTTCCATTTAACTAACCTAGATATTCAAGCAATAATAGATTAATTACAAAACAATGTCAAACCTCAATCAAGCCACTAGGTGTAAAAAATAAATGACAAAACCATGGCATGTTTCCTTTTTAGGACCTAGCACAAGGGTGCCAAGACCAACCCAATGGCAAGAACTTTATTAAGCATAAGATCCAACAACTATATACCCATAAATGATCTTCCTCATAACCTACTAGCTATATATGTTATTAGTTTGGAAGTTGGGGTAAAGGAAGCCAATCAATCCTTGATGTTATTTGGGATGTAGTAAATATATTTCATAAGAATAGAGAAATTTCCATTCTCACGATAAAAAAAAAAACAAGGCTAACACTTCGTTAATAAGCCACAAAAAAAACCAAACGAGGGGAGATAAAAAAAACAAAACAAAAAATGAAAAACACACAACGGTATGAACAAAAGTGCCAGTCTCACACATGTTCATGGACCATCAATAGTAGTATGTATGATAATGACTTAACTATCATAACCTTTCCACTGACTTCATCAACTCCCTACAATGGGTAAAGGCCGGTGACAAACACCCTCTTGTGAATTGAGAATCTATTGCACTTCCAGAAGCAACGAGAAGACTTAGCCATACTATTGGTTAACAATAGACCCCACAACAAAAACCAAACAAAGAAACATAGACATACAGAAAGGGAAAAAGAACAGGGGAAAATTAAGAACATACAAACACATTAAAAAAAAATGAGACAAAGGATTATGAGTTTCAACAAAATGTGCTTACAAAGTTGTTAAAAGATACAAAAACACACATTAATCACAAGAGCAATAGGAAGTGATGATGACAAAGTATATGTACAAATAATCAACATAATTTGCACTTTCCTGAATGTATGGTACCAGCTACTTATCTTCCTCAAACTAAGGTTTTTGCCATAGAAGTCCATTGTTGTGTTAATCATTTGTTCACATGAAAGCAAGATCAGTCAATGATAAAATCCTTGAGACAAGCCATTTTACCACAATGTGACATAGCAGTTAGTACCATGTTTTGCCCAATGATCTTTGAATCAACATAATAGCTTACATCAACACCTTCCAATTTCAGCTTCTTTAGAAGCTTATCAAAAGCTCTAACACTCATCTTCCTCCCTACTACTCGAGAACCGTTCTTTTTAGGGTTCATTGGCAAGGGGTGCAGTGAAAGGAGGGTTGTGCAACAAGCTGATTGCCATCCACCACTACCCCATTTGTAACAATGTTGATTCATTCCAATGCAGGAACAATATGGTATATGGGTTGGAGCAAAAACCAGCATGGTAGAATAACTTGTCGTACTTGCAATTTCTGATTCCTATGTTTGCCCTTCCTCTTCATCACCCTTCATTTGATATTCTTGCAATTGCCTTTGGATGGGTGAAGGCCAACTCTCCACCTTGTTAACTGCAAGATGAAGTGCCTTATTCTGAGTTGGAACACTCAGTGAAACTTGAGGAGACTATTTTTTCCATAACTTTGTTTGTGTCTTAGTCCCTTGAAAAGTTAGATGCTGAAATATGTATAATACATTTGGAATACCCACAAGGCTACAACTCATTTGGTGAAATTTGCAACTAATGGTAGGTAGAGGGGTCTTCTTGGATGGAAATTGTGTTGAAAACTATCCAAATGAAAGGATGAAAAAATCCTTTAGTCACAAGTTAATCATAGAGTAGTTGCAAGCAAGACCAAATGCAAAAAGTAGTTGGAGATATAACCAACAATAGTTACAAATGTCAAATAGTCGCAATTAGTCACAAATTGGTTGGTTACAAAAACCCAATTTTCTTCTAATGACATCAAATATAATTCTCATTATTATCACACACTGTGAACAATTGGGATGAATGGCCCTTGATTCTTGGAGAAGGGTTGCTTTAGGAAATTTTGAACAAAAATAATATATGTTTTATATATTTATATATTTCAACTTTTCAATTCATGTTTTTTGTTTTCATGTTACAACGTTAACATTTCTTTCTTTGATGATGGCAAATCCCATCTTGGTCTTGTGATCTCCATCCACTAGGTTTGTACATGTGCATTTGATGGGTATTGTTTTTTTAACATACTAGTTGGTATTTGTGTCGGCTCTTCTATTTAAAAAATTCATACTAGCTTGTGCTGATATTGGATCTTATGTTAAACTTTCATACTTGCCTTGTTTTGACTTCAGCTAATACTAGGGTCCAAGGTTGATTTTTAGCTAGTATGAAGAAGTTATATACTTGGTATTGAGATTGGCATAATGCTGGTATGGAGTTAGGATTACGATAAGTTGTACCAAGCAAGTACCTAATGTGAGGTATTCCTACCATGCAAGCATGGGTATGAGGATTGTATTGTTGAGATCACACTAGTTTGGTGGTCTTTGAAACTAGGGCTGCTATAAATTGATAGTAGGTTTTTGGCCTAGTATATGCCCAACCTTGGTTTGCACCTTACTCATGATCTAGGTTTACCATTGTTGATTTCATGCTAGTGATCTTTAACTGCCATCAGTTTGTATGCAAAGGCTTCATATTTTTGTTGTTGTGGACAAAAGAATGTAGTTACATTGACTTGACAAGCTATTAGCACCCCCAAATCAAGGAAGGGCAAATAGATAGTAGGACTTTCACCTATACACCAGTGGGTTTGAACTTATAACCATTTTTTTAATGAGTTTTTAAGCACGAATAAAACAATTCTTCAAGTCTAGACATTGTCACTAGTTAATCAATATGCATTTGAAATTTCAACCATGTGAAATTTTACTGCATGTATTTCTTTTAGTAAAATTGTGAGATGAAATTAATGTTTAACCATGAGATGCAAGTTTTGTAAGAAAAATCACCCATAAAACCAATTGAAAGCCAAATGTACAAGTGAAGTCAAATTGCTTACCTACTTGAAAAAATCGCAGCCATTTATATAGAACTCCTTGTTGCTTGTTAGATTTGTTGTCAATCTAATTACCACCTCCATACCAAAGTTTTTGCCAATAGGAATAGGACTAACTTTTAATAGCTAACAAATTGTATTGCTAGTCACTGTATTGTACAAATAATTTTCACAAAAATATCACCATCTATACAACAACATAGCGAAAAAAGTCTGTTCAATTTGCGCATATGCTTGTGACCTATATCAAATATCTATCCAAGCACAAAAGCCATAAGAGCATCCATATTTCAGTAGCATAGTGAGAGACTACATTTTGAACAATATGGGAAGGTAAAATCTTGTGGACATACATACTGTGAAATGAACCTTTGGATATGTTGCATCTTTGCAAATCCTAATCAATTGTAAGGTCATTCAATAGTAAAGCCTAATAGAACAAAATAAGTTCTTTGGATATGAGTGCTAAATGAAGACAAGATAGTTTGGGAAATGTTATCTACCTCGCACACAACAACACTTGAACATGAAATTTCAACTCACCCCAATGCATGTTCAACATTGTACCAATGATTCCTACTTCATGTGTTAGACAATGTAGCAAGCTTGTAAAAGTTCCATGAAGGTGAGGGAATTGGTCACACCTGGGAATGCCAAGGAAAAACTATTAGGTGCATTTCCACCAAAAAACTTGGAAAATTGTTGCCTGCATCATATTGCAAAAAAACATTAAAAAAAAACACAACAATAGTAAATAAGAAAAAATCACATTTATAGACTTAAGAAATAAATTTGTCGGGGTTGTTGCTCTTGTTGCCCACAAAAAATGTCCACATAAGGCTCATCCATTTCCCTGATGTGTTATGTGAGCCAATCAAAATCCCAAATTTATAATGTCGCAACCCCACTTTGGGCTAAGCGTGAAGATGAAACTCACACTCCCAAAGTTGGGGATTTGGAGCCCTCCCGGACTCCCTGAATGTTTGGAGTTCGACAGTAGAGGCCAAAACACCTCGCATTGGGGTGTTCTTGGTGTCATTGGAAAGGTCTTGAAGTGCAGATGTCCAAAATGGCCTCGCATTGGTCATTTGGACATCTACAACCCAAGTTATGGGCAAAAGAAGGGCCAAGAATCAAATTGCCAGTTTGATTCCCGACCACTAAAAGTCGGGAATCGACCCCTTCCCGACGTCTGCAGATGAAGTGCAATCAAGCATTAGAAAGCTTTCGAGGAGAGCTACAACTTTGGTTTAGACCTCAATCCAATCGGAGGTTGGAGCCAGGAGTTGTGAGTGTCCAAAGTCCCGGGAGTCCAACTCGGGACAATTTCGGGACTCCTCTTTGGGAGTCTTGGGAAAATGTGCCATTCAGATGTAGCTCTCGCGGGGAGCTGCAGAGAATACTATATGGGGGAAGGTGGTGGCTTCCCTCGAGTCCGGGCCGTGGTGAATCAAGTGTGTCAAAGTGCCCGTGGCTTGTCCGACACCCAAGGGTGTTCCCAAATGCTAACTAACCCTCTTGTGGTTGGTTTTGGATGTACATTCAAGCTTGATAATCTAGTCCCTCTTCCTAGTCTAATCCCGGGACTTCTAGCACGCCCCTCTACCCCTTTTTAGTGCTAGAAGTCGGGAGTGGCCCTCAAGTCCCAACTTTTCGCAACTCTACATAGTTGGACCCTTAAGTGGGTTCAACAAGGGACTTAAAAGTGCGTCATATAGTTTCTACGATTACATAACAGACATGGGTTGTTTCTAAAACTCATAGATTCATGTGTACTATTCAATGTGAAACAAGTAGAGGTGTTGGATTAGAAAGGATGTGCTCCATATGCCTAAATTGCACTAAAAATAGAGGCAGTGCAATGATGTTGTAACATTGAAACCATGCGTGAAGCAACACCACATTTATCCTTTCACATTAACAAAGGAATTCCTTTGGCATTACCATCCTTTGATTGAAATAAGGTCTTTAGTGCAACCTCTACCATGTGAGGTATCAAGGTTTAAACTCAATGACTGCTCAAAATATTCGATGGAAACTGTAACAATATTGCATGCTAAAATACAAGATTCAAAAAACTTGTTAGTAAACATGCATCATTATTATTCACCCATTGTCCACAATCTAAACTCAAAATACCAACACAAGATACACAAGATAAATAGGCAGTTGCATGTATTTTTGAACTCATTACCCACAATTATGAACAATGATCAAATGCGGTGTAGGTTGGTGGGGCAAGTAGCATTTCTGTTGTAAATTCCATGGAACATCTGTCACCCAACTCAAATCATAGGCACTACAAAAGCAATGGATATAGATTCTGACACCTTCCAAACTGAATACCATTGAATTGTAAAAGTATAAAAAAACACTCCCAATACGACCATCATTATATAGTCATTCTCTTTTCAAGGCCACACTGGATATTCTCTGTGCATGGATGGTAAAACCCAAACTTTTTGTATTGTGACCACCCAAACTTTTTGTATCATGACCACCCAAAATTTTTGTATCATGACCACCCAAAATTTATAATTGATATAGAATGGTTGAGAAACACACAAAGGTGATTGGTAGATGTTTTGTGACTTCTAAATGTTGTATACCCAAATGGATGAACTATAGCTAAAAACACTAGGTGAAATAGAGGGTTGTCATCATTAGAAGCTACACCAACATCACAATGCACATACAACTTGTGTAGTTGATGTGTTGATGTGGGAAGAGGGACCTAGTGAAATGGGATTGCATTGCCCATTATAGTAATGACCTCCAATGTAGCATTTGAAACATGTTACCTTTCACCACATACATCTTTCATTGACAAAGTGTATGTCCTTGTAAGCATGATCACATGAAAGGGAACTAGTTTAACAGCTTGCCAATAACAAAAAGAATTTTTGACTAAAAGGTCATAATGAGGATGCTCCTTGTAGGTTGCAATGAGAAAAAATGCAAAAAAACTCATGATAAAAAACCAGCAATTGGGTGGGAAGCTCATCATTATTTAACTTCAATGACTTGACTTTTCTCACTTGGAAGTGTATGTACTCATTCCTAATTCATCTAGAAGGGAATTTGTACAAAGCCAGTTTGTTTTTTGGGGACCAAACACACCCACAGACACAAAACAAATAAATTCTTTCAGCGGAATTCCAATGTGAATCAACACATGTTTATTGAACTTGGTTCATGTGCAAGTTAAAGAGAATTCAAGAACCATTTTTTTGTCCTCAAACTTGATGAAAGAAAAGCATACCAAGGTCTTTCCCAGGAGAAACTCAATTTCAAATTTGGGGCAACAATTGACATTCTTCAAAAGAAAAATTACATTAGTGATCAACATGAAGTGGTCAACTTTTCAAAGGAAATAAAACTTCTTGCAAATCCTTCAGTAGCTAATCCCATGTTCTCGTGCACATGAATTCTTCAAAGTGCAAAACTTGGCCAAAAGTATTACCATACTACATTGTCCTTTCAAATATATGCCGACTCTGTGACACTTTACAGAATATGTTGTAGTCATAGTAACGTCACCACTTTAGACTAAAGCAATTGCAAACATTGAGAGGTAGAGACCAAAAAACAAAGTTTCAATGAGTAAGAAATTGTATCTATGTGTTATAGTTTTAGGCCCACATGTGCAATTTCAGGATGCTTTGTGGTGATGTCTTTTTCTTCTTGGTCTACAATAATATGTGATGCTCAAGAGAACCATTTGTTGAATACATTGTTGAAATATTCAAAGTGATGAGAGTGATTAACATGCCACACCGTGATTGTTCTATAACTTTGAGTAAGTGTGGCAATCTTCACAAACTGGTTAAAAAATGCACGGAATTAAAATTTTAATACAACTCTTAAAAGCTCGAAGTGGCTGATTGCCAAAGCTTGCTTGGGGAATTGCACTTGCAGCAATGGATACCTTGCTAATAGATCTCGACAATGCTAAGTTACGTCAATGAGTCCATCGACAATTTGAAAATGGGCAGAATTCCCATTTTGTTTGTTAATGCAAGAATATGCAAACCTTGCAAAATTTAGAGGCGACATATGTAAATATGTAGATGCTGCTTGCACAGTCAATGACCTCCTCCGTTTCCAAAACAAGTTGCTTGAATTCTTTGCACTCAGTTGTCTCGCATACACCACTGAAAAAGCTCGCCGATTGTGCCAAGAAGAAATGGCCTACCCCAAATCATGGAATCTAGTTCTGCACAAGTTTCTCGATAAATTTGGCAAGCTTTGAAGTTTTTGATCTAGCCTTCTTGGCTTTTATTCATGCCTTCCAAGCTTATATTCTCGTCTTTCAAGTTTTTCATCTGGCCTTTTAAGCTTTTAATCTGGCCTTACAAGCTTTTCCTCTCACGCTCCCAAGCATGCATGGACCTTTCAAGAACAACAATGCGTGATCGGAGATCTTCATCACCACTGTTAGCCATGGGTCCACACAAGGCAAGATTTCACTACAAAGCTCACCTCACTCAAAGCTTATCAAACACTATTCCTCGAAAGCTATTGCAAAATCCTCCTTCTGGAATTCATGCACATCATAACAATTTTACTCACATAAACAACATCTAGTGCATCATCATGTATGAGCGATGCCAAAGAATTTTTTTCTGATGCTTCTTGTGTGAGTGATGTTAAAAGAAAAAAAAAAGAAAACAACACAACATATAGGGAGAAACACACGCACGAAAGACAGGGAGAGAGAAGACTGAACTACCGGTTTGACAACGATAGCCAAAAAGGTGGTGTTTTACAAAAGTGCAAAAATCAAAGCTTTTTACCCTAATTTTTTTCTTCACGTGTGTTAATTTTGTGGCCTTGGGGTGTATGTTAAGTACATCCCACCGGCCTCAATTTTCATTGTGTTTGAAAATTCAAATTGTTTTTTTTGCAAATTCAACATCACCAAAATTTGAAAAAGAATTCCCAAATTATTATTTTTAAATATTTAAAAATAACTAGATTTCTATAAATAGATCAATGAGTTACCCAAAAGTATGTAAAGATTTTTTTTTGCTTTGATATTCTAATAACAGCCAAATTATTGACAATGGTCACTTTGGTTATATCACAAAGTTGAAAAAACAACTCCCAACTCTCATCTCTTTCTTCTGTTTTTTCTATTTTTTTATGCAATTGTCTTTGAGATTTTGGAATATCTAGGTGTTTTTTTTTTGGGCTTTTGTCCTTGGGTCTAGACAATTACCATCTAATAGTTTTTGTGGTTAGGTCTAAAGTTTTACATTAACTTCTATTAAATGATAATTACCATTTAATTGGCTAATTTTATTAATGGCAATTATTATTTAATTGAAGTTAATGAAATGTGACTATAAACTAAACATAAAACACAAATCTTGAATTGTCCTTCAATGTTTTTTGGCTATTTACCCGAAAACCAAATGTATGAAAGAAGCAATTTTGGCTTTAAAAACCTTCAAAAATTAATCTTATTTGCACTTTTGGCTACATATACTTTTCAAAAAAACTTATTTTTGAATCTTTGAAAATTTTTAAGTTTTCTTTCTAAATCCTAATTTGCTATGAAAGGACCTTCCCAAGTTTGTAATGTTCCCAAAATTTGAAAATCTTTGTAGGAAAACACAAGGAACATTTTTATTTTTTTTCCCATAAGGACCCTCCATTTTTGTAACATTCCCAATTTGAGAAAGTTTGTTATGCATGCTAAGGAACATTTTTTAGGCTCTTTTAGGGTTTAAGACCTTGGGGAAGGGGGAGCCCAAAAAATGTTCCTTATCCATAGTCATCCATGCTTGAAGTCATGTACAATGATGAAATGGAAAACATGTATATATATATATAAACAAAGATGGAAGTCCATTCACAAAAAGTACAAGGCATGTCAATGCAAATGTAAACACACGAAAGGAAAACCAAGACTATCAAAACAATAGTAATGAATTCGAAGACGTAATGTTAAAAGGGCATTCTATGCCACAAATTAGCTAGTGATGGAGGCGCATGAATTGGTATGTGTGGAAGAGATGCAAAATTATGACTAAACATGGCAACTCGTTGAATAATTGCGATGACTAGTGCACATTGTAAGGCTATCAACACTCATTGCCTATAATGAGATATAAATATCAAAGGTACCAAGGAGGTTTGTTGATGGTGAACTATATAAGCATCTACACAAAAAGTCAAAAAGGAATCAAAACAAGGATGGAAACAATTGTAGGTCTCTATGGTAAGGGGAATGAAATCAATTCATGGCATTTGTTCTATGTAGGATCTTGCCTTATCTTGAATGGCAATTGTTGTTATATGTGTTGTCATCATCAAAACATGTTGCACCAAATCTATACGAGTTGAATTGGTAACGACCTTGTTTGCCAAGGTTAAAAAACTATCTCTAATAATGACAATATCCATTCATTTTTGTGTGTGGCAATGGAAAAGGTGAAAAACCTCTTTCTATACCTGAACTCCCCTTTTTGATGTGATAGTTGCAATGGTATCTTGAAACATATCATGGGTTATAATGGTGCTAAAGGATCTTGACCCTAATAGCTTTTCAAACAGCTATGGTATGAACATCAAACTTGGTATAATATTGTTAAATACTTGGTGATGGAAATACAATACGTTTTAAGTAATTTAGTCGTTGGGCATAACAAAATGAAAACATTGCAAAAACTACTTTAAGATCTACAAAAATAGGATCATTAACGATCATGCTAAGGTCTTCTTAGAACACCTTTGATATGAAGGATTCCACAAATGGTAAAAACTCCATTAGAGCACCTAAAATACAAAGGTTGGATTTAGGTGTAATTGTTTTTGGAAGAAATGATATAAATTAATCTAACCCCTATGGAAATTAGATGACACATTTTGTTGGTTGCACTAAAAGTCCTAATGTGCCAAACTCTTCCTATAATCGTAAAAAAATAGGTAACACATCTGAAGCAAGACCAACTATGTACATATCATTTGCTAACAAAGGAAAAACACAAGTAAGGTGAGTTACTACAATAGGAAAGAGAGCGCAAAAATGAGCTAATACAAACAACATTCCTCCCAAAGGATCCCCATGTCATGTACCAAACTCGAATGAAATGACAATGAAATCTTCGTGCCAAAAAGTCTCCAAGAAATATAATGGAGATGGGCATGCATAAAATCGATGAACAAATGGGAAAAAATGATCCAAGGTGTTAGTAAAAGATTGCAACTCTTGAAAAATGGATGCTTGAAATACTAAATTAAATGCATTTCAAACATCCACCTATAATACCACGCATTTTAGATGTAGATCCAACATAACTTTAACCCCACGAACCATTGTTTCATGCCCATTTGGCATTACCACCATAAATCAATGTGGATTAAATGCTTTATAAATGTATTTTTGAATTGAATAGTTAATTGATTAGAACATTAATTGATAAATCACCTTTCTAATCATGATGGATCGAACACCTCAGGCTCATTTCTCCAAAGCCAATAGTAACGATGTAATAAGCAGGCGTGACACTAATGGAAGAACATGACCATGAAAAATGTGCTTACATATTTCAAAAAAGAAATCAAACCACTAGTAGAATTGTTAGGGACAAAACAATCTTGCAAAAGCTCATACACCATACTCAAAGGACTGTTGGATGAAAAACATGGAAAATGTGTCAAAACAAAAATAAATGCCTCTTTATCCAAAACAAGATCCTTTTTGGATGAAAATCATCAATAAAAAGGGGGAGGTCAACTTTAACCAATGGATGAAGATGGGGAAGGGTCGCTATGGTCTTAGCCCATGGGGTTGCAGGAGTGCTAGGAATCAATATGTGCATTGCTCAAACATATTTCGCTACATGAACAAATGCCCATGCATGACACAATTATGCTGGTGGAGGTGGAGTGGATCTTGTGCATTTTTGAAAATCTTTGGAAGCCAACGTTCGTGTGCTTTTCTTGTAATGTTTCCCAATCCCTTGCCATGTATTGATGCAAACAAGCGCATGTTTCTTGGTGGCCTTTCTCACCACCTCGACATGGCGGAAATGATAAACACTAAGAATGGAAAAGTAAAAATACATGCCATGTTACTCTATCAAATGGATCGATGGTCAACCAAAATAAAGGGATGTGTAAAACACATTGAACCTCAACACAAAAATGTATGGAATATGATGGTATGAATGGGGGAGTGGTAAACTCAGATAAAAAACATTAATGGTATCTAATGATGCAATCCATGTCCAAGTCGAAAAAGGAGGAAAAGACAATAATGTCAAAGGCATGAACAATTCGGAAGTTGATGACTACTTGTGTGTAGTGCATGATGATTGGTAATGTGCTAAACTTGCTCCTATTATGTATAATCGACCATAACTAAGACAAGGAACACGTGGATGTTGTTGACGGGATAGATGGCTCCTAGTGTAAATATTGATGATGAAATAATAGTTCATGGTTAATGAGGAAAAATAGATGTGAAATGTGTGGAACTGAGTGTAATTAAAAGGACTAGATGAAACATAGTAGATTCGTCGAAGATCATTGAATGAAAAGGTGGAGTTGTGTCATGATGATCCCTACAAGTCATCAGATATCATAATCATGTTGTGATATCTATCAACATTTTGATGACGGTGAAATGACAAGGCTTGCCATGCTTATACGCACTAATTAACAAGGGCTATTGCTACTTGGACAAGGGTAATCAAAAGTAATGGTTCCTTTGACAAAGGACTGTGGTTAGCACCCCTAAAAGTGACCCTAGTACTAGACAAGGGTTTGGGTGAAGTTTTAAATACCTTGAACCTACGAAGACTATAAAACTTTAAACCCTACAAACGTTATTATATATTTTACTTCTTTTTTCATCCCCCTCATGCAAACTTCACAAAAAGCCTCAAAATAAAAATAGGTAACTAGAAAAATTAAGCTTTAAAGCAAGCAAGGAAAACCTTGATCTCAATGTTCAAGGTGTTATGCTAACCTTCCGTAGTGGGTGGAGGTGTTGACATTCTTCAAATCATTGTGAATGGTGTGTGCGGTTAATTGGTTATTCACACGTCTTTACAATACTTGCAAAAGGATGCACATGTTAGGAAAAAATGTTGTTTATTGGGCTACAAGTTTTAGCAAGTTCTTTTTGTACCTTTCTACCTACCTACTTAGTTTTATAATATTAAAAAAAGCAACCCCAAAAAAAATCATCGCCATTACCAACTCCCCCCCCCACCCCCTAGAAGAAAGAATATAACCGATGTCATGTTGTCTACATGTCCCCTATTGCAACAAACTATAGAGTGTCTCTCCTTTTCTCCTCATAACAACAAAGGTTTGGTTGCCTACCTAACTACCAATGGTGCAACTACGAGATTGATTTGCACCAATCTTCTATGTGTATAAAAAAAGCTGTTAAATGTAAACCTTTATGATAATTTTGACCCTTCCCATTGGCGTATTAGTTGTGGGACAAATGTCAAAATTCTTGAAAAGGTCTATGTCGCAACCCTAGCTTTGGGCTCGTGACCAAGGCAAAAGGGTTGCAAGGGTGCGGGCCAAGAAGAAGCGCGGGAATCACATCACACACTCCCGGAAGTGTAAGAGAGTGTGAGGGAGTGAACCATCACACTCCCAAGGCAACTCCCACTTTGGGAGATGGAGTCCTGGTGGATTCCCAAAACTTTAGAGAGCTATTTGAGGGCTCAAAACTCAATGGCTTGTGACGTTCTTTATATCATTAAAAATCTTTTGGAACGTAGATGTCTAAAATGGGCTCGAATTGCTCATTTGGACATCTGAAACACAAGTTATGGCCAAAAGAAGGGCCGGGAGTCAAACTGCCAGTTTGACTCTCGACTAGAAAAAGTCGGAAATCGACCCGATTTATTTGGTTGTAGACAACGTGCCACATAATGTTGAAAACCTCTCAACGAGAGCTACAACTTTGCTTTAGACCGCACTTCGATCCGAGATCTGCTCGCAAAGTTATGGGGCTCCAAAGTTATGGGAGTCCCGACTGGCGGGATTTCGGGACTCCCACGCGGGAGTCCTCGGAGAGAAAAACCATTTGGATGTGGGCCCCGTGGAAAGGTCCAAAGTATATTATAAGGGGGAAGGTGGTGGCTTCCCCCAAGTCCGGGCCGTGGTGGGTCTTGTGTGTCCGTGTTGCCCGTGGTTCGTCCTAACACCAAAGGTGCTCCAACCATGCACTAACCACTTTGTGTGGGTTGTGTGTAGGCCCGTGTGAGTGAATAAGCTTGTCAACTCTTCATAATCTCATCCCGAAGCTCCAACACGCCCCTCTACCCCTCAAAGTGTTGTGAGCTAGGGAACGTTTCCCGACTCCTCCTTTTATTTTCTTTCATTTGGACTCACATTTTAGTCCTTCAAGGAGTTGGGAGTGAGTCTATCTACATTTAGACCTTTCACCTACATTAAAAAACTATTGTGCACTGCCATATCCCAAGACTCCTAACAAAATGCCATTTTTTTCTCGATTATTTTTTTAATTTTAAAGTAGGACGCTTACAAATTAGTATGGCCATGTTGATTAGTTAGTGGGATCTTAGGATTTTGTAAGCATCTTATGCAAGGCTACAATGATGATGAAAGCTTGCCAAACTTTATTAAATGAAAACATGCAACAAAAGGGGAAAAAAAAGGAACATGAAGAAAGGATCCAAGTCTTGGAAGGCAAACAAAACCCAAAAACAAGGACAGACCACCAAGAAGAAAGGGAACAAACCACATTTTAAATCCTTCCCCACTCACACTTGAAGCATCAAAAGGTAATGCTTAAAAAGTAAGAAAAATACACACTATTGTGGTAATTATTACACGTGTATTTGATAATATAAATGTTTTTTACTATGTTGCACCATTTATTTGTGACCAATGATATACCTTCATTAAACAACAATTTTAAGGTGAACATAATTTCATTTTTTTAGACCACAAAAATGGTAGTTATCCCATTTTGATGTGGCATGTAAATGCAAATTCCTTGTTATATAACAACTTTAGAGATGATCCTTAATGTTATTTGAAGGTGTGTTATCAAGATCAATTTTTTTGGCTAAACAATTTCATGTAAGATCCTTAGCCAAGTGGGATTGCAATGTAAGAACCCTAGTTAAACGGAAACTACCATAGAACCTCATTTGATTTGGCATCACAATGTTTAATAATTACTAATTTTTTGCCATAAACATGGCATTACGAGTATTACATTTTTTACATTTAAGTCTTTTATTTTCTTGAAATTATATGTGTAATCATATATATATGTTCACATAAGTAGGTCTTGCAATCTAATACAAATTTTATTATTTTCTTTTTTATAATATTTTGTTGTACTTTCTAAAATTTAAACATAGCAAGTGAAGTACTTTTGAAATTTGTAAGCATTATTAAAAATAATTATTAATGCATAATCAACCTATCTACTATGATATTCATAAGCATTGTGTTTATACCTTAGTTGTTAATGCTAAGGGAAGTCTTATAGTTAAGGCATTTAGCCTTCTAATATTAGGTGGAGTTAGTGCCAAACATAAGTACAAAAGACAACAATAAGTTCAACCATCAAAAGTGATAGTTCAATGTTACAAAGGAAGAAGGGGTCTGTAAGGCTAGAAATCAAGAGGTAGTAAACCCTACCATTATTAACATTTTTAAAGAAGATTATATTGTTTGCAATGTAATTGGCATTTGTCACCTAAAGAACTTTCAAGATCAAGATTGGAAATGGGGGGACTTCCATAGCAATCATTTTTTCCTTGCGCAAAATAACATAAAAATGATAACATTTTTCATAATCCCATTGTTGTTTCAAGGTCATGCCAAACATTTTCATTTTGATAGAATGCAACTCTTTGCATCAATAAAATCCAACAATTTGTGGTTTCTTACAAGTATGTCAATTCCTAGTTTTTTCTCAAACCTATGTACATGTGCATCATAAGCTCAAGTTCACCAATAGAAATCCCAGATTCACCTAAAGCTTGGTCCACAAGTATAGAAGATCAAATGTATATTATCTTTTACATAAATATTTAGTTGCAAAAGGACATGGCATTTTCAAATTAATTTAGTTGGAAACACTCACTATCTTTTTATGACTTCCATTCAATTTTTGTGCCATAGATTTGATAAATGCACATTGGAAATGAAAAAAAAATGATAAATGCACATTGAAAGTGAAAAAAATCTAAAATTTTGTAAAACTTGGTAAAAAAAGTCATGCTATTCGTTAGTCATTAAAAAAATGTCACAATATTGACAAGTATCCCCACACATATTTGGTCATAATTCACCTAACTGGTGATATTTTTCTCCAAAACCATTAAAAGCGTAGTTAATAGGCAGAAGTAGGTGAGGGGATGAAAATGTGAGCATTGCAACATAAGTGTTATTGAAAGGTAGTTGAATGCTCAAACAAATCTCATTAAAAATTTTCATTTTCACTAATGAAAAAATTAATAATTATTTTTTAGAAAAATGAATGGATTTTTAAAAAATATTTAATTGTTTTTAATGCATCAAACCTAACCCAAGGCTACGATAGCTTCTACATCCTATTAGGCTTCGGCAAGGTGTAAACAATAAATACCATGTACGAAGACTGTCCTTCAACACATATTTCCACATGTATGTTTAACCCCAACTTCCCAACTTTGCACCCCATTAGTTTCATCCAAGGCATAAACACCACGTTCACATGGGTTTTCAACACTTTGCTCACCTTTTGTATCCTTGATCCCCATGCCCCCAACTACAAATTCCACATCCACAAGCTTCACAAATCTAGGTCATGATATGATTATGCTACTATTATTATTTTTGAAATAATAACCCAAGAACGTGTAAATAATGTTCAATAAAATTTATAAAATTGTTGGTGAACATTAATTTGGCCACCAAAAAGTTTTATGTTTAAAAAATCAACTCAATTTAAACCACAACTTAAATTTGGCTATAATGAATTTTCAATTTGAATTCCTTCACGTTCATATTAATCCTTTAGCAAAATTTGTAATGATTACCATGACTTTTAAATCACATGATGTAACCATATTTATTTATCATGCAATTTTAATTGTGACATGCCATTTTATTGGGCTCCTTTAATTTTGAGTGTAAGTTGATGAATTTGTTGTGACCACTAAATTCACAAAAGGTTATGAACTATGGTATAATAACATGAAATTATGTTAAATTAATTATGTTCTTTTATTTTGAAGAGGCAAGGCTATACCATTTATAGGGTAAATGCACACTACACTAGACCAAAATGGGTTGTTAAGGTCCATTTTTAGAATCCAAATATAGTGATTTCTCAAAAAAACCATTTAAATGATGTTGAAGTTCACATTTATTTCCATTTCCAAATTCATACCACCATGATTTAATAATTTTAAAAAATTCTAAAAATATGGGCCTTGAAAAAAATCAATTAAAATATTGAAATGGATTTTTTAAATTTTCATTTTCATTCCAAATTTTATAAAATTTGAGGGACTTTTTCTTACTTGATTTTTTAATTTTAAGTGTTATGTTACTTCAAAGTATGGTGATACAAAGTTGTAGGCTTAGTTTCCAACTCCATTAGAAGAAAAAAATTCCATAATGATAATTGTTTTTTGGGGTAGTTTGGACTATGACATTTGATGTACCATCCTTGCAAGGTCCATTTTGAATTGAACATTTATCCTCTTAGTAAAAAAAAATTGGGTTTGAAAGATTAAAAAATTGCTTTCAATTTTTCATATCACTTTTGCCAAGTTTTTATAATAGATTTGAATACAATGTAATAATACTTGATTCATCTATAAACAATTCCCACTCTTGACTTCCAAAAACATCCATTGTAGTGTAATTTTACCCTATATATGAATAAAAGAATAATATTGTTCCCTCACAACATATATATATGTTCCATTCAAGTATTTTGAAAAAATAAATCAATAGATAAAATGTAATTAGACATCTTTGAACGGATGTTTAATTTGAGGATTATTAAATATGCACATACTAATAACAAATTAATCAAAAAGGTTTTAAGGTGCAATCACACTAACATGAACCACAACAAGTGTAACATGTGTTTACTTTTTCATGTTTAGAAACGGTAATTTAATTTGGTGTTGAAAGCATAAGATTTTTTTGTATAGTAAAGTTCATAATGTATCATTGGAACATGTGAATTAATTAAAATAATATCCAATCAATAAAAAGCTCTAAAAAACACTCATTGAACATTGTAACGTGTGTTTTTTAGCAATTAAAAGACTCATAACAAACTTCAAAACTTTTGAAAATTACATATATCTTGAAATCTTTCATATAAACCTTGACATAATAATATATTTAAAAATTTAAAGATTTTTGAATTTTTTGAAACTTAAAAAAAAATACTTTTAGAAATATTCTCCCAAAAGTAGTCCCTTAAGCAAACAAACATGGTTCATCTTATCCCATTTGCACCTTTCATGACAAATAGATTTAAGGTTTGGTTGAAATTAATGTTGGTCAATTTTGGTTTTTTGTTGCATGTTCAAGTATATTATTATATTATTAACAAGGTAGCATAACAACAAGTCTTACATTGAATTGGAACCAATGCTAAAATCACACTAGTGGAACAAAGTGAAAAAAATACCCACTTTCAAACCAAACCTATGGTACTAACATGTGAATATTTATGCCAACAATTTCAATGTATAATTTCAAAGTTTTGGTTTATAAGGTTATAATATAAAGATTGTGAGTGTTATTTGGTTATGTCTACATTTTCACCAAAATACTTGTTTGAAGTTTAAAATGTGGGTTGCCCAAATGTCATCATTTGGAGGATATCATTGCATGTTATGGTGAATGTGAGGTATACATCTTCAACACATTGTGAATTCATAAGGGAAATATGTGGTGACAAGGTATGTGTGATTGCATTGAAAGAATTTGATCTTGAGAATGAATAATTGTCGTGTAATTTAGAATTTTTTGTCATGGTAATTTTTTTAAAGTTAATGTTTCAACCTTGAAATATTTTATGGTATGATTCCATGTGCAAGCATTGTGAGCCCAAATCTCATGTACCCATGAACTATTAATATCCACACCTATTGCAATTATTTGATTAACATTACCAACGTGATAGTATTGACAATGTTTTTCTTATTCCAAGGAACTAACTACAAAGTCTTCGACATCACCTACACACTTTATCCATTGAAAAATGAAAACATTTTTTTGTTCTAAACACAAAATGGTGTTCCTAGCCATGGCAATCAACCATAACATTATCACCATTAATCTTACTTACAATGATAACATGCAATGGAAGTGTTTCAAGAGATATTGAAATTGAAGTTTGTAGTCATTCTCATGGGTGTTTTACTATCATGCTTGTATAATGTTCCTATATCATAGCATTTGATATTGTGTTTGATATTGTTTGTTATTAAACCATGTTGTAATTATGTGAATTTTTAAAACTATAATTATGTATGTTTCTATCATGAATTTTAAAGGGACACAACTTTATGCATATAAAAGGGAAAACAAAAAAAACTATGTATGAAGTCCATCTAGCTATGAAGTGACATGATATTGCAATTGTTGAATATTTGAATCATAATGTTGCTTGTATTGGTGGCACTAGTAGGTGGATGTAAAGTGTCAACAAATGAACCCATTGTGCTTGAATTCGAAGTTAAGAAACATAGTTGATCTCACCAAGCCTTTTTAGTTGTTTTGAAGATTGAAAATAGGTACTTGCTTTGGACACTACACAATGCAAAAGTGTTGTGGCAAAATTGTTTTATGACTATTGGACATAGTGGATAAAACTATGGTGTTATCATTGGACATAATGGATATAATTGTATTGTCATCACTGGATAGAATGAACAAGAGGATATGTCATTGTAGGACAAAGTGGCAACATAGGGTTGAATGGTAAGGACTAGTTGAGAATTTTAATTCATGTTCATGGCAGGAAATTAAAAAGGACTTACACTAGTAGAAAATGGCCATTTTGCAACTAGTCCTTGTGACTAATTTTTAGTTGCAAGCGACATTTGCAACTAAAATTGTCGCAACCCCACTTTGGCCAAATGTGGGGGTGAAGCCCAACACTCCCAAAGTTGGGGATTTGGAGTCCTCCGGGACTCCCGAATGTTTAAAGTTCAACAACAAGGCCCAAAACACATCGCATTGGGGTGTTCTTGGTGTCATTGGAAAGGTCTTGAAGCGTAGATATCGAAAATGGCCTCGCATTGGTCATTTGGACATATGTAGCCCAAGTTACGAGTCCGGGCCATGGTGAGTCTTGTGGTCCAAAGTGCTCGTGGCTTGTCCCAACACCTAAGGGTGTCCCGGAATGTGAACTAACCACTTTGTGGTTTGTTTTGGATGTAGCTTGATCTACTAGTCCCTCTTCCTAGTCTAATCCCGGGACTTCTAGCATGCCCCTCTACCCTTTTATAGTGCTGGAAGTCGGGAGCGCCTTCCAAGTCTCAACTTTTTGCAACTACACTTTGGTGAACCTTCTAGTGGGTTCACCCCGGGACTTGGGAGTGCGTCAAAAATCTTAATAGTCGTGTTGGACAAGTCACATTGACACTAATCGCAAACGACAACGAATTTTGGATGAAAAAAAAATCAACAAAATACGCCTTCATCTTTTGATTTGTCATATATGTATTGTCACTTGCAACTAGGATCCAACCTTTTTGGTGAACAATGGGAACAAATTATGCGTTGCCACATGTCCCAACTCTTAATAATTAAAAATATATTTTAATTTTTTTGAAATAATCCAAGACATTTAATTTTTATGCTTGGATGGTTTAGATTGTGACACATGGTGTAATATAAATTTGCCACATGGAATATTAATTAAATTGATTTAAATTCAATCGAAATCAATATTTAGGTATGTAGGTTGAACTACATACCTACCTACCCATCTAAGCTAAACACCTATCTAGATGGGACCTATTTACTTACCTAGGCCAAATATCTATTTAAGTAGGTAGGAAGAAAAGTAGGTAGCTAAGTTAGGGAAGTATGTAGTTAGGTGTAAATACATGAATATTTATATTTTATTTTGGGTTAAATCGTTTTCATTAGCTCATCCCATTTGTCCATGTTTTTAAATATGAAATTATAAAGACAAAACACCTTGTTTATATACTTTTCAAGATGAGAATGAAAGCCAAAACATATGGGATAAACTTTTTAGTTGCAATTCATTTGCGACTAAACATTTTTTAATTGCAAATGATTTACAACTAAAAAGTTTATCCCATATGTTTTGGCTTTTAATCTCCATTTGAAAAATATATAATTAAATAGGTAAATAATAATTAATTAGCTAACTAATTAGTTAACTAATTAATTAATAAAATTACCAATTATTTAATGAATAAAATATAGGCAAATAAATTAGTTAATTAATTAATTAAAAAATAACTTAAAAAATAACTAATTAAAATTATAAATTATCCAAATAATTAATTATTTATAGTAATAATCATCAATATATTATGATTATTGAATTAATTATATTATTAGTTATTATTAAATATTACTTAACTTATTGGCTAGATAAATAGTAATAATATTTATTTTTCATTATATATGAACTTTAATATCTATCAACCAATTTCATTAACTAGTAATGGTTAATATTGAAATAATTAGATAATTATTAATTAATTAATATTTCATAACCAAATAAATTAATATAATAGCCGAAATATTCAATAATTAATAATTAAGGATTATAAAAATAGATTAGTAGTTTTTCTTAATCTAATAATATAATTAAAACCTATCCTAGGCTAATTATTTTATTAAAATTATTCCCACTATTATTTTCATTTTTATGATTCATAATAAATATAAATGTAAATATTTATTAGTAAAAATAAAATTATTATTGTAGCTAGTTGGTAGCCAATGTTTATTATTTTATTTTTATTATTCATATTATTACTTCATTCATTATAGCTATTTATGAATTATTACAATAAATATTTTACATTTTAAACAATTATAATTTTCCTTTGAAAATCATTTTTGCATTTGCATATTAATTTATTAGATTTCCATTCTAACTACTACAAAAATTATTGTAAAATAATAGAATAGAAAATAAGAATTATATATCAATAATTGAATAATTATTAATTAATTATTAATTAATTATAAATTTGAAATATAAAAAATATTGAACATTTTTGGGTAATTATTGTAATATAATAATACTTCATAATCGATTATTTATAATAATAATAATAATAATATGTTGTAATTTTATTAATTATATAATTATTTTTCCTATCATATCATCATCATTATGATCATTATGTAATAAAATGCAATTTTTAAAAAAATTCAATGAAAAATAGTACTAAAATTTAATTTATTATAATATGTAATTAATATAAAATAAAATATTAATATTAATAAATTTCATTTGTAATAATTTTAAGAAGTATAATAAGATGGTTTGGATAAACTTGTAATATGGGCACAATGTATTTAGTATATATTTTACATAAAATTTTAATATACTCAAAATATACACTAATTAATGTAACCATTATATTGAGGTTATTTATGTTAATAATATTACTTAAATACACATGTAATATGGTTGTTGAAATACATTCAAAATATACATTTATAAATATTAATATACCCAATTATATTCCTTAAAATTCACAAAATACACCTTTATATATTCATAGGGTTGCAACTAAATTGGTCACATTTTCAACTAAAGGAACATAAATTGTTCTGCTTGGATGAAAACCAAACTAAATGTTGTTTACATGGAAATATGAACACCAAAATAGTCGCAAATTAATTGTAATGTAGTTGCAAATATGAGCAACACAAAAAATAGTTGCAAAAATGTCCAAATGTAGTTACAAATAACTAATAGTCACATGTAGTCACAAATAGAGTGGTTACATTTTGGCCAATTTCTACTAGTGAATTATGGGAAGAATTATGAATTTGTGATAGTTAGAACATTGAGTAAGTCTTTTGAGGATGAAAAAAAACTCATGAAAGGAGATAGAAGAGGATTCTAATGGAAAAAAACATTTGTGTTTCATTATGTTTTGTTTTTGTTTTTTATTCAATTCCATGTAGTTTGAACTTTGTTTTGAAATTACTATAGACATTATATTGTTGCATATATGGATTTTGAAATGGATATTTGTTTGGGTTTACTTTTTTATTTATGTAGTAGGTTAATATTACAAATCCTAAATATATGAATAATAAAATGTTGAACCACATAATTAAAGTCTTAAAGTCATGTGGAAAATCAATTGGGTGTGCAAAACATGTTACAAATTTTGGGTATTCCTTTTCTATTTCACTTATTTCTTTAGTATGATATTTGGTTTGTTTAAAAAATTTGAAAGAAAAAATGCATGTGCATGTTCACACAAAAGAAAATGCCAAATAGGCAAAATTAATAAAAGGTTTGCAAGGTTTTGCAAGGTTTCATATAAATGTTGTGGCATAATTTGTAGAAGTGCACATTTGTACATGAAGAGTAATCAACATTTTATGGATATTCACCCTTAAGGAAACATGTTAGGAAATAAACTTTTGACTTCAATCCTTAAATTTTTGACACAATTATGTTATGTTTGAAACTTAACTTCCATGGATCATTGTACAAATCCAATTTTTAAATTAACATTCTTAAACTCTTGAAATGATTGGTGACATTTGGCAACTTTATTTATCGACACAACAATTTTATTACCTTTTGGAGGCAATTTTGGTGCTTAAGTTTTGACACATAATGTTAAGGTCCGCACATTAATTGAGACTAATAATATGACTTGTGTAATATGAGTTTATAATTTTTTGAAAATACCTTAAACCAATTACCGTGAAATTGAATGTTCTATAAATGATCAAATTGTTGAATTGAGGAAAATTAGCTAGAAGAAATAAATCAAAAACTAAAATTGATGGTTTTAATTTGGAGGGAGGAAAATAAGACTAGAGACTCCTTCTTAGAATAAAAAAACTAATCAACATTAGTTCAAACTTTAGAAGTGACCATCACTATAACAATGTTAAGTAAAAACATTGTTTGCATTCAATTCACCATCTATGAAAATATGAAATTCTCAAATGTCAATAAAAATCTTGGAGATCTTCACATAAGAAAACAATATTAAACATTAAACATGAACAATGAATTCAATGTTGTTATAGGGAAAATTCCCATTTGATTGTAAAATTTTTCATTTAATTAAAAAAATTGTACCCCAATTATAATAAACACATTAACTATGGTTCATTCCTCTCATTCTTCAAATAAAGGCATGTGATGCAATGGTTGAAAACCACCTCTTTAACAATATAGTTCAAATCTTTTTCCCTATATGGTTCTCATCGATTGTTTTTTTCTAAATGTTCATGTAAGGTAACCATTCAAGGAAAAAATTGGCTTTTGGAATCCTTTATGTGTACAACTTTACCCAATCCATTGGTCAAGATGTCAAGCAAAGAAAAATTACTCTAACCAAGTTTCCTTGGGGGAGAAGACAAATAGGGACAATGTTTTCCTCAAAGACCTTGGTTAAGCTTCCATAAGGAAAACATCCAAAAACATCACAAGGCTTTAGAATTTAAAAAAACTACACAATGGATGAATGTGTCATCTCATTTTTTTCATTTAAAAATCTTTTGTCACTAGTTCAATGCATGGAAAGGCCATTCTTTAAGATAACATTTGCACATGAACCATTTGTCAAAACAACACAACTATTTCCAAAATAGTGCAACATATTTGTCATGGATAAAAACATTTCCACAACAAACACAACCTAAAGGTGCAAATTCGACACATTTGCCTGAATGAAAAACATTGCCATGAATAACAGAACCATAAGGGGCAACTCAACACATTTGATCCCAACGAAAAGCATTTCCCATGAACATAGACCCAAGGGGCAATTCAACACATTTATTTCAATAAAAAACATTTCCATAGGAAACATGACCCAAGGGGCAAATTCAACACATTTGTCTTAAGAAAAATCATTCCATGACAAACACAAATATATATTTCAAGGAACACAACCATTTCCTAAGGGAACATAACCCCAAAGATGGTGTAAGGAGAAGGGGGGTAGGCATTCAACACATAACATACAAAATATAACCCTAGAAAACACAATTATTTTTCAAGAATGATTATCTTTCTTTCCCAAATGAAAACCATCGAAAACAAAATTAAAAATGATACAAATAAGATTTTCCACTTTTAAGTGGAAGTGGTCAACAACTCCCCCACACCAATTTATATATATAAATTAATATCCAAACCATCCTTAACACAATCATCATAATTGGAGGATAAAAGGAAAAATAAATTTAGTTTCATGTTGTTGTCACTAGCAAGTATGTGTATTTTTTACAATTAGAGATTGAGTTACATTTAGTTTGTTGCTATTGTTTAATGTTTGCTAAAACAAAAATGAGGTTGATGATTTTCAGACCCTAAAATCCTTGTACTTGTACATTCTAAAAAAATTCCTTAAATGCCTATATGGTGGGCACCATACATGCATTAATAACACCTTTTCACAAACAAGACACACCTTGTTTATAAGAGATTATAGGATGCTTCTCACTTGTGCCACCTTTGTGATCCACCACAACATATCCCTTAAGTCTATTTTGGAGGATGATTCCATTTTCTCAACATCTAGAATTTGTATTCATTATTATTTGGACAAGGGGGCATGGCTATGGTTGATTGTTAGGCCGTTTATTCATATGTTTCGCATCCCACATTCTACTTTCACCTTAGTGTTGCGTTTTTGTTTCGATTTGATTTAACCTTTGGCATCTAATCTTTTCACATGCGAGTGTGGACACAAATTAAACACATTTGGCACAAATTTAGCTTGTTGCCCATTTTGAGGTTAGTGGATAACCACACATGATGTCATCTGAGACATCATGTATGTCTTTGTTCAAAAAAATGGGCATGCTATATGGAGAGAGCAATGGTATGCCTTTACGTCACAAGTTTCATTACAAGCCAATCTCTACATGATTCAAGAGGACTAGGTTTTCATTTTTGATGTGGTGGTTATTGATTCAACGTGGGAGATGGTGGCTTTGAGTGTCAATAGTCAAACAATAGGTGTAGTTGCGAAACTTAATGCTATTGCTAATATTTGCAAGTATAGAGGGCTTCAGGAGGGGCACCATTTTATTCTGATGGTTATGGAGGTGCACATCACATTAGAGCATGATATGGATTGTTTCATTAGGGAGTTTGTTTGTCTTTTTCATGATAGATGATTGAAAGGTTATTTATCCTTGTTTGTTTGTATTCCATTTTTTAGACAACGTGTTAGTATTGTTTTTTAACGTGTTTTAACCTCTATTATAAAATAAAAAAATTGCGTTGGCAAATGATGCTTATTCTAAACCTCCCACTATTATTAGATCTTACGATTTGTTTACATACAACATTTGAGGGGCCATGGGTGAGATGATTTCCTATCACGAAATAAATTAGCTTTTTCCCTCTTTTTGGGCCCTATGGGCTGTGCTTCTTTTGGCCTTTCTTTGACCTTCCCTTTTTGTTTCCCTTGGGATGGTTGCAGCCGTAGATCTTTTATTGGATTTTTGTTGTTCCTTTGTGATCTATCTGTGTTAAAGCTTATGATATGGTTCATCTCATGCTTTATGATGGGTATTAAGGCTTGCCCACTAGTGGAAGACATTTCAACCAAAATGTCGGTTTGGAGTTTGAACCTAGGCCCCTTAATTTGGTAACTAGAAAGCCCCCCCAAAAAACACCCTGGTTTTTATTCTTTTTGAGGAAAAGGTTATCACACACAAAAACAAAAAAAACCCTAAATTTTCACCTTTTTGAGAAAAAGGTGGCCGCAAGAAAACCCTGTTTCAGACTACACTTTGGGTGGTGGGAGCTCTTCTGGACAGATGGCAGTCAACAGTTGGCATCCAGCCATTTGTCAGCTGTGGGTTTGAAAAAAGATGGCGTGGGAGACAAATCACTGACGTGGAAGACAAATCACGATCTTTTTTTTTTAACCATCTGACCCGGGCAGAGCATAGCACATGCGAAGATGATACAAATAAATCGCGGGTTTCACAACCCGTGCACAAGTTGTTCGTAAAGTACCTAGAACTGGGAATACTACTTGGCGCCGGTTTTTTTTTGTGCCGCGTGAAACTCGGGATGAAATCAAAAGTCAGGACGTAAAGGACTCCAGGAGTACACAGGAAGAAAAGAGGGAACAAAAAAAACAGGAGGAGGAAAGGGGGGGAGACCAAACTGTTTTCATCACCTAAATTGAATTTAACCCTCACAGAACTTTTTCACTCTCAGGTCTTGAGTTTTTTCACGCCCAGTTTTTGCATTCACAACCTTCATCCAATAGAGTCTTGTCAGAAATCTAAATCCTGCAAATCTTTCCTCATTTTCGCTCATTTTCAAGCTGCACTGAAAATTGAGGACGAAAAGGGGGGATCAGAGGGTCAAAATAGGGCCCAAAAACAGGGTGACTTACCAGATTATGTAATTTTTGATATATTATTGATATATGTAATTTTTGAGAAAAATCAATAATTTTCATGTGAATTCTTTTTTTGGGAAACTAATTATCTTTAAAAATATGTTGGACATAATTACAAGGCATGATTTCTTTGCAAATTTCATTATAAATAATCAATTGTTGAGCAAATAATATCTGTTGAGGTTTTAAAATGCAGATTTGTTTTAGGGAGGAAAAAAAAACATTTTTTTGGCCTTGACATAATATGACACCTCTTTGTCGAATATTTATTTATTTATTTATTTATTTATTTATTTCAGAATAAAAGGCTTGACAATTTAATATTCAAATTTCCAGGATTTCAACAGAATTTGAGAAATAAGTATGTAAAGTGCATCCTGAGTAACCCCAAGTTCTCAAGAGAAAATTGTGCACACCAATTGCAAAGGGAAAACAAATAAACGAATAAATAAAAATCCCCAATATTTTATTTTGGGTACATTTTGCTTGAAGAGAATTTTTTCTCTCTCTCTCTCCTTTTTGTTTTGTTTTGTTTTGTTTTTTTTTTTTTTTT
>Ga0209208_10000307_pt1 | contig 60063 bp, 43 predicted proteins | sample S1TSphfallax_3_FD_187694 | JGI IMG/M metagenome (GOLD analysis project Ga0209208, IMG submission 187694) | Host-associated microbial communities from peat moss isolated from Minnesota, USA - S1T2_Fd - Sphagnum fallax MG (SPAdes) (version 2) | ecosystem: Host-associated > Plants > Peat moss >... | reverse complement strand
AAATGAAATGTAGCCTCTACTATTACAAGCTTATTGCAACACTTGAATGAGAATACTATGGACATTTTTAGCTAGTTGTAAGTGGACATCATGACTTCTGAGTGTTGTTGCTTCAGGGAAATTGATAGGAACACAAGATGTGTGGCATGAAAGGAGTTCTACAAATTTTTGGTGTGAAGGGGGAGTATGAAAAGTTTTTGGATTAATGGTTTTTGAACTGCTAAAATTCCAGAAATGTTCCAAGTGCATTTTCGCACTTTGTTTGTTGTTCATCAATAGCTGAAAGTTGTGGGAAAATGAATGAATGGACAAGATGGCAGCAATGAGGGTGAATCTTTGAATCTGTGAACGTTTCCTTTCTTTAGAATCTGTGAATGCCACTTTGGTGTAATGAAGCTGAAAAGATTAGGAGAAGCATGGTGGAATGTTGCTTTCAGCACTTGATGTCTTTGTTTGTTTCTGGTGTGTGGTGGGCAATGGACAAGATGTTGCATATTTCATGCTAAAGATGTTGTGGCAACAGCTCAAACAGGGAATAAATTGTGATGATGTTGTTAAAGAGGAACTAAGTATTCAATACTCTATATGTAGATTGGTGATGGTATGGTATAATGTTATGTGTCACATAGCTGTCTAGACACAAACACAGGAATTGTGAGGAGAGGCACAACATCTACAATTCCACCAATGAAAAAGATGAGGGAATCAACTGGGTTGGTTGCAGGTTGGTTGCGGAAGGATCAGTCAGTTATGAGTATGCATATACTCAAATGAGTCTCCATATCCTCAAATGATTCACTGTTGCCTTTCAATGTGGGAGAACAAGTGGACTGTGGGTTGAGAGAGTGTGAAGTTACAGGTTTGGGGTCAACATCCATACATCTCTGAGTTAGGGTTTAGACAGAAGTAAGTTACAATTGGGAAGAGAAACTTGAGTTTTCATCTGCAGTGGATAGGTCAGAGAAAAAGCATCGTCATGGGTGTCAAAATCACAGTCCATAAGAAACTCAAGAAGCATTGTTATCTTTGTATCGTGAGTGATTAGCTTCTTTATGTCATATGGAAAGGAGTTCATCACAGCTGAGGTTTGTGGCTGTGCACCATTGGCAGTAAAGTGTTTCATTCTTTGTTGATTGGAATCTCAAATTTGCATTATGATAAAAGGGCTGTGGATTTCAATTCTGCAATGCCCCTTCCTCTTTCGTTACAGATGCATATCTCTCTGCAAGATTATTACCCGGCTATTTGTGTCAGCAAGGAGTGGACAAAGTCAGTGAGAGAAGTAATGGCAGCTAATTACTTCTGTGTTCTCCTACCACACATAGACTAGAGCATAAATTGCAGTATATGATGTGACTTTCACCTGGAAATCCTGTCAGTTTCACCCCAACAAAGAGCCATCAGGGTCCCAGAACTGTGGCCCAGCCAGGTTAAAGCTCAATTATGCACATATGTTTGGGGTTTAGGTTTAGGGTTTTGTGGCACAGCCAATGCCACAAACAAATGCACCACACTACAATGCATGAATTTGCATGCACAGCTCTTTTCTCTGCAACACTGGACCTCATCCAACCACCCCCCTTCACACATAGGTTGCACTTCTGCCCAATTAAAGCTTTCAGGCGCCAACAGACTAACACCAATGGGTCTGGCTAACCTCACTAACCTTGTGCAGTCTAACCATGTCTCCATTAGATGGCAATCCATTGCCAACACATTTCCAGTACTAGGGATTCAAATACGTTACAGAACTGCAGAGATTCTGCCAGCCTGTCCCAAATCCAAGTCCATTAAGATATCCATCACATCTTACCACACCAAAACCAGGTACAAAACATGTACATTGGGTTCAAGATTGTTCAAGATTGCTTTCATTTCCTTGATCTCTTTCAACTACCAACATTTTCACAAGGATAATAGCTAAAATAGTTAGAAGGCAACCACCCTAGGAGTCCAGGAATCAAACTACAAAAACACAAAAGATTGAACTTAGATCAATATGACAGATTATTATGTACTTATTTATTATGTAAAAATTCGTCCTTCATTTGGATAGTTTTAGACCTTAATGGACATCGTGATTCAGTCAACTAAAGTAAGGGTTTAAAAGTGAAATATATGTACAAAACACAGAATACTAGTTCTGATTGCAAGATGCTAAATACCCCCATTGAGCACTGTTCGGTGCCCTTTCTGGGCCTGACAGAGCAGACCTGTGGAGACCTGTGTGGTTCTGCCACGGGGTTTGACTTCTTGACTGTGAAAGTTATTGAAATAGAAAAGAAAGCCCTCTTCTTTTCTCAATGCTTGAATCTATGCCAGTGGTCTGTGGCATGTTCTATACCTGGAAGGATTTTGAATACATTGGGCTGCTGCAAAACATAAAATAGTTCTTGAATAAAAAGAACATTGCTATGTTCTTTTGCAGAATAAAAAAAACATGTAGAACCATGCTGCATGGTTTTATGCAGAACCATGCAGGGGCTGAAAAACATGTGCAAGAAGACAAGAAAAACAAGTGCCAGACAGAGATTTCTCCTCTAGATAGATAAGACAAGATACATATCCATCTCACACTGGGGGGTGCAACTAGTGAACACAGAAAACAGTAACCCATGTTAAGAATTTCTATTATGTAGTACATACACAATTGCACATAAAATGTGACCCTGCAATGGAAAAACCAAACTCACACACACAGAGTCCCATTATTCATCTCCTTTTCTTAATTCTGGGCAAGCCATTATATACATACAATTGTCCTGAGTTTCCCACACATTTCTAGAAAGCAGTGGCTAAACTCAGTCATGACATTTGGTAGCACTCAAGAGACACAGAGAATCTAACAGTTCAATAGCATCCTCATTCATGCTGCAACAAGCTTGTGGGGTTAAACTTCATTTCCATTTCCCTTTTAGCTCATCCTTGTATAAGGAACATCTAAGCCTAAGTATACAAAGGCCTAAACAGTCAGTTAGGCAATAGTACAAATCTCTCAGCAGTGCAATGCCTTGCCCCAGTCCCAATATTGCATTTAAAAGGCCTTTCAATTGACTTTGTAAACCACCACCCCCAAGCATTCAAAACACACCCACTTATCTCTCTTCATAAACAACCACAGACCCAGATGAACCCAAAACAACCCAACACGACAACATGAACTTACTGGGAAGTCATCTTAAGACATTACATGCTTAATTTGAATTTATCCCTCCTCTTATGTCCTAATATTACTTAGGCACCCAATGTGATTCAACTTGCATCTTTAACAGCAGAATGATGGTTAATACTCAACCCAGAACACCTCCCAGCAGTACAGCAAATCAATTACCAACATCCTGCGTTTGAAGTATTTATCTGAAAAGTTACTTGCTCAAAGACAATTGCAGTTCACTCATTGCAGCATACAAAATCAGCATATCACCTGTTCTTGTCTTCTCCACATGTCCTGCAACAGAGCCTCCAGGTGATCATGATTTAGTCTGAATTCATCCCAACATCTACAAATGTAGACATGCACCCACCTGGCACAAAGACAGAATTATAAGCTTGCAGTTTCTACACAACAAACCACGAAGGAATTGATGACACTTATTGACACACAAACGTACATCTGACAGCTAATAGTATACTTAAGTGTGGGTGAGCTTTTTCCAAAGACCTACAGTGTCTCTTGAAGAGAGGCAACAAGAAATCCTCAGTTCTGACAAGCAAGAAACAAGCAAAACAAAGATGATTAATGTCCCAACAGAGCCCAACAGCCAAGGTACAGTCTTTGCCACATCTCTCTATGCCTTGAAGTAAGTCTGGTAGCACTACATACCTGGGACCAAATGGTACTATTTCCACTAGTAGTCCCAATGTGTTGATAAAATGGAAACAATAAATGGAGAGGACAACAGTGAGATCAAGATAGGAGCCTGACCACAGGCTGGTTATCATCATCAGCAGCAGCACCTACAGCCATGTTCCTTGGATCCAGTCTTCCTGAAACCATGACACTCTCTTCTTGTACATTTCCCACGACAGAATTTTCTGCATCTTTGTCCCCGACAGCCTTATTAATGTTCTCAGATGAATCTGTTTATGCCACAGGAAACATTGGATGATGGCCTTAAAAAATGCACCAAAGCACAACTGGTTCATCCACTTTACAGTTCCTCAACATTGACTGTACAGAACAGAAAGCTTATCTGGAGATGCACATCTTTACTAGAAAGGTGCATAGAAGCAGTATTGCAGAGAAAGCAATGATTGATTTCCAATGTCTACAAATTTAAAAGCTATGTATCTTGGCAACATGGATTATATACAGGTCAGGACAGTACTTTAGTGTTCAACCGTGTCCTTTCATTGAGTACATACAGGGAGTACCCTCAAAGGCAAAAGGACAACTATTATGCATAAGTCTAGGATGACAGATGACCTTTTTGCAATTGCTTTGCAGCATCCTTGTCACCTATGACATCATCACCATCATTCTCAAATTCATGTTCACTCAGAAGTTTCCAAGGTGAGCTCTTGGAATCAGCAGATTTGATCTCCCAAGTTCCTTTTCCAGCCTTCTGAGGATCACTGTCTTTATTTGCTTTTGCTGATGGTTTTCCCTTCCTAGAGACATGATCCCAAAAAAAGAGTAAATAAGCCTGAATGGCTGTCTTGTAAAGGCTCAAATTGAAATAGAATCCAAGGTCCTGAAAGAAGAGCTTGGCCCCATGTACTCCACTTCCTCTTATGAACCTCATAGGAAATTGCATACTGAAGCTCAAGATACTGAACAAAAAGACCACAATGGAGCTTAAAAGCATGAGGTTCCTGCCAGATTGCCATGATGAAATGACAGGAAATCTTAGAAAAAAATAGCACAGGTTTGTCAGGAAATGAACATGTTTGACAAAGGTTGAAGCCCATGTGGAACAGGCATATCCACACTTGTATGTACATCTGAGCAAGGGACAGGTACATACACTTGCTGAGGTGGTCCTGAGATGCGATCTTGCTGTGCAGCTGCCTTGCTGCCTGCCATTGCCTTCTTCTTTCCCTGTCTGGCAAGAATACAATGTTTACTATGGTCCACAGCAGAATCAAAATGGAAAGAAGCAGCTTCTTCTGCAAGTAAAGATAAATAATTGAAAATAAGTCAATTGACATGGCATAGATCACAAGCACTAAATATGCAGACATCATTGAGGAAAACTAGGCCAATGCTGAGAGATGTTACTGGTTTTCTGTAGTCCCTGTGGGTGTTGAAGTTGGGTCTACCGATGCCTGCAACATGAGAAAATATAGTAAGCCCTATTTGCAATTATTTAGATAGAAAGCAGCAGCATTACTTCAGAGATCTGTGTTTGCCTGGGTTAGAATAAAGGTGCAGTGGATAAAACAGAGAAATCCCTGGAGCATAATTGTGGATTGAGCTGCCCAGAGTTTCAAAGCCTCACTTTCAGTCCCTTCCTCTCGCCAGTGAGTTCCCAACGCTCCTTCAGCAGATTAAGGACTTCTTGTTCTCCATCGTCATACAGTACCTTGAGGGATATGCAATGGGACCAGTTCAGTGCCTTTCTTTGGTTCCTTATTTCCTTGTAAGAATTGGCAAGGAAGAAGGAATTGAGCAATTTAGCAATCAAGCATGCATCCACAGGCACTGAATGGTGCATGTGGAAAATGCACAGGTAATTGATAAGCAGCATCTCACCCTGTGACGCTTCTTTTTGGAATCATAAGAAACAACTTCTCCTTTATAGAACCTGACCAAGCAAACCAGTCCACAGGAAATAAAAACCTACTGAATATGAATGAACTGAATGGGAATACCTTATTCTGCTCCATTAAAATGTAAGCACTAATGCTGGCTCCCACATACAGTGATAGGGGTGGCATTCTCAGGGATGAAATATAATTCTCCACTTTGAGAAGTGTTATTCTTAAATTGAGGTCTCTAAAGCTCTTGTAAGCTTTAAAGCCATCAGCTATAGGAAGTCAAATGAGTTTCTTGTTAGGAGCAACCTCTCAGAAATCCATCCATGCATGGGGCTTCTGAGCTGAAACCTGCAGTACAGAGTATGTTGAGACACATTTGGATTGGGGCTTCATAATTTGAGTTGCTTTAGATGGGTGGGAATTCACTCATATTGTACTCTCTTTAGCCACTGCATCGTCATGTGGTGATGAAGGTGAATGCATATTGCAGTCAGGTAGATGGTCTACTACAGGGAGCAAAGAAGTCTAGCAGTGACCAACATGGAGATACTGACCGTCGATCAAGTGGCCACCAGATTTTGATGCCACATCCAACAAGATTTTCATCTCCATCTCTTTGTTGCTCCTTCCAAGTTGGGCTCTGCCGCTGTCAAGGTGCCAAAGAAGCTCCCAAAAATGCTTAGAAAAATACATCAACAAAAGAGTCTATTGCTCCTGAGGCAGTACAAAACATTTCCAACTAAGTTCTAGTATGAAGAAGGACTCCATATCAGGATGAGTTGCCCTGGTTTGCAGCAATGAGCATGTCTTGAAACATATCCTCATTAGACTCCATCAAACAACGTGAAGAATTCTTCTTTAGATATATATATATATATCCTGCAAAGCTTAAGATCAGACTTTCCTGAACATTACCTTTTCTACCACCAGGGTGCTTTTCTTAGCAGATCTTTGAGTGCCAACAAGTCTCTGGCCAGCTTCCACAAGTCCCTGCAGCCGACACAACAGTATTATGCACTTAGGTAGCAACTGAGAAGCCATCCAGTCTATTGTGCCTGTACTCAAACTACACCAGAATACATAAAGTTATATCACTGAATGATCTACTCTGTTTGGCCCAATAGGAAAACTGGATAATGCACTTCATGTAGCAACTGAGAAACCATGCAGCATGCCTGTACTCATACTACATCAGAATACATATAGTTATGTCACTGTATTATCTACTCCAATTGACCCAATAGAAAACCCACTAACTGGATTATCATCAGTAATATCTTCAGTTCTATGTTTGTCCTGGCAGCCAACCAAACAAAAGCTGTATAAAGAGTAATAAAATGAGTGACATGCAAGTGGGGAAACAAAGACTCACTCCATCCTGTCCATCTTGCTCATTTTTTTCCACTTGCTTGGCCTTGGCCTCATGCACACTTCTCTTTTGGACAAACTCTTGTGTTGATTGTTCAGCTGTCTTCCTATTCTTCACTGTTGTAGTTGATATGGAGGGAGCTGCCAGTTCTTGTCTGCTAGGTGTTCCCATGTTCACTGGAGAGCCTTGTTTCTGCTTGAGAGAGAGGTTCACCTCTTGGTCCTTAGATGAATCATCCTCACTGTCTGATATTCTAGGCTTCTTGCCAGGTTTTTTAACAGAGCCATTCTTGTCAATTGACCTTCTCCTCCCTCGTGTACCACCAATTGTACCCTTAGTCAATTTTTCATCCTCATGCTTGCCTCTCTTGCTGTTAGGTTCACCATCTTCTATGGCCTCTTCATCTTCAGACACACTTTCTCCATCACTAGTACGCTTTCCTCGCTTTTGGCCTTGAGGACTTGTTGGCTGACAGATAGCATGAGCAATCACAGAGGAATTTGTTGAAGAAAAAACCAAGGATATTTTAAATTTGCTCTGAACATATAAGCACACATACAATGCTGAGGGAAAGAAAACTAGATGAGATAGAATTGCAACATAAGATGATATCAGTATCATCACGAAGAGAACCATGAAAAAACACCTGGCAAGATCGAAAAGAAATCCCTATTTTCAACCGTGTCAGCACATCCTTGTCCCCAAAGCAAGGGGGCAAATGACTTCCATCAACCTGTAGATAAACACAAAAAAGATTTTCAAAGTCAGCAACACTTTGACTATCTCTTGTCCAATCAGGACTGGAGTTAGCACTAACATGAACCATATTAAAAATTGCAATGAGAAGGCCCACCAGCTTTCAGCTGACATTACAATATCTTCACAAGTGCTCAGAAAATTTCTCAATATTCACAATTTTAAGTCAAACTGAAAAGAATTGAGAGACGATCCTACTATAGAGTTATGGTTATTTCAGATCTGATGATATAGAAGCAACCAATGGACAAGCATGAAAAGGTAAAAACCCAACCCTAAAGAAAGGAGGAAAAAGGAGAGCACAGTAACAGTCATATCCATGTTCAGAAACCTTCAACAGCTGACATTACTAATCTAGTCTACCCTTGCCAGACAGTACTATTCCAGACCTCAAGCAAATACCATTCTCCACATGCTCCCTCCCCACCAGAGACAAAAGACAACAGAAGAACCACCAAAAATACCACTTAAGAGGTAGGAAGTCCCACCTTGACAGAAGTTGCATTTCCTCCAACTGCTGCAGGGACCTTGTAGAGGGTGGCTGGCAATGGGATATCCCTGGTGTAATCACCAGAAAACATTTTTTTTCGACCAACCTCTTTTGCAATCATAATTGCAATGTCGCAGATAGCATAAAGTCTCTGGACACAACCAATCTGGAAAGGTTAAAAAGCTGACCTTCTCTCCAGAAATAGAGGATGCAATGCTTTACAGTCACTGTTCCCACAGACTTATTAAGTGAAGTGGACCTAATAGACATTGGCTAATCACAACAAAAATTCTGCAGAGTTCAGGGCATTCATATGCTTATTTTCAGATGGAAAAATAATGATTTAGATCATAGGAAATACAGCATACATCAGTTTTGGAGTTGTCCACCAAATCTTCAGCATTTTTTATGCTACGTAGAATTGCCAAGATTGCTGGCAAGTTATCCAAATCCTCTTTTTTCCCCCCCTCAGCTCTCCCCTCTTCTTGATGAACAAGGGCCCAGATGATAAAGAGCAATTCCCTGCCATACACAAGTTCTCTATCTGCTCATCTACCAATCTCATGGGCACATGAACAACCAGCATTAAAATTAAGCAGTAACCATTCGGAAAACCACAAAATATATCTCAATTGTCACATTCTCAGAGGAGAAAGACTAACCTGAAGAAATAGTCATCTGCCAATGGGTGAGCATGCTCTGAACTGGTTACTGGGAACCCTGGATGATGGGCCAAAACATGCACAAGGTATGTGAGTAGATATTCAGGATGCAAGGTGATTGATGTCCCCTCCATCTGAGTAGTAACTGACTTCCTGGCTTCTTTGCGGTGAACATCAATGTAATCACCCAAACAGCGCCGAGCCTGCCATCAAACAATTTCAGATCATGACATGGACACAGAAACAAAAGGAGTCAGTTCCAGCAAATAAAAAGTGACTGTAATGGACTGACTACAGAAATGGAAACCGACAAACTTGCAGTTGACAAGTAAAACAGAGTCCATAGATGGAAAGACCATTGACAGTCCAAAGAGCCAGCAGACCAGAGCAGAAATCTTCAGAACTCCAACCATGACAACCAACTACAGACTACCCAAGCAGCATGCCCACGTCAAAGCAAATTGCATAACACTTTTGGCCAAGCTACTTTGGCCACAAGACAGGCTCTCAAACCTGGCAGTGGTGTGAAGCCTGTTCTTGTATTGCCCATACACTCAATGGTCATTGCCTGAACAATGCTCAAGATAATCACTCTTCTCTTTAGCAATACTAATCCATCTCCCTCCCTCAATCTGAAAGTTCTGTGGTGAACTTCCCTACTGCCGCTCACATGCCAATGGCACAAGAATCTGAGCGAACAGCACTCAACATAAGGGGATTGATGCAAGAAACTAGAATATTCTCAATTTGGAAAAAGCTGCTACTAATCCAGTTCATGCACTCCAATGTATATATATTTTCTGGGATCCTGTCTCATCAGTCTAGTGTTCTCTTTCTGAAGAAGGACTACCACATAGCCCCTTGCACCTTGATATGAAGTTTGGAGATTAGGGTTAATTATGTTAGTTAGACAGAGTGTAAATATGAACAAACCCTGCACCTTTCAAGAATCAACTCCTACAGAAGTTCCTTATACATTTGGTTGCAGTTTTAGAAGTTTTGCAGCATTGTGAGGTCATTCAAAATAAATATGTGAGGACTTCCTACCCTGCAGCAGACAGTCAAATTCAAGTTGCTGGTTGCAGTCAGCCCACCCCTGATAGTCCTAGTGGGAACTGCTTCAAGAACCTCAACCAGGAGACTGCTGCTTAACTGAGGGATAAGTTATCATAATCTCAGGTCCCTCCGCTTTTACACCAAAGGTGGCCCTTAAGAAAGAAGAAAAAATAAAAGCTTTATACCACTACAAAGTTTTTTGGGCTATACAAAACAAGAAGGTTTCAGGTGAACAGGGTGCTCATACTTCTTGGATGTTCTCTCTCACTGGATCAACTGCACAGAGTGCAAACCCACTGGCAAACTTCAAGGGAAGACTTCGGTCCTTTAAATATTGATGTAGCTTCAACAAAAGCAGCTGTCGAACATGCACAACAGGATCCTGCAGGCAACAGAAAATTAGAAGAAAATTTGGTAAGAACTTTGATTGAACACAAAGGAATCAACTGGCATAACCATTACTACACCACATAGCCTAGCATTGTCCCAGGAGAAGCAAAATCTTCCAAAAAGTTGCACAAGATCCACATGTCTCGAATAAGAATAATTTAGTATGTCAGGTTTGCAAGAAATTACTCTTACAATAAGAAAGTGCTGTCTGAAAGACTACTGAACTTCAGGCAGCAAACAGATTTTCACTAAGGCACACCTGCAGTACCAGAAGAACCATCTGAAAGATATCCACAGGTATCTGTGTATCCCAACGGCGGGCCAAACGCAAAATTCCCTTTGCAGCTGCAAGGCGCAGATGAGCTTTGTCGACTTCACTGCACAGAAACAGATCAATTGGACCAATACCTAGAAGGCAGCACCAAACTGGACACCACTACAATCTAATGCAAACACATCATCCTCTGTGGGCAAGCTCAACATATACTACAAGGTATTGCTGAAAAACACCTGGATTTTATGTCTTCTGAGATTTCCCCCACATTGAGTATTTTAACCAGGACTTTCAGCAGCCCTGGCAGCCGATTCCTCTGATATGAATTCCCCTTCGGTAAAAAACTCTTCACCAGTGCTTTAATGGCATATTCCTGGAAGGTTCAGTGAATACAATTGTCAAATCCTATCAGTATTCTCAGATCAATCCAAGTTACTCTCTTAACCACAATTTCATGTCCAACTTTCACAAATATCTTACAAATACAGCTGGACCACCTTAGAGCAAAATAGGTCACTAAAATGTGAACCTTATGAGAAGATAGTCATGGGGGTGCAGAATGGTCTTGCATTTAGCAAAAGAGGAACACAAGGAAACCCTGACCAAAGATCGTTCAGTTTATGACAATCAGACCAGGAGGCCTCAATTAGAAACAAAACATTAGGAAAGAAAATACCTTCATAAGTACTGAAATTTTTTCCATAATTACAATTTAATTTAGCCTGGAAAATAATTGAGAGATGACTTGATAATAAGGCTATTTGAATATAATAGCAACCAAACAGCAAGCACAAAACAGAGGAAGCCTGACCATAAGTAAAGAGAAAACACAACCAAAAACAAAACTGAGTACTTTGAACAGTAACTTTCACCCCTAAGTGTTAACAAAACATCAGCAAGATTGCCGTTCCCTAACCTTCAATAGAACGATGTCACTTGGATTTTCCCAGCCAGGCTTTGAGTCCATTGCTTGCTCCTGTAACAAGCCAACTACACTCAGTTCCCAAAACAGATCTTCCTTGTTTCTGTAAAAGACACCTAATACAGACAGAGACACTTGAAAAAATGACTTTCAATCTAAGATAGGCAACAACACACCAGAGATTGCAAGATCCATATCAGTAGCAACTGGATTGTCCCATGGTCACCCTCTCTACCCTGAAGAGAGACAGATGCTCAACAACAAAGGACCATATGTTCCCAAATCAACAAAGAGAGTCCCATGAAATTGCATATACCTGCTCAATTGACCGTCTAAGAACATTCCGGACAACAAACTTGATCACCTCTTCTTCACGTGTCTCAAAAATAGGATTTGCATTCTGGGCAATACAGCCCAGTGATTGCAAAACAGTAGGAAGATGTGCACTGTCTTCCAGCTGATCTACAAGCCGCTGCCACATTTGCACACAACTGTCATAAAAGCATGTGACAATTCTAGAGACTTTGTATCGTCTTTGTAAATAGAATTCTCTTATTTCTTGTTCCAGATACAATAAATTTAATGTAAGCTCATCAACCCTCTTGACTGCAAGAGGAAAGCTCAGCCACAGAGGAGCACTCTCCAGAACAGGAATAATACTTCCCTCTGGTATTGCAACAAAGACATCCAAACAGAAGAGAAAATAAAAGAAGAAAGACATTGGCTTTCTTGAAATGAGAAAAATGAAGATGGAACCACAGAGACAGTGAGCTCTACCCCATACAAAACAGACAACGCCTTGAGTCCTGAGTCAGCTGTCAGGGTTGCAATTGCAGAAACTGCATACTTTGCTTGCTTGCGGTTGCCTTCCATGCAGAGCTGTTCCAGAGTTAAGTTCACATTGCTGCAAAACCATAAAAGAAAAGCAAGATTCTCAGTTACTACCAAGTATGAATGTTTCAATTTGAAACTCCAGGGCATATCAAGTACAAGCATGCACGCTCTAACGTTTCATGGCTACATAAGGCTTTCATGAATTGAATTCATCTGCCTACCACACACTTTGACAGTTGATTTGGTTCTCCATTTCATGGTATGGTTGTCTGAAGCTGCCCACTGATATGTACAAGACAATGAAAGACTGGAGATATCTAAATCCCAAGAAATGTGAAGAAAAAGCATGCAGATGCACTTTCTAAAGAAACCAACCACCAATCCATACATTTCATAAGTAGTGAGAATTTCTCAATGCATACAATTTAACTGAACTAGAGAAAAAATTGAGAGCTCACCCTAAAATAAGGTTATCAACATTTCAGATCTGAGAACAAACCAGCAACAATCAGAAAGTATGAAAAAGACGAAACTCTGACATAAAGGAAAGAGAAAACCAAAACACAAAACAGAATTGAGAAGAGGTTGGAATGACAGCAACAATCATACACAGGTTGATGAGCCTTCAACAGAACATGTATGGCAGTGACCACCTACCACAACAACCCTACAGACATCATCAGTTCCTGGCAAAAGGTTGAGGTTAATGTTAACAAAAGTACTGAGTTTGGGTCACAAGACCAACACTCACAAGAAAACTCATGATGCTGGCTAGCTCAAACAAAACCTAAAAGAGAAAAAGAAAACCAAAAACCCCAAGAACAAAGAGCCACATAAAAAGGGGGAAAGATCAGAAATGGAAAACCCCAAAACAAAGATTAAATAGAAGAAAAAACAGAAAGATGAAGGAGAAATTTAAATTCAAGAGAACTCTAGAGAACAAAGTGGAGTATTTATTAATGTATCTCATAAGATACCTGCTTAGGATGGAATCATCAGCTTGTTCCCTGAAAGATGCCCCAGCTTTAGAGATAATGTGTACAACACCCTCTTTGATAGATTCATCAGTATCCTTCAACAAAAGCATCAAGTCACCCTCAGTATCTTCCATCAAGCCTGGGCAATATGTTGCAACATCCTGAATTCATTCAAATCACAAGTTAGAGCATAATCTGTTACGGTTGAAATGTGGATGCATACTCCAAACTCAATGTTAAGACCCCTAGAAATCACATAACTTATTCTTAGAGAAGAGCTAAACCAGGCAAATAGAAGGATAAACAACTAAGAACCAGCCAGAGTCATTATGTAATTAAATATCACAAGGTAAGTTCAAAACTTCCAAGAAGGAAAATGCAAACACGATTTTATGATTACTTTAGTACCTTAAGTTGCACAATGTTACACTTTGGAAGATCTAAAGATGCAATTATGCAGAGGAAATACAGGGCATTTTGAACTAGCATACTCAAACTCATTCTTAAAGGTGCAAAGAGAAGCTCCAGATCTTAGATAAGATAGAGCTCTCTCAATCATAGACGTCTAACACACTCAAACTGGCAAAACAGGGGTACAAAATATGAAAGGAATTGTAATGTGTACTAACCACTAGCAGATCAAGGCTCGTTGCTGCAAGGTCCTTGCTTTCTGATGACTTAAAAGCAGAAATCTCCTTCAGGATAGCACGTACATGCTCTCTGCCAAATAAAAGGTAAGAGCATTTCGTAGCCAGAACCATCATGAACTCATACTGCGGATGCTTTTCCCCTATACGCTTCAACAGTTCCTCCTGCATTCCATCAAACACTCAAACTTAACTGAAAATAAGCTCAACATGTTGCCTGAGATGGACAAATAAAGAGTTTGAATAAAACAGATGTTTCAGTAAGGAGCTGTCCCTGTATTTCATTGACAGGGCACCTAAGAAAAATTAGATTAACTTTGAAGAAGCCAAAATTCAAATAATCACAATGGACAAATAGACAAACTCAGAGATTAAAGAAAAGGTCAATGGCCAAATATACCCGAGCAGTGACTGCCTGGGATGTGGTAGTACTATAATTTAGCAAAACAGCAAGGGATTTAAAGATACTGTTGTCCTTCATCTGATAAAGCTTGTGCAGAAAATCTTCAGCTTTCACAGGATCCACAAATTGGTTGGCAACTATCTTCAAGCTGCTCTGAATCTTCTTCTGCAGCTCTGGAGTATCTTCCTCCTGCAAAATTACAGCAAATCATCATATTCTTGAATTCCATGCTGGATTGATTCACTCACTGGTACACCCTGAGGAGTTCCAAAGAATTATTGATGATCTCATTTGAAAATACTAGAATAACGCTAGAAGACTTGCATACAAGTGCAACAGTACCTTGGCCTTCTGACGAGTAGACAAGAAGACCTGCATCTCCTGCTGTAATCTGTGGAAGCCCTCAAAAGTGAAAATCCACCAATAGCATTACTTCACCAGACCCTTTAAAGAAAGTGTCCATGGATAAGTGTAGAATACATAATCTCATCTTACTCACCTTTCTCTATTTGCATACATCAAATCAAACTCCAAGGTATCAGACCTGGAAAATGGGGCAAGGACCAAACGTGCAAGACCATCCTACTGAGCAATATGCTAAATCGTCCATAAATATATAAATACAAAAAGCTGGAGAGAGACTGTCCAACATCTGCAAGTCACCTCTGTTTCTGCAACAAAATGTACTGTAGTGCTTTCCTATCATTCTCATCAAAATTTGAGAAGAGAGCAATCCAGTGTTTTGCTCGCTCCTCAACTGAAAGGTCTGCTTCAAATAGCTCCTCTGTGAAAACAATTTCCATGCCTTGCGGTCTGCAAAGTAAATTAAGATTAGAACACAATCTCTTAATCGACCACTTAAGAATTAAGACAAAATATGTGTGGGCATTTACAAGAGGTATGTACAACATACTTAAAATCCTTGCAGTCTTTGTCGTAGCAGCAACGTACAATCTTACTAGGTATCCACTCAAACTGCTTATCAAGAGTCACAGAACCATCAATGCATTTGGTGCAGTAAGTTTTATACACTTCTGTCAACTTTTGCAAGGTATCCTTTCTTACAAAAACCTGCAAATCCAAAAGCACTACTCAGAAGAAATTTTGAGACTGCTGCAGTCATGGGAAGAGACCATGTTCCAGAAGATCAAATCAAGCCAACAACAAACAAACAGCAGGCACCCAATATAACCAAATAAAGAGAACACATTACTGATCCAATGTTTCATGTGGAAAAGCTGTTCAGTCCCAAGATGTAACATCCCCCCTCAAAATCACCAAATGACAAACTGTAAGTGGTATTTTGGAAGATGCAAATGAGAAGGTTCAACATCAAGAGATCTGACCTTTTTGTCACGAAGACGATCAGCAACTTTTCTTAAGATGTGAGTGGGTACCCACTTAAGGTTCAAATTTACAAGATCACACACAGCCTTCACAACTGTCATGCGCACTTTGTCATCAAAGTCCAGCAGCCGGTCTTCAAGAGAGGCTACCCAACCCATTCCAACAAACCACTAGTTACAACAAATAACAGTCATGGCTATTGGTCATCAGACTGAATTGATCTGTACTCTGCAAACTGCACAAGCTATGGCCAAAGGATGTGCTCCAGACCTGACAATGCACTTCTACTCTTTTTAAGTAAACCAAGAGGAATGGAAGGTTGTAAGATAAGCAAAAACACCTAGAATTTCTGATGCCTCCAGGCCAGATGGGTTTGCCTCCAGACACACTTTGGCACATCTCACAACAGCAATGCGAACCTCCACAGCTTTGTCACCAAACCTCTTCAAAAACTCTGAGAAGAGCAACCGGTATTCTTGTGCCACATGCCGACCAGGTAATGCAAACAACCGGCCCAAGAGCTGGACAGCCTTCAGTCGCACATCTACCTGATCTGTCTGCAGAGCCATACCAAAACAAGAGCCCAAAACATTCTCAAATCAGGTGGAGTACACGTATATTGCAGAAAGCCATACACACAGCAACTACAAAGTGACATCTGCAACACAAAGGGAGTGATTACCAGAAGTTCTTGTGTGAGGTTGGGAATGACTGCCAGAAGCATCTGAGGAGCACAGCAATAGATCTCATAGATAATTTCATGGCAATCACAGTGAAGGCCACTTTTAAGGCTTTTCCCCTCCAACATCACTGATGTCAAAAAGCGTTGCACATAAGGCTCCAGCTTGTCTACACATTTCTCTACAACAGAGACAGCCAGCTTGTGGGCTGCTGTTGATACCTCCTGCAATAAACACCAGGGCTCTTGTGAAAACAGAAGGAAAGGAACTCGAGTACATTCTAACCAACATTTCAAATGAGACACAGAGCCCAGACACTAAAACTCTTGGAACATTGGGGACAACCCTACATTTCCAGGAGAACTCCAACCTTATCAGCTGAAACAAAAAACAAAGAAGGCCTCAGAAGGGTTTTAACATCAACCTGCTATCACAGAAAACACTTCAACACATTTGTACGTGATAGAAAATTGCTTGAAGAGTATCTGCAAATACCAGGTTGACAGAGAGGAACAACCAATCATAACTATGAGAAAGCAGAGAAAATTAACTGGGATGTCAGTTCTGGACAAACTAAAACAAAGGGATTAGAAAGGGTGTGGTCTGATACTTTGTGATTGACATTCAAAAGGTTATGACCATCACCTTCATCATGAATGGCAGTGACTAGCTGCTATTACTCCCCAGTGACTTCATCAGCCCCCAATGTTGCATATAGACAAGTATGTGACGATATGCTTAAAACTTCAAGGAAACAATTATATAAAAGTTCTACATCCTCAGTTTCTCTTCCAGTTTTGGAAGTGATGGGAAGACTCAGTCATGATGTTGACCAACACTCAAGAGGCACAATGAAAAGCCAATCATGGATACTTAGACATGAGAAAAGAGATGAATCCTCCCAAACAACAAATGAAATGCACTAACTCTCTTAAACATGTTAGACATGTATATGCAATAGCTCAGATGCAGGGTAATGCACTTGTAAAACTTATCTTCAAAAGTATTAAGAACTTCTCCAGACTTTAGATTTAATTCAAAATGAATGGATTTGAGAGATGAGTCTGATTATAAGATTGTAGAAATTCAGATCCAACAATATATCAGTGAACACAAAAAAGCACAGAAACGTGAGGAGCAGTTTGAACAATAGGGACAGTTGCACACTTGTTCTGTGACCTTTGACAGCATAACGTGAGTGAAAAAAAAAGATGCAAGTGAAAAAAAAACAATATGGCAGATGGTGTGCCTAGCTAGGGTTTAGATGATGTGCTTAGAATGCTTGGCATTGAAAGTGCACACTGGCCAGTCCTGCTGACAAGGATACTGGTACATTGTTATAAGATTGTAGAGATTCAGATGCAATAATATATCAGTGAACATAGAAAAGAGGAGACCCCAACACAAAAAAACACAGAAAAACATGAGGAGCAGTTTGAACAATAGGGACAGTTGCACACTTGTTCCATGACCTTTGACAGCATAATGCAAGTGAAGAAAAACAGATGCAAGTGAAAAAAATAAAATGTGGCAGATGATGTGCCTAGCTAGATTTTAGATGATGTGCTTAGAATGTTTGACATTGAATGTGCACACTGGCCAGACCTACTGACAAGGATACTGGTAAATTTGCAGGCAAGGTGCAACAGCTGCATGTATTACAAGGTCGGCACTGTACCTTTTTCAGAAGGTTCTTGAGAATAACCTCCAAAATTGCTGGTGGAATCTCCTCGCTCTCCTCCAAGACCAAGGTTAAGACACTCCTCATTGCCAGGAATACATTTTGAGGATGCTCATCACTGCAGGGCCACAATCAACATTTCACTTTGACATATTGGTGAAATCACAATATGCAATGGTTGTTAACATAGTAGGAAACCCATAATAGTCACACACTACAAATGATGGAAGGAAGCCACACCTACTTACAACTGCACATGGTGTATTGGGTCAGAAGATCAGATACCTAGCAGTGTCAAAGAAAGTGTGAAACATCTCCAAAATCAGCTCATCACATTCGAGGTCCAGCATGACAACACAAGAGCGGACCTTAGCAACTGTCTCCAGAATATTCACCCTTCTTGCAAATGAAGGACTGTTGATATCATTCAGGCCTCGGAACATGCTCACAATTAAGTGAAAGATCTCCTGTGAGACAAAGACAGACTTCAAGAATCAAAGATAGGTGTGATCCTTGACATAAGAAGAGAAGGCCAAAGAAAGAAGCTTCACTTTAAATCAGGAACATTTAATCTCCCCCAATATCTTCAGAGAATCTAGGGACAGAAGCAAATGAAATGCTTATGCCTCTCTTACATCTCATTGGAACATACAGAGAACTACCTGGAAAGGAATGATACTGCTCAACAACTAGAAGAAGGATATCACCTTCAAACACTCATCACTGTATGGTGCGTCTGGTGCCAAAATTCTCATGATTTCACTGATGCAGAGAGCTACAAGCAGCTTAACATCCTTGTCTTTATGTCTCAACAAATTCACAAGCACCAGTGACTCTGAACACCCCTTCAATGCAGTTACAGTGCTTGGTTGTGGTGACTGCTCGACCTCAGCTAGCAAACTTGCTGCTTGCTGTGCACAAACGAAACAAAAACCAGAAGGTCAGGAGCAAAACTCATTGCTAGCAAATGTTGCACCTTGGGGGGCTCTGGATTTAATTACTGAGAAACAGGGAAGCCATTGTTAGGGTTTTCCCTATAAGATGTAAGCAGTCAGTAAACTAACTAAAAATCGTAGGATATAAGCCATTAATAGCCATAACTACAAATTAGAAATCTTAAGAGGCGGATGAGCTTTGAGGGCCAAAAAGGCTTGTCCCAGTTAGAGAGGCAACATATGGTACAGATTGACTGAAATAAATACTCGCATCATCCTACATAACGTGCTTGAAACGAGGCAAAGGAGCCAGAAGCGGAAAGACGCAGAAGACTGTCGAAGTACTGGCAAAAGTTGAGGGACGATTATGAGCTTCGTCTGATGTTACAGGCAACAGGTAGTGGCATTGCTGACAGGGGGATGGAAGCACCCTTCAAGACAGAAAAGAAGTAAAACAAGAGACGTTTCGACGAACTTCTAGAGGGCTATCCGAGTTTGCGAGGAAAATTACAAACTGCTCTAAAACACGTGAATGAAAATATCGTTCGAAAAAAATTAAGACAAAGGAAAACATACCCGCAGGAGCTTGAGGAGTGCATCCTTTGGTTGTGAGGGCTTGGCAAGCCTCTTGCCTATATCCGTCAGCTGTACCTCCTTTTGTTTCGACATGTTTCTGGAGATCTCCACTCTGGAGTCTTCAAAGTTCAGTTTCTGCCCAAGGCGAATAACTTCTCCACTCCTGTTCTATTAAGCCCAACTAGATTATCTCATGCAAGCTCTGTGAACCAAGGCTACACTTTCAGCTGTATCACACTACCTCTAACCTAAGTGCAATCTGAAGAGCGAACCCTGATTTCCGTAGAGCAAGTTTCCTAGAATACTTTGTACACAATACGCAGCTCGTTCCAGTTCCAAACGATTTGTGAACCTTTTGAATACTCTTCCAATGGTGAAACGGCGTGTTCCTGATCTGACTGCTAGTAGCAAAAACCTCCGCGAGCGAACCCTTACTTTCCTCCGAGGAAAAAGGACGGCCTAGCAAGAAAACAAAGCGTCTTCCTTCTCTTTCCAGAATGAAAACGCAAAGCACGCAAACCATTGGAGGACTAAACACTGAACACACTAAACCCCGTGCATATTCCTCATATTGTAAATCTGAAGACGTGGTACTTGAAAAGCTCCCCGCCCTCACTTTCCAATCGGGAGGATTTCGTTCTGAACCCCAACGGAATGGAGGGACCAACCGAGAGAGTGATGACGAAATGGGCGGACGCCTCTGCAATGTGTTCGAAACCGAAGGGCCCGTACTGTTTATTCGAGCCCCATTCTGGTCAACGAACACGTAACCACTTACACAACGCCTTGCTCAAAACTACGCGACCTTGAGCTAGATTCACACCAAGGGAAAGTAGGGGTATTTATCAAGGGTAAACATGCCCTCCACCAAGCACAGGTCGGTGACCGAACATCAACCTAGTGCAGGCCAAGGCCGGTAAATGGTTGTACTTGTCCACTCCGACGTCCTAAAAAGTTTCTATAACCAAAGGTCAGGTTGGAAATCTTTGCACCGTCCAAACAAAAGGTCGCTCTAGTGCGCAATTCCGGGTGCGGGTAGAAACCAATCAAAGAAAAATCTTAGTATCCTTATGTGTCATTGTGTTTGGTGATGGGATGTGTATGGACACATTCTATAACATAGAATTGAAAATAAATAACAATTTTGTTTAGTTAGGGGTGTGATTTAGGATAGTTTATCAAAAAAATTGGAGTGGTTTTAACAAATGCAATGTTTGGGCTTAGGGGGGATGGTTTAGACCTTGGACTAATTTTCACAAATTTACAAAACACGACCAAAAGCAATGCGTGACTATGGGGACAATTTAAGTTAGTTTTTAAGAAACTTCCAACAGCACAAGCAATGGAAGCATTTCATTTTGGGGGTTTGGTTTATCACATTAAATTGCATGCAATTGACCATAAATAAATAAAATATCTCTAACAAGCTTAGAATGCACAAATTTCACCAAGGGCATTTAGTTTTTTGGACACTCTGAACAAGCACATTTATTAGCCTTTTCAATGCGAAACCTATGTAAACTTCCTTCAATATTATGCATTTTTCATTCTCATCGAAAAATTTGGCACTTGAGCAACATAAAGTCATTAGAACACAACTCTTCATTTTATATTTTCAATGCTTCTGATTATGTCCTCCTTACCAACTAATGTAGTACATGAGTTCCAATTTTTTTTAAATCCTAATTCTTAATGCAACAATGATAACAATTAGAATAAAAATCAAATTTTATATTTGAAAATTCAAAATATTTTTTTTTTAACCATGGAGAGCTTAAATTTTGTATGTCTGCATTATTTTGGTGGTTAAAAGCCCAATTATTTGAACCAATTGTAAAACATTGTTTTAAAAGCCTTTTGATAAACAATATTCTTTTAATCCAATTTGTTATTAACAAATGTGAGCCAATTGCAAAACACAAATATATTTATTGAAAGAAAATTAGAAACACACAAAAGATACAAATTTGCAATAATGAACGAAGAGCTCTAAAACACCATCACCATGAAATTTAATAGGAAGTCAAAGCCAAAACACAACCAAATAAATTAAATAAATAAAGTAATCCCCATGAAAATAACCTAATTATTTTTTCCTACTCAAGTTACTAATAAAAACTAATCAATTTAGCTTGAATTTTCAACATTTTCAACATTGGCATGGACTTGTGTCAAGGTGAGGGAAGAAGATGGGTTCCCAAAGCAAAGATTTTTATATGTTGATTTTAGGTGTGTGTTGTTATGCTCTTATTTTTTCTGAAAAAATAAACCAAATGGGAATATCCATTTGCAATTGTTGACTTCTTAACATATTATTGATGTTGATTCAAATGTTTAATCTCAAAGTAAGTGTTGATTTATGCTCTTCATCCCTTTGAACCCCATTTGATAAACTTGTGTTTCATAGTTATCAACATATTTCTTTTGTTGGTGACTAAATTTACCCAATTAACTTCTCTCATAATTCATACAACAAAACTATTGGCAATACGATTTACAACCTAATAAATTTTTCATACTCAATTATCATTGTATTAAACTATTGTCCATTCCTTTATCTCCAACACCATGTGCCCAAATAATCAAATCAAGGCAAATTAATCATGTTGGAGGAGATCTTTAAATCTTATCTTCTTAGAAATTATATTATAATTACTCATAACTACATCCTCCCTCCCTATTTAATCTTTTATTTTTATTAAGATACAATTATCCCCTTAATCTTTCCTTTTTGGAATGATAACATTATACCAATTGACATCATTTTTGCTTATTAATTCATCTTACATGTATGCACATGCATTTCAAACTATTTTATCTTCCATCAAATTTGTTCATTAAAAATAATGTATTCACAAAAGTGGACAACATGAGTCACCTCCCTATCCTCCTCACATTGTGGCATAGTAATCTCCTTTCCTTCATTTACCTATGTTTCTACCCCTCTAATGAAGATATAGTGGGTATAACTACCTTTTATTGCTGATCTAAAACAATCTTCGAAAGTCCACAATATGTTATTTCATGATAGCGAACTGAAACATATAATAATGTTTGATAAACTTCTTACAAAATTTCACTGGTTTCAGTCAACTATCTATGCAATTTAACTATTTTATTTTGATTTCTTCAACTAGGTTAATTGGGTATCCTTTTATTGAAATGATAATTTCTTTACCTAACAAAATCAAACATTAATATCAACATGTTTGAAGATCTACTACTAAATATATATTTCTCCAACAAAATCCCAAGGGACACCAAAGAACTTATGTGACATGGGTTGAGTCTAAGCATGATAATAATGAGCTAATGTTATCATAATTATTGTTTATTTGACATGTTTGCTTAGGTATAATCAATTATATCAATGTTGAAAATGTGTGTTGTGTTTAGATGTAACAATGTTTTTAATACATTAATATAGTAAATTTTAATCATTTAAAATTTCATTCAATGAATATAAAATACCAAATTGAATCATTTAAAAAAATCCATGACCAATTTTTTCATGCTTAAAAGCGTTGTGAAATAATGTAAAAAGGTAAAAACACATTAGGGTCCTCAGAAATTATAATCATAAACATTGTTTTGGGACATTTGAGATTTTTTTTGAAGTGCACTTTTGCAAATTGAGTTATTATTGTCAATTTTGAGGAGATTTGATTAGTTTGGAACTTGAGTTAACCATCTCTAGGAAAAAAAAGAATGGAAATTTAAATTTTGACGAATTTATTTGTCGCAAAATTATACGCACAATAAAGTAATATATATATACATAAAGTGGGCTTGTATTTTTCATGAAACTTTTGGTGGTGAATGATATTGATACAAAATACCACATACCATTAACAAGTTCCTTAAATTTACCTAACGTATGTTATTCGTCAAACATCTTTTTATTTGTTTGTGAACCATTAAGGCATTGTGACTCTATTTTTTTTATTAAAATCATCTTATAATGAAATATTAACACATATATGAAAGGGGCATTGTCTTTTTTTCCATTTAACCATTTTTTATGAATGTGGCATGGAACCATAAATATGGATATCATGGTGTCACAAAACAACTCCAAATTATATGGGATATACAATGTATATATTGTATATAGAAATATTTTTTATCTTGATTGTTGAATCAAAATTTATATGGTTACAAATTGAAATAGTTGTAAAGCACGTTACATCTAGACCAATTGTTTACATTTTGACCATTGGATGGGGATGGAATAATTTTAAATTGTTTGCATAAAATTTTATGTCATAAATAATATCTATATATTTTATGATTACTTTTGACATTTCATGACATTAGCCTAAAGTAGGGTAACTGCAATGGGTTTTTACCCCAAAACGTTTTTTAAACATTATTGTTTATCATTTTTTTATTAATCTTGTATTGCCACATCATATCATGATAATGTAGAAAATTGTTTTAAAAGGTAATGTTGGCTCCTTTTATCACAATTACACCTTGTTATGTATTGAAATATTATTTTAATTGTCGAACAAAATAAAAACCAATAAATTAATAAAGTTGGTCACAATTGTGTGAATTGCCTATTTGACTTCATTTTCTATTGATCATTCATGACACCTTTCAATGATAACTTGTTCATGTGCTTTTAGGAGATGAACAGCTAGATGTGACATTTGAAATGTTGGATGCCCATTAGTTAATTATGAGGGCCTTCTACATGTAATTCATTTAAAACCTCTTTCTACCCATCTTATCATATTCTTTATTCTACGATTTATTTTTCCCATGGGCATAATGTTGTATTGAAAACAACTTATGAACAAATAGGGAAAGACGATGTTGTTGGAAGACATTCACCTTGTCAAAGATTGTCCAACCTTCAACCCTTTGTATACTTCCCAAAATTAAATATTACAATTATAGTTTATAAAATTAAACATCGTTATTGCCTATGGTGGTTTTTATCATATGAAATTACAAGTGGTTTGGTTCACAAACATGTAATGTTATTTTGAATTTCAATCTTTTTAACATTTGAAATTGATGGCATTTTATGAAAACAACTTCTAATGTATATTAATCCATTTCAATGCATTGGATTAAACAATAAACAAAGATATAAAATGTTTCACACCTTTTGCAATATATCAACACCTATAATGGTACTATAATTAAAACCCCATTTAAGTGCTTTTAATAACTTATAAGCATTGTATATATAAGGTCTTATGATAAAATCAAAGTCTTTAAGTCCAAATTTAACATTTCCAACACAAATACCATATTACTTTTAACATTATGGCAATAATTAATTAAATATCAAAAATGTCAATTTTTTTCAAAATTAGCTACCCACAATGTTAGAAGTTTTAGAAGTTTTATTGTTATTTAATGTACATGGTCATTTAATTTATTTTGGGTCTACATGTCCAACAATGTTAATTATCCAACAATGTCATGTCACATTGCCTTGTTTTGCATGGCTTATGGTGTTTCTAGAGACTAACATGATTTGGGTCTAGTTATCATGATTTCGTCCATGTAATGCCATGCAATGCATTTTACATTGATGACTTTTCTTGTCCAATGCCTTTCATACGAAGGGGCCACTAGATAACAAATAAATAAATTTGAATTTTGAAGTAATTTAGCGTTTTGGGCACATGCATTACATGAATATCTTAGCTTGTGAAAATAAATTATTTCATTCACAAAACACAAATAAATATATGTAACATCATATTATTCGTGGATTTGTATTGATTATCTTCCAATAATCTTCACCAAAATGCATAAATCTATCCAAAAAAAATTTAGGCAAATTACTTTTAAAAAATTCCCTTTGCTAAGTAAATGCAACTACTAGAATATGAATTTTTAGTTCCAATTCACCACATACAACTTTCATATGAGATTTAAGATGCCAAGTTGCATCCAATTGCTAAGGCATTTTCAATATATATATATACGACATTTTTAAAAAATTAATGCTTTGATGGTTTTTTAAAAACTTGTTGCCATTAAAGCTAAATCCTCCAAGGGAGCACCAGATTCATCATAAATCTGTTGTGGAATGATTGCCACCCATGTTATATCACAAAAATGAAATAAAAATTAGTTATATCCATTAAGCTTCCATAAAATGTGCATAAATGATTACATGAAGCAACATATAACCTTGATTTTTTTAATGATTTTCTACCTTGTATGAATTATTTGGATTGCAACTTTCTAAAGGTTTATTCAAACTTGTCAATAATCTCTATGGTAAAATAAAAACTAATTATTTTTGTCCAAGATTATTACAATTGGTTTGTAAATAAATGACATGGTTGTTGATGGGCAACAATGTGTTTAGGTTAACTTTTTTGTGTTAACAAATGTGTTAATTTATTGGTGCCATGATAGAAATGTTTGAAGAAAAGGTTTGTGTGGTGTTTAACATCATCAATATTTGAATGTATGTAAATCCCAACTATTAAGTTAACAACAAGGGTTTTATTTTCTAGTTTTCATGCTATTCGTTTTGTCATCTTGTGTTTTGCCATCACCAAAAATGACATTACAAGTTTTAGCAACAAGTGCATTAGCTATAGCATCTTCCTTTCACAACAAGGTCTTTCACCAATAAGGTCCTCTAGTATCAATTCCTCTTGTAGTAAATCCTTTCATAGCAAGTCTTGTAGTAGCAAGCTCCTTCAAACTATTTCCTTTATAACCTTTATAATATTTGCAACAAAACACAACATTACACTCTATACACTATAAGAAATTTTGTATTATGTAAATATTTGATTTGTGATTACATGCGACTATCAGTCATTTATAACTATGTTTTATAAATTTTACAACTAGTAATTATCTTTTTAATTTTCTTATTATTTTTGCAACTATAGTGCAACTATTAAATTATGCATCCTTCCATATCAATTAACTTTTTCAATTTTTCATCCAAGAATAGGCCCTTATTTTCATTTAATCACAAATTTGGTTATAGTTTGGGTTTTTTTGTGTGATGTACCTATGCATTTTATGTACACTAAGGCATTTTGAACTCCATTAAGAATATATTTAACATGTATTCAAAGTACATGAACCATATATTAAACCCTATTTAACATATTTTTATATATTTAACCTATAATCCATGCATATTGAACACAAATTACTTCATATTATTTCATATTACGAACAAATTAAAGTAAAAAATTCCATCTTGATTTTATATTATGGTTTATTTACAAATATACCTTGTTTATTATGAGGTACAATTAAATTATAGTGGCAAGGTCATATTAAGATGAGATAATATTAATGTGAAACCAATAATCATTGTTCATAAAATAGTAATATCAGCAAATTGATTAAATGATGTAAAATATGGAAGAATAATTAATTAAATAAAACTGATTTTTATGAGTTATTAATTTTTATTTACTATTTATTATTTATTAATCAACTAATCATTATTGATTAAATAATATTAACACTTAAATTGATTATAAAGAAAAATAATTAATTAATTAAACATACTTATTATTACTCTATAGTTTAGTAACAAATAATTGATATTTTACAAAAATTTAATTAATAATTGAATCTATTTATCTAACCAATAAAATATTTTAGTATATAGTATTCAGTATTTACTGATTTATCTCATAACATTCTAATTTCAAGCTACAAATAACCAATGAATAAGTTAATTAGTAATTAACTAATTTTCATTTAATTACATGATCATAAATATTTACTAATCAAAATTTATAGTAAATAAAAAATAAATATTGATGTAGCTTATAGAAATATTAATTAGAAATGTCATAAATTCAACTATCAATGCATTAATACTGATCAAATTGATTTCCACTTTAGTTCATGAATTGATAATCAATGTTTAGAAATCTGTTAAATTTTTATTAAAAGTTAATTAATACTTCAGTTAGTAATTCAATTATCTAGTCACTATTAGTGCTTAATTAAACTAATCCTATTTAGTTCATAAGTTCATAATTACTAATTATTATTTACTAGTCGAATTATAATTTATTTAAAGGAAATTAATAATTCAAGTAATAATTTAAATAATACTCAATTAATAATCTGATATTTCTATTTTACTAATAAAGAGTTATGGTTTATAAATATTAGACTAATTAATAGTTATTGAGCTATTAGATATTAATTGATTAATTATTCATGAGATGAATTTTTTACTTAATATGAATGATTAATCGAAACGAAATACCTTTTTAAATGTTAGTTATCAACTAAATAAGTTAGTAATTTCATAATTGATATCAAATATTAATTAATATTATTAGTTAGTTAATATGCTAAATAGTCATCAATAACTAAATTATTTATTTATTTATTTGATAACTAATTTTTTTAAGTTAAGATTTTTAAAATTAGTAATAATAATCTGATTAAATTTTAAATTAGAATAATAATCAATTAATTAATCTCATTAAAAAATTACATATTGTTGATGAATTATTATTATGAATAATTGATTAGTTAGTAAAAAAACTGAAGTAAAAGTGAATGTTAGGTCTATTATTAAATAATTAAATAATGTAAGTTAATTATAGGTAGGTTTGTAATTGGGTAGGTAGGTATTTAATTAATGGCTATTTAATTAATTTCCTATTTACCTATTTAGTTATATAATTATATAATTTTCAATATGATAAAGGAAGGTAAAACATGTGGGTTAAAATTTATGGTTACAACTCAAATTACAATCAAAGTGTAATTTTAAAAAGTAACTAGATGTTTTGTCCTCATTTTTCATCTTGGAAACTATATATAACAAAGGTGCCTTCTTTTATGTTTTCATATTAAAGAACATGCTAACAATGGAGATGAACTTAAAGAAAATTAACCCTAAAAATAGAACATAAAATGAAATAACATATTATATATATATATATATATATATATATATATTTAAGCTAACCTATCTTCCCACCATCCTACCTACCTAGGTAAATAAGTAGGTACATAAGTTTTAATTATTTATGTAATAGGTAAGTAGGTAAATCCTACCTACCTAATTTTACCTACCTACCTACTTATTCAAATTATATTCATTTGATTTTTTTCCAAAATATAATTAATATTCCACGTGGCAAATTTCAATTGTGTCATGTGTCATATCTAGGACCATTTAAAATAAATGTTCATAATGGATGGTCAAAATCAATGTCTGAATAATAAAAGAGTTTTCCCCCAATATTTTTTGTAGTGAAAAATGGTGGATTTTGGTATTGCCAAGTGGCACCATTAGAAGACATTGGAATTTTGAAGGCACGGATTTTTTTCAACATTTTAAATCATTAATTTTAAATCACTTTAATTTAAGACGTGTGACAAATAATGTGTGAATATTTGATAGTCGCAAAAATAATTGCAAAAAAAAATTTTAGTTACAAATGTTATACAAATGGTCAAAGGATGAACATGTATACATTGATTGTATACATAATTCATGGTCCATTTGGTGATGTCATGTTGAATCATGATTTGTGACTAGATGTTGAATGTAATTTCACTTATGCAATTAAATCAATTTTAATTATAAATGTTGGTTGCAAATATTTTATAGTTGCAAATTGAAATTGCAAAATGACATTTTTCTTCTAGTGATAGCATTCAAATCTTTATATCTCCATTGTTTATGTAACAATCATTTGTTCATTTCTATAACAAACAAAAATTTCATCTCATGATTATATAATGTAGTTAAAAATAGATGTTTTAGATGGAATGTATATGAAAATGTTTATTTCTTAGCATTGGTTTTTTTTAATTTTAAATTTCCACGTATTATTCCCAAACATTCAAAATTAGTAATAATAGCAAAATACAAAAATTAGAAAATAAATACAAACAAAAATGTATTCCAAAATCCATTATGCACTAATATTACACCTACAATAATCTAAAACCTAATTCAAAGCATATGGAACAAAAAATAGAAACAAAACAAATATAGAGAAACACAAACATTCTCCATCAAAATCTTCCCTCTTCTCTCATGAACTTCCCTACTCCTAAAAAAATATTCATTTTGTAATGGTCACCAACTCAAAACTCCTTTAATAATCCTTCTTGGATTTTTTTTGCCATGAACATCAATTCAAATTGTCCACCAACTAATCCTAATAATTCAATCTTATGCTACCACTATGTCTTATAATGACTTTGCTTTGTATCCATTCATTGCACCTTTGTCCACTTTGTCCAACAATGATAGTACAATTCTGCACTTAATAATATACTTCAACATCACAAATTTCAATAAAATCCTTGTGAAAATCGTAAAACAATATGTATGTGCAAAATCAATGGGTTTCAAAGTGTAAAAATGTCACCAAATATATATATATATAGTATATAAATGATATGATATTTTAATATGAAGTACATATTATTTACATTTTAATTAAAATTGTGCAATTTTTGTGATGTAATTTTTTATAAAATTATGGAATTTTTGTGTATTCAACATGAACATTCACAAGTGTTATTAAAAAACAATGTTTCATCCATTTGAATACTTAAGATATTATTGAATATAAATATTTTTCATATTAATCATGTAACAAAAAAATTTGATCAACAACAAACACAACAAATACATCTATTTGAAATATCTTGTCAATCTAAAAGCTAACATGGTTCTTACCATAGAAAGATGGAACAAGTTGTCATAGGATCTATTAGCTAAAACACATTCCAAAACATTAAAAAACAACAAAATGTGTAAGGATAAATGGAATTGCTTGAATGTGATTATGAGAGGAGTTTTGATTATCACAAAAGCACATGTCACAACACATCCTACTAGGATTTATTTACAGAAAAATATGATAAAGTCCATTTGCTAAAACAATTCAACAAGGACTGCTATAATGTTATTCAAACATTATAGGGGAGATACAAGTTAATGCTACGATGCATGTGAAGGACCTTCATGCACAAGGAGATGGAATTGACACACAACATAGTGATTAACATTAAGAAGAACACTTCCATATGTAATCAATTTGTTTTTTCATGCATGAGTTGATGGGAGAAGATAACCTTCCTAAAGACAACCAAAATGTGCAACAATTCAACACAAATTTCAATCTAGGAATTAATCCCAAAAGTGCAATTAATTTTTAATGATTTTTCATGGTGTTTTGCACCATGTATTTTTCATTGTCCTCCTATCATGAACCTTAATGTGGCTTTTAATTGTCTAGAAAGTACATTAATCTAGTTGATCCTTCACAAATCTTGTGCACCATGTAACTTCAATGTCCTCCAATCATCCACCTTGGCGAATCTTCAAATTTCACAACACACGTGAAAGGCTAATAACTAGCCAACATTTGCCAAAATGACAATTCCTAGGAATATATGAATCAAAAGGAAACATATTTTAATTTTTATGACAATCATCAAGGCCATAAATAAGCATAGTGACATCCTTGTGAACTAGATCAAGAATATTCAACTAAACATTGATAATAACTGCACCAAGCCTCTAGAGGAGACATTTAAAAAACATTTAAAGTATCTAAAGGAAAATGATTAAAAAACTTACAAGATGAACAAAAAAATGGTGGACATTCTTTCAAATATGAATTTTACAATGTGTCATGTGTTCATCAAGGATAAAACACAAATGCCACTTCTATTCACATTTATGAATCCTCATTTGATGAAAAATTAATACAAAATAATCAATATACACATGAAGATTAACAATGTTACAATTCATGTGAAGAAGATTGAATTAAATTGATCCATTGAGTCAAATTACCATTTGAACAATTTAATAACCATGTGAAAACCAATAAAATAATTAATGTGAAGATTTATTTTTTAGTTTTAATGAGTTTATTATTTAAATTAAGTGATTTTAATGAAACAATTTGATTGCATATTGAACATTTATGTTTGAATGAACTTACCATTTAAACTAGGTGAATTCAATTTGTGATAATTCATTTGTAAATTCACTTCCATTTCCATTTCAATTTTATTATCATTTGAGCTAGACAAATACAATGCAACAACGCATTTGAATACTTGACCATTTTAAATTTTAGTTTGATTATCATTTGAGCTACATGAAACCAATGCACTAACTCATTAAAAGAAAATTGTGTGTTAATTAACTAACTATTTGAGATACAAGAAGTTGATGCAACAATTTCAAGTTGAAGTTTTGAAATGGACCAATTTTAAGGAGCTTACATTTGAACTAAATGAAATCAATGCATCAATTTTAGATTCAAACATATTACAATTATAGCTAAATGATTTCAATTCAATTTTAATAAGAGTGCCAAATTGAAGATGGTGATATTTAACAATTCAATAATTCACCCAAAGAAAAATAATCCAATTTGAATCAAAGAGACAATTTCAACATTCAATTCAATTCAAAGGTAGTTTATTCAAGTTTCCTCGTTGTTTATGTGTTTGTTTATTCCCTAAAAAAGTTTGAAGAATTAGTTCTTAGTTAGATCTTGAAATTTCATTACATTATAAAATGGGGTTTGCATGATTAAATATTACATCCATCATGTTATTTTGATGTTGTCTTGTAACATTGATTTAATGATCTTCTTGTTCCAATTGAAACATCAGAACATGTACATCAACATCATGCCCATCCAAAATGAAATTATATAACATGCAACAACAAGTAACAACATCACATGCATGAAAAGGATAGTATGCAAATTGATTTTGAACAACAATTTTTTGGATTTTTTTTTTAAGATGTCAAAGTTTCTCAATGATGATCTTCCCCATTGAGAGAATTGCTTGTTGGAAAGTGCTTCTAAAATAATATATAGTTTAACATTTACACCTTGCTTATGAGGAATCATAAGCAAAGGTAGAAATGGATATCCATTGTCTTTTAAAATATAGGGGTGAATGCCATTTTATGAACCATGCTCAAGGTTGAAGAGGCCATTGTATGTCGCCTTCTAGTAAAGTCTAAATAGTTGAAAAAATCTAAAATTGTTTATAGATCCTGGCATTCCCACAAAAACATCTTGAAATCCCCTTTCCATGATTAATAATAGCTTGTAGATGTATATTGTGAGCTTTGGACTTATAAGAGAAGTAGTTTATAACAAAAAACACCTTTGGGCTTTTGTATGTGAATTTGTGTGTAGTCAATTACACCATAAACATATGGGAAACCACAGTAATCATTGAAGCCCGCCATTATTATAAATCTTCGCATGGCCAACCAATTTGGCCTCTGAACACAATGTTGACACTAAAAACAAACTCATGAACACCATGTTCATAAAAGGCTTCACAATTGCAAATATTTTGTTACATTGAAAGTAATCAACACCATGGGCAAGTTTGAAAAAGAGTAAGTAACTCGAATGCCAACAAGAATAACCAACCTTATGTTTAGTGTTTTTTTTTTTTCCATTGAAGGTTGTAGTTTCTATGCGATTTGTAAAACAATGTCCTTGGTCATTTGAAAGTGTTTGAGGCATTGTTGATCATCGTATCGTGTCATGAAAAAATTCAAGTATTAAAAAATATTTATAGTCTTCACCTAATTGCCCATCTCCTTCGTCATCAAAACTTCAAAAGTCCAAGACCATGGCATTCCTCCAAGCTTGGAACAAATACTTGTTGTCAAATGGCAAGAAACCTCCAAAAAAATCCACATCAACGTCGTTTTGATCTTCCAAGCAAAAAACTAAAGCCTCATTCAATCGTGTGATGATTTGTAAAAATTAGAAAAATAGACGCATCTTTATTGGCATCATGATAGTAAAGATATGCGAAACTTCAAAAAAGAAAACAAAATAGACAAACAAACGAAAGAAAGAGAGGAAGATTTTTCTTGGAAAGAAACCAATAAAAAATGGAGTTTTGAAACTATGAAAAAAGTGCATAAACTCCTTCCAAGATGATTAAAGCCTTGAATGCTTTCAAAGAAACTTCACACAAACAAAGTTTCGATCACAAAACCTTAACAACAAAATTGCCTAGACTCCTTCCAAGATGATTGCTCTCAAGTAGAGTTTCGATAGTATAATTTTGATGACATTCCTAATATGATTAGAAAGTTTTGACAACAAAAACGTAAAAACTTTTTTCAAGTCAAGATGATTCAAACTTCGAATGCTTTTAAACAAACTTCACAAAAACATTGCATCAATCACAAAGCCTTGATGACAAAAGCACACAAATTCCTTCTCAGATAATTGTTCTTGAAGAAACCTCACAAGCAAAGCTTTAGCTCTCAATCAAGTGCTATAAAAAAAACATCACATAAGCAAAGCTTCAACTCTCAATCAAATGTTATAAGAAAAAACCTTCAAATAAGCTTTGTGACAATTGAAACACGAGTTCTCACAAACAACAAATTGAATTCTATAAGTTCTTGCATGTAGCAAACAATAGAACTTTTTCAAAAACAACAAAAGTGAAGAAAAAAATATATCGACACTTTGAAGACAACATCACGACAAAGCATCAACAAAATTGAAGACTACAATTTTTTTTTGCCAAAATAATGATAGACATTAATGGTCATGCATCATGAACGAAGATATCATATTGTAACAATGATAAGGTATCTCTGTATATGATGCTATAAGCTTGAACAATGATAGGAAAAAGAAATAGGGTATCTACCTATCAATAAAACACCACCTCATCAACAAATAGTACCTTAAAATTATGCCCTAACTTTTTGCGGTTAATTGCTGGTCTGAAGGGACCTTTAGAAGGTTATTGACTTAAGCAACGCCTTGTAAAATATAAGGAATACTGACTATCTTCAAACCAAGTTGCTATAGATCATTTGTAGTGTTAGGTAAAGCTGGAGTGGAATAAGAGCCCCTGAGGTAGGTCTGAGGGTGTGGAGGACAGGCACAAATCCTGTGACTCCCAACAGGCACCCATCGGATATTCACCGGGTATCACAAGGAACAAAAACCAGCCAGGATTACTTTTTTTTTTTGAAAAGCCCGCCCAGATATTCCACCTGGTAACACAACGTTCCACTGCTCTAAAAGAAAAAGGCCAGACTATTAGGAATGTTCTAATGGTTTTCTGTCAAAGGCTGTTTTTTTAATAAAAAAACATAAATGACGTGCCAGAAATTTTGCAGTGTATCTGTTTGCCTTGTTTTCTCCATTTTTGGGAGGGCGTTTCGTTTTTCATACTGCCCCCCTCCTGTTTCACCTCGGTTTCTCCACTGAATTTCTGGCAGGGCTTTACCCTACACGTGCAACCCTCTCAAAATCCTTGGCCGCTTTCCCACGTAAACCAGCCACAATCAGATACAAAGTTTGTATGCACTCTGCCCGGATGATACTTTACGCGGTCGCTGCGCTGGCGTGTGTAAGTCCTCTCTCGGATACAGCGTTCGGGTTCTTTTCAAGTGATTGAAAGAAAGCACGGATCCTAGGAGTTTTTGGTACCAGGGAGTCTCACCTCACCTCGATTTTCTTTCGTCTTTACCCGTATAAACTTTGCCTCTCTACTTCCTTGGTCCACGTTCAGACGGGGGTTTGTGTTTGATGCCAAGTCGCCGCCTTGAGAAGTCGACAGTCTGTTGATAGGGTTTGCGTTTCGCACAGAGTTTTCGTCCTGGTTCCTAGTTCCTACACGTTGTGGCAGGTTTCCGCGAACAGAGCGCAAAAGTTATGTGCGGTAATGTGGAATGCGTATTGACCAGTAGCTTGGAATCACTTTGGTCTGTCGTAAATCTGGCGATTACTTCTGAGCAACAAGCGGTGTCGGAAGTGCAAGATGGCATCAGTGCATGCAAGTTAGTGTTGTGAGCAGGGGTTTCAGCCTAGTTTCAGCATTCAGAAGGTTGTTTGCGAGGCAATAGAAGGGGTACACGGAGTGGCATCACTCGAAAGGACTAGATGGATGGGCTGGGGGATGGCTACGAGGCATTTGTCGAGCGCCTTCAGTCAGACTTTGCTGCCACAAGCGCTGCTAAGAGCTCAGGAACCAACACCAACAGCAATGTAGCTACACATCCTCCGCATCCTTCCCAGTCGCAACGGCATCAGTCTCGCTATGTCGGTTACCCTTCACCCACACATGCTTTCACGGTCAAGAGGGAGACATCCCCTTCTGTCTCAGAGTCGTCTACGAGAACGAGAGACTCGTACTCACTCGATGTTCCCATGCAAGATGTGACATCACCAGGACCTTCTTCTGCATCAGGGCCTGGTCGGTTGCCAACTCCAGCTCACAATTTCAGCAACGATGTTAATCGAATGCCTGATACTCCTCCCCGACAAAGGGGTCACCGCCGCGCTCAGTCAGAAATTGCATTCCGTTTACCCGAGGATGTGTCTTTTGAGCGCGACCTTGGATTTCACTGTTCCGAAATGCCTGCCCTTTCGGATGACACTGAGGACCTTTTCTCCATGTACATTGACATGGAGCAAATCAACAGTTTCAGTGCTACATCGGCCATTTCAGGTGGGAAGGCTTCTGGAGATAGGGGCATTGTGCCACTGGTTCCTCCATACCACTCAATGAGTCCCTCAATGGATGGAGTGCCGGCAGTTTCCAATGGTGGTCGCTCCAGTATTGCCATAGCATCTGGCAGCTCCATTGCCTCAGATATACGACGAGCGCGACATCAACACAGTAACTCTATGGACGGCTCCACCTCCTTCAAGCATGATCTCTTAACTGGCGAATTTGATGGCGTCGATGTCAAGAAGGTGATGTCTTCTGACAAGCTTGCTGACATTGCCCTGATTGATCCAAAACGAGCGAAGAGGTATCATTCTTTGTCCTTTCCAGATGGTCTTTCGTCTGTTGGTGGGATTCAGGTTGCAACAAACCTGTCACTGTCTCTGTTGTCGAATTCTTTCCTTACCCTCTCATCGGAGCTAAACGATTAGCAGCTGCTATTGAGCTGTCAGTTTGAACATTTCAAGGCAGATTCTCTGTTATCCTGCATAGCTTGTGATAGAGGTGTCCCAGTTTGTCGCTCACTCTTTTGGGCATGGTACCCTAATGTGAGGGACACACCTTACATTGAGGTTTTGGCATGGTCCAGGATTTTGGCCAACAGACAATCTGCAGCACGCTCTAAGGAGCGAAAGATGCGGTACATTTCAGAGTTGGAACGCAAGGTGCAGACCCTGCAGACAGAGGCAACAACACTATCTGCACAGCTAACCATGTTACAGGTTTGATCCATCCTTTGTACCTTCAACCATAGTCAATGTTATGAAGCAGAGCTTGAGTTAAAATACTCATGATTTGTTGTTGAAGATAATTTAAACTTTCTCTCCAGTTTCAAATGTCAGTTTGCCTGGACATAATACTTTGGGGACAAAGCAAGTGCTTATTGAGGAATTCAGGATGGCTGCTTCTTGGAATCTGTCGCCAGCTTGTCCTAATGCTTCCAATGAGCTCTCATTTGTCTGACTAAGTCTGCCACCACCAAGTTGGCATCTCCTGATCTTTGGTGATGTTTTGGGTCTGCTGAAGATTCCTGTGGAAGTCAATAAGAGCACACTCATTCACTTCTATAGCTTTTCTCTTCCACCTTTGCTGGTATTAGGTCTACCCACGGCATTTGTTGGGACCAGAAGTGGTTTACAGAGAATTTTTGTATCTCCTCAGGTATTTTATTGGTCAACGTGTTTTCAATCCCTTCCTGCTCACACTGCATTCACTTATGATGGCTATGAAAGATAGAGAGGATGTAAGTCTGTGATGGGTTTTAATATGTTAGCTTTGTACCCTAGATCTGATGTGGGACTTTCTGAAATATCTGTAAATCTGACATTTAATATCATGTGTGATGAACTTCTATCCCAGTTTGGTGCAGATTACAAGTGTTTATTGCTTGTGGATCAGTGATGACAGAAATGGTGAAGTAAATTAAGATCTCTGGCTCTTAGAATTTGTGTATTATCTGATTAGGGTGGATGAAGCTTTCTTGTTGTAGTCAGGTAATGGTACTATGTATTGGTCAACTTCCATTGTTTTTAGTTTTGCAGTAGACCTTTGTTGTGTATTTTTAGTTCATACTGCGGGTTCAGAGTATAGGAGGGCTACTAGTGATTATTTTAGAGCTGCTTGAAGCAAGGAGTACAATCTTTTATAGTTACATGTTCTGAAACTTGCCACAAATTTTTAGGCAGGTGGTTTGGTTGTGTTTGGCTGAGTTGCAGAAAGATTCATCAGGCCTGACCGCTGAAAATAGTGAGCTGAAGTTGCGACTGCAGTCTATGGAGCAGCAAGCCCAGTTGCGGGATGGTATACCTGTTTGATTGTAATCTCTCTTGTAGAATTGGGATATAGCCGCACTTTTCAGAGAATCATATTTGATGAGTCCATTCAGATGTGAGCAGATGAGGAACTGTGGCTTTGATGAGAGTAGTGTCCTCAGGCAGATATCACTTTCTGGAGTGGAATAGGGGTTTTGCACTATAGTGTGCTGAATTTGCTGATTGGATTGCAGCTTTAAATGATGCACTGCGAGAAGAGGTGCAGCGTTTGAAGATGGCAACAGGACAGTTAAATAACAGCAGTGGCCAGAATTTGGGTGGACAGCACTTCTATCATCTGCAAAGCCAACCCCTTAATTCACAGCAGCTTCAGCAACTGCAACAGGCACAGACAGGGCTTGATAACCAGCAGCAAATTCACTCAGAATTTTTGCAACATGACACTCTCCATCTCTCCAGCAGTTTTATCAAGCCAGAAGGACCACATAATGCAGTGAACCATACAAGCAGTACTTCATTTTAAATAGCAGGCATTGATGATGATGAAAACTTTGGATAAGGTTTGGATAAAGAGTGCTTACATGTTTCCATCAGTATGCAATTGCCCATATTACATGTACAAGTTGTGCAACTTTTCCATGACCATTGCCTACAGCTAACCTGCAAGATGTTTCTCATCTAATTTAAATTCCTGGTTTCTTGGATAAATCTGTTGTGACTCATATTTTCACATCCAGATGTTTTTATTATGCTTGAATTTTAGGTGTTGCAAACTTTCTTCCTTCGAGGGCTTCAGAACTTGTTGCAGATCATTCAATCTGTATAGTCACTTTGTGACCAATTGAAGTACTTCCACAAGCACTTTCAGCTTGTATTCAATCTTGGCTTGATTGTGGGCTTGCTTTTAGTAGTTGTTCTGGATTGTTCAGTGGTTTTTTTGCTTGCCTGTCAAAGTTGAGCACCACCACTTGATGGGTTATTGCAGTCTTGATGCTACTTAATTATGGTGCTAGATCTCTTATTCTCTTTAGAACCTACCCCTCAACTTTATATGTTCTGTTTATTCTTGTCCATTGTTCCATGCTATTATGACGCGTATGGTCAAATTCACATTTATTCCTAAGCCATAAGATGAGATATATTACTGCTATGGACCAAAATCAAATGACAGGATCATGTATTAAAAAATGGATATAGGGGTTATCACTAAATCTGAGACTTTTAATTGTGGGCTGATAGAGGTTTTGAAGATCCTTCAGGTTTTATGGTTAATGATTCAAAGTTTGCAACTGCATCCCTACCGGTTGATAGAAAAAAGGACCAAAAAGGGCTATTAATTCACTGAGATTGTGACTTTTCTGCCATACTTTGGGGCTTTCTTTATGGAAATCATCAGAATTTCTACATTAAGTAGTAAAAAGTAGAGAAGGATGTCTGAACTGTTCTGGAAGCGAGATTTTTCCTCAATGTTGTGGAGCAGCCGAGCAATGTTGACAATTTTTTTGGCTCCATACATGGCCACTTTGCCTTGCATTGACAAGATCCTACATGACATGTTGAAAGTCTTTTGTGTTGCTGACTTTGGTGTTTGTCTTGGCTCATGCTCCATCTTTGAAGCAGCATTTATTTGTTAATTTTGCGTATCTCAAAAGCTCCTCTATGAGTGGCATCTTTGAGCCCCTTCAAAGCTTGGACAAGAACAACAGCAACATTACATAGGTCACCTGAAATGTGGGCAACCACAGGAGTTATAACTCTCCTACAACATGTAAAAAGTGTAGCCAGATCAATTGACCTTGGTGGGTTTGCTTAATGCTTGTGCTAGTGTATAGTAGTTCTTCTCTCTCATGCTGCGGTGTTGTGGAGTAGTTCTGGCATTGACTGTGCATCTTATGTACGCATTTGGTGCACCCTATATGACATGTCCAGGTCATACCAGGTCAAAACAAATCATGGTTAAAATTAGGGGCACACTACATTTTTCAAGCATTTTTAAAGGGTAAGTAGCTTTGTTGACATTGGATTGCCATTGATTGGTCTATTTGTTGGAATCGTAGAGATATGTTCCTATGTAAATTGTCCATGCGTGTTCTCCAAGGATGTGTTCCAAAGAAGATTTTTGTGTATGCTTCTGCATTTAGTGCAGAATTCACAGTAAGTCACAACACTAATTAAATTGGGAAAAGGAACTTCTACATTTTTAATTAAAACCTATGTCAGGTGTGCTTATAATGTGAGGATATGACAGTCATTGGACTAACACAATTTAGGGTTTTCACCAAGAGGAAAAAAAAAATGTCGTTTTGTACTCTACCACAACCAAATTAAAAGGGTGTGAATTTTCAACTTAAACTTTTTTAGTTGTGGTTGCAAGAACAAGATCGAAAAAAAGTTGTGTTAGATATCAATGGTGATATAACTATCAATTGGAAAAGACTCATTGCTAACAAGGTATGCAAGTTGTTGTTAGAGTCCAAGTGAGTTTTTTTCTAGGAAGTGTGTTTTCATATGTGATATGAAAGGGGTATTATTGTGAATGTTGTTAAAGTTCGTGTATTGGAAATTACATTGATAATTGTGAGTTGATTATCTCTAGGTTTATTAAGTGGTATCAAGGATAAAGAACCAACCAATTTATTATTTCCAATTGAATGCGAGCCCAAAGCACATTCCTTAATTCCCACCAAAAAAAAGGCCGTGGGAGCTTCAAAATGATGAGGTGACTCATTTCAATTGTGAAGTGTTGCATTTCATTGTTAAGCATATCAAGTTATTGCTAATAATGGACATGTTGTTGTGCTATATATAAAAGGTAGACCTTTGTTTCTTTGTTATATGTGTCTCTTCTACAAAAGTCCTTTGACTAGGTTGATGGTCTACCTTTAACAACCTTCAATAATGTGTGTTTCATATTTGATCTTATTTGCAACAATATATAAACTATGAATATATGATAAATGACATATCAATTTATGTCTCATATCACAACTTCTTGTACTAATATACATGGCATTACCATAATGAACTAATGGCACGACCTTTAAAACATGTTGACTTGAATGCATTAAAGAGCATACAATAAAACACAATATCATTCACAAACCATACAAGCAACCTTGAAATCTTTTTATCTTGGATGGACTTGTATACATAGAACTTGATAGAAAGTAAAGTTCATTATTTCACAAATCTTTGATTTTTTACTTGTTTTAACAATGAAAGTTTGTCTTAATAAATATTTCATGTATCAAAACCACAAACCACAATGTTAAAAAATAATAATAATAAATACATGTAAGAATTTCACAAGATGCACGATTTAAACAAAACATAATCAAAGCTATAGAAATCAAGAAAGTAAGAATCAAAGAAACAAGAATTTGTAATAATGAATTGAAAAACAAAGTCTATTCAATTTCAAAAATAATAGCCAACCTAACCTAACCTAACCACTAATCTAGCCTAATAAACTATTCATATCCTAACCCCTTTAGCATTTGCCAACCCATAAATTGGAAACCATGTCCAAATGTAAAGGATGTGCAATTAGAAATGATACTCATATCATTCTACATTGTTGGGAATCTTGTGATTCCTATTGTGTGTGTTTATAAGATAGGTGTGGACATTGTGATGAAATAACACTAATTGTTTTGTTATGGGGCATTAATAGTGTCATTTACTATGTGTATAATAACAAGGGATTAGGCCCCTATGAAAATACATATGAAAACATAGGAATAATTTCATGGGAAAGCACATCCACAAAAGAATGAACCATAGAATGTGTAATCATTATTTAGGTATTCAAGATTAAAATTTTGTATAAAATCCAAGTCTTTTGAATGTTAAAAAAAATTCAATACAAATGTTGGTATTGTAGTCTATTAACCAAGTCCAGAAATTGAATGATTTCATTAAATTTGAATGAGCAAAAGGGACTTTTAATGTAATGTAACCAATCTTTTTATCGTTTAATGTGTGCTTAATTAAGCAATGGAATAGAAGATTATGATACATATTTGGGTGCTTCATTTTTAATACAAATGTTGTACACTTCTCAATACAAAAGCACTATAATTTCTATGCACATATATTGAAGATATATTATAATCATCTTAGGAATAATATATAGAAAAATATATATTTTTTGAATGATGGAAATGTTAAACATTATTGGAGTATTTTTATACTTGGTTTATATGTGAAATGAATATTTTGTATTTTAAAAAATTAATTTATGTAAAGATAGAATACAAATTTTCATTAGTTCACATACTTGTATTTGTGGATTGAAATATGATGGGAATGACACATATGAACCATGTACTGGTTTATTGGACATTTAGTTCATCAACAACTATGACATGTGTAATATGGGTCATTTGACATTTGATTTGTTGAAATAGATCATGTGAAATCTAAGCCATCAAAATTTATGCATGTGGACCTTGGATTTTGAAACAAAAAATTAATGCATCTACATGTTTAAGTACCTTTTTTAATGTTTCTTGGTAGTAGTGATGGTCAATTTGTGAGTGTAGCATGGCACTAACTATGGTGAGTCTATAATGTTCCTTGGTTTATGTTAGCAATAAACATGAGGAAGGAATTGACTCAATCATGTGAGTAAAGTTATATGGGAAACTTTGAAGCGTAAGCATTATTAAAGAAATTTTAGAGGATGATTTAAATTATGAAATATTACACTACTCTTTTCTCAAAAATCCTTGACAATTGAATTGCACCCTCTCTGAATCTAAAAATGCATCACCAAGTTGGCGAAAGCAATCATTGCTTATTCCTTCTACTTCTATAACATGTACATTAAAGTCACACAAAACATTGTAAACCAATTGCTCAACCCTCCACTTTTATGGCATGCCCTTGCTCAAAATTACACATTGAACTTAGGTTGCATGTGGGAAGTTCAACCTTTGGCTCTTGACAATATTAGTGTTCCTATTTTTAGGGAGTGAACTTATGCAACTTGGGTACTTAAACACATAGCAAGTTTCTTAAAAGTTATGTGTCACATCGATTAAAATTTTATTTTGAAATTTTATTTTTTGTTTTTTGGTTGGAAAATGGCCTACGTTAGGTGTTTGAGTTTAGTTTTTTGTTAAGTCTTGATTATTTAAGTATAATTGAGTAAATTTAATTAGTTGTGATTTTATTTTGGAATTGATTCAAGTCTAAACATGGTTCAGGGTATTTTGTTGTTAGGATATAATTCCAAGTTATAAGGTGTTCTAATCATTTTTAGTGATTTGTGATTCATATATATATATATATATATATTGCTTTGTAGGTTTTTATGTCGTTACATTAAAACTTGATATTCATGACTCCATCATTTTATTACTAATGTTCAAACCATGTGATCATATGCATTACTACCAAAGTGGGGTGCAATTTACCGACTTAAATCACTATGGGACCTTAAAAGTGAAATAACTTCATTGCATTTTACTGATTTCACCTTGGTGAAAGTTATTTCACTATAATATCACTATGTAGACATCATGTTTCAATACTAGTTAACATAATTCATTATTAAAATTTACTATACTAAATAGGTTTATTTTTATGTTTTAAAAAATTTATATTTATGCTAACTTATAATACAATAACCATTAATAAAATAACCATCAATAACCACCAATAAAATAACCACCAATAGTTTACAACGGAATAATAACCAATAACCATTAATAAAATAACCACTAATAGCCACTAATATAATATTAATTAATAATCGCCAATATCCACAATAACCATTAATAAAATGGCCACCAGTAGCCATTAATAAAATAACCACTAATAGCCACTAATATGATACCAATTAATAATTACCAATATCCACCAATACAATAGCCACCAATAACCATTAATATAATATCAATTAATAATCGCCAATATCCACCAATAAAATAAACACCAATATCCATTAATATAATACCATTAATAAGCACAAATATCCACCAATACAATATCCTAAACCACTAATAATCATTAATATAATAGCCACCAACAACCATTAATGGAATAGCCACCAATAGCCATTAATACAATAGCCACCAAAAGCCATTAATAAAATAGATAGCCACCAATAGCCATTAATATAATAGCCACCAATAGCCATTAATAAAATAGATAGCCACCAATAGTCATTAATATAATAGCCACCAATAACCATTAATAAAATAGATAGCCACCAATAGCCATTAATAGAAGAGCCACTAATAGCCATTAATAGAAGAGCCACCAATAGCCATCAATAGAACAACCACCAATAGCCATTAATAAAACAACCGCCAATAGCCATTAATAGAATAGCCACCAATAACCATTAATAAAATAACCATTAGTGACCATTAATAATATAACCATTAATAAAATAACCACTAGTAGAATAACTGCCAATAGCCACCAATAGAATAACCACAAATAACCACCAATAGTTACCAATAGAAAAATTACTAATGGGCATTAATAAAATAGCCACCAATAATTATTAATAGAACAATCGTTAATAGGCATTAATAATCACAAATAAAATAGGTACCAATAACCATTAATAACCACCAATAGCACTAATAAGAGAATAACCAGTAGCCATATATTATAATTGTTTAAGATTATCAAAAATAATTTAAGGTGAAATAACCTATAATAATTTTAAATTGTTAATAATAACATAAGGTGAAATAACTTTTAATAGCAAAAAAAAACTTATAATAACTACAAGTAGTCTAAATTAAAATAATTTACAATAGCCAAAGGTGAAATAAATTAAAATAACAAAAAATAACTTATAATAACCAAAAGTAATTGAAAATAACCATAAATAATCGTAAATAATGTAAGGTGAAATAATATAAATTAATGAAAAATAGTCATATAATAATTGAAAGTAGTTTAACATAGGTAGTATTATTATATTAACAAAAAACAACATGTATTAAATTTTTTTTATCAAAAAAATGGTCAATGAAATCTTATGGAGTAATGATATTCAGATTCTTTTTTGTTCAAATGATTTTAAACTTTCAAAAGGAAATAAATTTAATTATGTACATTATTGAATTTTTTTGTAAAGTAAACTCGAATCATTTCATTTGAACAAAATCTTAATAAGATATGAATTTTCAAAGTTTATGTTTTTGTAATGTTTAAAATGAAGTATTTGATAAATATAATATAATGTAACATATTATCACAACAAATGGGGTGATTTGATGTTAACGGTGTTTACCTTCATTCTAAAGGTCAAGGGATCAAACCTAATGGGTGGTGTTGTGTGTGGTCAACAATGGTATGTTGACCAAATATTCGCCTATCGAATTCCTAAAATAAATGCCTAGGTTGATTATGTGGCCTACCTACCTACTTAGGCTAGGTTTTCAACCGAACATAGGTAGTGACACGTGTCAATAAATAATAGGCTTTAAAAATCATGAAATTATCAATAATATTATATATTAAGTAATTAAAATTTAATTGATTTCCATAATGGTTAATTAATTAACTAACAAGTGAATGGTTTGATAAATTTTTATTTCATTTGAAAGTAACTTTGTTTCACTAAATACTAGTGAAACAAGTCATTGTCTGTAACAACTGATCCCCCGTTCATTAAAGGGTTAAACAATTTCATTAGGTAAAAATGTTCAAATTCACTCAAAATCTAGTGAAACCCCAAGTGAACTAGGACGCATTTCTTAATAGTGATGTGACATATAAAATGCCTTGTAGTGATTATTATGGTTACATGGCTATAATCATTTATTTCATTGGTCATATTTACAACTTGGGATGCAATTAATAACAACTAATCCTTTTTCATTCACCTAGCCCATCACATATTACATTAGTTACAAATATAACCAAATATTGGTCAAAATAATGACATGAACCTAAACAATAGTAAAAAAACCCCCTTTTTAAACATAAACGTTTTCAACTATATGTGATTTACAACTATGTTGCAATTGGAATTTTTTAGTTTGTAATTAGAAAAATGGAAATTACTAATTGAATTGACTCATCAACTAAATCATATATAATTGAAAACAATTTTCAACTAGGCGATATTTTGCTAAATATTCCACTGAATATTCTCGACATCAACAATGTTTCCAAGTTTAAATGTTACTATATTAAAATAGTGAAAAACATGTTTTGACTAATGGGTGATTCTTGAAATATTATTCACATTAAAAACTTTCTAGTTGGCACATAGTCAAGATGTTAAGCAATGTTCAACTATTTTGGTGACACCATCAACACATCGTTACATCAAAAGGTGTCTTTATACACCAAGTGATTTCACTAGATTATGAACGAATTCACTAGTTATAATGAATGGATCTAGTGGGGAACTAATGAAGTCATTGGTCTAGTGACTAAGGACTAGTGAATTACACCCACATTTTGTGGTAGTGCATGTATGGATGATAAAATGTATTAATGGATGGATGAAATTTCATTTGTAATTTTGTTGCAATTATTTTTCAATTCAACTAAACAATTAATAGGTGATTTTGTTTTTATACACACGATATATGTTAACATTAAATTACACATAAAATTTATTTGTATAAATGAATAGTTATGTGTGATGTAATTTTTGTAATGCATATAAATTTTGAATAAATTTGTTTGAATATAAATTAGTAATTTGATCTTGTATATATTCATACGTGTAATATTTGACTCTTGTGTAGACCAAATTTAGTTTACAACATATCAAACAATGATATATAATTTAAGATTAAATTGTGGAATTATAATTTTTACTCATTTCTTTTTGTGTGATAGCCTAATATTTATTAAAAATTGTGATAAAAAATTCATCAAACATTAAAACACATGTAATGTTTTTGGTAAAAATGAATGGTTATGTGCAATCATTGATGTAGTTTTTATTTGGTGCATTTATACAAAATATTTAATAAATTGAAATAAAATTATACAAAATTTTGAAATATAAGTTGAGAATAATGCATATGCCCAATAAATTTTATTTTTTGGTAAATAAAATTTTATTTTCGACATGTAAAATAATGATAGATAATTATTATTTTTTATGGAACTTTAATTTTGTCATTTTTATAAAAATGAAAGGTTATGTATGATGCAAACATGTGTTTCATTATAAAAAATAATTTAAAAAATCAATATTTTTAATAATAAATTGAGGCACAAGTTAATAATAATATGTTTCACATATGTGTAATGATTATTATTTTTATGTAATTAAAAAATTCATTTACAACGTAAGTAATCAAACATAATTATGATAATTTGGAATTAATGTAATAATTAATTAAGTATTTTAATTAATTTAATGTAATTATTATTTGGAATTAATTTAACAATTAATTTAATAATAACTATTGGTTTGAATATATATTTAAATGATTTATTTCATTATCAACTTATTTTAAATTTAATAATAATAATAATAATAATAATTGGCATAGTTAATTTGAACCTTTAATAAATAATTATACAAAAAATATTTTTATTTTAACATTACTATATTTACCTCTATATTAATTTATAATAGATATGACAAGTAAGATAACAATACAAATAATAATAGTCAAATAATAACCTAACTTAAATTAGTTCCTTTATAATTGTTAATTATATTTTTATAACCATAATTATTTATTAACTATTTTTTAGTATTAATAAATTTTTAATTAGTATAAAATTTATTATTTGTTGAAATATTGATAAATTGTATCATTTTAGTAAATAGTAATGATTAATAATTTTATTATACTCATTTTAATAAATAATAAAATATGGAATTAAAATTTATTGTTAAACATTTACTATGTGTAATAAACATAATAAACTTAACTTATGTTAGGTAAACTATTAGTTTAGGTTTAGGTTTAATTAAATTAAAACACAATTGTTACTCCATTGCAACTAGGTTGCAACCAATTAAGTTGCAATTACGTTATCACAAGGTTACAACTAGGGTAAACTAGTTGACCACCATACATTTAAGTTATTAGAAATTTCTTAATCCTAATACATCTTCCTTTGCTTTTCAAGCTCAAAATGATGTTTTAGAACTCGATTTGGCACATCCATGGTCAGTACAATCACTCAAAATAACTTTAAAATGAAGAAGACATGGGCATTGCAAGTAGGTGAGGTAAATGTTTGGTCATAGGCCTAATTCACACATGAATATTTAATACATTCATGTTCTTTGTGGTTTTTTCTCTTTTCATCCTTTGCCTTTGAAGCTCAAAGAAGTAATAATTTTTTTAGTTTGGTGCACCCATAACTCTTTAAATCACACAAATTGTATAATAAATGAAAAAAATATGACATTCTAAAATAATGGGCTCATTTTTTGAAAAAACACATTAGTTTAAAATGTCATATCTTTTTCATTTCTTATTCATTTTACGCGATTTAAAGTGTTATGAGTGCACCGAACTAAGATTTACAAAAAGATACGACATTTGAAAATAATGTGTCATTTTTATTAAAAAAACATGTTATTTTATTTTGTCATGTTTTATGTTTTTTGTGTGTTGCTCCTTTGCTTATAGAGCTCAAAGAGACAATAGAAAAGCTTACATTGGTCTCTTGTAGCTTTTTATATCACTCGAATTGGACAAGAAATGAAAAAAATCTATAAATGGTTAGTTGTAGACCTATGTGTGTTGTTAGGCTTGTCTTCCCAAGGTGGCAATTAAAATGTTTACTTCACATTGTTTGGCTTCCATTTCAATAATATAATAAACAATTGCACTAGGATAATGAAGAATCAAAATAAACATGAAAATGTAATAACCATTGGGGATGAGCCAATAAAAAATGCTTAACATTGAAGGTTGAATTAGGTTTATAATTTAGATTTAGGCCTAACCTAATGCTTAGGTTTACCCTTAGAGTAAATTAAATGGTTATTTATGTCTAGGCTTAATTTAGGTGCCTAGGTTTTTTTAAAACCTATATTGACATAAAATATAAACTATTATTTAACATATAATGTTTGAACATGTAACATGCATAGACCATAGTTAAAACCAAGCTTCATAGTAGTATAATTTTTATTTCTAGCCAAATATTGCCCCGCAAACGACAATTTTAGTTGCAAATAACTTATTGCAAATGATAGTTTTTCTGCTAATGTAGCCAAGTAGCCTCTTCAATGGGTTGAATAAAACTTGCAGTAAGTAGTTTATCAATTTCATGTTTGACAATGGTTGCATAGTTAGGATTTAATTGGTGTATTGTTTAATGAGTAGGTGGTATCAATGTATTCAACTTAGTTCAATGTTGAGCTATCTCGAGTGGTATGCCTTTCAATTCTTTGTAAGTCCACACAAAAATGTCTTTGAACTCCTTCAATAATTCAACAAGTTGGGAATTGATAACAAGTTCCAAATCAATGTTGATTTCAACCTTATGCAAAATTTCTTCAAAACCCAAATTGATATTGGTTAATTATTCTTCCTCTGTGACAATCCAACCAACAATACAAAAAGTTTGAACTCCTTCACGAGTAAGTCTTATTAATTGCAATCTCTCTTATTTTGGGTCAAAAAAAAGTTTTCAGCAAGTGTTGCTAGAAAGTATCATGGGGTATGGCTATCTAAACATGTAGTACAAATACCGCTTCAACAAGTACATTGAGTATTTGTTCAATTAGGTTCAAACATGTTAATGGAATCAAACTAATAGGTTGTTTTAACACGATTGGTGTAGGGACAACTATGGTTCTTGTTGAAAATAGTCATGGTTTTATAGTAAACATCAAGTTTGCTTCCTCGTCGGATATTCCAAAATGGAAATCGTAACAAACCAACACCTTCAGTTGTTTAGTTATTGTTTCAAGTTTCTTGGTAACATGTATAGTTTTGACTATACCAGTTCTTTGTATGGTGATAATGTTATTACCCAATTGTGATCTCTCAACCAAGGATGGCCTAACAACGTAGAATAGCCAAAGTATAACACACTACTATGTGTCAAAATAAAAGTTATTACATAAGGAATTCCATTGACAAGAATCTTAAGATCTTTGATCAAAGTTAAAGGTTTAGGAATGGTTTGATCAACCATGTGTAGGTTATAAGATGTTGGTTTTGGATTTGACTAACATAATTGCACTTTTAATTTCTCAGTGATAGTGTTCACTACATAACCATCATCTAAAAGTACATCTTTTATGAAAAAAATTCCTACTTGAACCTATGTCATTGCCATTTGATGATCAATGGCAAGTGATGGTTTTAGTAAAGTAGGTTTTGATGTTATTGAATTAAGTTTGTAATGTTTAATATTAGGTGTTACCCACAACATTTGTCCCAAGTTAAATGTATACTTGGTTTCCAAGACTTGCTTGCTAATATATTTAAAAATTTCTTCCAAAGTCTTATTTGTTGTTTAAGGTCACAAGTTGTTGAATTACTTCACCAGTTTGATCATTTTCAATTGTTTGAATTATAGTGAAATTATCAAACATTTTAACCCAATTATTCTACAATAGCTCCTTAATGGTTATAATGGGTTGTTTGTCATCCTCACCATGTTGTAGTTGTTTTATAGTTTCAATTAATGAATCTCGTAGATGTTATTTTCTTTGTCAATCTTTTGTTCCTTTGGATTGAACCGATTCCTTTTTTTTTGGTTAACTATGAATAGTGACAACATTAACCACATTGATTGGTACATTATCAAGTTTAAGTGGTTTAGGTGTTGTAGTAATAAAAGCAACAAGTTTAGTTCTAAACATCTTTTGCACTTTAGTCTTTTTGAGACATTCCCCATATCTATGTTCAACATTGGAACAAATTATACATTGGTATCAAACAACTATTCTAACTAGTATAACAAGTTGTGACTTAGTATTTGTTATAGGTTCTTTAGACCCTATTATGGCGGTTTGTACTATTGGTACTTCTCTTTTCCAATAACGACATGTTTCAAAACCCTAAACCCTATACTTGTTTTACTACAATTGATTACAAGTTGATGTTGATTTGGTTGTAGCAATAAATACTACTAGTTTAGCTACTATATTAACCTTCTGGCGTGGTTTACTACATCATTGTAACTCAAGTTAAGATGTCCATTTTCTTCACATACTACAACGACTTCCTTGTACTTAATCAAGGTATTTCATTTCATACTTGTTATTGTTAATCTTAGGTAAGGTAAACTTGTTTTGAAAACAATGGTGAGGAAAACATATATTGTTTTAACTTGTAGACAATTTGTTAATTTCAACATGTTCAATGGTTTGTTGTTGTATGTCATGTAATTTCATGTAAACCTTCTCACTCTACACAATTATGAATCACTTGCAAAATGTTTGTTCCAACTTTTCAAACATGTAGTCTAAATGGTCTTGAACAAAATTTTCAATCTAAATTCAAATATATTATCTCTAAGAGTAAAACCAAACATGTTGATGATATTAACTTCCATTATTTCACCATTAGCTTTAATGGCCTTCTTGAACACTCTAATATGAACATTAGGATTAGTTCTTTGACATAAGTTGGATATTGTAACTTCTTATATGGTAACTTGATTGTTAGTTTTGGTAAAGGTTGTACAACAAGTTGTTGATACCATGGTGGTACAAACATGCATGGATCACATGCTAGCCATTTGTATGATCCAAAAGGTGGATTTAATGGTGGTCCTCTAGGTGGATTTCCTTTAGGTGAACTTCCTTCAGGTGAATCTTTAAGTTGTCCTCCATCTGGTGGTTGGTGATCAAAACCTTTGGTTACATGAGCTTGTAAACTAATGTTAATCTATACACTGGTTGAACTTGGAGTAGTAACGTGTTGTTGAACATGTCCTCTATCCCTATCAATTATTGGTTGAACCACTATAGAAACTGATTCCCAATAGAATGTGGTGTATATGTAGATGGTACAACATGTTGTTCAGGTAATGGACATACATATTGAGGTACATAACTTGTATTATTTTTAAAAATTGAAGGATCAATTTTTTTAATTTTAGTTGGATATACTAGATACAAATTACGATTTAAAGGTACAAAAGGGGGTATGACTTTATATCACAATGGGTATGTAGAAGTAGGCAAAACACTAATTTTACCTAAAACAATTAGTATAACATGTTGTTGCTAGGTCATTTAATTGTTAACAAGTACTGCCATATGACCAATATTAAGACTAATGGCTTGAGTTCCTAATATAAGTTCACATTAGGTAATATTGTGGTTGGAAGGATAGGTTTATGAAGTTACATCACTTCCTCCTTCAATAAATACCTTAATGTATCATCAACAAAGGGGCAACATTTGAACATATGTCCCACATGTTGGCAATAAGAACATGTTATAATTCCAACATTTAGATTCCATGTTGAAATTAGTTCATGATGTGGAACTTGTAACTTTGACCATGAACTGATATGGTTGGCCAAATGTTTTGTTGATATGTAACTTCTTGTTGAACAATCACAAGTGTTAATCAAAGTTCAACAAGTTCCAAATGCAGTATGGAAACTTATTGATTGGAAGTTTTTTAATTAATATGACAAAGTTGCCCCAACCTATTGAATAGTTCGATTGGTTCCATCTCTAAATTAATGGGGACCAAATCAACATTAGGAGTTGGTTGTTGCAACTAGTTAACATGTTGTCCCATGTTTGCCATGTCGAATGTAATAACAATCATGTTGTTGAAGTAAGCTAATCACTCACATTGATAAATGATTTACAATATAGTTGCAAATCTTGGGTGAAATTATTCCTTCATGCGAATAACATTCCACTACTCATTTTCCACTAAAGCGTGGGGTCTTGCAATCTTCCTCAAGGTGAGGTTTCCTTCTTGGATGGTGGCATTTGCAAAATTGACAATGCCCTCACAAGAAATACTAAGTTGTAACTTGTGTATGAATACTTGGCCAATCAATATTTGCTTGCCACGAACTTCTCCTTTCACATGTCCATCTTTTGTTTCCTCCCAAGTTTGTAAAAATACCTTCAACAAGTCTTCTTGTAAGGTAAACCACTCAATGTCTAGAAGTCCTCATAAACTAGCCCATTTTGTCCATTAGTACACCTCTAAGTCCATCTTTATCCATTGTAACATTTTCTAAACCTCCTTTGTTTTAGATGTTGGTTTATTTTTAACAAGTTTCATAGGATTAACTTGTTCTTTTGCATGCTCCTCCCCTTCTTGCTTCATTGTTGTTAAATGAAATTGTGGGCACTATGGAATTAAGCACTTGTTTTGCTCTTAAAACCTTTTGGAAGGAAGTTTCTTCACAACCAACAAATGGTTCTTCTTCCTTTTCAACTTCAATATTTTCCTATTTAAATACTTCATGGGACAACTCTATATCAACAAGTTGAACAAATTCTTCATGTTTTTCCTTAGAATTTGATATTATAATAACTTGTTCTGGTATAGGTTTTGGAGTAGTTCATCAAATAAATTGTGATGCTACTTTTAATTATTCTTATAGCTTTCTATTATGTTCTTGTTACTTTAAAAAATTTATATCTTCTAGTATTGGTTTACACAAAGTTAAAGGCTTTATGTATAATGTTCCAATTGGTACAACTTTCTACTCTTTCTCATTCTATTGATTCTCTTCTTGCACTTTTGGCCTTTCTTGCAAGCTCTTTTTCTCTAACCTTGATTTTCAACTTGTCCAAAGCACTTTCATTCATGGCATCTAGTAAGGCAACAAAATAAAATATAATGAAAATACATAACAAAGGGCATGGTGATCCTTGTTTATACTTTAATGGGTAGTGGCTTTGCAATTGTGGATATATGCTCCTTTTAGGGTTATAAATTTCTAGGAAATAAACTTTACAAGTAACATTCACATGTGTGTTGTTCTTATCCTTTTTGACAATTACGTCAACTTAAACATCATTAACATTATAGTAATTATATCATTATTAGTAGATATGTTAGTCTCATGATTAATAACCAGTTTAATAAATACAAATTCTGAAATTTCCTTTTGAACACGTTCATTAGTAACCAAGTCAAAAGGTTTAACTAACATAGGTTGTAATGTTATGTCTTCGATGAACCTATATGGCTTCAACTTGTTGGTGTTGACTAGGACTAGGTTAGGATCAAACTTATTAATAGTGACAAGTATAATAATGTTATTAGGCAAATAGTATTATGTTATATATGGCCCAAACCATATTCTTTGAAATTTAGGGGCATGTTTAGAAACAACCCCTATAAACCATAAAACACAACCTCCAAATTGAAACTTTGGTTTCAATGTATCGATTATGTGACCTTAGTGACACATTCCATTAATTAATAGCAACTAAATCCTCTACAATCAACTTATTCTCTTATAACTTCTCTAACTTTGATATTCGGCTAGTTAGTATTTTGATAAGTGTTGGATCTACATGTTCACCATGTTTGGAAGGTAATAAATATTTTGTAGGCAATAATGGATGTAATCCATAAACAAGTTGAAATGGTGTATGACATGTTCCAACTTTGTAGGCAATTTTATATGAAAATAAAAATGTGGACAATTGTTCATCCCAATCATTCCAATTCTCATTAACTAGTTTTGTTGATAATGTTACAAAAACTTGTTAATAGACTCAGCCTATCCGTTTTTTATGGATAATAAACATTATAATTGGTATGTCTAAAAATTAAATGATCAATAAAGTATTTCATAACATCATTGATAAAATGGGTACCTTGATCGGTCATGATTGTCAATGGACATCCAAATCTTGTAAGAATATGTTTGTTCAAAAACTTGGTAGTTATTGCAACAATATTGGTGCGAAAAGCTCATGTTTCCACCCACTTGGTTGCATAATCAATGGCCACCAAAATGCATTGGTTGCCCAACCAGAAAACTTTTCCTTGGGTGGTACCATTAGGAAAAGAATAATTTTATAAATCATAAATCATGTTCCAAATTTGTGTTCATGACCAAAAAGTTAAAGGAAAAAAACAAGTGTTACGTTCTTGAAACTTTTTCTAAATCTAATGATTAGGAACATCAATATACACAATATTATTGATATTATCGAGATTTAAAAATCTATGGAACCTAATAAGTGTATTAAATTTTTTTTTATGAAAATGTTCTTTTAAATGTTTATTATGATTTTCAAAGTTAGATGGGTCTAGGAAAATTAAGGTGTAACATTCCTAGTGGTACCATCAAAGGATAGGACTACCCCTTAACAAAATCACAAGAAAGTTGGACCCAATTTAAGAAAAACAATTCCATCTACTTATATATTGGTTTGTTTGATTGGACTAGGTGGGCATTGTGTTTTCCTCACTTATGCCCACATTCGTGAAAAATAATGAGCACCCAAAAACCTATAATATGCATCAACATTTTGATTCCTTAACCATTCTTAATCCATTCCTGATTTAATTCACTAGTAGAAATCGACCAAAATGTAACCACTCCATTTACAACTACATGTGACTTGTAGTTGTTTGCGATTAGGTTCATGAATATTTGCAACTACAAGACCAAACTTCAACTATTTTGGTCATTCTCACAACTATGATGCAACTATTAGAAATTTCATCCTATTGGTTGGATTGATTTTACATTTATTTTCATCCATTAATAGGTTGATATGTCCCATTAGTCACCAAATTAGTTGCATCCTAAAGGTATTCTACAATGACAAAGGGGTGCATTTTAATGTATGTACTAAAATTATATATATAAAATATGCATACGTATGTATATTGTTCATATAATGAATCTCAAAATTAATATTTAAACTTCGAATTTTTTATTCAAATCTGAAAATTGTTATTTCAATTGTTTAAAACATTATTTGAATTTCAAATTTCTGATTTGAATATGATATTTTCAATTTAAATTCAAAAAGGCTTATTTGATCTAAAAACTAATTGATATTTGAATTTTAAATTAATATTTTTGAATAAAAAAATTAGTATTTCAATTCAGAAAATTATTGATTGATTATAATAAAAAATGACATTTTAATTTTAAATATTTTTATATGAATATGAAATTTTATATTTCAGCTTTGAAAATTTTGCATTTAGATTTTAAATAAACATTTGATTTGAACTTGAAATTTCAATTCCAAATTATTATTTTGGATTCTCAAAATTAATACTTCTATTCTGAAATTATTAATTGAGTATAAAAATGGACATTTCAATTTTGAGTATTGTTATTTGAATCTGAAAATTGACATTTCAATTCTGGAAATTGTTATTTAAATTCAAAAAACTTATTTGAATTCTAAATTATTATTTTCGAATCTAAAAATTAGTATTTCAATTCAAAAAACTTTATTAAGTCTAAAAATTGACATTTTGATTTTAGATATTTTTATTTGAACTTCAAATTCGATATTTGAATTCTAAAGTTTTAAATTTAAAATTTAAGAAATTATTTTACTTGAAAGTTGAAATTTGAATTCCAAATTATTATTTTGGATTTTCAAATTTAATATTTCAATTCAGAAAATTATTAATTGAGTCTTAAAATGGACATTTTAACTTTGAATATTATTATTTGAATCTAAAAGTTGACATTTCAATTCTGAATTACTATTTTGGAATCTTAAATTATATTTTAATTCAAAAAAAATATTGATTGAATTTTAAGGGTCTTTTCTACTAGTGTTATCCATATTAAATCACTTTTATAAATGATTATAAATGATTATATTTATTAAATCTATGTTACACTAAATAATTATTATTATAACATAGATTTGTATAATATCTAATTTATATTATTATATTATAAGAAATTAATTAATGTAATTAATCTGACATTACTTTAAAATCATTGCAATTACTTCAGATAATAATTAGTTAGTATGTGCATAATTATTTTTTAATTGAACATAATTATTCACACTCTGTAATTTATAACTTCAAACTTGAATTAAAAGTTTGGAAACATTAAGTGTAGTTAAAATAATTATTTTATTGACTTTAGTTTCACAAATTATATAATAATAATAATATTATTAAAAATTATGTGAATCATCATCTATGATAAATATTAGATAGTAATTATGAAAATTAATGTTATGTTTAACAAAATATTCTATTTGTAGTTAATAATTACTAATAGAAGAAAATTACTTTACCTATTATATTTTTATAGCAATAAATGTAATTATACAATAAGTAATGTAATTAGTTGAATAATATATATTTTTAAAGTTGGGTAAAAATTTACTTTCTAATAGCAATTGTTAAATCATTATTTATTATTTTAACATAAATATTTTGAGGTTTTAATCTTTAAATTATTTTTACATTAATTATATTATATTTAATTCGACCAGATTTTTAAAAGTCATAAAATATTTTTAAATATTTTAGTTATTTAATTATTTATGAGTTATGTATTAATAACTTGTGAGTGACTAAATAGTTAGTTTGTTAAATATTAAGATGATATTACTTATTTAAGTAATCGATAATGAATAATGAATATTTGTAGTGTATACTTTATAATTTAAATATATTATTAATTAAATGATTATCTAGTACTTGAATTGTTTGGAAATCTAAAAACAAAAAAAATAAGGCATGAAGAAAGTTTTAGAATTACAATTTAGTTCGTGAGAAAGTTGCAACTTCAAAATTTATCCCATATTGTTTGTTCTTCATTCTTATTTTGAACACTATATAAACAAAGGGGTGTGGTCATCCAATTTCACATTAAAAAATTTGTGCACATGGGATGAGCCAATCAAAAGGTTCAACCCAAAACAAAAAACAAATTATGCACATTTCTAAAGTACTCACCTTTCCAACCTACTTATCTACCTAGCTAGGTAGGTACTTAGTTTGGCCTACTCATTTAGGTTGACCTATGTACTTATCTACTTAAGTACTTATCGATATAAGTAGGTATTTAACATAGGAAGGTAAAACCTACCTACCTATTTTTTTACCTAAGTAGGTAGGTTGGTATGTAGCCTAGGTTTGTAGGCACCTATTTGTGTACCTACCTAAGTACCTACCAACCTAATATTAATATTTTATTAAATTAATTTTATGTCATGTGGCATACTCACATTGGGCCACGTGTCATAATATAAAATAATCCAAGTATTTGAATTGAACATCCTAGATTAAAATACGTGGCAACACATCATTTGCCCTCAATAATGACCAAATAGTTGCATCTTAATCGCATGTGACAATATATATACAATGGAGTCAAAGGATGAAATGTATTTGTTGACTTTTTCTTTCATATAATACCCTTTGTCATTTACGACTAATTTATCACATGCGATTGTCTTAGGCGACTAAAGGGATTTTAGTTGCAAAATGTATTTTGCAACTAAAATTTAATTGTAAATACTAATTAAAAATACATGTTTTTCTTCTAATGATTCCTGAATTTTTTCTTTTAAACGTCTTTACATTTATACATTAGATTTTTTTCTTACTTATTTAATACATGCACAAGGGAATGATCCAAACTAGTAATTAAAATAACAAATAATGAAAATAATTATCATTTGTGTTATTGACATTAATGGCCTTTTAAGACTTCACAACCATGATTTCAAAAATTCACAACTCAATGAAATTTGATTCAATCAATTATCTAGAAAAGACATCAAGTAGGTTGGCATTAAAGTATTCTTTAAAATTAACATTGAAGAAAAATTTCCAAACAATAGATTCCTTTTGTGTTCCTAATCAAAAAAATCCCTCGTGCAACATTCTTCAAATTTTTTCCTTGTGCATTCATTTTCCACATCAAAACACATTTTTTTATAAATTTAATTAGATTTTTTAATTCTACATGACTTGGGTAACTTTTGATAAATATTTTGGAATGAAATTTTTTCTTTATGTGAATCCTATGTTGTCTTGAAGTTGGATGGGTCTCAAAAATTTGGGGTGTGACATTCCTAGTGGTACCACCCAAGGATAAGTTTTTCATGATAGTATGCTTATAGGTTTGATAGGTCCAATAAAATCCAATTTGGTCATAGGTTTGAGAATATCCATGAACATCTTGATTCATCATCTACCACCAATAACCAACATCTAGGATCTTCTTCATAGTGATGTCAAAAATAAATGTTTTCATGCAATTCCTCCATGCAATTCTTACAAGAATGTGGGCACCTATTATGATTACAAGATTCGAAAAAACTTGTTATCTTGTCCAAATTTGTATAATATTCCTTTCGAAGCACAAATGGTTTAGATCTCTAGGTTAAATATTTTCTTTGTGATGTAATAAACCTTTCTGGCATGATTCCCTCTAACATATATTCATAAACACTTTGTAACCACTTGGGTTGTAATGTGAATAGGCAAACATCATAGGGTTGATAAGGTACTCCAACATGTTTACAATGGTTGGGTAACCTACTCAGTGCATCTACCATTAGGTGGGATCTACTAGGTTTATAAACAATCTTGAAATCATATTCCAAAATTAATAAGAACCATCTAGCTAACTTGCTAGAAACGTATGGCTTATTAACTAAGTATATTAAAGCCATACGGTCTACATAGAATGTGAGCATGTTGCCTAATAGGTAATGACTAAATTTGTGCAAGGTATAGACCATAGCTAAAGCCGCTAGCTATGTAGTAGTATAATTCCTCTCAACATAATTAAATAATCCAAACAAATACATAACATTTTGATCAATTTTACCTATTGGGTTTTGGGCAAATATTTCCCATGCTATTAGCTAAGATTTGTCAACATGAACATGAAATTCTAGTTCCCAATTAGGACTAATTACTAAAGGTAAAACTATAATGTAGTAATTAGAGGAAATAGGTATTATAATGTCTGTTTTGAGATAGGTTGGACGGAACATGTTTAGTAATTACCTGGTAGGTGAGATTAAGATTGCGAAGGTGGAATTCAAGTTAAACGAGAGAGTTGAGGATTAAAGGGACTTTAGAGAATTTGGTGGAATTTTTTTTTCCAAGAGTGAGTACTAATATGGGAATGTACAAACAAGAAAGAGGAAAACAATAGTGTAAAGATAAAACAATTTTGAAGAAGTACACAAAGTTTGGTGAAACATGAACATTTATATTTTGTTTTTTATATTTTTTACAAAAT
>Ga0209208_10000306_pt1 | contig 60093 bp, 53 predicted proteins | sample S1TSphfallax_3_FD_187694 | JGI IMG/M metagenome (GOLD analysis project Ga0209208, IMG submission 187694) | Host-associated microbial communities from peat moss isolated from Minnesota, USA - S1T2_Fd - Sphagnum fallax MG (SPAdes) (version 2) | ecosystem: Host-associated > Plants > Peat moss >... | reverse complement strand
TGTTTTTTTTTTTTTTTTTTGCATATCACTTTTTTTCTATCTATAAGGGATAGATTTGTATTTTTGCAACTAGATGATTATTTCCCATTTATGTAATCACATGGGGAGTCTAGTTAGTAGAGGATCATAAAAGTAATTCAACGTTAGAATAAGTTGAATACTTTGGAGGTTCTAGACAAGTACAAAATCCTCTCGAAGAATAAAGCAAGGATGAATATCCCTTTGTGTCAGCTTTCAACCATGTCGATTGTCAAGCTAGCTCTAAATATCAACATCTCAAGATGGAGCATGCATTTTTCACAAGTTATTGGGAAGGTGAGAAGGCATTTTGTGTTTCCTCAACAAACTAGCAAGGTGAGGAAGAATATGTGTGCAATCACGTTGATACTTGGAGTTCTTTTTGGAAAGAGAAGAATGCAAAGTTTGAAAAATTCCTGGCCAGCAATCTGAATCTCTACTAGCTATATGGAAGAATGTTTCACATTTGGGACGACAATCATCACCTTCAGGCTTGATGACCACACATTGATGCAAACCATCCCAACAAGCTTGATTGGCACATCAAGGTCAATTCATTTGTTTTGGACACAACAAATGGCCTTGTTGAGTTGCTTACAACTATGGCTCACATAAACAAGTGAGTTTCCATTGTCAGTGTTCATTTTTTTTCCACAAATGTCAAACAATGTCTTGTCGATGTTTAATATTTTTTTTCTTTGAAGGTTCATTGAGATGGACCATGTGAAGTCATCACTTGTTCATGATTTCTTCCACATTTAATCCATTGGAATGATTCAATTCCATAAATTCAAGGAGGTCATTTTAGATGCGCAATACAATAAATGTGAAAATAAAATAAAAAAGATTTGGTATTTTTTGGTATTGAGGCATTTTTTGAGTATATGTATAAAGTAAATTTTCAAGATCTTTTTTCAAATGAGCTCCATTTTCTAAAACAATTATGTTTAATTCTAAACTAAATAATTTCTTGCAGAGGGAACTTGTGGTTGTTGTTGATGTTGCACATTGCTTATATTATGCAAATGATCCAAACCTCGCATTTTGAGACCTAAAAATGTTGGCTTTGTTAAGTAACAAGGTAATGGATATAGCTAAATAACCATATTAATCACATAAATAACTATATTTCATTCATGGATAATGGGATTCAACCATATATCAACTTTATGACGCTATTGCACATAAGTGAAACCTAAGTGTGAATGAACACCCACAAGGAAATTATGACACTAACAAAAGGCTAGTGATAAGCACGTGAATGCAATTACATAAAATAGAACAACACGGAGGAAAACAAAAGATTTAACAAGTTCAAAAGGAACACATGACAACGTTCCATAAGAGATTGCCTATTTATGACCCCGCACTTGGCATTAAATTTCTCTAACAAGTACAGGTTGATTACAACATGAATCCTGATTTAAAAATGATGACTGAGAAGTTGCAATTGCTTGTTTTCACAAGTGAGCAACAAACATAATGTTTTTTTGGCTCAAGCAGTGGAATTAGTCCTCAATTCTTAAGGAAGCTCAAAAGTTTCCCAAGGTTGAGTTGTTGGAAGCCATTTTTGAGAAATGGTTTCATAAGGCAACGTTTTGGTTTCAAGTACCCTACTTGTTCATCTTGATTGTAAATTGAAATTCTTTCTAGGCTTTTTCATTGGGCGTTTGCACTGATGGCTTTGCATTTGTGTTATAGGTGAAAGCACATTACGATGGTCAAAGATTGTTGTCACAAATTTTTTTATTTTAAACTACATGTTTTTAAACTTCTACCAAGTTAATATTGAAATGATTTTTTACAAATAATACTTGGAATAAGGTAATTCAAACCCAAAGAATAAGATTGTAAAAAAAATCCCATTTTGAAATTGATATTAAATGATTGAAAAGTATATTAATGAAAAAATTGTAATCATACCAATATACTACAAAGTGCAAATGTATTTCAAAAACCATTCAAATGATTACCAAACTTGATGAAGTACTTAATCATCATATATTATATATGAGTTCATTGTCCCATTTCAATTCTATATGAAGAATTCCACTCACGTGATTTCACAAAAAACATTTGGATGAAGTTTTTCATTCAAACAAGCATAAATGTGTGGAAAACGTAATTGTTTTTTGAAAAAACACTATCACTTGAAATATAACAAGAATTGTGAGGGAAGATTTGTGTCAAAAATCCATTTTTAGTGTTTTTCAAAATGCTAAATGAAATGAAAAAAAACTCTCAAAATAATACAAAATGTACTAAAAAACAAATACATTTTCTTGCCCAAAATATACCACCATAGTGTGTTTTTGCCCTTCTCATTACAATTGGAAGTGGAAAACAAAAATCTTTTTAATAGCATAGTTGCAAACCTTGGGTGTGTCAAGGTTTAGAATCTTGAAGACTTCATAAATCACCAAGAGCTTGAATTATGGGAGTCTATGTTTTATCATGAATTCAAGCTAAAGGGTGGAATTTTGAAAAGCAAGAATTAGCGACAATAGACTGGCAGTGAGGAAGTTTTGAAGTAAGTGATTTACATGTAAAGCACATATCTTCCTTTCCATGTTCCAAACTAATTTTGTACTTGGCTTCAAGAGCAATATTCCATAGATTTAACTCCATTTCCTTGCAATAGGTATTTTTTCCATGTTCTACTTGCAAAGGAAATAATTCGCAACATGCCTATGCTTCTTAGGTCTAGTGTAATCCTAAAGCAAAAAGCACCATGTACAAGAAGGACCTTTTGAAGGAGTGGTTGAGTCGCCACCTAACATCCTATGGGTGTTACTTAGATTGCCCAATTGCTAGTACCCCAAAGTTGGAGCACAAGTTAAAGGAGAAGTTTGAGGACACGTGTCTTGACAAGCCTATTTCAACTTATTCTAGTTTTAGGGGTGGGAAGAGGAGCCATAGTACCAAAAATTTGAGGAAGACTAAGGACCAATCAACTTGACCTTTAGGTGACAAATGAAATGAGGAGGATCTAGAGTAGGAGGAGCCTATTCCAAACCCATAAACTTTGCAATTTTGGACTATCCATCAAAGGAGGCAACTCCTAAATATTGATGTAGATCCCAGTTTGGATCTTCACCCAGATCCCATTGAATTCCCGAGTAGTGACAATACCCACATGTAGCTAATTGTTAAAGTTTGTAATCTTTCCTGGCCAGACATGGTGGTGGCAAGGGGTTTTTATGGTTTATAGCCCTCTCAAAGGTGCCAATGGGAAATTCCTTATGTGCATTTCCTATGATTCACAGTATTCTAGAAGTTACTAATAATTTTCCTTCCACTTTGAAGGATACAATAACTGGTAAGCATGATCTCTTCATTTCTAAAGTTCCTTCAAACTTGCCAATCCCTCTTGTTTCCATACCTCCCATTAATGTCCCCTCCTCGAACCGTCACATAGATAATTATGTGCATGGGATATTTGGTTTTGTAAACAACTGCATGGAAAAGAATGGTGTAGTTCTTATTTTCCATGATGATGACCCTCACATCCTAAGGAAACCCAATCTTTCTTAGAGATGAATGGTTATGAAATCCATTTCAAATGGGTAGTAATCAATTATCTAATGTAGATGAACAACAAAATCAAAGGGAAAATGGTAATTCCCCTACTAAATTATGTTTACATTACATTTCATTCCCAATTGTATTGGAATAACTCTTATCATTCCCACTCTTGCAAACTCAACTTAGTTGGGGCAACTTTTCTTATTCACTAAATGGGTGGATTCCAATTTCAAAAAAGTCGCCTAGAAATGGTGAAGCCTAGTGTTCCTATGAATGAGGATGAAATTATGCCAAATTGCACAAACATTGATGTAATGGAAAAGTTGAACAAAGGTATACCATTCAGAGGAGGTTAGGAGATGCATGTGTCCACATTGAAGGCTTTTATTCACCTTTGTAGCCCTCCTAGTTCTCTAGTTATCACCATGAATTCATCCATTGGTATGTCATCTTGACGTTTCTCTGCAAGTTAAAAACAATAGTCTATGTTGCATCATGATTAAAATGTTACTTTCTTTGATTATTTTGAAGGGAATTACATTCAAGCTTATCAGTCTATTGGTTGTGATGTTTTTGTGCTAGAACCTGACAATGATGTATATGAAAAGGTTGTGAAACCTCTTTTGGAGAAGTTTAAACCTGATTTGAAGTTTGGTTTTTTTGCTCAACCTCCCCAAATTTGCCACTCGAGAAGAGAGCACAAATCAATCTTGATTGTGAATAAGTTGACATTAATCATCATTGATTATCTCTTTCATGGTTATTTTGCCTCTCATGTTAGGCCAAAATACCATGTTTTGTGTAGAAATATCTAGCTTCATCATTCTCAATTCATTTGATTCTATGATTTGAGGGACTTATTTTGAAGCCCCCCTCTAAGCAACTATTTGCCAAGATATGTTGAGGACATTGTTCAACACATGGCCTCATTACCCTCTCCCCAATGCTCTACGGGTGAAAGATCATATGACCATGGTGTTTTTAACCTTATTGACTATGAGGCAACAAAATGTTTAGAATAACGCTCTTTTGCGATTTATGTTGTATTTGGAATTTGTCGTTGGGTTTAAATCAATGATATTTGGTGTTCTTCTATGAATTCTGATATTTACCATCGTTCAATAAAATTATTTTGGTGATTTGTTTCCATCATCCTTTCAACAAACAAATTGATTCGATGTTAATGAATTTCCATGCTTCTTTTCTTTTATATATTCAAAACATCTATAAAGTTTCCAAGAATGAGATTCAATGATACTTCAATGAAAGATATATGTTTTGAATCAATTTGACATTTGAATTAATCAAATAATTTCTAGAAGATGGTTTGAGCTTAATTCCCCCATTGTTTTCCTTTGAATTTTGAAAACATGCTTGACCATAAGGGACTAAGTATGTTGATCATTTTTTTACCCACATTTTTTCACATAAATTTGATTTTTTTTCATTCATATCATTGCTTTAGAAGTTTTAAAAAACTTTGTTCCTTCCATTTCATTCCTTCAAATGTTGAAATAGTATCAAAACTATTAATTTCAGAATCACGAACTATAAAATATAAATTTTAAATATTTACAACATTCAAAATTTGACTATTTTGTAAGTAAATAATTTCAGATTTCATTTTTTCCCCTCCCCTTATTGTTGTTCTTGACCATAGGGAACAAAGGATGTTGGTCATTTTTTAAAAACACATTCTTTCCAAAATTAATTTTTCTCCCCATATTCCATTGCTTTATATGACTTGTATCACTCCTTTCCTTCAATTTCAACAATTTGAATGTTGAAAAACTATGATAAATATTTCTTTTAACATCAATAAATATTAGTCATAAATTATAAATATTTTTCATCATAAATAATTAGTGTAATTTTGTTAGTTAGAATTTTCATTTTTATTTATTTATAGTTCCCCCTTATGGTTGATGTTGACCACAAGGGGTGAAGTATGTTTTGCATCGAATATTTATACTCAATTTTTTAACAAATATTTTTATTTTTTTAATCTTTGTTTCATTGGTTGAATTTTATATTTTTCATTTTTTATTATTACCCCACCCCCCCCTACAATTAGCGCAGACCATAGCGATGACACTTTTTTCAGCTATGTTTATAGAAAATAAAATTATTTAACATCAAGTTCCTACCTTTGATAATGGCACATATCAAAAGGAAATTTATAAATGAACTTGAACTTATAATTAAATTCAAATAGTCATATATTTAAATAATAAATGCGAGGATATTTATGCATTCATTTTAAATGAAATATGGGCACCCTTCTATATGTATATTTATTTATCAATTTTATTGATACACTTAATTATCATCAAAATATTTAATCATTAATTAAGTATCACTTTTTAATTATATCCAAATTTGGTAAATGATGTACTTGGGCCATTTGTTTTTAGGCAAAATTTATTGAATCATCATTGAAAGTAGATTTTATTATTTTATTATTACATTCCATATATGTTTTTTTTTAAAATTCTATTTCCCCCATTTTGGCATTTGATTTTTTTTAATATTCTTTTTTTTCAACATACAAATAATAGTAAGAGTGACTTGATTAATTGTTCTTCTCCCAAACCCCTTCAACCTATGACCCTGGCTATAGACGCAATTGAATCAACAAAAGATTTTAACCCCAACATACAATTGTTATCAATTCACAACCCATTCATCTTGCATGATACAACGGTTGGTGTTTTTTTCACTATTGTAATCGCACTACGAATCCAATGTTTTCATCAAGGTGATATATTGGAATCCAAATGCAATTGCCATTTTCCCTCTTCTTTAGGACATGTTGATCCAATTTTTTGATAAACTTAGTGACATGATTTCATTTAGAATACAACTTGTCAAATCTTTTGTTTTTGTGTGTTATTCTATTATATGTAATTGCATTTTCTTGCTTATCAATAGCCTTTTGTTAGTGTCATCATTTCCTTACAGGTGTTCATTCACATTTAGGCTTCATTTACGCACAATGGGATCATAGAGTTGATATATGATTGAATCCCTTTATCCACCGAATGAAATATAGTTCTCTTTGTGATCATTGTAACTATTTAACTATCATATTAGAACTATGCATTACCCAACTACTCCAATGTTCAATATTTCCACTACAAATTGGAATTACATGTATTGTTATTTCGAATGTTTCATGAGCTTCTTAACATTGCATTTAAATAAATTGTCTATAATGCAAAATCTTACTAAATTTGAGGCTTTTAGTCAACAACAACTGATACATTTAAGCACTCTAGTTGGTACTATAAAATAGTTCCTAAATTTTCTCTTTCCATCTTATATGTCATTATATGTATTTTCATGAAATATGTGCAATACATACTCACACAACACTACATATTTTCCACTAGTATAAAATCAACCATTATCATTTTCAATCAAAAACTCGAGGGCCATTATTTGCATATTTGTATTTACTGCGTTAGATTAGTCACCTTCCTTGTTCAAAATACCAATTGACCTGCCATACTATGGACATGACTTTGGACTTGACTTCAAACTAGACTTTCAATTAGACCTCACTTATTTGTCACGAGGAAGAAGTTTCAGTCATATTTACTTTCAACTATTCTAATTACAAAGTAATTCCATGCATTTATAATTTTAAAAATACATTAAAACAATCTCCAACTCTCATAACTTCTTTTTGTTTCACTATAAATTTCCATCCTTTATTTCATATCATCTCTTAAATCAATGTTTTGGTACATTATATTCATCGTAATCCTCAAGGAACACATTACAATCTTCTAGGTTGCTTTCATTTTCAGATAGTTTCAATGGATGGAAATTGAATTTTTTTGATGTTGCATCTCTTCTTCAACATTCGTATACTTAGCTTTTGTGTTTTCACATTGATCTTCTTTATGACTGTCTTAGTTAGTTCGAAACTATGTCTCCCTTGTTCCGCATTCACATTGTCAATATCCACAACACCTTTGTTTTCTATTTATGGTGTCTCCCTTGTTCCACATTCACATCGTCAATATCCACAACACCTTCGCTTTCTATTTATAGTGTCTCCAAGGGAATGTAAACTCTTTGGTAAAAGCATCTGTACAAGTATGTTCCTCAATCTCTTAAGCTAATTGTTTCTTTTGATTGACAATTAATAGCGCAAAACAAGTTTAATTAACTCTACCTTCCTCTTATCAACAATGTCACGTGCTTTTTTTCTACATTCGCAAATTCTTATGAAAAATGGGATACTTACAATCTTATCGATGTTCTTCATTTGTGTATGTTCCTACGGTCTTGGACATATGATGGTGACCTTCCTTCTATTCAATGCCACGAATTGATAATGACTCCACTACATGACCCAAAAGATTCTTCATCCTCGCTTTTTGAGTCTTCTCTTTCTTTAGCACCTATTGCAATGGTGTTTTTGGCTCCTCCTCTTGTTCTAATGTTCCTCCTTTATGTTCTATTAGTGCATCTTAATTTACATGGTATTTTAAAATAGGCAAATCATACTCATCATCTTTGTGGATCACTTTTATTTTCTAGCCACTTCTTGATTGATGTTTCTACCAATGAACATTGGTTTGCTTTGTTCGTCCCCGATAGATATTATGCTTGGCATAATAAACGGGTCCTATAGTTGTAGTTTTTTTATTCAATTGGCCATGGATTGTTTCTAGGAGCTTGTTGCAAGTTGTTCCCAAAACTGAATCAAACATCCTTATCACTATGACATAGACTTTGTATTCTTGGACATTGTTTCTTGATGCCCAATATCCCATTCCAACACTATAGCTTGTATCTATTGCTTTCATTTGTCTGTGATCCATTATTGGCTACAAATCCAAGTCTCAAGGAGTTTTAACAAGCATTCTCTTAGTTCCAAACCTACCCTTGCAATGAAATGCAATCTACATCCACTATGCCTCTTTTTCATTACATACATTCTCTAATAAGGTTCTTGTTTGTTTTGAGTTTACCATTTTTTAACATCTATCTTATTGTGTGGGTTGTGAATGTTCATGTCAATAGTCATAACAAATATTTCCCTATTGAGTTTAATTAATGCAGGTTGTTTTAGATGTGCCAAGTACTGGGAGTTCATCTCTTTCAAATTGGACAACATTGGTAGTTTTTTTTGCTTAGTCTTTTATTTCCCTTTCTATTAAGTGGGGGTTTCACCTTGGGCTTTTCTTGGCAATATATAATTTTTTCTTTGGTTTTTCCCATTTGCCCACTTTGTCCTTTTGTAGAATGCCCAATTTTCTTGATTTCTAACAATCTGCATAAAGGGGGTCAAATTAATTATCATCTTGAGGAATTTTCCATGGTTGTTCTTTTGGCTTAAAAATTGTGCCCAAAATTGAATGCAACAATGTGTTTTTCTCATTCATAGAATTGTAAGTGGTAGCTTGCCAATAATCAATGATCCATTTATTGTTGATTGTCAAGAAACCATTTGAAATGGTAATATTGAGTAAGGAAATTAAGTATGTGAATTAATAATATTGGGTTGGAGGATATAATCCTTTAGTTTGGGTATTAAGATTCCTTGGATTTTCAAAAATTATGAATTCTTGGATTTTTTTCAACTTCAACCTTAATTCATATCAAAACGTCTAATGAACAAAAAATTATTGCAAAGAATGGTATTTTGGTTTCTTCATCAATTTTTGGGACATATTTATTTATGATTATCATAGACATTTCGTGGTTTTAGGGCAAGGCTTATCATTCGGCGATTCACAAGTTGTTTTAACACTTTGTTCCTTAAATATTCTGGCACCTAGGCTCACATGCTTAGAACTATATAATTCATCGTCTATTGGGTTTCATAAATTTTGTTGATGGTAGGTTGCTAAGGGAAACCAAGTCTTTTGTCGACAAATCTTCCAATAAACTTATGAAAAATTGTTTTGGAATTGGTTTTTTTAAACTTGTGTATTCTTGAAACAATTCCATGGCATTTGTAAACATCACCCAGTGGTAGTTTTCCATATCCTCCTTTGGTACGTTTATATATTTTTTGAGCAATGCAAGAATTTCTTCATCGATCTTTGCATTCACCCATCACTATGTCACCCATTCAGTTGTTTTGTCAATTTGCCTTTTCCACTATGTTCCCCATGTTTTAATTTTTACCAAATTCTTTAGGGGGTTTAGCAAAGTTGGATCTCTTGGATATTCCAAAGCTTTTGTTGTCATTTTGTATATTTTGTCTGGTATGCTTGAAATTAATGTGTATTCAATCATAGTTTCCAAAGTGTTTAGTGTGACCATTCTTATAAATTTTTGTTTTGACATTGTAAAATAAATGTGTAGCAATTGCAAATGGATGGTAATCGTAGAAAAGATGGAACTAGTAAATTCGGGTGGAGATGGGGGAAATAATGTAGTTTTCTTCTTCAAGTGGCAAAAATGTGTTAGACATAAAAGGTTTGATAGACTGAATTCAAATATAAAAATATGTAAAATGGTATTGAAAATGTGCGGCCTCATATTGTTTCAATTCCCAATGGGAACATACTTCTTAGAGATGAACATGTGGTGTTTCTATTGACACAAACCTCTTCGTTGTGAAAAGGTAAAGTTTACATTAGCACATAACTCTTGTTTACGAATAGGTTGTGTTCATCCATTTTATTTTGCTCTTCCATTTTAATTTTCATACATTTATATCTTTCATCATGATTATCGTTCATCCATGTAGATGACAATATATTCTTCCACATCATGATATATTCTATGCAATGTGTCAAGGAATATTCTTCCAATATTCTTTGATGTCAAAAATATATTCCCAAAAAAATCAGTCTTGCTCACGTACTCATAGTCAAGTTCCCACGCTCACCATTTAGCATCCTTATCAAATCTAGTTGAACATTCTTGGCTCTGAGTTCGTTTACCTTTATGACATCTCCTCATGAGATGCATCCACACGGAGGTATCTTGTATTTCTTAGTGGATTGTTGGTTTACGAATTGGGTTGAGATGTAACCATCTCCTACACCTCTTTGTCTTCTTGCAGATCGTTTTGAGGAATACCACCTTCTTACATTGCTTCTATCAATGGATATGCTTGCTCCTGCACATGTTGCCCTCCACATGTAGAATTTCCACTTGTGACGATGCTGCAACCAAATTAACACATGTTAATGGAACTGATGGTATTCAATTGTCCTCTTCCTTGTCTTCTTTGGGCATTGAAGATATGTTCCTCTTCATCTTCCTCTATGTACTCTAATGCACCATAGTGCTTTGCCACAAGAATAAGAACATGTCCAATCAAACTATTCCTTACTTTTCTTGCCTTCTTCTAACTTGCGATCATCTCCTTATGCAATCATACCTTAAACCATTGATTGTATCTTTTTTAGTGGCACTTACTACAAAAAGTAGGGATCCTGAGATGTAACGATTACCTTGTCAAATTGTTGCAACCTTTGCCAATGTTGTTATTTGCATCTGCATCCCAAAAGCGCACCTTCACAAGGATATACCTTGAATCCTATTTGTAATGTTTATCTTTCCTTCTTTCAAAATACTTTGATCATTCTTCATTGTACGTTTTTTGTGCAAATACTATAATCCCTTTTGCTTGTAGCTTGGAAATTTGGATGATGGTAGGAAAGCTCAAAGAAATTTGTTTACCATGCATAACGTTTTTTGCATTAGAAACCCGAAAACCACAAATGATTTATTTGATGGTAGGGAGGTTGATTGTATTCCAATTGAGCCGACAAAAATTATCAAGCTTTGTTTCAATCATTTAGGCATGCTCCTCCTTGGTTACCCACATTGTGATATACATGCATGTTGGGAAATGAATTTGATCCAACAACACATTTTGAATCTCCATGTCTATGTTTTTCATTTTAGACACCATTCTCTTAACTCCAGAAGACGACACAACTTTGAGTTTGTGTTTCACCGTTGTTAACTCCAAACACTGCTCCTTGTAATAATTGAACTTTCTATTCCACAATACAAGAATTGTTGTCATAATGGGTGGATGTATTGGTTGTTTGATTACAACTATAAATAAATAATCAAGACATAAATGACATACGACTTTTCAATTCCTATTTCCTTTTCTATTGTTTTTTTTGTAAGCTTTTTGCTTTGCTTCACATGCCAATATCTCCATACCTTTAAAAACTATGTTTCAATTTTTTATTAATGTATTATCTTTCTACAACAATAAATACTCAAAAGTCTATAGGTTGCAAGGTTTTTTCTATATGTTTCAACTTCTCATAATGATTTGTAACACTTAAATGGTGGTGGGAAAAAGAAATGTTACACTCAAGATCTGAATTACTAGGCATCTTTTGTTATGTCTCCCACTCTAGCTCTGAATCATAAGATAACCAAAGCTTCTTCATACACTAGTTGTTCTCTTCCACACTTCACACCACTATCCTTTCCTTTTCTCCCAATCATTATCGCAAAAATTCCTTATTCTTCTCCTCCATGTTTTTTTTGTTTTGTGAAATAATTAGTACAAAGATCATCTAACTTGGCTTCTATTACACACTCATTCCATTCATTCAAATAATTGTTTTCTTTTGGTAATAACTTCCCATGACGTCGGAATTATTGTTTTAAATTTTGCAAGTAGTTCATTTTTTGATGAAGTAGGTATTGACGCACCCAAGCTCCTTGATGGACTCAATTGCAAGTCCAAAGGTGAAGACAATGGAAGGAAAAGGAGTTGGGGTGCGCTCCTTAGCTCGTAGCACTTCGAGGGTAGAGGGACGTGCTGGAGTTTCGGGATGGGACTAGGATGAGCGACAAGGAGTTTAATCATTCACACGTACTTGTACGAACCAAACAACAAATTAGTTAATGCAAAATCATAACATTTTTCGTGCATGGACAAATCACGGGCAAACACGGACTCACAAGACTCACCACAACCCATACTTGGTGAAAGCCACCACCTTCCCCCTTATTGTATTCTCTATGCCTAGCCATGCGGCCAACATCCAAATGTCATTTTGTCTCAAGACTTCCAAGTGGGAGTCTTGAAATTCTTGAAATTGGGACTCCTACAACTTTGGAAGTGCATACCTTTTTGTAAAAAACTCTAATTAAGGTGAATTCTAAAGTAAAGTTATAGTACTCTTCAAGAGCTTTCCACCAATATATAGCGTGTCACCTACACGCAAGGAAATTAGGGTGATTCCTAACTTTTAATGGTCGGGAGTCAAATTGCCAATTTGATTCTTGACCACTTCTTTTAGCCATAACTTGTGTTTTAGGTACCCAAATGGATCATGAAAGCCCATTTTAAACATCTAAGTTCTAAGAGCTTTCTAATGATATAAGGAACTTTTAAATCCAATGAGTTTAAACACCTGAAGTTGCTCTTTGAAAATTTGGGAGTCCATCGTGACTCCAACTCCCAAAGTGGGAGCTCACTTGGGAATGTGAAGGTTCATTCCTTCAACTCTCATACTCTCTCAAGAGCATGCGATGTGACTTGGGCTTCCCTCTTGGCCTGCACCTTTGCAAGCCCTTGCCTTGGTTGTGAGCCCAAGGCTAGGGTTGTGACAAATATAAAACCGGTGGCCATAAAGGTTTATTGGGTGGAATTACTATTGTCCTCAAAATTGGCTTGACTGTCATTTCATAATGAATGGTCATGTCACTTTTCTATTGTTTGTGATCCCTAGTCCTCTTTTTGGATATGTGTAATATTTTTTCAACTGTAATTCTTATTGTGTTGTGTTTCACCTATACGTTCGTTAAACTTATAACATTCATAAAAATGCGTCCTCTTTTTGTCAACTATTTTTCTTGGTATTTCATTTGGCAACATTTTATTTTCGTCTTGGGTGATTATTGTTATTGCGATGACTATAATGATTAGATTTCAATAGGCTTTTAATTTATTGACATGACTAGTGCTATATCTTCATTTCTTAATGTGTTTAATTGGACAATGTTATTACTAAAGGCGTCTTTCACTCGAAATGGGCCAATCCAAGGAAAAAGGAATTTCCTTTCTTTAATTTTTAGACCCTTTGGAAGCCACAACATTAAATCCCCGTCTTCAAATTTCTTTAAATGTTTTTCATCATCTCTTTGATATTTTCTAAATATCTGAATATAATCAATGTTTTTTCCTATTATAACTTTTTTTTCATCAAGCATAACTAAATTTTCCATTTGAACTAATAATGCATTCATCCAATTGCCATGTTTCTTAGCAAGTGTTTGGTTGGTCGGGATTATAAATTTAGTAGGTAATAATGACATTAACCCATATACTAGTTAATATGGTATATGTTGTGTGGAAACCTTGTATATAGTTTGGTAGGCTCATAATGCGGCAGGCAACATTACATCCCAATCATTCCGGTTAACATTCACCAACTTTGTGAATATTTGCTTTGATGTTTTATTAGTTAATTCTACCTAACCATTTCCTTGAAGATAATAAGTGGGGGATTTGTGATGTGTAATCATAAATTCTTGCACCAATAATTTGATAAAGTTGTTTATGAAATGGCTTCATTGATCACTAATCAAGTGGGTAGGACAACCAAAATGTGTAATAATGTTTTCATAAAGAGACTTTATGGGTAAAGTGTATATGGTTTGACTTTATGGTGAAATGTTTCTTTTCCTCTTGAAGGACCATTTTCGAAATAACCCTTGCACATATATTCTTTAATTGGAGTATACCGCTCAACAATTAATAAGAAAAAAAACAACAATAGGGAACTGATCCTCCACACCAATAGTGAGTTTGCCATTTTTAGCACGCGATATTTGGTTTGCACCTTTCCTTATTTATAAATTACTTTGAAATTGAATTCTTGTAATAATAATAACCATCGTGTTATACCTCCAGTTACAGTTGGTTTATTGACTAAATAGATCAAGGCTTGGTGATCTACAAAAAATGTGAAACTATTTCCCAGCAAATAATGATGAAATTTTTTAGTAACATAAATCATTACAAGAGCTTCCTTCCTTGTGGTTGAATAATTCTTCTCAACTCTTTTCATCAATCAAGTTGGCATAATAAATTGGTTTATCAATGGCATTGTTAGGGTTTTGAACTAACATTGCTCCATAACATAGTTCAATGCATATATGTGAACATGGAATTCATTTGTCTAGTTAAAAATAATGAGGGCTTGTAATGTAGTCAAAGATGTTTTCATGCATTAGAAGGATTGTTCATAGGCCTTATCCCACCAGTAATGTATGTCCTTGAAAAGTTTGCACACCGGGGATGCTTTAACGGTAAACTTTTTGAAAAATCATCAATAGAAAACATGGCACCCCTAGAAATCTTTTTAACTCTATCACACTCATCAAAGTAGGCATATCTATGACGATATTTATTTTCCTAGGATCTACTAGCAATCCATCTTCACATACAATGTGTCCTAGTAGTACTCTAGAGTTGACACAAAATGCACATTTTTTTGGATTGATACTAATGCCATTATTTCTACATTGAATCATACATTTCTTGAGATGATTCATTTGTTATTCCTTCTATCCATAGACATTGAAATCCTTGAAAAATACTTGCATGAAATCGTTAAGATACTCTTTAAAAGTCTAAGTGATTAATTTTTGAGAAGTAACTAGAGCGTTTTACAATCCAAATGGCACAACATTATAGGCATATGCTTCCCAATTTAATTTAAAATTTTGTTTTTGCCATTTTCACTTGATTGTAACCATTGTACCCATCCATAAAAGAGTACATCTCATGTCCAACAACTATATCCAATTTTGAATCCAAAAAAGGTAGTGAGAATGGATCTTTTTTAGTTTATGAATTTCATTTTTGGTAATCCACATGAATGCATAATTTGCCATTTTTCTTTAGTACAATTACCAACGGTGATAACCATTTGGTAGTTTCAATAAGAAAAATAAACTATGCATCCAATAATTTATCAAGATCCTTTTATTATTCTTTGAGCATAATTAGGATTCATTCGGTAAGGTCCTTGCTTAATTGGGCATGCGTTAGCAATCAATTCAATTTTTTGTTCGCAAATTAATCAAGGAATTCTTTTTAAATCTTTATAACCCCATGCAAATACATCCTTAAATTTTTTCAACAATTTAACTTCACTTGGAACTCTTCAAGTAGGGTAGCACTTATAAACACTATGCAAGGTTCTTCATTAGCGCCCAAATTTAATTTGTTTAGCTATTCATCAAAAGTAAGCATCCATCCTATAATTTGTTTGTTTCCAATCGTAATATCTACATATTCATCAAGGATTAATGTTTTTTTTGGTTCATGTTGATAACACCAAAAAGGATAATTAATATTTTTTTAAGGTTAATCCATTCCCACATATATTTTGAGTAAGAATTTTAATTCATATGGACTTATTTCTCCAATAGGCCACAACTTTGGTATGACATGGTATAAATGTTCCTTGTCTCCATCCTGTTGAGAATTCAAGCTCAACTAGTTAGGTTTCATTAGTTACTGGAATAGGAAAGTAACTAGGTTACGTTCACAAGGTTGAGTTACTTTCTTTACTTATTTTAGTTTGGTTGTTTATGGTTTGGTCTTGTAATTAAATACCTTGGTGTTGATGGTTTGTTTTTCTTTTCTTCATTGCACAAGTTTGTGAATTTCATGTGACAAGAACCTTGAGGAGTTCTTGATGTTATGTTTTGTGTTGTGAGCATCGTGTTATAGTTTCCTTTCAATAAAGTTTTATGTTTGCACTTGATTAGATCTCCTATTTGTTAACATGGTATCAGAGTTTAGGTTGTTTAATGAGAAGGTTGAAAGAAATCTAGAGCTAGAAAGTCTCTAGAATTAGAGCTTGAGAGTCTCTAATCATATCATAGGAGTTTGTCAAGTGCAAAAAAGAAATGGGGACATGAAAGAAATGAAGAGAAAGAAAAGAAAAGAAAAGAGGTGAGAGGAGATCCACATATCAAAGGTTGTGGAAGTTAGATCTTTAAATCTAGATCTAGATCTACTGTGAAAAGATCTTGAAGTGAAACTTAGAGAGATTATAGAAGACTATAAGACGCTTCTATTCTCGAATTTTCAAGAGAAAAAGATATGTTTTGTGAAAGTTATGAGCTTTTGAAGATTCTGTGTCAAATCTGGTTTTTTGGTCATATCTCCTTTGTTTGAGCTTTTTTGGATCTGTAGCTTTGCGATCCTATAGATCATAAAAGACTTAATTCGTAAGAAAAATTTCAAGTCATTTGGATGTGTATTGAGAGAGATTCAAGCATCTAAAGTTTCAGCTTCAGTTTTGAAGCTAGTTTTTTTTTGAAAGTGATATCTCTTTGTGGTCATTATCAATAGAGCTAAAATTTAGAACAAATATAGAAGACATATATGTTATGTGTCTCTCGAAATCTCAAGGAGTTTGAAGTTGCTGACAGTGAGTTGTAAATCATTTTGTGTTCAGGTCCCAGTTTGAGGTGACTTCAAGAAAGTAGTAAGATCTTTCATTTTATGAAGTCAAATGAGCTGAAATTTTGAGAGATAATAATAGACATAGTTTTACATGTTTTAGAAATTTTGAAAAGGATTCAAGGTCATATGTGAGCGGTGTAGCTTCACAAAGTTGTTATGATAGAAGTTTACATTGAGAAGATGTCAAAACAAATTTTTGAAGTGGAGCAAATATAACTTGGGAGAACTTGAAAGGAGTTTGAAGATTGGGAAGTGCAAATACATCATCAAGACCTTCATACGAAAGTTTGGTATGTAATCATGTACTTAATACCATACAAAATATTATATGAGATACGTACATATACGTAAAACCTATGTATAATATAGAATTTCGCATAATACTCGAAACATACATACATATGCAAGGTCCATTTTGTTCAACCCTAACCCTAACCCTAATCCTAGAAACCTAAGGAAGGAAAACCCTAATCCCAATCCTAGAAGCACTAAGAAGACATTGAGTGTTGCCTTGAGAGATGGCGGACAGTCTTTCTCAAATTGTAATTGAGAAATTAGACAAGAACAATTTCCAAGTGAGGAAATTTAGGATTATGAATTTTTTGATGGGGAAAGGTTATTGGGAATTTATAACTAGTGATGAGACAAAACCTCCTCTCCTAGAAAACCCCACACAATAACAAATTCAAGCCAATAAAACTTGGCATGAAAAAAAACGAAAAGTCTTGTATTAGCTTTCTATGAATGTGTTCGACTCCATGATTGTGCATATTCAAGATGCAAAATCACCTAAGCAAGCTTGGGATACATTGGTGAAGATGTATAGCACCAATACACAAGCCCGTAAAATGTAGCTCAAGTAATAGTTGCATAATTTACAGAAAAATAAAATGAACATCAATGACTATTTTACAAAGGTGAAAAACCTTGTAGATGCTTTTGCATCTATAAGAGCCCCTGTAAATGATGAAGATTCAGTGGCCGTGACCTTGAATGGTCTTGGAAAAGACTATAGCCAATTTCGTACTTCAATTGCAATTCGAAAAACATTTCCTGATTTCCAAGACTATAGCTAATTTCGTCAATTTCTCGATTTCGAAGATTTAATAACCTTGTTTATAAGTGAAGAGATGAGAGTTATTGGTACTTCATCCAATGGAGGATCACAAGAAAGTGCTTTCTACTCAAATTCTAATAGAGGTAGAGGTAGAGGTGTTAAAACCTCATTTTGAGGCCGACACGAAAGCTCGCATGGTGGACATCATCAACATGAAGGTCAATCTCATGGAAGTGGACAAGGAAACTTTAGAGGAAGAGGAAGTCACGGAGGTTGTGGTGGAAGTCATCGAGGTCAACAACCAAATAGCGATTCAAATTGCTATTACTATAGGAAACCTGGGCACATGGCAAAGAATTGTTTATCAAAAGGAGCATGATGCACGAAATGGAAAGCTACAACAAGGGAATTATGCTTCAACTAGCAATCAAGGTGATGAACAACTGTTTGTGATGCAACACATGGCAAATTCAATGATAGGAGGAGTATCAAATAACAATGTCTGGTATGTGGATTTTGGAGCTTCAAACCACATGATTAGTCATGGAGAATGGTTTAGAGACACAAAGGATTTGAAGACACCAAGTTTTGTGGAAATTGGTGATGACACTGCACATCCCATCACACAAATTGGGAAGGTGCCATTGTTCATGCAAGATGGGTAAACAAAATACTTGAAAGATGTACTTCATGTTCCAACCATAACAAAAAATCTAGTCTCTGTAGGCCAGATGGTAGAACAAGGTTTAGAGGTGACATTTAACCCAAATGGATGTTTTGTAGAAGACATGAAGAACCAAAGCAAATTAATTACCAAAGGAGAAAGGAATGGACAAATGTTCACCTTGGATGTGAACATGCCTAAGGTGAATTCCATGTTATTCACACATGAAAAGGAGCTGGAGACATTGGAATTTGGCATAAGTGAGTTGGCCATGTTAATTTTCAATGTCTTAAGTTGATGGAAAAACAAAATCTTGTTGGAGGTCTTCCCAAATTTGGAATAGAAGAGGTGATGTTAGAAGTTTGTGAAACATGCCAATTGGGGAAGCAAGTTAGGCATCCATTCCCAGTTCAAACAATTCATGTAAGTTCCAAACCTTTGGAAATGATCTACTTAGATGTGTGGACCACGAAGACATAATCCATTGGAGGATGCAAGTACTACGTGAGTTTCATTGATGACCACACAAGGAAGGTGTGGGTCTACTTCATGAAACATAAAGGTGAAGTGTTTCAACATTTTTTGAATTTCAAAGCAATGGTGGAGAAGGAGAAGGGTGTGAACATCAAGTGCCTAAGGTCCGATGGAGGGGGAGAGTATTTCTCAAATGAATTCAGTGAGTACTTGAAAGGAGCATGGAATTCAAAGGAAGTACTCATGTAGTTATTCCCCATAGCAGAATGGAGTTGCTAAAAGGAAAAACAAGCACATTGTAGAAATAACACGTGCCATGTTGAATGAGAAGAATTTGCCAAATTACTTTTGGGCTAAAACAGTAGCAATTGTAGTCTATATCATGAATCGAACACCCACAACAACAGTTCATGGCATGACACCTGAAGAAAAATTCACATGCAAGAAACCAGATGTCTCACACCTCAGAGTGTTTGGTTGCATTGCATATGTACATGTTCTTGATGAGAAGAGATCAAAACTAGATCCAAAAGCTAATAAATGTATCTTCACTAGATATTCTTTAGAACAAAAAGGATATAGATGTTTCAACCCTTCCACTTAGAAATTGCAAGTGAGTACAGATGTTGTGTTTGATGAGATGGTTAGCTAGTACGCACCACTGAAGATAGTAGAAGATGGAGAGGCTAGAAATGGTGATGGTCCATCAAATGTGGAACAAGAATTACAATTAATTAGTGGACCACAAGAGTCCTCGATTAGTGGGTCCAATAGCACTCCATGGAAAGGAAGATTAAGATCTTCAAACATTGTAGATGGTACTTCTCAAACATCATTTAGAAATCCTCATGTAGATGATGAGTCAAATGATTCAGAGAAAAGTGTGGATGAATAATCAAGAATCTCTTCAGTTACTACTCTTGGAGCTCAGATGGCTAAGAAAGCTTTGAAAACACCTGACAACAGCAATGGAGTACGAAGATCCACACAAGTCAAATACCATGTACAAAGACTCACATATGATGGCTTTGTAGCTCATCATTACGCATACATGGTGAAAATTATACATGAGGTTTCACCCACTTGTTTTGAACAAGCGGTTGGAAACCCTAAATGGGATAATGCCATGGATGACGAGATGGCGATGTTAGATGTCAATGTTACTTGGGAGTTGGTAGCTTACCAAAAGACAAGAAAGTAATTGGGTGCAAATGGGTGTACAAAGTCAAACACAATGTAGATGAATTTGTGAGCAGATACAAAACAAGATTAGTTGCCAAAGGTTATGCCCAAACTTATGGCATAGACTATGAGGAGACCTATAGTCCAATTGCCAAAATGATAACTATAAGAGTAATCATTGCTATGGCAGCAGCAAAAGGATGGTCTTTACATCAAATGGATGTAAATAATGTTTTTCTTCATGGAGATTTACAAGAAGTGTACATGGAACAACCACTAAGTTATGTGGAACAAACACATTCCAATTTGGTTTGTAGGTTGAAGAAAGCTTTGTATGGCTTGAAGCAAGCACTTAGAGCTTGGTCAGATAAGATAGGTCTGTATCTTGTCCCAAGTGGATTTCAAACATCCAATGCAAACTTTTCACTATATGTGAAAAAGACAGATCATGGGATTGTTGTCATAGTCATCTATGTTGATGACTTGATTATCATAGGAGATAGTGATGTAGACATCTTTGATTTGAAAAAGCTTTTGAAGCAAAAGTTTGAGATGAAGGATTTGGGAGAGTTACGTTACTTCCTTGGCATTGAGGTAATCCAATCCCCGAAAGGGATATGGTCACTACAAAAGCAATATGCCTTGAACAAATTATATGAATACGGTACCTATCATTAAACTTACTAGAAAGATAGAGATTTTTCTTTGGACAAAGGAATGTCAAAAGGCTTGGGTGTGACCGAACAACGGGTAGCAGGGGAAGGATCCCATGAGCGTACTGTCTGTGTGAACGCGAACGGCTTGATCTGGGTAATCTGGCCGCCATTCTTGATTAGTGGCGGCAGATCTCTCCTTCATTTGAATGTAAGGAAGATTTGATATGCATGGAATGCATGGGGACTTAAGGGAGGAAGTTGACGGCGCATCGGATGCATGGAAGCGGCGCCTCATTGATGAGTTTTTGGGGAAGAGAGAAGGGAGGAAGCGAAGCTTAAGGGACGAGCGAGGGAGTTGAGCAGGGCAGGAAGATTGACAGAGGAGCTGAAGGTAGTGAATGTGGTTGCTTTTGTTTTCCGCTACGTCTAGTGACCAAGGATGCCTCAGGCTCTTAGATCCAAGGAAGTTGTGTAGTAGAGACAGAAAGAATGCGACTATGGTAGCAACTGTTGTAGCAATTTGATGGCAGAAAATGCTTGCACTGTGACAGAAAGACATTCTAAGTAAAGGAGTCACCGAATTTTGACATCTCAGGTTCTTGTCCTTTGAGATGTGTTGAGGTCATGAAATGTGAATGGATTGCGTCTGTTTTGTCAGGGCCAGGCGATTGCTCGGGTTTCTGTCTGTTAGCTGTGTTTCCTTTGTAGCTTCTGCGAGACCTCCTTTTTGGTTACATGGGAATTGATCAAACTAAAATATATTGAAACACTGATATTGATATCACCAAATTGGCAAGTTGAATTTCATGTTCATACAAATGCATCCTTGTTAGCTATGGGGGCTATGTTGTTTTAAAATGTAATAAGGAAAAGTGATCAACCAAATTATGTATGCTTCTAGGCTTTTGAATAGAGTAGAATATAATTATAGCACATTAAAAAAAGAGGCTTTAACAATAGTTTTTGCTTTGTACAAGTTCATACATTATTTATTGGGTAATAAGTTTTTAATTTATTATAGGTTTTTTACTTTAAATTATTTTGAATTAAATTATTTAATTAACCTTAACCTATATCTTAAGTCATTTTATTTCAAGTTATATTTTAGGTTATTCAAGGTCGTTCTACTTTATGTTATTATAAGTTATTTTATTTTAAGTATAAAAATTTAAAATAATCTAAATATATATAATGACCTAAGGTAAAATAATTTATAACAATTAATAATAACTCATGAAAAATAATTTAGAATAACCTACAATAAAAATAATTACCAATACCCTATGATAATATAACTTAGAATATCCAACAATAATTTATGATAAAATAACCACCAATAGCCATTAATAAAATAACCACTAATAACCATTAATATAATAGCCATCAATAGCCACTAATAATCATCAATAACCATTAGTAGCTTACAATAAACTAACTAACAATAACCATTAATAAACTATCCACCAATAACCACCAATAACCTATGGTAATTTAGTCACCAATAGTCATTAATAAAATAGTCACCAATAGCCACTAATATAATAATCATTAATAACCACCAGTAGCCTATGATATTTTAACCTAAAATAACCACCAATATTCACCAATAACCATTAATAACTAATGGTAATTTAACTTAAAATAACCACCAATAGCCACCAATATTATGGCCACCTATTGCCACCAATAACCAACAATAGTCACCAATAAAATAACCTATGACAATATAACCTATAATCGCCAATAATAACGTAAGGTGAAATAACAATCAATAGGAAAAGTAACCAACAATAGCCTCACATAATAAAAAATAACCTAAGATGAAATAACTTATAATAACAACAAATAATGAAATAGTTTACAATAGGCAAAAAAAATTGCAACAGTAAAAAAAAACTTAAAAAAACCAAAAATAACATAAAATAACCAAAAGTAATCTAGAATAATTGAAAATGATCTAGGGTGAAATAACTTAAATTAGCCAAAAGTAACTTAAGATGAAATAACCAAAAATAACCAAAAATAACTTAAAAAATCATAAATAGTTGTAAATAATGTAGGGTGAAATAACTTACGACAATGAAAAGTAGCCCTAGAATAACTAAAATAACCTAATATAAGTAATATTATCATATTAACAAAAATCTTATCCATTTCTTAAACTTTTTTTTTCAAAAAAAAATTGTCATTGAAATGTTATTAAATAATCACATTCAAAAAAAATATTCAAATGATTTTACACTTTCAAAAGGAAATAAATGTAATTAAGTACATTAATGAAAAAAAAAAACTAAACTTTTATAATTTCATTTGGACAAAATCTCAATAAAATATGAATTTTCAAATTTTATGTTTTTGTAATGTTTAAATTGAAACATTTGATAAATAGAATCCAATATAACACATTATCACAAGTGCAGTGGCTTGATGGTAGGGGTGTTTGCCTTGATTCTAAAGGTCAAAAAATCAAACCTTGCAAATGTGTGTTTATGATCAACAATGATAAGTTGACCAAATATTCTTTTATGTAGTTCCCTAGAGGAGGTGCCTATTTAGGTTGATTATGTGGCCTATGGACCTAAGTGAGGTAATGACACATGTCAATAAATCATAGGTTGAAATCATGAAATTATCATTAATATTATATATTACATTAAATATTAAATAATTTAAATTTAATTGATTTCCATGTTACCTAATTAATTAATAACAAGTGAAATGGCTTGATAAATTTGTATTTCTCTAGGTACTAGTGGACCAATTCACTATCTGTAACAATTCGTCTTTGTTCACTAAAGGGTTGACCAATTTTACCATGGTAAAAATGTCCAAATTCACTCAAAATCTAGTGAAACCTATAATGAATTAGGACACATTTTAATGTAGTGAAAGTTCACAAGAAAAAAAAAATTGTAGTGGAAGAATTATGAATGGCAATGATGGTTTCCAAACACCCCTGGATTTTATCATCCACCACACTTAGATATTTTGTAACCAAATATGCAATCTAGGAAATTTTGATCTACATACACTACAACAAAAGGTGTCTTGTACGCCAAGTTATTTCACTAGATTTTGAATGAATTCACTGGTTGTAGTGAACAAGGACCAATGAAGAAACAATGAATTTATTGTTTCAATGAACGAGGACTAGTAAACTGCACCCACATTTTGTAGTAGTGAAAGAAACCATTAAGGATCTATTGGAAAGAACATACAAACACCATAAAAAAAATTAAAACCTACAATTATGTAAGTACCAATTTAATAAATGTTTTTCATTCTTTCATTTTGATATGAATAGCCAATAATATCATGGTCATGTATTTAAGGATACCTTAAAAGAATGATACCATTTAATTTGGGAAACCAATTTGTAACCTTTGGGGCCAATGTTCCAACATGTATTAATGTCATGATGTTGCAACTCTAACATTAGGTTTGCGATTAAGTGTGTAGTGCAAGGGCCCATGAGGCCAAGAGAATATGTTTAGGTGTGAAACACATTTTCAAATGGGGGAAAGTGCAGAGGATGAAGCGTAATAACTCCCAACTGCATTCCCATTTTGGGAGTTACACTCGTGCGGGAGTTGCAAATGTTCAAAACCTTTATTGAAAAGACAAATAAGCACCAAATTAGGGCTCCATGACACCATTAGAAGGTCTTGAAGCATAGATGTTTAAAGTGCCCTCACATTATTCATTTAGACTTGATTTGCATGAGTTATGATTAAAAGAAGGGGCGAGAATAAAATTGTTTAACTCTCGACCACAAATCCCTTGAAAATAGGGGTCAAATGAGTTCTGATTTGGGCATATTATACATTGTTGAAATAATCTTCTTAAGGGCTATAATAGACTCCCCTCCCATTTTCAAAACAAAATTGATTTGAAAAGAATATGAGAATCCAAAGTTTTTGGACAACAAGAGTCCCAATTTTGGGACTCCTAGGGAAAAGTGACATTTGGATGTAGTCCTTGCAAAAAGGCATAGATTATACTATAAAAGAAGGGAGTGGTGCCTCTTCCTAATGGTTTGGAAAAAATAGATTGTCACACCTAGGCACAAATAAACACAAAATTCAACAATAGTTATAATTGCAACAACAATTAGTCTAAAATATTCATTGAATGAAGGGGAGTTATTATGGTACTATTAGAAGAATCATTGGCAAGTTCGTTATTGGGGAAGTCTTAGAAAGAATATTAATAAGTTAATTATCGTCAATAGAAAGTTAAGCACTCAATGTAATAGTTATGGGAAAAAAATACATTTCTTGAAATTGAAAATATTATTATCAAATAAAAATTTCAAAGAACACATAATCATTTTGTCCCATAATTAGGTCACTATAGTGGTAGAAATTTGGAGACACCCACAAAGACACCTTAACCAACATACTATAGACACTATAAATGACACAAAGAACATGTTTCAATCAATTATTTCCCAAATGTAGAGAGCTGCCTTAAGTAGTAGGCAAGCTTCCGAGAAAACAAGATGTAGAGGGCATAACTTGACACATAAAAAGTCGTGACAAAGAACATTTGCAATGGTGAAAAGGGCTAGTGGAGGCACGATGAGGATACCAAGAATCCAAGTGAATATATTTTCAATGTTGAGAAATGCTAAGAAATGTGATTCTTTTCTCAACAAACTATTTTAGTTATAGTATGCCTCACTTCTTGGAATCTTGGGAAAAAAACTCAAATTTGGGGTGTCAAGGAGGAGCTTGATGCTCACATGCATGGCAATGATTGTGACAAGGTATGGGATTCAATCTAAGAAGTAGTATAACCTTACATTTTTGTTTTAAAAGTTGCAACTAAAAAAGATTGTGGGTAGAGATCCATTATCAACTAATACGGGGGTTGGCATTGCTTTCCATTTTCTAAAGGGTTAGAAAGAAAAGATCTAGCAAGGAATCAATGATTAATGAAGCCAACATTAAGTTCAAAGACAATGAAAATTTGGTAAAGCTCTTGAGGTTATTACTTAGTATTTTAGGGTTTTGGGATATATAAGAAGGTTTTAGTTCTCATTTCACCCTCTTTGTGGAATTATAGATGTAGGAGGAAGGGAAAGGAGAAAGAAAGTTCAAGAGTTCTTGAGACTATCCCCGAGCATTTCTAAGAGAGCAAGGTATGTTTTCTTGCTTTGTTCTTTTTCAACACACAAATTTTCGAACTCAAGTTCTAGTCCCAAATTAGACCTAACACTACTACAGAAGTGGGGTACAATTTACTAGCTTAAATCACTATGGGACCTTAAAAGTGAAATAACTTCATTGTATTTTATTGATTTCACCTTGGTGAAAGTTATTTCATTATAATATCACTATGTAGACATCATGTTTCATTACTAGTTAACATAATTCACTATTATAATTTATTATACTAAATAGGTTTATTTATATGTTTAATTTTTTTTTTATCTATGTTACTTTATGATATACCCTATATTATTTTAAGTTAATTTAAATACTCCGATTTATATTTTATGTTATTAAAGTCTATCATAAATTATTGTACCTTAAACTATTATATGTTATTTTATCTTAAGTATAATAACTTAAAATAGAAAATAATAACATATGAAAAATAATTTAAAATACCTTACAATATAATAATTACCAATAGACTATGATATTATAACATAGAATATTCAACAATAACTTATAATATAGTAATCTCCAATAATTATAATATAACATATAATAACCAACAATAATTTATAATATGATAACCACTAATAATCATCAATAAAATAACAATCAATAACCACCCATATCCATTTATATAATAATCATTAATAACCACCAATATACATAATAGAATATTCACCAATAGCCATTAATAAAATAGCCACCAATAACCATTAATAACGATCAATATGCAATAACAAAATATCCACCAATAGTCATTAATATAATATTAATTAATAACCACCAATATCCATTAATAGAATAGCCACCAATAAAATCATTATTAATGGCCATTAATTGAATAAGCACCAATAAGCACTAATAGCCATTAATAATATAAGCACTAATAACCATTAATAAAATAACCATTAATAGCAATTAATAAAATAGCCACCAATAGAATAGGTAGCAATAGCCATTAATGATCACTACTAACTTTAATAAAAGAATAACCGATAGCCATATATTAAAATTGCTTACGATTGCCAAAAATAATTTAAAGTGAAATAATTTATAATAGACAAAAATAACTTAAGGTGAAATATCTTATAATAACCTAGAATTGCCAATAATAAAACAAGGTGAAATAACTTTTAATAATTAAAAAATACTTATAATAGCTACAAGTAGTCTAAACTGAAATAATTTGTAATAGCTGAAAATAACCTAAAGTGAAATAAGCTAAAATAGCCAAAAATAACCAAAAGTAATTGAGAATAACTATAAATAACTGTAAATAATGTAGGGTGACATAATTTAAATTAATAAATAATAATAATATAATAATTGAAAGTAACTTCGTTATTATATTAACAAAAATCTTATCCATTTATTAAACTTTATTTTTTTCAAAGTAATGGCCATTGAAATGTTATTGAATAATGATATTCAATTTTATTTTTTTCAAATGATTTTAAACTTTCAAAAGGAAATAAAAGTAATTATGTACATTATTGAATTTAAAAAAAAAACTCAAATCATTTCATTTGAACAAAATCTCAATAAGATATGGATTTTCAAAGTTTATGTTTTTGTAATGTTTAAAATGAAGTATTTGATAAATAGAATGTGATGTAACATATTACCACAACAAGTGGGGTGATTTGATGGTAAGGGTGTTTGCGTCCATTCCAAATGTCAAAGGATCAAACCTCATAAGTGGTGTCGTGTGTGGTCAATAATGGTATGTTGACCAAATATTCCCCTATCAAAATTCCAAAATAGGTGCCTAGGTTGATTATGTGGCCTATTTAAGCTAACTTTTCAGTGACAAATGTGAATAAATCATAGGTTAAAAATCATGAAATTAACAATAATATTATATGTTAAATAATTAAATTTTAATTGATTTCCATGATGATTAGTTAATTAACTAACAAATGAATGGTTTGGTAAATTTGTATTTCACTAGAAAATAACCTTGTTTCATTAGGTATTAGTGAAACAATTCATTGTCCGTAACAATCGGTCCCTGCATTAGGGGGTTAAATAATTTCACTAGGTAAAAATGTCCAAATTCACTCAAAATCTAGTGAAACCCATAGTGAATTAGGACACATTTCCTAGTAGTGTAAACTTCAGCTTTCTTTTTAAGTGTGTGCGTGTTTTGGTTTGTATGCAAGTGTTGCTAAACTACTTTTGACGCCAAAAGTAGCTTAGTGGGGCACATAGAACCCAAGCTTAAGCTCAAATTTGAAATTGGACTTGAGCTTGAATTTGGATTTTTATTTATTTATTTATTTTTTTTCTACAAGTTCCACTAAACTACTCTTAGCATTGATAGTAGTTCAGTTAAGCAAAAGAATTCAAGCTTGAGCTTAGGTTCATTTTTTTTCTAGGAACAATTAAACTACTTTTAGTGCCAATAATAACTATGTTTGACTTGAAAGCTTGAACTTGAACTCAAGTTCTTGTGTTTTTTTCTTTTGCAAGAATCATTGAACTACTTTTGGTGTCAAAGTAATTTGATTGGGTTTGAAGAACTTGAGCTCAAGTTCAAGTCTAAAATAAGGACCTGAGCTTGAGCTCGGGTTTTTGCTTTTTCTTTTTATTGCAAGAACCATCGAACTATTCTCGACACCAAGAATAACTCGATTATGTTTAAAGAACCCAAATTCAAGCTTGGGTCCAAACTATAGACATGAACTTGAGCTTAGGTTCTTCAAGCCCAATCAAGCTATTCTTAGCATCAAAAGTAGTTCGACAATTCTTGCAAAAATAAAAACCAAAAAAATTAGCTCGAATTTTTACTCTTGATTTTTTTTGTACAAACCACCAAGGTATTTTTAGCGTTGAGAGTAGCTTAGTTGAGGTCGTAGAACCTGAGTTCAAACTTGGTCAAGGTTGTAGAGCCCGAACTTGAGCTTGGGGTGTTCTTTTTTATTTTTTGTTTTACAAACATCACTAAGTTACTTTTGGCATCAAAAGTAGTTCAATGGTGGTGGAGGAACTTGAACTTGAGCTTAGGTTTTTCTTTTTTCCTTCTTTTTGGGTCTCTACTTGTGTGTATGTAGGTTTTTCCAAACTACTTTTGATGTTAAAAATATCTCGGTTGGGGTTGTGGAACTTGAGCTCAAATTCAAGTTCCTTTTTTTTCATTTTTTTGTAAACATTATCGAACTACTTTTGGCACTGATAGTAGCTTGGAGATTAAAAAAGAACCCAAGTTTGAGCCCCCCCCCCCTTTTTTTTTCTTTTTTCTTTTGTTTACATTGTTGGGATGTGCAAGAAGACCTTGAGCTTGAGCTTAGGTCCCAAATGGGACTTGAACTTGAGCTCTAGGGTGTTTTTTTTTTTTTGGGCTTTCTTGCTTTCCTTGGTTTTGTAGGTGATTTTTCTCATCTTCCTTCCATATCTTATAGTTTTCAACTTGTTTTGTAATAACAAGTGAAGGAAGCATTCATCACGCTCCCCACAAGTCAAACCATGGAGGTCAGTGTTCAAACATCCCTAAGTTATTTGATAATTTAAATTTGTTTGCTAGTTATTGATTTGCTTTTTCATTTAGGGCTCACAAGTTTTAGAGGCCCAGCCTAGCCCATGGATAGCATGTCCTTTGACAAGACTATCCAAACTATCAAAAAACAAAAGTTCAATTTGAATGAGATCTTTGATAGGCACAAGATGCTAAAGAGGAAAGCACGGATGAACATCCCCCTTTGTAGGATGATCCCCATGCTTGTCATGCGTCCTACCCTCAAGATAGACATCTTGAAGATGGAGGCATTTCAAATTAGATAATATGAGAGAGATAAAGTATTTTACGTTTCTCCCTTAAATTGGAAAGGAGAGGAGGAATTTGTTGATTCCAATGTTGATTCTTGGAATGCCCATTGGCATCCTCGAAATGAGAAATTTGAGAACCTCCTTCTTGGAAATCCATATCTCAAGTTTCTATTAAGGTAGATTTCTTTTGTGGGATGGTAACTAAACGCTATAGGCACTACTACAAAATGTGGGTACAATTCACTAGTCCCCATTCACTATACTAGTGAATTCACTACTTTCCAACTAGTCCCCATTTACTAAAACTAGTGAATTCACTCAAAATCTAGTGAAATCACTTGGCATATAGGGACACCTTTTGTTGTAGTGAGGTCTAGTTGCCCTACATCCAAAGTGTGCATAATGAGGATTTTGAATGATACTACTTAGTGGACTCTATTGTGTTCAATACCTCACATGGCCCTATGGAGCTCCTCACCACCATGACAAACTTGAACAAGTTAATTTCCACCCTTCAACGATGTTTTGAATTCTCAATGTATGTTTTTTTTCAAAGTTGTGTTGTTCTTGATTCCATCTATTCAATTCCTTCCAAGTGTTCTCAGGTCCATGGAGTTTGATCTTGTGCAGCCAAGCTTCATGCATGATTTTTTCCGCATCCAATCCATTGGCATCATTCTACTTGAACAATTCCAAAATGTTTTCCCAATGATTGTTTTCAAGAAATGCCAAAATAAATCTCACAAGATCAAGCACTCCCTTACATCAAAGTCTTTTTTTAACTACATGTGTAAGGTTAATAATCTTCTTTTCCCCATCCATTATGTGAGGGCTTCATCTCATCTTCTTATTTTTTTGGAGTTTTTCTAATTTGTTTTGTTCCTATTTTTCTACTTGCAATAAGAAATCTCTTTAGTTGCTAATGTGGTAGTGAAGCCTTACTATGAAAAAGTTCCTAATCTTGTTGAAAGGTCCACAACCAAGCTTCAAGAGCACATGGAGAAGGCCATGGAGCTAGTATGTAAGGAGCATTATTCGACTTTCTATAAACACCTTCTAGTTTGTGACATGGCTCTAGGTCCAAACTTCTTCAAAGAGATTCAAGTCCACTATAACATGAATTTAAAGCTAGAAATGCTCATTGAGAAGCCTCAAAATGTTGGCATACTCTTATTTGACTCCATAGTAGAAACTCTCTTGGCTCAAGCAATGGAATGAGTCTAGTGTGCTCAAGGAAGCAAAAAAATTACCAAAGTAGGATTATTGGACCAACAATTTGACAAGTGTCTCCACAAGGCATTTTCTGGCACTAGGTATCATTTCTTCCTCTCTTTTCATGGCTTTCTTGTAGCTTTTTCATTAGTTGGTAATTCTTTAATTGTTTAATGGGTGTAATCACATTAACAAAAGCTACAACAAGTGTAATGCATGCTTAAATTTTCACATTTAAAAGTGGTAATTCAATTTGGTGTTGAAAATATAAGATGTTTTTTATATAGTAAGGTCCACAATATATCATTAAAACATGTGAATTAATTTGAATTTTTTTAAATGAATGAAAATCTTTCAAAAACACTCATTAAGCATTGCAATGCACATTTTTTAACACTAAAAGCACTTATAAATAAACTTTAATACTTTTGAAAATTACATATATTTTGAAATATTTTACATAAACCTTGACATAATAGTATAAAAACTATTATAAAGAATTTTGAAAAATCATTTGAAGACTTTTTAAAGAATATTTCCCTCAAAATCAGTTCCAAAAGTAGGCAAGTGTGGCTCATGGTATCCCATTTGCACCTTAATGTAATTAGAGGCCAAGGCTTTGAAGCTTTATGCCACTACAGTCACGGATCTTGGCTTGACTATGTAGGATCTTCCAAAGGTTATCTTGCTTACATCTTACATTTAGGAGTGGTGGCAAGCTATCTAGGAGATCTACTTCTTTCGCAAGTTCAAGCCAAGGGTCAAAATGTTTAAAAACAAATCTTGGGAGTCATAGACAGGAGGGAAGGAGGCCCTTAAATGAGTGCTCTACATGTTTTCCATTTGCTTCCTTCCTCTATTACATCCACTATTCCCCTATTTTCAATGTCAAGAATAGAACATGAAAAATATTTTAAAACTTAAATCTTTTTGTTTCTTATAGGTATTTCTACCATGTCCTTCTGATGGGAACCGTTGACCAACTCCCCCCCTATTTGGACTTGGTGCAATCCTAAAGCGATTAACACCATGCTTCATAAGGAACTTCTCAAAGATTGGAATTCCTTGCACCTTATCAATTGCAAGTGGTATTTTAATTGCCCGAAATACAACACTCTAGCCAAAGAGTTTTCATTGCGTGAGAAAAATGAACTAGGATTCTAGGAAATCCTATAAACTTCTACAAGCACTCACAAGCAAGAGGGGAAAAAGAAGGGGTATGCTTTGGGAAAGAAACAACAAAGTGAGGAGGCTAGAGCTAGTTAACGCCCCAAATCCAATAGGGAGGTTTGCTTGGATGCAATTATAGCTTTGATTGCCAATTTAAATGCTCAAAAACATATCATTAATTCTAGGCCACTTCACTCAAATGGCCTCATTTCTTCTCCACTTGGCATGTCGAGTCTGGATTTCGAGAGCATGTGCCCACCTTGCTTCACCCTTGCTCGCTTAACTCCCCTTGTATTACCATCTTGTAGACCCCTTGGATGGCATTATACTCCATTACCATTATCATGGCCAAGTATTACAAGGGAAAGGGTTGATTCTAAGAAGTGACCATAGGTGTTTGAAAATATCTTTACATTCATTCATGAGGTCAATCCATTTTGATGCCTTTTGGCTTTCTTTGATAGTTTCAATTTCCATCTGCTCATTGATTCTTACATCTTCCCATTGGTGTGTGGGTCAATCTTTAAAAAAGGTGAACATTGTTTTTATTGACATCTTGAGGAATGAACTTGTTCTTTTAATCTCCTTTAGTTTCCCAAAGATCCCCTTTTGGAATAAGTGTGGGGAAGATTGCTCGTCATAACCATTTTTTATTTTGTGGAATAAAAATTCAATGTTGATAGAGCTATGCTTCTTTTCCACCCGAATGATTCCCTAGTTCTCAAGGAAATTAAGTCTTATTAGGAGAGCTATAATTTTTAGATTCGCATGAAGTAGGCAATTGTTAATTCTCTCCCATTTGTGAGTTTGGAGGACCCCTCCTTGAAGGTATGGGCTCCCATATTTTTTCTTCCTTCTTTGCATTCATTTCCTAGCTTCCTTTTTTCAAATATTGTTTTCTAGAATGTTGTAGACCCTCTTTAATCGAGTGACTTTTCTTATTAGGGTTCTTGATCCCTCATCCTTCTCAATGAGCTCATTTCATTTCTCCCCTCCTTTTGAGGATTTCTTGTAGAAAGGTATCAATGTTCTTAAAGAGGATGTCCTTTCACTCATAGAAACCCCCCCCCCCTTTTGTAACTTTTTTTTATTACATTTTGATTATAGAACATAGTTGAAAATAACAAAAACAATTGCAAAATAATTTTTGCAACTGAAAAACATTTTTCTTGACTAGAAACCAAAAAAGTTAACAAGTACAAGTCAGCAATGACATTCTAGTTGAAAGAATTTTCCACGTGTCAACACCACGTCAGTAACCATCATTAACCATTTCAATTACAAACTATTTTACCAACCTAGTCGCGAGATGTTGTCAACTTCCCTAGACTAATGGATGGACTTCATCTGCTGCCTACGTATGATGTTAGCAAAATATTCAGTGGCAATTTCAACTACATTTCAACTATGTGAATTGAATGTTTAACCAATGATGTGGTGACACATGGGACACCCAAAACAATCCACCATTGATTAACCGTAGTAGAAATCAAGTTGAAAAGTAAACTATGTTACAACTATGATGGTTAATGCATTTGGCCACCAATGGGATGATATGTATACAATGATTTAATAGGGTCCAAGATGAACAAATAATTAGATGACATGTGGCATAACCTAGGCCTATCTATGTATATGGTGCCTAATCATAGGCAACCATTTAGTTACCTAAGCAAGGGCTAGGTCTAAACATGGCCCCCTTGTCTAAACTTAGCTTAAAACTAAACCTAGGCACCTAAGCTAGGCCCAAACATAAGTAGCCACTTACCTTAAGCTAGGGCTAAACCTAAACATTAGGTTAAGCCTAGGCCTAAATCACAATTAAAGTCCTATTTTATTTAACTTAGCCTTTAAGGTTGAACCTTTTTAATTGGCTCATCCCAAATGGCTATTACATTTTCATGTTTACTTTGATTCTCCATCATCCTAATGCATTTGTTAATATATAGTTTGGATTATTTACATGGAAGCCAAACAATATGGGACAAACATTTTAGTTGCCACTTTGGGAAGACAAGCTTTAAAACACACATAGGCCTACAACAAAACATTTCTAAATCTTTCTCGTTTCTTGTCCAATTTGAATGATATAAAAAGCTACATGAGCACCAATGTAAGCTTTACATTATCTCTTTAAGCTCTAGAAGCAAAGGAGCAACATAGAAGAAGCATAAAACATGTCAATTCAAATAATCTTTTTTTCAAAAAATGACCCATTATTATAGAATATCATATCTTATTTTTTATATTCATTTTGCATGATCTAAAGAGCTATGGGTGCACCAAGCTAAATTTTTCATTACCTCTTTAAGCTTCAAAGGCAAAGGAAGACAAAAAAAGAACCACAAAACAATTGAATGTACTAAATTTTAATGTGTGAATTAGCCATATGACCAAACACTTCCATGTTTACTTTCAATGCTTGTATTTTCTTCATTTTAAAAATCTATTTTGAGTGATCTAAGTGGCCATGGGTGTGCCAAGTCAAGCTCTAAAACATCATTTTGAGCTTGAAAAGCAAAGGAAGGATGTATTAGGATTCAACATTCTCTAATAGCTTAAGTGTATGGTGGTTGATTAGTTTACCCTAGTTGTAACCTTGTGATAATGTAATTGCAACTTAATTAGTTACAACCTAGTTTTAATTTAGATAAACCTAGAAACAAACTAATAGTTTACTTAGCCTAGGTTTATTTTTTATGTTATTTACATGAAGTAAATATTCAGCAACAATTTTATAATTAAATTAAAATTATTTTAACAAAATAATAATAATAATTACTTATCAAAACTTTACTATTTATTAATATTTCAATAGGTATAATAAAGTTTTATATTAATAAAAATATTATAAATATATGTAAACTATTGATGGATTATTATAATTATAAAATGCAATTATAATATTATTGTAAATAATATAAACTAAGCTGATATTTAACCATTATTATTTGTAATGTTAATTAACTTGTTATAAATATTATATATGATTATAATATACATTGAGTAATGATAAAATATATAAAATATAGAGGTAAATACAATAGTGCTAAAATAGAAATATTTTGAAATTTTGAAATAATTTATTAAATGTTCATATTAACTATGCCTATTATTATTATTATCAAATAAATTCATAATGAAATAAAATAGTTTAAAGATGTATTCAAACCTATAGTAACATTAGATTAATTATTAAATTAATTCCAAATAATAACTACATTACATTAGTTAAACATTAAATTAATAACTACATTAATTCTAAATAATAATAATTATGTTTGATTACTTATATTGTAAATGAAAATTATAATTACTTATAAATAACTATTATTACATATGTTGAACATATTGTTATTAACTTACATTTCAATACACATTATTTTATACTTGTAATTCAATTTATTATAAATTATTTTTAGATTTAAGCTAATATTTAAATTTTAAAATTTTGCATAGATAAAGTCTTTCATTTTTATAGATAAAATTTACAAGTAATTTCAGTTTAATGAATTTTGGTCATTTTTAACAAGTATAAAACTATCATATGTATAAAAAGGACTAAAAATTAAAGTTCCACAAAATATTAATTATCTATCTTTACTTGATATGTTGAAATTAAAATTGGTTTATAAAAAAAAATTGAAATGACATTTATTGAACATATGCATTATTCTCAACTTATATTTCAAAGTTTTGGTTTTTTTTGTTTGGAATTTATTAATTATTGTTTTCGAAATGAAATATATATATTTGCATCAATGATCATACATAACCACTCATTTTTACAAATAAAATTACATGCATTTTAATGTTTGATGAATTTTGATCATAATTTTTAATAAACATCAAGCTATTAGATGAAAAGAAATGAATAAAAATTAGGAATCCATAATTTAATCCTTGATTATATATCATTATTTGATATGTCCTAAAATAAATTTGGTCTATTTGAAAATCAAATATTACATGTATGAACATGTACAAGCTTAATTATTAATTCATATTCAAGAGAATTTATTCAAAATTTATATGCATTACAAAAATTTACCACACATAACTTATTCATTTATACACATTAATTTTACATACATTTTATCATCCATAATTGTGTTGATGGTGTCACCAAAATAGTTGAACATTAGTTAACATCTTGATTATGTGCCAACTGAATAACCTTTAGTCCAAACATGTTTTTCATTATTTACCAACATAATAGACATTTAAACTTGGAAACATTGTTGATGCTTAGAATATTTAGTAGAAAATTTGGCAAAATACCACTTAGTTGAAAATTACTTTCAACTACATACCAAATCATTTAACAAGTCAACTAAATTGGTAATTGCCATTATTATATTTTAAAATTAAAAAATTATAGTTGCAACATAGTTGCAAATCACGTTTAGTTGAAAACTTTTTGGTCAAAAAGGGGGCTTTTCTACTAGTGTTTGCAATTGGATGGACATGTCCTCCATGTTTATGTCCAACACTAGAAAGCCATTTTGAGCAACCAAGGAATTCCATCCACTCACCATCCAAGCCCTCATTGAGGTGTGTTCCAAAGTAGGGTCTTTTGTTGTTGACTTGTTTGCTTCCTCCCCTTTCCCTAGCTCTTGCTTTGTTTTTTTGTTTCTAGTTTTGGTTTTCATTATCATTCCTCTTGCATGCAACAACATAAGGGCATGCCATGCCTTTCACCATCATGTTCTAACTTTGTAGCCAGACATGGACATCTTCATTGAGGTTCTTGAACCCCTAGTTTTTGTTCTTATCCTTGTGGCAACCTACCTAATTGTTAACATTGATGATGAAGATTCCTTAGTGGAAAGCTGGCTTAGGAGGATATTGGACTGTGAATAAATTTGCCTATGCTATTTCTTGTTGTTATTTCTTACTCATCCATTTTACTTCCTTGATGCCCTTATGTTGTCCTTGTTTTGAAATGCAAAGGTATTTCCAGAATGTTACCTTTTTTTGCAATAAAAGATTTCAACTCTCATCCCCCAAGGGACTTTATATTGATTTTGTATGTTGAAGCTTGAGCCCAAGTCTTTGCTTTCGGGGTTTCATTGCCTAGGGTTAGGAATCCTCTTTTATATGATATTGCAATCATAATGTTCATAAACGATGAGGCACAATTGTGAAACAGGTTGTCTTTGTGTTGAACTTGGGGGTGGACCACTCTAGCATGAACTTTTGTGTGGTCCTTAAGTTGGGTGGAGAACTCTAATTATAAAAAAATTCTTTCATTCTGATTCTTGTGTTACATTTTCCTATATGGCATTTTTTCTTTTCTTGCCTTTTTTTCATCATCGCCATTTTAATGTGACTTTTTTGTTTTCCTATATATACTTGCCACTAGAAAATATATTCCATTATTTCTATTACAACAATCTCTACTTCACGCATGTGGCCCTACCAAATATATGTGTCAACAATATAATAGTTTCCAATGAATGCATTATTTCAAGAAATTGAAAAATCCCCTATTTAGTGTTAAGCTTCCAAAATTTAGTTTCAATGTTTGAAAACATACAATTAATAATTATGGCTTTACATTACTTTCCAACCTTTGTCTCTATTTTTTCCCCCATAATTCTTTGCTCTTACTGTCAAGAGTAGAGGATCGATAATCATTGAATTGCCTAATAGGTTGTTGAGTGTCCCACTTTCATAAGGAGTCATGGTTTTGATGGCCAACTTTTAGCTTTTGGGTGGCAACATGGTTCAAATGTTTTAATGATTGCTAGAACTTTAATGTCAGAATTTGTGTAAATGTTACAATATTGGCTCTTATAGTTTAATTTGCAAAAGAATGAATGTCTCAAAGCATACATAATTCACAAATCCAAAGTTTGGCATTCCAATTGGTGATTGAAAAGATTGGAAAAAATCCCTATTGCATAGTGGCCACTATTGATCATCTTGTGTATTTGTTTTTATCACATTCTTTTTCCTTTCCCTTAGAGCTAAGAGTAGAGGATCGAAATATAAAAATTCCTAGGGCCAACTTTGAGCTTTGATGGGTTTCAAATTTGCCCAACTTTATTGATGAGTGCTAGAACATTAGGATTAGCACATTAATAAATGTAGCAATATTGGTTGTTGTGGTTGAATTTGCAAAAGAATGAAAATTTGAAAAAATCCAAAATTTGGCCTTGCCATTCTTTCAATTTTTGGTTGAAAGTATTCCAAGAACTCCCTACTACATAATGGCCAATATTGTTCATTTTGTGTTTCTATTTTTATCCCGCACATTTTCCCTATTCTCGATGTCAAAAGTATATGATTAACATCCATTGAAGTTTCCAAGCAAGTTAGTTAATGTTTCCCTTTACACTAGGAGTAAGGGATAGAAATGGTTGGGGCTTTGATGGGTTTCAAACTTGCCCAAATTTATTGGTAAATTTGGCATCACTACTACCTTAGGTGAATAATAAATTTTCATTATGTAGAACAACTCAAACAAATTAATCAATAAAAAATAGATTTCATTATGATTTTCTTAAAATCTCTTCATCAAAGCAATCTTGAAGTTTTTTAGGTAACAACAAATTAGTTTGGAACATTTGTGTTTGCAAATAATTTTGTATATTAAAATATTAATTTACTTTCAAATTTTTGTGTTTTATTTTAAATCAATTCTTGCATAAACTTTGAACTCTATTTTTGGGATTTAAATTTAAAGGAATTGGAGCTAATCATTTGTATCTTTCTCAAACTAATTTTATTTGAAAAATTGGTCATATGAATTTTTTAAATAATTCATATTGATATGAAACCTTGTGAAACAAAAAATGCAAGTGTTAGTCAAAAAAATAAAATGATACAAAGACATGGTTAAATTAGTCACCCAACATTCATATTTTGAGAAGAAACCCAACAAGTAGATGGTTGCTATTCAAATCAACCTATCTATTGGAACCAAAATCTATACATGTCCTACCACATACACATTTTGTGATGTTTCAATCATCGGCTCTCAATAGTTCAATCTACATATAAATCCAAACTCTTGAACTTTAGGAAATGTTCTCGCCAATCAACATAGCCTCAAGTCCACATGGAATTTATTATCAATACTCCTTTTGGTTTATAAATTGTTTTACGCATTATGATACTTCTTCTTATGACTATCATTGATATCATCTTTCTCTATGGTGGACATACTGAGCAAAACCAACTTATTTACATCTATTACTTACGTCATTATAACCCATTTCTATCTTTGGTGTTGCTAGTTTTGTGCCTTCTTCTTCGTCATCTATCATGGCATATTTTGGCATTGTTATCTTTGGTATCATGTTTTTGTTTTCATCATCTAACTCCATCGTTCTTGCATTTGCACTTGCTGCAAAACCCTCTTCCTCCACCTTGATGGTAATTGTATTGGCCTCCACTAACTAGTTCATTTCCCTATTGTATGCAAATGCTGGTGTTTCATATGGATCATCCTTTACATTTGATTCATTTTTTGGTCATTTCTTTTTAAAGATTGAATCACTTGTTTTGTTAGGCACATGGAATCCCAACAAGTAATCGCATTATTGATGGAATCTTGTTCTAAAATTTCTATTTATTGGGTGTATTGGCCATGGATTATCTCCAGGTGGTTGTGGCAAGTTACCCAAAAGCTCTTGTATAAACATTTTAGACATTGTCCCATATATCTTGTAGTCCTACAAATGGGTAGTAGATGCTTAATATCCAACCTCCACCTGGAGTTCTACATTTTCATTCTTTAGCTCTCCTTTTGTTATAGACAGGTACAAGTGATTAGTCAACTGCATCTCTTTTCATGGAGATCGTCGTCTGTAACTATGCCTTCTCTAAAGATCCCCAATCCATATTTCATGTCATACCACATCTTGTGGTAGAAACAACTTGTGCCCCATAGGCCTTTCCTTTATTCTCAAAACTCCTTTGTCCAACATCAAATTTTGATATGGGGTTTTTATAAACCTTGCATTTCTTTCCATTTTCAAGATTTTTTTCAATTGGTCCTTCAATAATTTGTCAATTTGCCTCCAAGTCCAATTATCATTGTTAATTCCGGGTCACCATCTAATTCATCTTATTTCACAATTCTTCATTTTCAGAATTTGTAGATTGTTCTGCAATCCTTACAGTGTCAACTACTTAGACCTCTGATACTTTCCAACATATCCCTTTAAATTCTAAGTTTTTTTTAAAATTTATTCATCTAAATCATTTCTTTTATAATACAACAACAAAATTTGTAGAAAACCTTTTTGTTATTGAAAGAAAAACAGAAAATAATAATTCCCCAGTATGGTTGCTAAATGGTAGACATGAAATTGAATTCTTGCAGAATATTTCACATTATTGTAGCAACAAATTTGCATTTCATATGCATACATTCACTATTTCATCCTTAATTATCAACACTCTTAACAATGCCATTCATTAAGACACCAAAAATTCATGGTTATTTCATATAACCAGAATCTACACTTTAGAAAACATTGAAAATTTTCCAAAAACAAGATTACATTACATTTCATCATATTCTCATACTAAACAATTCACACGACAATATGAACATAAAATTCACTATAAAAATATATGCTTCTCTGTATTATTATAAACATGAATCAAAATTACAACATAATCGCATGTTTTGTTGAAATAAAAAATCCCAAAACAATAATTAAAATTTGTGGTATATCAAAATAGAGTTTGTGGTTTTCTATTGCAAATACCTATAGTTCTTTTCTCTCTTTTCTCTCCAACTCTATGTTTAAAAATCTTCCTATTTTCTAGAACTTTCCCCTTTTTAACCATCCCAAGTCAAATCACCATGATCAAAACCAACAAGAATTCAAAATTCAAACTAACAAAGTTCCCTAATTAGTCCCTATCCTAAATGCCTTGTTCAGCCAAAATCATGTACTCATCCTACCCCCTTAACACATGTTTAAAATAAGGATAATAAATATGAAATAAAATATTGATAGGTTTTCATAATAATAATAATAATAATAATAATAATAATATTTTAAAAATTTAATCCATTGTTTTTAACATGGAAAAAATTAGGGATTATTTTTGGGGTTTTTTTTACTGTGTCATCATGAACATTTGTAATAATAAACTTGTCCATGATGCCTAAAAGAAACTAGGGAAAAGACATACATTCTAATTTATATAAATGTACAAGAATTTAATAGATGAATTTTTTTAATTTAGAGGTTTACATGCATCCTAGACGCATGCATGAACATTTTGACCTAATCAATAATCCATTCCAATATAAATATGAGATTTCCTATTTTTTTATACAACCATTGAAAAAATTGTGGTGAGTGCAAAATGTAATTTTTGAATAATGGTTTGATATTTTTTAAATGAATGGAATTGAACTCTGATAATTGAGGAGATGTGAAAAAATCATTTTCATTCCAACATAAATGTGGGATTGAAAATTGTTTCAATAGATTATGGTAAGTGTAAAATATAACTTTTAAGTAATGGTTTCAAATGTTAAAAGTTGATAGTTCAACTCATGTCCCATGTTTATAGTTAAAGAGTGTTAAAAATTTCACTAACCCATTTTAGTGCATTGTTTAAATAAGGTTAAAGGTTACCTCGATTTCCATGTCAACAATTTGGAAATATTAAATAATTAAATAAGGTTCAGATTATATTCATTAGTAAACAACATAGTGAATGTAACAACTATGACTAATATTGACCATTAATTAGTGCAACATGCCACTTGCAAACCTAAAATGGGCAAATGTAGTTGAAATGTAGCCAAATCAAACAATATTCACAATATGTGGGTGTGGAAAAAGAATTAGAATTCTTCTTGTGCTTGCCAAGGAAGAGGATGCCATGAAGTAGTTTTAAAGGAAGAATTAAGTGTGGATGGTGCAAATTCTAAGTTAAGCTAGAAGGAATCTTAAAATATGCCCTCATTTGATCAATCAAATTTGGTTGGGCCTTAAGTTGGTGATTTGTAGGTAGTCTTGGCAAAACCTTCCACATGTAGGTGAAGCCCATGAAGAAATAATTCCAATTTGACTAGAGAACAATGTAGAAAGTAAAACCAAGGTACATAAGAAGGATGGAGAACATGCAAAATGGTTTAGATAATGAGAATGTCCATTTTGCAAATGAATTTATGCAATGCAATGATGGCCATGGTAAGCACTCTTTTTAACCAATAGTTGCTTCATTGAGAAGATCCATGAGTTAGTTGGAACTTCTCAACCCACTATTCCAATGTATTAAGTAAGATTCAAAATGCATGCATGCATGCATTTTTAATGTGAAATCCATGCATTGCCAGTGAGAATTTGATCATTCATGATTGAACATAGAACTTGTGATCCTATTATATATGATGTTTCAGTAAACCAAAGGGTTTGAATTCAAAACCCAATTCCAAATTTTGTTAGGTGAGGTATTTGTATTCTTGCTACAAAGAAATGGCCAATCTCAAGCACCAAAATGATTGTTGCAAAAACTATTAATGCAACCTTATAATCCTAACAACATATTTAGTGCTAGTAGTGTAAGAATCATTAGGCCTTTATCACGATCTTCCCAATAAATTCCCCTAACTATGCATTTGCTTAGTGAACTATTGATGTCTGCTCCTATGACTACAACTTTAATCCGACTTGTAGCTATTACAATGACTACAAATATGATGTGATTTGAATTTGCTCATGTTATCACAACTCTGATGTTGGGGAAATCTGATCCTCTTGTACTTCTTGAGTTTTTTGTTCTTTAGTTTATATATGTTCTCCTATTTCTATGGCTACAAATGCATACATTTGAAAAGTAACTTCATGTAAAATAAATTCTAATGGTTCTAGATTTTGTTTTGATGCATATTTCATACCACAAATTTCTTTCTAAGAACTATCCCTTCCTCCTCTAAGGTTTGCTAGTTCCTCTTTTTTGTTCTCATCCGTGATGATCTTGCATTATCAATATGTCATATTTCTTTTTCCTCATTTGAGGTTTCTAGTTTTGGAATTAAAACTAAAGGTTCATATTGAAATGATGGTATGACCTTTTCCATTTGAAATATCTTATGCTTGTAGAGCTTCTCATTTCTGTTGCAACCCTAGCCTTAGGTTTGCGACCAAACCAACGGGTTGCAAGGTTGCGGGCCAAGAGAGGAGCCCAGGAGTCATGTTGCATGCTCCCGGGAGTGCAAAAGAGTGTGAGGGAATAGACCCTCGCACTCCCAAAGGAACTCTCACATTAGGAGTTGGAGTCCCGGTGGACTCTTGTATCTTCAGAGGGCAATTGTAGGGGTCAAAAATCAATGGCTTGAGGAGTTCCTTATATCATTAGAAAGCCCTTGGAACGTAGATGTCCAAAATGGGCTTGCATCACCCATATGGACATCTAAAACACAAGTTATGGCTAAAAAAAGGGCCGGGAGTCAAATTGGTAGTTTGACTCCTGACCACTAAAAGTAAAAAATCAACCCGATTTCCTTATGTGCAAGTGGCGTGCGAGATACCATTGGAAGATTTCGACGAAGGCTACAACTTTGCTTTAGATCGTATCTCCATCGGAGGTCTACATGTAAAGTTATGGCGCCCCAAAGTTGTAGGAGTCCTAACCTTGGTAATTTCGGGACTCCCACTTAGGAGTCCCGGGACAAAAAGCCATTTGGATGTGGGCCCTATGGAAAGGCACATAGTATACTACAAGGGGGAAGGTGGTGGCTTCCCCCAAGTCTGGGTAGTGGTGAGTCTTGTGAGTTCCAGTCGCCCATGTTTCGTCCTAACACCAAAAGTGCTCCAACTATGCACTAACCACCTTGGTTTTGTGCAGGCTAGTGTGAGTAAGTGAAGCTTGTTAATTCTTCCTAGTCCCTTCCCGGAGCTCCAACACGCCCCTCTACCCCTTCAAAGTGCTGCAAGCCAGGGAGTGTGCCCAACTCCTTACTCTTCTACTGTTTTCTATTTGGGACTCACATTTGAGTCCTTCAAGGAGTTATGAGCACGTCAATTTCTCTCATACATTGTACAAACCTTTCCAATATCTTTTAAAATTATTCCTACACTACATCCCACCACGGATCTACATCCTTTTCTTCCATTGTCAATGCCCTGAATTTTACCTAAAATAAACTATGTTGTTTCTTGAATTCATTGTTATCTTTGAATACACTGTCATAATTGAAAGGTTTGATTCCTTGGGCCTCCTTTAGAACTTATTACAACCTTTCACTAAAAGAAATCTACTTTTGTAAATTTGTGTCCATCTTTACTTGCTTCTAATTATATTATTTTTGTATCTCATGGATTAGTATACATTACCGATATCCATTCTAAGCTCCTCTAGCTCCTTTTGCTACTTCAAGAAAATCTATTCCATATTCTTATAATATTTTTGAAGTTTATTGTATTCCACATTCAGAAAATCATTTTTTGTCTTTAGCTTCGAGTGATTAAAATTTATCTACTTCAAAGTTGTTTACAAAAAATCCCTTTCCACTCTGATTTTATCCAAATCTCCATGTTATTAATCTTCAATCTAATTGTTTATAGTTCTTCCAACACTTCATTATTCTCATGTTTCTTAACCTACAACTTTGCATTGAACTTCTTCTCCTTCTCCAAAGGCCCTTGCACATTTTGAACAAATATGTCCTTCTCTTCTATAATCTATTTATTTTTTATTTTTGGATCAAAAAGTATGAGCAAAATATTGGTCATTTGTGTGCTATACATTGTTGCCTATTGAAACATACTAGTAGTTCTCCTATGTTCATCCAAGTCTGCTTTTAAGCCTTGTACAGACTTGGGTGAAAACACACTAAGGTGGAGTACTTTTTCACATATGTGGAATCCATGCTAGTGTTAAGTTAAAAGTCCATTTTACACTATGGCAGAATATATTATATTACATAAGTCATATGGCAAGGCTATTTTATTTTATTTTTTGCTTATAAAATTTATCAATTATAAAAATTTATATTTAAAAAATGAAAAATGAATTATTAATTCAAATGAATGAAAGACATTATTAAAAAAAACATATTTCATTGAATATCTTAATTTGTGGTTTTTGTGATCTTCCAACATTGTCTTCTTTTACATCAATGGCATCACACTACTTTCTATGTCAAAAAAATCATTCAACTAAACATTTTAGTAAATATAACAAATTCATAATCATATGATATGGATTGTGACGCAAGGTTTTTGGCATTTCAAAAGTCCATTATGTTATGGTTACTCAAAAGTATATTCATGAAATTCATACAATGTGATCATATCACATGTAATATTATTCATTCATATTTTGTTCCATGGCCCATGACTAAAAATTCAACAAGCTGTGACTTGATTATGTACTCCACCTTAGTGTGTTTTCACCCACCCTAAGGTATAAAACCTAGGAATTTATTCCTTAGAATTAGTATTTGAAGAGTTTAAACTTTTGTGTGAAGTCCAAATTTCTCCAAATATATTTATTCTTGTAGTAGAACTTGGTTTTGAAAATAAAATACCTTCATTATTATGTGATACTAGAATAGATTATTACACTTTTGGTAGATTTGTCTCCAAGTCCTATATCCGCTCCTTTGCTTCCTATTTGACTTGAGATTCTGGCTCCCTTTTGGGCCATTTTTAATGCTCCTACCCATCTGATCTCTTCTTTTGCTTTAGAGAGATATGTGGTCTTGGATTGGATTTAACAGATATTGATTTCTTTTTTTGTCTTATGTCCTTAGTGTTATTTTCTGTCGTAACCTTAGCCTTGGGCTTGTGACCAATGCAAGGGCTTGCGAAGGTGCGGGCCAAGTGTGAAGGCCGAGAGTCACATTTCATGCTCTTGAAAGTGTGAGGGAATGAACCCCCACACTCCCAAGTGAGCTCCCACTTTGGGAGTTAGAGTCCCAATGGAATCTTGAATCTTCAAAGAATAATAGCAGGGGTCAAAACCCATTGGATTAATGACTTCCTTATATCAGTTGAAAGAACTTAAAATTTAAATGTCTAAAATGGGCTCACATGACCCATTTGGACACTTAAAACACAAGTTATGGCCAAAAGAAAGGTCGGGAGTCAAATTGTCAATTTGATTCCTGACCACTAAAAGTCGAGAATCGCCTCGATTTCCTTGCAAACAGGTGGCGTGTGACATATTGTTGGAAATTTTTCGATAAAGGTTACAACTTTGCTTCAAACCTCATTTCATGGAGGTCTACACAGAAAAAGTTATGGGCCCCCAATGTCATGGGAGTCTCAAATTTGGGAATTTCGGGACTCCCATTTAGCAGTCCCATGACAAAATGACATTTGGGTGCTAGTCTTGTGGCTAAGGATAGAGTATACTATAAGGGGAAGGTGGTGGCTTCACCAAGTCTAGGCCATGGTGAGTTTTATGAGTCTGTGTATGCTCGTAATTCGTCCGTGCACCAAAGGTGTTCAAGCTACACACTAACCAACTTGTTGTTTAATTTGTGCAAGTCCATGTAAGTAATTAAATTGCTTGTTAATCTTCCTGATCCCCATCCCGGAGCTCTAGCACGCCCCTCTACTCCAAAAATGTTGCAAGCTAAAGAGCATGCCCCAAGTCCTTCTCCTTCCAATGTTGTCACCTTTGGACTCATACTTGAGCCCATCAAGGAGCTTAGGGGTGCATCATTCAATGTCTTAGTGGTATTGAGGTGTTTAACTCAATTCTATGTGAGCCAATTTTGGAGTTATGCCTTTTAGATCTTTATAAGTCCAAACAACCACATCTTTGAATTCCTTGAGTAAAATTTGAAGCTCTTTCATTCTCTCCTTTGTTAATTGTGCATTGACTTTTATGCACTATGGATTTGCTTCTACGCCAAGATTCAGCTTAACAAACTATTCTTCTTTAGTCAAAGTCCAACTTGCTATTTGAAGATTATGTACCTATATTTTGGCCAATGTTTCATCCATTGTAATATCAACTTGACTATGATGATAATAGGTTTTTGGATAAACCTTATCTTCTAGTGATATATTTGGTTTAACATTAAATTCTTTTGTTTTTATTGTTGAAACCACCATTTTTATTGCTCCTTGATATGATATCCTTTATTTTGATTCATATTCTTATTAATTGTGACCTTTGAAATTCCAATACTTAGCAATTAAATTGTTTCATTTGAGATAATGATTATGCCAATTGATAATAGCTCTAGTTTTGTCTCAAAGATCATATCTTCTTCTTCGCATGTTAGCCCTTCCAACAAGTCATAACAAACAAATATTTGGGGCCTTCTGGTTTCTACCATTAGTTTCTTGTTAACTAATATTATTGTAATCTTTTCATTACCTTGAACGATAATCACATTGTTGCCCTAGTCATGTGTAACCTTTGCATCTCTGAACCAAGGTCTTCCCAACAACATAAAATAGTTAGAATCTACCACACTATTTTGCAAAACAGTAAATGTGGTTACATATGGTATACCATGTATGTGAATTTTCAAACTTCTGATGATTCCTAAATGTTTGGTCATATTTTGATTTGCCATTTTGAGGTGGTATGGAGCTAGTCTTGGTTTGAGTAAAGCTAATTTTGTTCTAAGGTTTTTTGTTATGATGTTTACACTTGCTCCTCCATTTAACAAAAACATCCTTAATATAATTCTTCCAACTTGTACTTGAATAACTACCATTCGGTTATCCACCTTTGTAATTACAATGTTAACTTCATAGTGTGTCTTAATCACTATGGTTACACTGGACTCTAATATCACTTTAATAGTTATATTAGGTTTTTTTAGTTTTAGTTTCTTCCACATATAGTTCTTAAGATCTGGTGTTGTCTTCAACAATTGACCTAACCTCAAAGTATTAGTAGTTTCCAACATTTGTTTATTAATATCTTGGAATATTTGTTCCATAGACATAACTCTGTTTTTAGGAATAGTAGACAAACTTTGTGGTACAATTGGTTTTGTGGACATCTCAATTTTGGTAATCCTACCCAACTTGTATTACATTGTGCTTTTTCTTTTTGATTCAAATTTTTTGGTGGGTATTCTATTTGCATCTTCTAAATAGTCTTAGCAAAATATTGTTATAGTCTTTTCTCCTCTTCCCAATAAGTAGCAGATTTTTTTTTTATTGGTTCTTTGTCCTTAAAGACTTGTTCTTCAATAACCTTGCTCCTAGTGATGGCCATGTTGACATCCATTAAATGAATTGAAGGATATGCAACCTTAGGTTTTACCACAACTTGTTTCTTTGTAATCTTCACTCCTTTGTTCTTAAACATATTCTACATGTCAATATGATAGATTATGATCTTATGACCACAAATAATGATAATAATACTTCATAGGTTTTTGTACTCTGATTTGTTGAGTGGTAACTTCAGAAACTGCAAGAACGGAGTCTTCCTTTCTTTTAACTCTACAAGTTTCAACATTATGATTTGTCTTATGATAGTTTGTATAATACATTCCTATTTTTTCTGGAATTGTCTATGGTTTCTAAGTTAGTACTATTTTACTACTTTGTGGGATTAACAAATTTCTTATAACTTCAACTTCATAAATTCCTTCTTCATAAAACAAAACTACTTCCTTATGTTGTGCATGGTTTCTTTCTTTGTGCCTGCTATTGCTACCCATAGACTTGGTTGTAATCTGGATCTAAAAACAATAATTAGGAAACTATCTAGTGTCTTATGTTGAAAACTATTGGCTAACTTCAGTAATCTCTCATAATAAACTTCCACTCTATCATTCTTTTCATGCTTCATGTTTTTCAACTATAAATAAACTTGTTCATCATTTTGAATTATTTTAAATATTTTACAAAAAATTAATTACAATTCTACAAAAGTATAATTTGGGTAGTATCCCATGTAATTATTACAGTAGTCAAACATTGTATTGTAAACATATTAACAATTTTTGCATTTTTTGTTTCACCATTTGTTCTAATGGCAACCTTAAAAACTTTAACATGAACATTTGGGTCAGAATCCTTCACATACGCAGGGTAGTTAAGTGGTAATGGTGGTCTGCTTGGATTTGATGTTTGGCCAACAAAAGCTTTGTTCACCTTTCTTGGCATCTTTGTGTGCACATTTACAAGTTTCTATTCCCCTTGGAGTCTATGGTTTAAACCTCATACCAACAACAATATGGGTTGGTGTTGTTATAAATGGAGTTTTAATAATTATAACCATAGACTAAGGCATTGCCACATAATATAATGGTACAGATATTACTAGTTCCACTCTGAAATTGGAAGTTCTTGCACATGTAACTTTGACATTGTTGTGATGTAACAAATTTGGTGCAAGAGGTACAAAAATAGGTGTTACATCTACCATAGTATGAGCTCTCATTTCCACTTTGTTACTTTTCTAGATCTGTTCTTCGAATCTATCTAAAATGTTGACCCTTTCATGGTACAGATCCTTTGGCTCAACATGTCCATGGTTTTCCACTCTTGTAGGTTTTGGATTCAAATTTTGGAAATGTTTAGCAAATCCTTACCTCACATTATATTCAATAAATATACATTCATTGATATGATGTCCAATTTGATGGTAATATGTGTAACGTGGATAGTTAAGTCTTGGAACTTTCTTCACACTATGAATACCTCTACTCCAATCCCTTGGAATTCCTCTAACAATGCTTCCATTTTGTTGATTAAGTCTAGGAGCACTATACTTTACTTTGATAGCCATTGGTACACCTATTACTATTTGTTTTACTTTTGGTAAGACTATAGTTTATTGTTTAGTTACAAGTATCAGTTCAACTCCTTTAAACATTTTGATACCCTAAGTTGTGGCTTCTTGCTCAACCACATAATGAATCGAAGGTTCAAAATTTTGAGCTTTTTTGTTCAAAATCTTCATCTTCATGTTCCTTTTGATAATAAGGAGTTGAAGTTGATATGTACATTGGTACTATTTCCTCCATGTTTGACATGTTGAGTCTTTATTCTTCTACATGAATTAGAGCATCATAAATATGTTATTGCATCAAACTTGTTAATTCTAGTGCAACTTTTTGTCGAGGTTTAGAATCTCGACTTTTTCATCTAAATTCAACTTATGAATCTACATTTTCAATCTGATGTTTTTCTTTTTTGGAATTATGTTGTAAATTGCTAATGTGCCTTTGTGCTTCACTAATTTGCACTTCACAAAGAATTGTCGGTGCTACTTGAGGCGTTTTACGGCCTGCATGTCTTTATTCTATCCACATATGTCTCTATTTTAATTGGGAAACTTTTCTAAGTGTTACAAACTACTAATCTATTTGATTTGCACTCACATTATTGTTGATGGCAATGCTAATTTCTCCACATTATAATTCAAATTTGAACAAACTTTTGCATTAGAACGAAAACCTCACAATTAGTTACTCTACTTAAATCAACTTTTTGTACAAAAACTTATGATCAAGATTTGAAAAAATGCAAAAAATGAAAATTGAAGTTTATTTTATCAATTTTTAGAAACAAATTTTTTTTAACAACAAGACATAAACAACACTTTGAATTTCAATATGAATTTAGGCCTTGGGATGGTCACCAAATGGTTAATACAAAATTCCTATCCTATATTCTAATTTAAATATAGACTAAAACATATCATGAAACTAATATTAATAAAATATACTCATTCAAATCTATTCATATCTAAATTCATAACTTTAATCCAATTATGAAAATATGAAAAAAATATCAAAACAACAAATCTAGCTATGATGGAATTGCAAATTTTCTAGAAAACAAAATACTTTTGTTTCATATTCCATCAAAATTTAATGTTCTATGATGAATCAATCTCTTTGTTCTTTCCCAAAAATGATGATTTTAGAAATAACCTTGTGATCTATTCAAATTCAAATGGTGACAAAAATTATGTAACTAGCTAGTAATTCTTAGAATAATAACTAGGTAAATAAATATGAACTAACTAACTATTTACAATGAGTAATTATTCCCTTAACAAGGGCACTTGCCAATTTGACTAGATTGGGTGGTCTTGTTGACTAGGCCATTAAGCAATTTGACTAATTGTCAAATTGGTCACTGTAGTCAAATTTATTAGTCATAAGATACCCATTATCATTCAAGCCTTTGTCCTCTAGTCAAAGATACATGTCCTTTAGTAAAAAAAACCCATATAGTCAACTTGGTTAATTTGAAAAAATAAGAATTTTAGTAATGAGAGGATTTCTATGTTTGTTGCCAAAATAGACACCTTATTTTTACTAAGGATATTAAGAAATTGCAAGTTTGAAAATAGCTTTAGGGTTTATAGAATTCCACATATAGCCTACCCTTAAGCAAGACTTCCATAGCAAGCAGGCTTGGAAATAGCTTTCAACAAAAAATCAAGTCCTTCTCCCATAGTAGTTGCACATTTTAATGCCTCAAAACTTTCTTGTCCTATGTCTTTTTTTGCCCATAACTTTCATTATTCTCGAAATATAGGAGGTGGTCTTGATGTAACTGGTTCAATGTAAATTGCACCAATTGCTCTAAAAGTTTCCTCTCTAACTCTTTACAATTATTACCTAGATTCAGTAACAAGCGGCCTAATAGGTTGGTAAAATAAACGAGTTGTTAAACCTAAAAGGTGTTTTAACATTATTTAAGTTAACCTACAATATTGATCTAACCAATTACTAAACCTAGTAGGTAATGTTATTGGGTTAGGAAGATAGGTTGACAAGTTAGCCAACAAGTGAATTACAAAACCTGTATTTGGTAGAAACAATAGTTAGGCAAGGTGCATTTTTTGATTTTAAATTGTAAATCTTGGTATTGGCTAATGACTATTTATAATGGTTAGTCATGATTGTTGTATTTGAAATAGTTATTTTAAGAATAGGAGGACAAACTTGTTGAGGATATTTTGGATTTCATTTTTTATTATGTGTTCAATCTTCATTTTATGGAACATGAATCAAATTTTCTTTTAGCCAATTTCCATTAAGCTTTGAGCAATATGTGTACATGTTAGTTTAGGAATGTAGTTAGTTCAAGTTTTATTAAAATGTTGTATGTAGATGTTGTTGTTTCAGGAACCTATTGCTGAAAAATTCAAAAGTTGAACAAGTTTAATGGGAATGGAAAAGTTCACTAACATTTGGCAAGCACGTAATGGATCAAAATTTAGAAGTAATCATGCTTATAAATTTTGGTTAAATTTTGTAATTCTAGTAGATTAAGTTTGAAAAGCAATCATGTTCAAAATTTTATTTTGTTATATGTTTGTTTGTATTGTGTAAATTTTAGGATTCAAGATTTTTATTTGGATTAATTTGAAAACATTAGGAATAGGGTGAGGTTAGTGTAACTTTTTTTAAGAAAGATAGGCACCTAATATGTAAAAGAAGTTTAATACAAACTTCTGACTATGGGAGGGGTTGTTCTGAAAAAAAATCTTATGTTCAAAAATAATGCAAGGGCTTTTTAAAAACTTGTTGATTTTAGAAAATGCCAAGAGTAGTTACTAGAAGTGTTATAAAATAGCTAGAACATGTTAGACATTAACTTGTTCAATAACATGCATAAAAACAGGATGAATAGCAAGTGCAACCTATGGGAGATGAACTTACAAATGCACCAAGCATGGATGCAACACAAAAGGGAAAAGTCAATGAACAAACATCAAAATGTAATAGAACTGATTATGTAGAGAGACCCAACAACGCTTTGAACCACTCATCAAAAAACACTATGAATGACAACCCAACCAAAGGTAGTGAGTTTTTTAAATGGTGACAATCATGAACCTATTCATCTATTTGATGAAATCGTATATGTATGACAACCATGGTGATCTACAACCCCAAGTTATAATCTACCCATAATTGGTGCATATACACCAATTACAACATCTATTGGTTTTCAAAACTAGCCACCGCTTACCAATATTCATTTGCTACCCAATAATTTGAAGATGGATCGATTTCACCTATTCAACAGGTTGGAGCAACTTCGTCACATTGACCGAAGATCGTTTAATCAATCAATTTTTATACCACATGTAAAACTTGTTAAACCTAGAACAACACCCACAATTGTTTAAATGGGAATCATTTATCCATAAGGCACATGGCCACTGAAATTAGTACTTGGTCCAAATGAACAATTACAAGTACCACATCATAGACCAGTTTCAAGAGGAAACAAAGGTGTTGGAACTATGACTTACTCATATTGTCATCAAATGGGATACATGTTCAATTGCTACCCATTTGTTGATGATAGGTTAAGGCAATTACTTAAGGAGGAGGTGATGAATATTCATTAACCTATTTTTTCAACCACTACAATAACGGTACCCAATGTGTTTGTGTTCAAAATCCAAGCCATGAATCTTAGTATAGGTCATACGAAAATACATGTTAACTATTAAACAACCTAGTCACAACTTGTTTCACCAATTATAATAGGCAAAACTAATATGTTACCTACTTCAACATACCCAATGTGGTATAATGTCATAACCCTATTTGTGCCTTTAGATCTTAGAATGTATCCAGCTTATCAAACTAGAGCAAAAGGACTTGATTCCTTGATCTTTAGGAATTACACTTGTTATGTACTTGGGAATGTGTACTCAATACCTTAACAACATGTTGTACCACCAATGTATATACCGTACTCTATTGGAAATTAGTTTCCTATAATGGTTCAACTAGTGATTGGCAAGGACAAACAACCAATTCAGCAACCTATTATTGCACTAGTGCCAACCACTGTACAAATTACTACTAGTTTACCAATTCACATACCCAAAGGTTCTAATCACCAACCATCGGATGGAGGACAACCTACAGATTCACTTAGAGGAAGTTCACATGGAAGGGATCCGTTTGGGAAGCCACCCTTCAATCCACTTGTTGGACATGTTGGATGGCCAGCACTTGACTCGCACATGATCATACCACTGTGGTATCAACCACCTGTTATGCAACTTGTGTTAGAACCAACAACAAAGTTGCCATACATGAAATTACAATATCCAACCTATGTCAAAGAAATTAATCTCAATGCTCACATCAAAGTGTTAAAAAAGGGCATTAAAGCTAGTGGTGAAATAATAAAATCTGACATCATCAACCTATTTAATTTACTCTTAGGGATAATATCTTTGAATGGGGAGAAAATTACATTCAAGACTATCCAAAATGCACTTTTGAGGAGTTGGAATAGGCATTTTGCAAATAGTTCAAAAAAATGAAAAATGATGAAGAGGTCTATATGTAGTTGCGAAGCATACAACAACAAACCCCCAAACATGTTGAGGTTTATTATGAATGCTTGTTGAAACTAGTTAACTATCTACAAATTAGAACAACAAATTTTTTTTCACCACTATTTTCAAAGCAAGTTTATTACCTTAAAATTAAGAACTGCAGGTATGAAAAGAAATACCTTAATTGAGTACAAGGAAGCTATTGTAATATGTGAGGAAAGTGGACATGTTAACCCTATGAGTTACAATGTTATGCTAACGACACCAGAAGCTAACGCAAGAGTTTAAAATGTCATACTTATTGTGACAACTAAATCAACATTAACTTGTACTAATTGTGGTAAAACTAATCATTCAATGGAAAGTTGTCATAACATAAAAAGAAGTACTAGTTGTGCCAACTGCTATAATTAAATTTACAAAACTTATAGCATGAACTAAAACCCAACCTATTAAATCAGGAAAAATACTTATTCGTTATCCTTGTATAATTTGTTATAATGTAGAACATAGATAAGGAGAATGCCCCCATAAAATTGAAGTACACATGTTCAAAACTAATGTTAGCTATAATGCCACAATGTATTTAAACTGCCTAAAACTGACAACATGCCAACTAATGTAGTAGCTACTATTACCACCTATAGTCAATAATCAAAATAGTAGGTGTTCAACGAAAGGGAGCCAATTAAAACCAAAGGAGATAAAGATTGGCAACAAAAAAAAATCTACAAGATTCATTCATTTAAACTAATAAACAATTAAAACATAGTGGGGTTGAAAACCAACCTACTACCATCAATTAAGGTTCATCACAGAGTAATTGGGGTTGGATTGCCTAATAATCCTGCCACAATTCAATTGGTTGAAAGAAATTGAACTAGTGAAATGAATCAAAAACATGTCATTTCATAACATATTACTACAAAAAAAAAGACTTTAGAAGAAATTATAAGGGATATCAATAAACAAGTCTTGGAGACCAAGTATACATTGAACTTAGGCCAATTGTTGCAGGCAGTTCCTATGTCTTTTTATTAACATTCTATTATTTGAAGAATGATTGTTTATCTCAACAATCAGAACAAATATTTAATTCACAATGTTTGAAAATGTCCCACTTGGCACTAGTTCATCACTTTGAGATTAGATGCCATGTGAATGCAATACTTTTTATAGGTATTTAACTCTGAACACATTTTCTTTCTTAAAAGTGTCAATTACTAGCAACTACATGTGCGTACGCAAACCTTTCATTTTATATTGTTGAAATTATGCTTATCAATTATAGTTGCCATTTAGGGTTTTATTTCCTCTTGCTTCTCTCCTAACATATATCCCTCTAGTCATGTTTAGAATGTGATAAATGGAATACATTTTTCATCCATGATGACAATTGAATCCATTTTGTTTCAATCAATTTTCCATTGCTTACATTTAGTCTTTAAATTTAAATAACGCTGATTACTATATGTATTGCTAGATTTGAATATGGTTTAATCAAGACTTTAGATTATGCAGAGACAAGATTTTCTTGTCTATTTGATCTTCAAGGGTTCAGACACTGTCTTTTTCAATTATCCCACATTTTCTTGTGGTTTTGGTGATTCACAAGCAAATGTAGAACTTTTTTTCATGTTGGGCGACCCAAGCTTGCATGCTTGGAGTTACATATAATCTTCTTTCGGGTTTTCCATTTTTTGTTGTTAATAATCCACATAGGCCGACCAAGTTTTCATCTTTCAAAAGCTAGTAAAGTAATGTTTTAAGAGTGATTTTTTTAGGCTTGCATGTTATTTCAAAAATTCCATCATGTGTTTGAACATCATCCAATGATAGTCTTTATATCAAGTTTTATTAATTGGGGTTTGGCCTTGGCCTTTTATTGTCAATAAATGGACTTTGTTCTTTTATCTTTTCATTTGCCCACTGTTAAGTAGCCCATTCAGATATGTGTTATCCACTTTGTTTTGTTGTAGAGTGCCCCATTTCTTGATTTTTAATAGTCCATGTAAAGGGTCGAATCAACTATCATCTTGAAGAACTCACCATGGTCGTTATAATTGCTCAAAAAGAATGTCCAAAATTAAATGTAACAATGTGTTTTCAATCATGCATTCAATTGTGAGTTGTAGTTTGTTAGTAATTAATGATATGGTTGTCATTTTTTGGGAGAAAAACAACTAAAATGGAGATATAGAATAAGGCAATTAAGTATGCAAATTAATAGTAATGGGTCAGAGGACAAAACTATTTTGTCAAAATAATAATAATGTAATATTATATTAAAGGTATACCAAATGCAAGTGGATATTGATGAGAGATACAAAAAATGCAAATAGATAGTGCAGAACAAGAAAATATAATTTAAAATTTTATTGGAAATGTTAGTAATGAGAACATAATCATTGAATGCCTGCTTTATATGTTTGCTTTCTAGTTCCAAGGATTTAATGGTTATTTTATATGCATTCATTGTAGATCTAGGGATCAAATGGTTACTTTATGTGCATCCATTGAAGTTCCAAGGACTAAATGGCTATTATATATGCCCCATTGATTGGAGTTCCAAGGATTGAATGGTTACTATATATGCATCCTTTGGAATTGCAAGGTCTTCGTAGCTACTACATGGTATCCTTTGGAATTCCAAGGACTTGATAGCTATTATATATGTATCTTTTGGAGCTTTTGGGGGCACAATGTCTTAAGAGATGCATCATAAACCTTTTTATGTTTCAACACATGAGGCACCAACCTTGGTAAGGTTATGTACACATTTGATTCAACATAGACATGTTGTTAGGTGTCCACATGGTTGATCCACATGTCAATGATGATGTGTTAGTTTGTGTTAACATGTTGGAATATTCTTTTGTTAGAGTATATTTTGACATGTCACAAAAGTTTTCAAAAAATATTCCATCTAACATGGACCAAATATATTTGGAATATTCTTTCCTACACTTGCTCACATGCCCATGAAATAGTAATCCTACTTTTGCATAACCCAAAATGTTACTATTATTGCCATATTGTTAATGATGTTACAATAAAACAATTTGCACCAACTTACATTTAGGACACTAGAAATTCACCACCCTAGACGACACATTTAGTATTTGTCAATAACCCACACATTGCACTTGATAAACAATGTGCATGGAGAAAGTGACATAAGAAAAAACCAATAACAAATAAGAAGTTCATCCTCCTCTCATTGTTCCAAATCCAAAAGTACCCATGCCAACACCTCCACCATTGCTCCTTATGGTACCCAACACTTGGACCATCTCTCCTTGGCCATTGCAACAAAAGATGCGAAGTGACACAAAAACCCACCATCGATATTTATAAATTATAATTTTAAAAAAATTCCAAACCATAATCCACATGCTTCGTGTTAAAATAGTCTAGTGTACGATGACTTATGGAACTAAAGACCAACTTCGATGAAGATAATCATAATTAGAATTAACAAAGCTAACAATTTAAACATTTGAAACTTCTAGTTTCATGTAAATTGGGAGCTTATAATTTGGGTCCAAAATTGGCAACATTATGGATGGATGCAAGTGTTATTAAAGAAAAGGAAAACATGAAAATGGGAAACTTTGTGAATGATGGTTATAGAAGATACCTTCTTGCACGCTTCTTTAAATGAGTATGAATTCCCAAAGATAATGACTATAAAGAGGATAATATGTAACTACATGTCTTCAACCTAGTTATAGTATAAAGAACTTGCAAGTTGATAAAAACTTCATAAAACTTCAATCTCCTTTCTAGTGAATATGTTTTTGGTAAAAAAAAAGGTCAAAGAACATTATAGTTTAAAAATTCCAAATTGGAAGTGGGTTCTCATGCCACTAGAAAAAAAATTGGCCACAATGACAAAATCGACTAAATTGACTTGAGTACCCATTTAGATGTGTGTTTGATTAAATGATATTGATATGGATTGATTCAAACATTATGATAGTATAATGGCCCAAAAACTAATTAATTGGCAACAAATCAAGGCTTCAAAGAAGATTTGAAAAATGATAGAGCATGTATGCAAATAATCTTTGAGTAACACCTCTTGAATCAATGTGGAATGATGCAAAATTGTAATTGAGCAAATTTTCTTTGCCACTTGTTTCACTTTCACTTTTGCAACCCTATATACAATCCAAAGTCTAACCAAGATTTTGATCCAAATATTGTTGAAATAATTTTTTTTAAAGAGATTATAGTAATAGCTCCAACAATTTACAAACATCAATTGTAGAATAGTTGTAGGTTGACACAACATGTAATTGCAAATCCTCCATAGCTTCCCACAAAGTCTTACCAAAGAGTTTTGATGATCTTTCCTTTTTAGGGCGCAACTCGTGTTGCCAACATTTCAAGATTGTTGCCAAATGATCTTATAAATAAAAAATATTGAACATATTCTTCATTTAATAAAGAAAATTTGAATTAGGATACAATGAAACCTAAGTGAACAAATTTATTTGCACATGGGAGTTGCAAGTAAATGGCCTTTTCTTGGGAATGATGTTGTAAATCTTCCTTTCAAGAAGCTTCCTTTCAAGTGTACCTACGACCTTGAAATTACCTCTTTAGCAATTGGGCCCACACTTTGAAAGCTAATTTGAAGACAAATTTTTTTATAAAGAAATTCCTTTCTAGAATTGGACTCAACAATATTTGAAAAAAATAGAATAAAAATTTATTAAAGCCCCAAGTAAATAACTTAAGGGTTTAGATTCAAATAAGATTCTTAAGCATTTAGTAACATCTATTGTTGCAACTTGGACATTAGTTTTTTGATCATTTCAAAATACAATAGTGTGAAACAAAAACTTCAACATCAGAAGCAAAACAACGATTCTAATTCAAAAGATACATAAATAGGCAATGTTTCACAAGAAAATTTTGATTGAAAGATAAAATCTCATGTCCATGAACACACCAAAAAAATGTTTTGTTACAAACATTAAATTCCTCTTATAAATATTTTCTAGAGGACAATGCAACTCTAAGAAAATCTTGGAAAGCTCTCCTAATCAATCAAGATAAACCTAATTGGTGTCAAACTAATCTTTTAAAAGTTTGGTTATAAATATAAACATCTAAAATATTTCAGTACTCCTTTTCAATTTTTAATAAATTGGTACCAAGAATCAATAATGGGAAATTGGTAATGGGAATCAATAGTCAAAAATTGATAATAACAATCAAAAATTAAAAATCAGTAGTAAAAAATATGAGATGAGTTTTTGGCTATTAACATCCTCCTCCATTCTATTTGTGATTATGTCTTCATGATCATTGTTAAAATCTATCAACAAGTCTTAGATCAAAACTTGGCATCAAAAAAATATTAATTTAATTTTACCATATCCGTCACTCCTTGATCATTCAATGTCTATTGAAAAATTGGGGCAGAATCCTATGCCACATAGTCATGTCCAGGTGCTGGGTCTACAAGGGAAATGGCTTCTTCAACTTTAGTAGTATTGGTTCTAGTTTTGGTTCCAATG
>Ga0209208_10000305_pt1 | contig 60135 bp, 49 predicted proteins | sample S1TSphfallax_3_FD_187694 | JGI IMG/M metagenome (GOLD analysis project Ga0209208, IMG submission 187694) | Host-associated microbial communities from peat moss isolated from Minnesota, USA - S1T2_Fd - Sphagnum fallax MG (SPAdes) (version 2) | ecosystem: Host-associated > Plants > Peat moss >... | reverse complement strand
ATTCTATTCAAAAGTCTGATAGAAGTGAAACTAAATAAAGATGTATTAGAACTACATCCTAAAAATCGTACAAGTACATCATTAGTGCTTGAAGATTCTTCTACAGACTAACTCAACCTTGTCATGCGAAATGCTATTGTTAATTATGGGCTTGTATTCCCTATATATCCATAAATCACATCTAATTCTACATCCCCTTCCCCTTTTCTACAAACTAAAAAGGATAATGTACTTTAAAAGGTTTACTGGGTCTTAAACTAATTAAGCGTTACATCAACTGAAATACAGAAGTACTCTATGCCTAGAAATATCACAAAAGCTAATTCAACTATTAATAATCATTACTTGAAGGTTTATAAGCATTCAAATCATTAGTACTAAGGAAATTTAAGGAACTAAAGTTTAACTATTTGTTGAGCTATAATCCATGGCTCACAATGGTCAATATAAAGATGTTATTTGATTTTTGTGTAATAATATTATGTTTCATGTTCATACTATGAAATTACATAGACTTTTTAAAAGGCAAGTAGATGCAAATATTAAATGTTATTGGTTTCAAATATTGTAATATAGGGGCAACTTCAACACATTTATATTTAATAGTTTATACAATTTGAAGATTCCATTTTGAAAATATAATGTTCATCATATATATATATAATTCATACAACTTTGTTATTTGAAAAAAAATGTGAAAATTTCAACATTTCTACAAATAATACAATTAATGTCAAAGTTGTCAAACTATTGTATGAAACAAGACAAGGACTCTAATTGGATTTTTTTACTTTCAAGTTGATGGTCCACTAATGTGTGATTATAAAAACTATTTTCATATTAAAGGCCATGTTTTACCAAATTTATAACATAAAAATACACTTGAACACTATTTTACTAACTATTATAAAACCCACTTATTACATATCTTATTGTATTAAAGTTCATAAAACTTGGTATTGGATTTAATTCAATGGAATGCATGTGGTTTCATAATGAAATTAACATGATTGTATCAAGAACAAATAATTTCTTGGTTTACTTTACCATGCTTTCACTCGTGTTAAAGTAACCCATTTCCAAAAGTTTTTAGTTCATACACTACTAGAAAAGATGTGGTTGGACCATTGTGCAAACCACTCATCTTGTGGTGGTACCATTATAGTGGGTTTATAATAGGCTTAGTGATTTAAAGTAGTCGTTGGTCCCAAGTGGGATAAAAAACCATTAATTAGACCATTGGGTGGTTTGGTTCAAAAAACAAAAATTGTGGTTTTTTTCAAGTTTTGGGTAGTAGGTGTATAATTAATGGTTCTATGGGTGGTTTTGTGCGGTGGTCATTAGGGTGACTAATCAAACCTTGATTGATTAGTCAAACATAGTTTTGATTAGTCAAATGCCATGTGCATTTAGACATTGGCCACTTAAGCTTGGCCATGTGGCGTTTAAACATTGGCCACCTAGGCTAGGCTACATGGCATTTAAACATCAAGCATTTAGGTTATGCCATGTGGCTAGAACTTAAAGAACCACATTAAACCTAAACTAGGCTTAAAACTAGAAGTCTTTGACAATACAAAAAGATAATAAAGTAATTAATGGTCCATTGTAGAACAATTTTAAAATGGACTATGACACGTCACAAAGTTCAATTTAATATTTGGAATATGAACTTTTATTTCACAATGTGTTTGTACAATTATATATATGAATTCATACCACCATAGTTTAGGGTGTTTCCATGGTATGGTGTACACATTTTGTGTCAAGTATGTACATATAATATCAAATGTAGTAATGCATAAAGTTTTACTCACTTTGAATTCTTTGAAAAAACACATATGGCTTCTTTGGGCCTTAAAAGCAAGACAAATTATATAAACCATGAATATGCAATTAATTCATACTTTTAGCTTTATGTAGTTGTACATCAATAATTTAATAAAAGTTATTTTAAACACCTTGTTTAACATATATATATTTCATTAATTAAAAAAAATCACTTTGTATTTCTAAAATGATGAATTCTTTTTTACCCAACTACCTTTTTAATGGGACAAAAATTAACTTCAAAATCATAATCACCAACATTATCATAACACAATGTATTATTAAATGTTTACTTATCATCTAATATGAATGTCATTTTTGAGACAAACTTAAATTTTTCATTAAAATATTGTTCATTATGGTTGTATTTTTGTATGTGAAAAAATTCATGCATTTTTTAAAAACTATTATTTTTTAGTCATCTTATTAAATTACAATATTTGTGACAAGTTCTTACAAGTTAGAAATGTACTTTAATCAACTATAGAATTGTTCAAATATACACCAACATCATAACATAATGAGAGTTTATGATGTGGTCCATTTATAATTTTACAGTTCTACCACAAAATCTTCTCCAAATACCTAAAAAACCATTTAAAAAATGTGTTATAGTGTAAATTGCAACACTATGTTTCATTTTTGTCTACATTGTACCATGAAAACACCCTTTAGACCTTTTAAAACACATTGATTTAAAGATTAATTTCGAAAAAAATCAATCTAAATACCAAAAAAAACTTTGCCATTTACGATAAATGTGCATAACTATTTGGCGAAATCCTTTTAGATATTTTGATTAATGTTTTTCAAGACCAACCTTCAATCAATGTGTTTTATAAATAAATACTATGGTGGTAAAAAAATGAGATATGAAAAAATAAAATATGGAAAAAATGGTTAATTTTAACATCATTTGAACCAATTATGAATTCAACCAATTCATTGGGTTCTAAATACAAAGGAAATGGACTCTCAAAAGGGAATATTAAATGCCACTTTTGGTCCACCCTACTATGTTATTACCCACCACAAGCACATGAAAAAAAAAGAATAGAAATAAATCATGAGAGTTATATTGTTCTCAAAAAGTTTTGCTTTCAATGAAGGGGATAGATAGGGGGCAAGCTCCCCCCCCCCCCTCCCCACCTCTCTCCTTTCTACTTCCTACATCCAACAACAATGCTACACAAAATGGTAACATTGACAAATTGCAAACGCAAGTAACAATACTAAAAAAGCAAGGAAAGGAGATTTTAGGAAAACATGCATAAAATCTTTGGAGAATTAATTTTGAATTCATTGAAAGGAACCTGACATTCACTTTGATGTGCATTATAATCAAAAGAAAGGGAAAGAAAAAAACAAAAAGCTCGAGGGGGAGTACACCAAAGATTAAAATACAACTTATAATTAATTTAAAACTACTAGTTCGAAACATCAAAAGCAAGAACTTTAAGCCCCCAAAAAACTTGGAACCTTGTGACATCCATAAATGAACATTAATTACAAAGTAATTCCAACATCAAATTGATAAGTTACAATTTAGAATTACATTAATTGAATTCAAGTTGTAACTTCATATACAATATTGGCAAAGTCCATCAGGCGCAAGACAATAATTTGATAATGCATTAATTAGAAGTTAGTTGCAATAGACACCAAAAAAATTTCATTAATCGATGAATGAAAAGTTGCATAAACATTAGTTCATTTGTGGGTATTTTTCATGGGAACCTTATGAGGACACCTAGTTGAACATATTTTTAATAAATATATGCTTCCATATATGATGAATTATGTTCAATGCAACTATTGCAACTCATTCAATAACACTCATGTTGTAGAAATATTTGAAATTGCAAGTGTCCAATGTAATTCAAAAATCCAATTGCAAGCCAAGTTGCAAAAACCTCTATTTTCTTGTAGTGAAAGTTATTGCATACATTTTCTACCATCTAAAGTGAACAATATTTCCCATAGTGTTAAATTAATGATCTTTGATAGAATAAATACATGATGTTAAGTTAGTAGCGACATTCAATGTGTGTTTCACCAAGAATGGAAAACCTAGTTTCTAGCCATTTTGATGTTACTAAACAATTGTTGGTTTTGGTTTTATATGTTCAATTGCACTCAAGATCATTTATAACCAAACAACCTCCTTTGTGTCTTCCATTAATGTAAGATATTCAACGTTAGTTGAAAACAAAGCTACTATAGATTGCCTCTTTCCACTCCATGACACCTAAGAATTTCCAATTTCAAAAAATAGCCATTAATCGACCTTATGTATTTTGTATTATTTGCCCGATCAATGTCCACAAAAACTCCCAACTCAATGTTATTCCCCTTCTTGAAAACAATTCCATAATGTGTGGTACCTTTTAAACACCTAAACTTTTTGTTTTTTTTGCATTTAGATGGGATAACTTAGGTTTGGCTATAAATAAGCTTACTATAGAAATGGAGAAGTTGTTTCACCTAATATTTGTTAAGTAGATTAATGTTCCCACCATGTTCTTGTAGGCAATAGGGTCCACCTTATGGTCATTGATGTTTGATTCAAATTTTGGTACCTTTTACCATTTGAACCTTTGTTGGATTGCAATAAACACCCAAATAACATCCAAGTTACACCAAATTCATCATCTTAAACTACTATGCAACTTTTATTCAAGTTGCATGTTGAGGCATGCAATATTTTCTTTTATGTTTCATGTGTTGATTAGATCATCTATGTAAATCATGCCTATCAAAATGTTGCTTCATTGTGCTAAAAACAAAACACCTATTGGGTTTTACAACTCACCTTTGTAATTACATATTAATCAGAAAGGACATATGTGACTAGTGACTAGTGAGTTGCTAAACCCATGTCATTTCATGCATTCAGTCATAATGGACGTTTAGTTGCAAAGCCCAATCGTTTTAGCAACTAAGGTTTTTAAGTTTTTTTTTATAATAATGAAATTCCATGTTATCATGACCTTGGTATGATGTGTAAAGTGCATGCCATCTCAACTTTTTTCTTTTTTTTTGACTAAGTGTTATAAAAGACACCTTGATGGATGGATGACATGTGTCAAAAACCTATATGCACATTATGAGTCATTGCACATGACCAAAAGTCAACCTAGCCTATCCCAATTAGGCTAGGCAACCTAGTTTAGTTCGCTTAACCAAAAGTGAACCTAACTAGGTTAACTACCTATGTTAGACAACCTAGGCTATGTAACCTAGGCTAGTTGGCCTAGATTAAAAACAAACATCGATCCCAAGAACCCTATATTAGGCTACCTAACCTAAGCCAAGTGGTTTAGGTATCATAGGTTACAAGGCGAGGACTTGAACCCCTCACCTTCATTTTGGGGTTTAAGTCCTCATCCATTGCACTTCCACATTTTTTTACACTAATTATGTTTAACACAAAGTTATAAAGTTCAAAAGTTTTAGCCTTGAATTAACCTTGGCCACCTTAGGTTGATCTAGGTCAACCTACTTCATACCTACCAACTTAGCTTAGACCTAAACCTCTCTAGGTTGACTTAAGATGAACTAGTTTGTAAACCTACTTACTAACCTAGCCTAGGTTAACCTAGGCATTCTTAGGCTAAAAAACAACCTAGGACAATTATGTCACATCTAGTTGCACAACTTGAGGTGGTTACAAACTTAATAAAATATCTTGTAATAAAGCTACTTAGGTTGACTTGGTAAAAAACCTAAAGTTAAGAGCCTAACAAATCCTACCTAGGTTAACCTATTAGTAAGGCAACATATTCTAAGTATATTTGAAAACACTAGATGTAGTAATTTTTTTATGTTTAATTAGAACTAATATGTTAAATAGTAAAAAATTCAAGGAGTTATGTGTCACGTTTTTCAAAATGACTATTAATATTGTAATCATAATTACAAGTTAAATATAAATTATTTAACACTTATACACATGCATGTGAATTCATGATTTCAAAAACCTCATGGCACACAAAAAATTATGGCATGCCATGACAAATATTGTTGCCATAAATTCAAGACACAACAACTTATGGTGTCACAAAAAATCATGGATTACTATGAAAATTTGTGACACTTTGTTGCCAAATGGCATGCTATGTCATCATCATATGAAAGAATGAATTGTTATTAATCGCAAAGGACAATAATATTTCAACTAGCTAATAAATGAAATCAATTCTTCAAATCAATGACATGAATCATGATGTGAAGTTAGTGTCACAAATCATGAGGTGTTGTGACTACTTGTCAACCTTGTTGCCATGTGGCATGGCACATCAGCATCACATGACCATAAGTTGTTATTATTCACCAAAAGTTGCAAAAATCAATGAAATCTTGTTATTACCTAATTTTGGATGATTAAAAATACATTAACAATACATTTTTGATATTTTGATGTTTGTGTAAAACCATCTAATCATGATATCGACTACAATCATAAAACCATAATGCCACATGACAACACAATGTCTTTTACAACTACACAATCATTAACATGAACTTGTAGTTACAATTATAGTAAAAAAAGATAACAATTGTTTTGTTAACTCGTTGTAAAACCCAATATGTGTTGTGAAATAAAGTTTGGAGTTTTCTCATTACTAAATCATGTGTAGTTTTTATAAAAAAATCAATCTTTTTGTATCGGGTTCAAGGAGATTGATGAAGTTCATAAAACACTTTGTTAAGTATGTAAACCAAGTGTTCAAATCTAAACTTTACAAAACCATTGGTTTGCTTAATGTATACCTCCTCTTTTAAATCACCATTCAAGAATGTTGTTTTAACATCCATCTACAAAATTTTCTAGCAAAGGTGTGCAAAAAAGCTATCACATTTTTTTTTTGTGTTATGGGCTTGATTATTGGAGCAAAGGTTTATTGAAAATCTAAAATTTCCTTTTGTTTAAACCTTCTAACTACCAAGATGTCCTTATACTTTGAAAGTTTGCCCAAGGAATCATTTTTCACCTTACAAATCCATTTGGATGTTATTGATTAACCACACTTATGTTACAATTGTAAAACAATTCTTTCCTGTGGGTAATTGAATTAATTACCATGTTTGATTATGTGAAATCCAAAATTCATTTCGTCAACCATTGTCATTTTCCATTTGTCATTTATTATTATTATTTTTAAAAAAGGACCAGTTCCCAAACATGATCAACAACTTTCACAATGAACTCATTAAAACACTTAGGCATTGTAAAATATTCTTGGTCATTCTTGTGGCACATCAGTTTGGCTTTGTTATGTAAAATCCTACTAGTTTTCCAATTATTATTTACTTTAATGCTTTCTAGAGATGGGTCACATTTTGGAAGAGATTCTCTCTTTACATCAAATGAATTTATCAAATAGATTACCCCCTTGAGGTTATTTTTGTAGTAGTGCTTAAAACACATTTGGGAAACCTTTAACATTATGTGGGCATGTTATGTTACAGAGTTCCTTTGTTGAAGTGTTTGGCTTTAGAGGTGAAACTTTTAATCGTGACATTTTGTAAGCCGTTGGTCCAATGCATTCACATGAACAAGTTTGGTATGAATGTTACATGAAGATCAGATTTATTAAAAAAACTTTTTGAAAGTTTAGAATTCTCAACAATTGATTAGCCACACTTATGTTACAATTGTAAAGCAATTCCAAAATTGAATGTTGGCATTCCTTTTCGAAAGGGGCCATGATCCATGACATTAGAAAAAATACCCCTTATCACCAATGAGGTATGGAGGAAAAGGTTCGCTCATTGTTCCCTTATTGACATCTAACAAACCGCTATAATGTGCACATTTGTAGGAAGACAATCTCTTCAATAATCATTAGTAGAACAAAGTAGACCAATAAACACATTTGTGATTTTTTATAATGACCAACAACTACTTGGGCTACTACAATGCTATATTTTCCCACTTTAAAACAATAGTAATCATTTGCAAAAGCTCCAAGTGGTTTTATTGTAACAATGTGAGTCCCAACTATAGCCTTGGAACATAAGATAATCCACACCATCTTTTAAACTTTTCTATCAACATTTTCATTTTTAAACATGTAGGCCCTTGAATTATAGTCCTATTGACAACAATGACAACATACATAAACTCATGAAGAATAACAAAAATAATAGACTTCCCAATAGCAGATAATTCACTACATACAAGGAGATTGACACCTTGAACAAGTTTGTAAATAGAACAAGCTACATGAGTTTCAATAGGGACTTCCTTCCAATATTTTTGTCTTAATTGATGATCAAGTCCCTCACTCTCTTGGAAATTCCAAACAACAAGCCTTTGCTCATCCTAAAATTCTGGATCCTCCTTTCATCATCAGACTTTGTCATGAAAAGCTGAAAAAACCATGTGGTTGATCTTGGATTCACCAATGGCCAAGATCATTTTTAAAAAAAAAGAATAGTTGTTGACAAGTAACTCTGCAACACCAAGGTCATGTGTAAATTGGTTATTTGTGTCCAATAGGGGAAATTTGAGAAAGATTACTTGTACAAGCTCAAGAAGGCTGATGTAACAACTAAGAATGAAGATTTTGTTGATCATCCATGCTATCCATACACACAAAAAAAAGCAATCATGTTTTTAGCAAGCTTACAACACATTGAAACAATGCCCCACCAACAATTGCAAAAAAATTCAACAAGAGTTGGTGCAATTGTAAGAATTGCAAACCAATTCAACAACTAATGCAACAAGCAACATTTGCTACGAAACAATACTTCAACAAGATCTAGGTGCACCTGTTACAATTATTGCAAAACAATTCAACAAGGTCTAGGTGTAGTTGTAGTGAGTTTTGCAAGATATTGATCATGTTCATAGTAGATATATCTTTGGATTTATTTTGTGTGAATATCGATTTGATACTAAATAATTTACTCTCCAACCAGCTCTTAAATAGCTTGTGATGATCATTCTTCAAGAAAGCAAAAAGAAAAAACCAAAATTCTTCAGAAAAATAGAAAGCAATTTTTAAAAAGGAAAAATTACTTCCAAGAAACAAAAGAACACACAAGATATGAGTGAAGAATGCTAGAAAAGAGTGGGAAAAAAACGAATAAATGTTGGGGAACTTGAATTGTTCTCAAATGTCAAAAGCGATGCACACAGTGAGAGTAACTTTAGTCTAAAGAGCTTAAAATTTGAAAGCAATAGATGCAACAAAAGAATAATATCATAGTAACAAAGAAAAAACCAAAAGAAGCAAAGGTAGGGTTGAGAGGGTTTAGGGTTTAGGATTGAGAAGAGTAGAGAGGAAAGGAATAAAAACATTTTACTAACTTGGCAAATGTAGAATGCAGGAGTTTCAGCTAAGAATTTTCCTAAACCCCAAATTCTTGCCTACCCTCAATAGAGGAGTGGCATTTGTTAATGCTGTTCATTTCTTGATTCTCCCATTTCTAGGAGGGAAATATATGAATTTTCTCCTCTTCCTGTAAAAATTTATGCACCATTTGGGTAGAAATGTTAACAATAGACCTGCATCTTCATAGAAGTTTTTTGTTAACAAAACTGGTAGCAGACAATCTCCAACTGTTAAATGTCTCAACTGTGACTCATGCCACGCACAAGGCAATGATAACTGGTATATGAAATATGCTGTATTCCAATTAAAAACAATTGCTGTCCAAGAGGAGGAATCATATCAACGAGATTTCCTAATACTAGATATGCTTCTATTTCATGTGAAACAAAGAATTTGTGATGCGAGGAGAAACATTATGCTATTGTCTTCTATTCAAGTAAATCTAATAGAACATTTGTAGAAAATTCTCAAAGCCTATCAGCAAACCTGCAAACTGCAAAAGTGTTTTCACAGGATAGCTGATGCAGAGGCTTGGGAGACTTGGGAACCTTTCAGTCATTCCCAGAGCCGGGGATTGCTGTTCAAAACCATCTCAAAGGGGCAAAACTGTGGGACTAGATTCTGTGATACTTCTCTAAAATAAATTTTGCTTCCTCAACTTCTTTGTATCCAATTCTTCTAAGAGTAAATATCTTCATCATCCCTTTGAAGATTTTGGATGTGTCGGTCTGCATCCACTGCATCTTGACGCTCAGCATGCAGAGTCAGTGTTTCAGCAAGCAATGCAGGTGCAAATATTGGGGTGCCATTGTGCTCTTCAGAGTCCATGCAATAGGCAATGAGAATAGTATCTGTGCCCGTACCCACCACCGCAAAGAAAAGGGATGCAGCCATATACCCTAGGCCCAAGCAGAACTGCAATAACAATCATGCATCTCAGTACACAAAGAAGCTTATGTGAAAGCAGATGTAATCCCACCAACGATGTTCACAGGCACTATGAAAGATTTGAGTAGGGGAGAGAAGACAAACCAGAACTGGGAATAGTGGTGACGAGACACGGTAGTGACCTGTCTTGAACGAGTGGCTGTCTAACATAAGAAAAGCAAACACAGCACATGCCAGGCTCACACATAACTTTGCAACTGATAGGAATAAACGGCCCATGTTATTCACAGTTCCAACTCTCATACTGTTGTTTGCAATCAGCACAGTAGCTCTTCCAGCTGCTCGAAAGAAGTTCTTCCCAGAGATAGCAATCTGCAACAAACATATGCCAGATCATATCTGAAACCTTCACAAATCTGTATATACCTGCTTACAATGTAATGATATGGGATAAATTAAGGGCTTAACATCAGTTTAAAATATGTAAATAAATCTCCAGATTTATGTGAAGACAGAAAACATGGGTACACAGGTTCTGAAGTCATACCACAACATAGGCATTACGGTTAATGAATTTCAAGGTCCATTCAATGCACCCTGAACAACCTTGGGTACCACTGTTCAGTACAGTGGCTGCAACTCCACCTGGGGTCCGTTGTGCTTTCTTCAACCTCTTTTGAACAGCAGATAGAACAACCCGAAAAGTTTCAACTAGAGGAACAATTGATGAGCCAAGTGAAATTGAGCCAAGGCTGTAGCTTAATACTAACTTTGCTGATGATACAACTGGAAACCAACCCATTCCCTTCCAGTCCATACCATCTCCTCCATTCCACATCTGATGTACACAGCACATATTAGTGATCTGCTTTTGAGTATCATCAACTTCAACATTGCAAAACAAAAACAAGAAATGGAGACTTGTTGAAGGTTTATAACTTAGGCTTACAGCAGTTTCTCCTCGAGCCCAGTAGTAGGAAGCAATTGCTCCTGATATGGTTGTTACAGAGCAAGCAGCTATAAATGAAATGGCCCAAAACAAAACAAACAGGTGGTACAAAATGGCCCACACAATGTTGTGAGTAGAATGCAGAGTGTAACCACAGCAGCCAGATTGTGTGACAGTCTGTGAGTATAAATCATATGATGCACAGCTGTTGTATGTGCAATTGTTTTGCCTGATTTTACCAGCGCTGAACAAATAGAGTAGTGCAGATAACCAATAAATGAAAAACAACCCAAAAGCCATAAATGGAATAGCAGGGTATACAACCAAGCTTGGCACTGCCCCAATTGCCTGCACTGTCACCTGCATTTCCAAGCCCACAAGTTTTACAGGTATCCTATTCAGCCCATATGCAACAACTGCAGGTATTACTCAACCTTAGGTCTTCAATTCTTTAAATAAAACCTCATGCCATAAAATAAAGAAACAAGTACATCAAGGAAGATTGCATCAATATCCTGCAAAGTTAGAAACTCGTGCACCTTGGTTATGGACAGGGCCTCAGTTATACGCTTCAGGAGAACAAACGTCATAACAACTGTCAGAAAAACAACCAAAGTCATTATAATTGCCAGCGCCTTCAAATGTTCCAATTCCTGCAAGTACAAGCCCCAATTTCACAAATGATCAGAATCAGCATCCTGACTACTGCAGAACAAGTAACAGTGTTCAGCACCCTTATCAGATTTCAACAACCTCAACCCCAGTCCCCAATTCCAAACAACCAAAATGCTAAGTACTACTCTGGAAGCAGGAAAAAAAGTAAGATATAAAAGCCACTTACAGTAAATGAAACTGATAGATCATCAGAACCCGAGGTGCCAATTACAGCTGAAATTGCATCGTTACCAAGCCATCCAGCTGACGATAAGAAACCCACAGCAGAGAAAATCAGAAAACCTGCCCAGATTGACTGATGCTTTGCAATATAAAAGTCATTTTGTTGGGAGAAACAAGGTAAAATTCTTCCTTCCCAATCCATGTCACAATGGCAGTAGAAAATGTTAACTGGATATATGGTGTCAAATGAGTAACAATAATTCCTCATACCTTTGAAGTAGAAGTATAGCGTGAGCAAGATCATGAAAACATTGAGGAGTACAAAGGTCAGCCATGTGACCACACCCACGTAATAGCGGATTGCAACCAGCCACAACATGCACAGTAGCATTGGTAGTAATCCCCCACACACAAACAAAACAGGCCATGCTCGTCCCAAATCTGCCATATATCTCTGGAAAGAACAATAAAAAAAAACACAAATTAATTCCTTAGCCCACAACAAGATCCGATTATCATGCAATCCTCTATACATTGAGATGACTTAATCTGCAACACGTTGTAATCACCTAAGTTTAACTCCCTGCGCAATTGAATGATCCGACCAAGAACTGATCCAATTTGGGGTTTCAACTTACATAGAAAATTGCAGAGGGAGTAGATAATGTGTCGTGCACCACCTGTGGCAATATACTACCAGACTGAATCTGCACTCCATTCATAGAATTCCAGAGCTGCAGGAGGTTGTTTTCTGGAGCAGGTGATGGCTGACAATTCCAGTACACTGAGGAGCACAAAAAATTCAACAATCAAAACAAAGAATAAGAAAAGAAAGAAAGAATAACTAAAACCCTGAACCCTAGAAAGCAAAACTAAGGAGAAATCCGCAACCATGGAAACAACCATTCCTCCATGGACTCCAACGTTCTCCAGAAAATACCATGTACCCAATTCCTCAAACAACTTCATGGACAGACACCTCTCAACAAAACAACTCTGCCATCCACATGACTTCACAAATAATTGTTGAGAGGTGAGAATTCTTCATACAGTTGACGCTTTCGAAGAGAACAGGATAACATGGGCCTGTGAGATTCCTGGACGAAGCGATCTGATCAGGAGTAAGTAAATCGAAGTAATCATAGTTGCGTTGCTCCCAGTCACGCATGGACAAACCGCTGTAAGTCCCTTCAGGATAATCACAAACCCAAGAGAGCTGTGAAGAAGCATTTCCATTTCCGGCCGAGACGGTTGTTGGGCAATTGCGAAGACAAATGCTGCGGGCGGTGCTGAGCTTATATCTGTCAGGATATACTCCTGACCAATACAGCTGGTTTGGATTCATCCAGTACCGCACCTTAAAGTCCTTAAGATTCGGTTTTGCTCTTCTGTCGCCGCATGCGTTACCTTTATAGTCCAATCCATACACCAACCTGCACAAGGAAAAATCCATCCAAAGAGTCTCTTCAGTTGCCATTGAAATTAAAGCTAACCGAGCATACCTTAGATTCAAGACTGCCACGCAAACCCAGAGAGACAGAAAATTAAAAGAAAAAATAGAGACATTGACAGAAATTTACAGCAGATTTTTCAATAGATTGTAGGACTGGAGATTTGTAGCGAACGGACCTGTGAGGATCGCCTCGATTGAAGCCGAAGCTTGTATCGACGATGAAGCCAAATGCTAGCAAGGAGATGATGGAAAGGAAAGCAAGGTCTTGGCATCTGCGCGCTTGTTTGATGCCAGGTTTTCGTATTGAACCTCCAGCTTCGTTGTCCGCAAATGCTGCAGCCGGTGGAGGGTACGCTGGCGTACTACTGGGAGATGATATGGCAGCCGCCCCAGCTGCTGCACGCCTTGACTGATCTTTGGTTTGCTTCCCCATCCGATCCTTCCGCGTGTTCCAAGCTCCAACAGACGATCACTCTTACTCTGAGTACAGAGCAAAACTAATAATTAATCTGTTCAGCTGCTCCAAACTGCGAAACCCAAACAACAGACTCCGAGCTCAGTATGGGCTCAAGCTTGGATCAATTCTTGTCTAATTGAGAGAGAGAAACTGTGGAGTCATGCGACGACTAAGGGAAAAAAAAAAAGAAAAAAAAGTTGCAACAAAATCACTGCCTTAAAAAAAAAAACATAACACACAAACAAACAACATATGTTGCAGCGGCAGCTGACGCAGGAACAGTAGCATGCAAAACAGCAAAACGACAAAGAATCTCTCTGAGGGCAGAGAAACAAACAAGAATCCAAAGACTGAAACCTTTAAGGATACTCCACAAAATTGAGTGAAATAAAAAAAAACCAAGAACACTCAGCACTTTGAACAACCACTAGGCTAGGGATCCACAAAAGTTTGAAGGCTAAAGAAACAGAATCATCAATCAGTACACGAAATTCGAGAAATCGGAGCAAAAGAGGATCGCGAAGAGAGAAAAAGAGACGATCGCGAGAAAAGCCCAAGCGAGCGAGCGGAGCAGCCACGCAGCCAGCCAGTGACAAGACCAACGTACTATACCATAGTGTTTTCCCCCTCCCCCCCCCGGTCTCTTTGATTACCCAACAGTACTTAGTCTTTAATCCTAACGTTAAACCAGAGTTAATTACAGGCCGGGAGGGGGCAAAAAAAAGAATCCAGTGGACAGAATGGGGTAGCTTCTATCCAGGGGACGCCTACCCCATTCTTCTCTACTAATTATTACTCCTAGACCGCCGACCGACCGTGAGATGAAGTAACCCCTTTTATCCAGCGGTTACATAATTCAGCGTGCTGTCAGAAAGGGGCCATTGATGACGCGTGTTTTTATTAATTTAAAAGTTCCGTTGATGTTGAGCTTTACCTCAGCCGTCGATTTTATTTCGTGATTTTTTAATTATTTAATTAATTATTATTGGATCCGGTGATATATACCTGGGGGGCCCCCCCCCCTTCCCCCCTCCCTTCCCGCGGTTGTTGTTTGTTTCTGACTGGTGATTAGCGGTGACGTGAGTTGAAGTATGTGGAATAAGCTCCACTGAATGACTGGTAATAACCGGTTCCACCAATCATGTGCTTGCCCACCTAGATTTCAATCTGTACGCCACAAGATTTTGAGAAATTAGGGTTTGGAGTTTTTTTTTGCCGGGGGGGGTTGGGGGGCTTGTTTGGTGTTTTCTTTTCTTTTTTGGCCGGTTGCACGGAAGGAGAAAAAGAAATTAAAGACGCTCTTTTACAGCTAACGTCCAAATACGTCCTTTTTCCTTAACTTTTGGGGACTTGCAACTGATTTTCTTTTTTCGATTTTTGATTTTTGGTTCCGGGCAGGGAGTGTGGGGTGGGGATGGGGAGGGATTATTTGTGCTCTTTTTTCTTTTCTTTTTTTCTTTTTGGCGATCGCTGTTTTCTTCTGGCTAAAATTAGCCAGTTTGATTTTTTTCTAATTTTGTTTTTTTTTTTTCCCCATAGTCATCATGACTTTTCATTTTATTTATTTTAGGGGGTGTGATAAATCCAAATTTCTCTATCTGGTTCTAACATGTACCTAGCGAAAAATGTGAAAGATTCTTTACAAATTTTACTTTTGTGGGGGATCTATAGCCAAATTCGGTTATATATTCTTCTACATGATCACTAATATGGCTACATCACTACAATTGTGTACTTATTGTAATAACCTAATATATGTAAAGCTTGAAAATTCAATTCGTCTAGGCTATTGGGAACATGAACGGGAACACTTTTGTTTTTCTTTTCCTTTTTTTTGGTGGGGGCAACTAGACAATACCAAATTCCTTAAATGCACCCTATTCAATGTACCAAACGTATGACCTAGTTAGTACTGCTTGAATCAGCTTGTGTGTAATGTAGTGTTAAATTAAACTTGCATAACTTGATTATTAACTACCTACTTATGTACTTTACCTCTTATAAATTGTTCAAAGTGACCATAGTACCCATAAATGACCTCCATTTCTCAATTTTAAGCATAAAGTACACCCAAGTTGGTGTAACTCAGATCTATGGTAGATTCACATTTTGTGTTTGGTAAATTTTATGTGATTGTGGCTCATATAAAATTGTGCTTAAATGAGTACATAATTTGCATCCTCTACAAACCATTTTGTTGTAATAAGTATTTTTTCTTTGCTTATGACGCAATCCAAAATGCATTACAAGTTGGACGGATACCCTTACCCAATCATAGTCTTATTGTCCCAATTACATAGTGATCTTTTGTTTTTATTGGCCTTGCCTACTACCAAGGCAAGGAAATTATGTTTAGATTCATCATAGAATATAGTAACTTAAGGGATTTTGGCCCCTAGGTAATAATATTAGGTCTATTTTTATAGGAAGATTTTTGATATTTTAGCTTGTGTTGAAACTTGAGATTAGTTATAGAGTTATAATATCTTGAAAGGATTTTGGTTTCTCTTAGAGGAATTTCTTTGAAGGATATATTTTTTTGCATGGTGAAATATTTGAGTTTTCATTATTCTTCTTTTGCCTTAAGATACTTTTTAATGTAAATGGCAAGGCCATAGTGTGACACACCCCTTGTTTTTGTGGCTGAGGGCAAATTTGCTGGTTATGTTTCAGCAAGCATTTGGTCCTATACCATAAGACATGATCAAATTGGGCAAAAGAGTGGCAAATTGTCAAGTGCATATGCCCTCTTTTACTTTTAAAGAGAAAACCACATTTCCAATGAACATCTACTGAGTTGAAAAAAACGTTTAATTAGCTCATTAAAATTTTAAAAATTGTGTGGTGCAACTCAGAGTGGCCTTTGGGTTTCAACATTCAAAATGTTTCATTGAAAATAACTTCAAATGAAAAAGAGATGAAAATAGGAGTGATGCAAATGATACTAGTCTAAATTTTGTGTGTGTATTCCAGTAATTGAAACTCACACACATGAACCACAAAAATAAAAACTCAAATGTATGTATAAATGAGAGGACTTCACATGATGTAAAATAACATGGATTTATCTTTTGGAAATTGATGAAACCTGTTTGATTGAGGTTAAATAACACCAAAGAAAACTGGATCTCAAATAGGTTGCCAAACTCAAAATTAGTGGGTTTGTGTTCTAGGTCGGTTCCTGGTTCAATTCTCAATCCAATTCCAGTTAATTGAAAGGAAATGGTATGATACCTTGCATACCATTTCCTCAAAAAACATTAAACAAATACCCACCACCAAAAAAAAACAAAACCATACAAAAACACGCACATCAGGGCAACATGATAGCCCAAATGACAAGGCCCTTTATAAACAAATTGAAAATGAAACTTTGAATCATTCACTAACTAATTATAAAGAATGTGGAAATGTACACTAACCTAAAATGGCAAAGGTAATGTTTCGCTTGAAATTCTCCAAATATAACAATAAACAAATGAAAATAAACTTAGAAACAAATATATCCCAATTTTACTAAAAACAAGAATATTACTTTTGAAGGATGTGATATCAATAAATCATTCCTTGCAATTAATAATGTTGGTTGTTAGGAGATAGATTTGTTTCATATTAACAATTACAAAATTTGAATGAAACTAGACATCATTCTAGTAAGAGCATTTTCTTTGCATTGCATCACATTAGTTTGGATTTATTTTTTAAAATATCAATTTCTACCTAGGTCAATTATAGAATGAAAACATGCCTTTAAAATTTTTGATTGTCCAAGGTAGTCAACCTCCAAAAAATGTTTTTCAAAAGCCACCAAAAAATGAAATTTTGTTCTTGCAATGCCAAAGATCAAGTCTTTTTGCCATGTTGGGTTGAGTGGTTTCACCACACATGGAAGAGATCACTTTTGCATAAGTTACCTTGAATGGGATTTTCATCATTCAATTTCAAAGTGAGAAATATTGATAACTACCTTGACAAAAGTGATAAATAAAAGAGGGTGGGGTGGGGAAACATTTAAATAAAAAAAGTTGATGTATTTTTTCTTTCCAAAGTTGGGATCCAATCTGAAGAAACATTTAAATAAAAAAAGTTGATGTATTTTTTCTTTCCAAAGTTGGGATCCAACCCTTCAGATTGATAGGTTGAGCCAAGGCATTCATGACACGACCCAAATAAGCATCACTTACTGGTATATGAAAAGATTTAAGTGAACATGGATGGATTTGATTGCCATACTTGTGACTAGTGTTCTTAATTGCCAAAATCACAAGCCAAAACCAATAAAATTAAAAAATAATCAAGTATTGGATTTCAGGAAAATCAAATCTTACATTTATTACACACGTTAAACAATCTTAACCAATGGGCTACCACATTGATCTTTGAAAAATATGAAGAGACTTAACATACTTTTATCAAAATTTCAAAATATTCAAAGTGGGCATCAAACCACAATTTTTCAATTTCTTTTACAAGTATTACCAATGATCAATTGAAGATACTTTAGTCACCTTTTAGAGGGCACAAGCACAATTATGCGCTTCTAAAACATTTAGGTCTAATATGTTTAACAGCCTCTCATATAAGCATTAAATTGGCAAAGTTTTCCTTGAACTATTCCCATTATGAGCTTGAAGAATACAAACATACCTATTACCTATTATGGCAACAAATGGAAAAAAGAGAAAAATTAAATTTTTTAACAAATACACAAGTGGAGCATATTTATGGATGTGTTTGACTTAAGCTTCAATGTGTTTTTTTTACATTTAATGCATTTGTCACCTTTATTCCAATACATTGTCATGTTGTCATGGATATATATGGAGAGTTGATACCATAAAATGGAGTGATTCCAACACTTTCAAGTTACAACTTGTGCTTCTAGCATTTAGCACCATGCATAATGCATTTCCATTACATAGTAGTAGATGTTCTGCCAACTTCAAGAGCATTGGAAACATAACGTTTGAACGTCTTGGTTTTGAAATTTAACAAATAAAACAAAGATTTACATTTTATTTCTAAAAAATTGCACAAGGTAATCAATTCAAAGCTTAAGTGGTTCAATATTGTGTATCAAATAATAATTAGATAAGTATTTGAATTCTGCTTGCTCTTTATTTATTTTCAAACTAATACAACATCCATGTCAAGTTTCAATAATGTTAAACCTTTAAATTTTGTGTTTAACATGTATGATCCATTATCACCTTTAATAATTATGCATATGTGGTTTAACCATTATGTGAAAAGTGGGAAAATTATTTAGAAACACATGCAATACAACTTGGATTTTTTTACATCTTCTTGTGCAATAATTTTGTTTTCAACAATCCTATGAATTGTATTTCCTTTCATTAAATGTTAATTTTAACGGAATATTTATTAATCCAAACTCCAATCATGATGTTATGGATTGATGCTAAATTTACCAACTACAAACTACATGGAAATGGTGTGTCTACTATGAATATAAAATCTAAAATATTCACACAAGCTTGTTTAAATTAGCATTGGGTAGTTTTCATTATTTTTTTAGAATAGATGGGTTTGAACCTCCAAATTAAAAATGATTAAAAAAATTATTTGAATTCTTTTTTTAAAATTAAATACCCAAAAAGCGGACCAAATAGTTATAAGTTTCTTAAAGGATTTTTTTCCATCCAATTTTCAATTTTAAAAATAATAATCAAGCATTTATAACCAATTATTTAAGCAAAATGAAAAAATTATGAATTCAAATGTTGCAAAAGTCATGACTTGGCCATTATGGATTTTCACTTGGGAGTTTTGGGGAAAGAATGGTCATTTCAATGTAGCCTCCATGGATAGATATATAATAGATTATACAAAAGAAAATGATGACTCTTCTCAAATATGAATTGTCAACAATTTTGTTTATTCAAATGAATCCGTGCTACATTTGTACACCATTTTGGTTTTAAATGCATTAACTAGTTTATTTATTTGGTTTGTGCAATTGATATAACCATGAATTTAATTTGAGGAATTCATATTAGTTTGATCCCAAAAATCCCACATGGCCCTCTTTTTCAAATGTGTGGAGTTAAAAATGCATATGAGGTTTTGAAATCTTCCATAACACATTATATGAAAAAGTTTAACCTAATATTTTGTGACATTAATTCATGACCCATCCATGCACCATTTAATTCCAAACACAATAACAAAAAATTTAAAAGTTTTTGTAGTTTGACATGACCATGAATTCAACTTGTAAATTTTTTTTTAACAATCTTATGTTGGACTTCAAACCACACAACTTCATTGTGTGGAGGTAGCGTGTGCCCACAACTTTCAAATTAAGATTCCTTCCCAAGGGCTTGATAGGAATTATTATGAGTAAAAACACACTATAATTGAATCATTTTAGGCAAAATCATTATCGCGAGTGTGTATTAATCTAACAGTGTGCAATAAGCTTGAATTTTGGTCACAACCTTTGGTAATCTTAAGCAAAAAGTTTGGGAATGTGCATGAGAATTCTTTAAAACTTAGATTTTATTTTGAGTCAAAATGAATCTTGATTAAATGATTAAATATAGAAGATGTCATTCAATTTACACATGATTTAATATACATTTTGATCTCAAATTTTGACAATGACAAGACCTCATGTTTGTGGTTCAAAAACATTCAAAAGTAAATTTTAAAATGTGAAAAAAACATTATGCCTAACTCAAGAATGTTTCTTCTTTCATTTTAAATTTCTATTCATTGAAATTATTCAAAATAAAGGTTTTATAATTATTTACAATTTTTTTGAGAATATGCATCTAATAAACATTATGTTAAAAGTAAACACATTTTTTCCCAATTTTGGTGAATTTCCTTTCAATTTATATCATTATCATTTGTCACCTATAATTTCATGCCAAAATATCATTTATAACATCACTTTTGAAATATCATTATAAGTTTTACATATTATGTGACATGTGCACTACATTATGCCAAAACATGGTTTTAAGAACTGCATATATGATTACATCTATAGTCATACAAGCCAAATGTGACTACATGATTATGTAATCCAAACATTCACATTATAAATGTCATGAATCATATCCATGCCCCAAATTGCAAATGCCATTGTGATTACTATCTCCATGATTACAATCATTTTTTACTATAATCATTAAAAACATCCAACAATCTAAATTTAATTTTTTAATCTAACATATGAATTCTTGATTATTTATTTGTTGCCATGTGGCAAGCATAGACCTAGGATTCAAATCATGCCATCACATGGCAATTTAACCATGGATATTGAAATTTTTATTATTCAACCACATGCTACCATGTGGCAACCTAAGCACAAGCATTAAGGACTTTTTTTAAACCATTTATTTGCTACCATGTGGCAACCTAAGCACAAGCATTAAGGACTATTTATGAAACAATTATTTGCTACCATGTGGCAACCTAAACATAGAAATATTATCCTAAGAGGCTTAGGCTAAGCAACCTACCTTAAGGTGCCTAGCCTAAAAAGTCTAAACTAAAACCAACAAACCTAGGCTAAGATAATAGATAGGCCTAATTAAGCCTTGCAAAGTGCCCTAAGCCCCCTCGCTAGATTGCAAGGAGGTAAAGGGTTCAATTCCCTCAACCATTGAACCATAAAAATTTATGTAACAGGATGTTACCCACAAAATTATAAACATTAAATTACTTGAACTTAATTAACCAAACCCATGTAACTTAATGAACCTAGATGTAACCTAACTTAACCTAGGTTCACCTAAGCCAACCCAAGTTAGTCTAGCCCTAACCTAGGATTCCTAAGGTTAACTTAGGTTAACCTAGGCTAAATTTAGGTTAATTTAAGCTTCCATAGGTTGACATAAGGTAACCCTAGGTTAACATAGGCTAATAGAAACCTTCTTAAGTTCACTTAAACTACACAAAGTCTTTGTAGTTAACATAGGCATGACATAAGTTAACCAAGGTTAGCCTAAATCTAACCTAGGTGGATATAAGTTAACCTAAAATAATTTAAATTTCCCTAAATTATTTAAAGTTAACCTAGGTTAAATTTAAATTAACAAATCATAAACATAGGTTAACTTATGTTAAACATCCACCTAGGTTGAACCTAAACAAATGTTTTCAAAACCTAGGCTAAATCAAAGGTTAAATTTAAGCTAACTTAAATTAACCTTGGTTAAACCTAATTTGACATTAACTAAACTTTAGCTAAATGTAAGTAAAGGCTTGGGTAAATTGGCCAAACCTCAATTAAGCTTCAACTAAATTAGTTATGATTCAATTAGACCTTGGTTAAATTGGCTAAACCACAACTAAATTGATTAAACTTTGGTCAATTGATTACATGGTTAAATTGGCTAAACCGTGGTTAAATTGGTCAAACATTGGCTAAATATTTAAAATGGTTAAACCTTAGTTAAATGGCTAAATTTTGGTGAAATTACTAAATTTGTTAAAATTTGGTTAAATTGATTGATTAAACCTTGACAAAATTAATTAAACTTCAATAAAACTTTGGTTAAATTGCCCAAATTGTGGTTGAATAATTAAATTGGTTAAACCCTAAATAATTGGTTAAATTAACTAAACCTTAACAAAATTGGTTAATCCTTAATTAAACTGGCCAAACCTTGGTTAAATTGGTTAAATGGTTAAATCAGTTTAACCTTTATTAAAATGGCTACAACTTGGTTAAATTGGTTCAACTTATCGATATGAAGATTAAAGTTTGGTTCAACCTAGATTCAATTTAAATTAACCTTCGTTAAACCTTAGCTAATTATAATCTAATCCTTGATTTAACCTAGGCTTAATTTAAGTTAATTAAAACAAAACCTAGGTTTCATTTAAATTAACATAAACTAATGAAGGATAGATTTAAATTAAACTTCAACTAATGTAAATTAAACCTCAACAAAACCTAGGTTTATTTTAGGTTAATCAAAGCAAAACCTAGTTAAAACCTAAGTTAATCAAAATTAAACCTAGGCTAACTAAGGTTAAATCCAATTGAACTAAATTAAACCTAAGTTAAATATAGATTAACTAATTATAAGCCTAGGCTCATGTAGGCCTACCTAGGTTAACACAGGCTAACATAGGTTAACATACTCAAACCTAATTAAGTTAACTTATGGCTTCTTTTTGGATTATCTAGGTTAACCTAAGCCTACTTATGTTAGCCTACTAATTATTTGGCCTATGTAGGGTAATTTAGGATGGCTTAGATTATGATATGTGTCATGTCTTTTATATGACTATTAATCGTGTAGCCATAATTATAATAATATATTGGTATTTATGATTATAGTGACATAAATGTTAATGACTAGTGGCCACATATGACTATATGACCGAGTTTGGACACTAGCCACAAACTACCTTAGTCATGAAAAACCATGTTTTGGCATAATGTTAGTTTGTTATTACCAAATGTAAAATATTCATCATCTATTGAATATTTTTAATAATTGATTAATAGGCCAAATTTGAAGCTTCTCAAAACTACCTAAAACTCACCATATTATATTATTCATATTAGATGTACAAGTCTATAATTTAAAAAAATTAATGCAAGGAAAAAAAAATTGTGACTACAATGATTCAAAACTCTAATGTCTTTTCACCTTTGCCCATGAGCTTTTAGGGAATAAAGTGTATTAATTTAATAATTCTCATAAGAAATTGGTTTATATAATAGATAATAAGCCTACCATAGTTTCTAATGCAACAAGATTTTGCCAATGGAGGTGGTTTCCATTAAGTCATTCATGCCAAAGTGATGTACATAGGTTATTAATTTGCATAAAAAATTGGTCTATAGTAGACAATAAGCCTACTATAGTTTTCAATGTAACAAGACTTCACCAATGGAGGTAGTTTCTATTAAGTTCAATTATGCCAAAACATTATAATAATTAATGGTTGCCAATACTAAAAACAACAAATTAAAAGACAATTGAACAACAAACTCCGACCACATTGGGGATATGTAGTAGTTAGATAACTATATTATAAACTTATAACAACTTTGAAAACAAAACTACTAATATTTAATAAAAAATTTACGTATGCGGTTATAGTAGTATTAGGATTGTGACTACAACAATGATTTATTAGCCATTTTATCACTACTAGAAAATGTGTGGACAAAACCATTACAACCAACCACCCAATTCAACTTTGGGTGGTTTTCACATGACACAAACCACTCATGATTTTGTTGAGTGGGCATCCCACTAAAAACTCACCAAAGTGGTCATGCAATGGGAGGCAATGGTGGTTTAGGAATTTTATGCTTGAAATGCTTTCGAGCACGGTTGAAATTTTTCCATTCCATTTTTCAAACCACTTGGGTGGTTTTTCCTAGTGGTGATTTTAAGCATTGTGCACAAGGTTACCTTGCAAGGTAGGTAGGTAGGTAAATAGGTAACCACCATGTAAGTTGAATGCCAAGTGGCTTAGCCTGGGTGGCCAATGTTTAAATGCCATATGTTTGTACTTAAGTTTGACATAGCCATTGGGTAACATAGAAATGAATACTAGGTAACTATAAGTAGAAATCTACCTAGGTTAAGGTAATCAATTTAACTTAAGTTAAATAGAATAAGATATGTACTAAAAATATGTCTATTATAGCCTATAGTTAGGTTAGGCATATTATAATTTATACATAGGTTAAATATATCATATCTTATGTATCAATGCTAGGTACCAGTATACAATTTTTTATGTACCTACCTAAATATATAATGATCTATATTTACATTAAAGTAGGTTAGGCCTATTTAATTACACCTAGCTAGCTTAGGTATAACCTAGTTTATACATATTTGGTATATACATACTTAGGTTATATATAATTACTTCATATGTACATATATCTTTTACATATCTAACCTTATATATAAGCTACATTACCTTAATACCTTACCCTACCTTTGCTTATACCTTACATATATACCACTATGTCAAATCTTGACATTTATGACCATGACAAGTATGATTAAAAACCAATTCTAATCATACAATCATATATGCCATGTTTTTGTGCATAATCATATTCTTGTAACCATGGATATGATTACATGACTAAAAGTCTTCATGGATAAGACTACATGATTTTTAAAAATCTTCATGAACACCATATAATTATTTAATAATATACAATTTGAAACATTAAAAAGTATGAATTAAAAGGGAAAAGAACTAGAAAGTAAACATACATATATACCAAATAAACATATTATAAGCTTGTAAATGAGCAAACACATAATTAATGCATAAATAAATAACTAATACCTTATAATTTGTCAAACTTTCCTTTTGAATTGTTAATTATTTATTGTGAATTTCTGGAAAGTGGCTAAAAACAATTTGGAGATTTTTTTTTAATTCTTGAAAAAATTCCCAAAAAATGGAAAACAAATTGCCAAATTCTTTGAAACCACAATTTTAATTAAAAATTTGATGTTTAGAATATATTTAAAACATTCAAGCCGGGACTCTTGCTCAATGGTTTGTTTAAGTGAATATATTATTTGAATTTTTTGACATTAAATAATAAAATTTATTTAAATTAATAATATCCAATAAAATAAAATAAAATCCACATGCCCGAAAATGGCATTGTTTTTCATGTTTCAATGTGATGGGAAAGAATGTAAATTTTGATCTTTATTCATTTATCAAAATATTTGGTCATACAACTTGGAAATTTTTAATAATTTATATTAAATCACATTTAATGAACTATTTTTTAAAAATAAGATTAAAATTTACTACTCACAATAAAAATTGATAACAAATATGAAATTTAAAGGTATATGTGTATAAAATAATAATTACGACATTTCAATAATTTTAATACTTTGTATAAAATTTAGAAATGTTGTAAATAACATTATATCTTTTATATATAACTTTTTAAAATTATATATATAGAGATATATATATACAAATAAATATAACACAACATTTGTATGATTTTTGTTGATTCAATAATTTTTTAAAGGTGGGAAAATATTATATACATATAATACCAAAAAAACCATGTAGATTTTAAATATGTTTATTTACAAATTATTTTCATGAAAAACAAATTCAAGATATCATTATTGTTCAAATGTATGAAATAGTGAGAATTCAAATGCATTTTTGTTCAAATAACTTGATATTTTGGTTTTAATTTTGTTATAGATGTGTAGATCTTGGAAAAATATTTTAAAATAAAATTTATTTATTTTCATTTGGCCAAAGTGTGCAAAAGATAATAATGGTCAAAGTTGGGTACTTTTGTATGGGACAAAGGATGATGTGAGATAATGTTGTAAATTTATCCCATATCTTTTATATTTGAACTTTGTAAATTGTATAAATAGATGAAAAACTATTAGTATACACACAATACATGCACTAAACATATATTCGAAGTGCAAACATTATTTTTGATGAACAAATAAAAAAGGTTTGTCACCAAAAAAAAAACAAAAGATCCTACTTACTTGGCTACCTATTCCTACCTACTTAGGCAACCTATATTTAGGTTTAGTCTAATGACTTAGATTTAGGTGGAAACTAGGAAAGGACATAATGTAGGTGTTTAGGGTGGGCTTAGGTTGCCTAAGCCTACTTTAGGCTCTTAGATTAAGCCTAATTGCCTAGGCTTTATATTTTAGGTTCCTAGACCTAGGTACCTATGTGTTAGCTTCATATAAATAATTTTTTTTTGTGATACCCAGTAATCATTTAAATTTTTATGCAATAACAATTTAAAAACTAAAATTGTGATAATCATTTTTGCACAATGTAATTTGTAACTACCATGGTCATTTTCATTGCTTGCAAAACATGAAGGGGGCTAGGATTTCGTTTTAATATAACTTTTTGGAATGACAAAACTTGCCCATTATTCATCATTTTGGTCAAAATAATTTGTTCCTAATAACAACATAGGTTTTAGGTATTTATTGTTATTATTATTATTATTTATTTTTCTTGCACATGGTCATCATCACCAAGATGGGAACAAACAATTCATGTGTTAAATTAAAAGTTGAGAGGTCTAGAACTAGACTTATTCAAGTTTGTGTCAAAGGGACTTATTGACACTAATATGGCAAATGATTTGTAACATTTAATATCGCTTTTGCTTGTACAAGCAAAACAAAAAAGGTGTCAAGGAAAGTAAAAAATTGATTAGATGTTATAATAAGTCCATGTGATTGTCAAAATTCAAATGCCATAAATCAAGAATGTTTTCATTTTTGGGCCCTATGTTTCGTTTTGTTTGAGAATCACATCAGTTGTCCAACAACCCTCCAATAACAAATTTGGAAATTCCAACTACAATTTCATTTCATGAACATTTTTTTACCAGCTTGTTTTGAATTATATGTGTATTGTGTACATCACCATACAAGATTAGCTATTTTTTGTTGGGTTATGTATATCACCATACAAAGGTCAATGCCTCCTTACATGTATTATATAAATCTTTCAATTGTCAATCTTTTTAAAATTTTAACATTACAAGGTTTTGTCAAAATGGATATATAATGCATTTGAGAGAGAAAGGGGTAATTGATTGATTTGAAATTTCAAGATTGATTATTTTGTAAAAATATCAATTAGTGAAGTGCAATGTCAAAAAAATTGCATTAGATGACAAGTTTCAAATATTTTTATCAACCATGATATTCTCAAAAATTTGAAATGATTTCAAAAAAATTAAATCTTTTCATGTTTACATTTAAATTGGCCATGCGTTTAGGTATTGTGCATCTAATATAATTTAATGGTGCCATGTTTATTGTAACTTCTTCTGTTGATTTATCAAGTGATACCATTATTATAATTTCTTTTGTTGATTTAAGGGAAGACGTGTGTTGTCTATACAACTCCAATCTTTAGGAAGTGATCAATGTTTAATATGAATTCAAATAAAATTTGGGTGTGCAAAATGGGTTTTCCAAAATTTTGTTGGATTTGCCCAAACTACACAACCAAAGTGAGCCAACACCTACATTGTACCTTCACCTTCTTGAGTGAGGCTTCTTGAACTATATTTGTCTTAGGAAATGTTAAAATTGGACTTAAATACCCTAATTAATTTGTGCAAGGACATATATTTATATATTAATGTTTTAAAAATGCTTCAAAATCTTTGGGATTTTTACCACATTGTCAATGTAGGTGCTAGTTCACCCAAGGCAAACTTAACAAAAGACTTTGCATCAATGTAAGATTTTTGTAAATCCAAAACAATGGGCTTTGTGGGTTTTTTGTTGATTAGACTTTTTGGGTTGTGATTCATTTCACCTCATTGATGAGCCATTTTTTCTCCATTGGGTTTGGCCTATTTTTCATTTCATTTCTTGGTCACAAACCTCAAGGATTGACTTTTTTATTTGTTATTCATCTCACTTCACTAACAATTTATTTTTCTTAATTAGGTTTGTGCATTAACTAGCTAAACATTTTATATTGATAATTGAAATAATCTTTTTTTTCTTACACATTTGAATTTGTCCAAAACAAAATTACAGATTTTTTTGTTCTCTCTCAATCAAAAGGGTTTGTTTGTGTTTTTTTATAACGTGCAATAGGAAAGCATGCACAATTTCTATTAGATATAAAAACAAAAAAGGTGTAGATGTTTGTAAATTTTTCCCTAATATAACCAATACAAATGTGTAAAAACAATTTGGTGATGTTTAATGTTCCAAATAAACAACACGAATACTTACATTTCTTGTTCAAAAAGTTTGTAATGTGTTTTCATGTTGGTCAAAGCAAATTGGATATTTTACCTTAGGTTATTCTTGGCACTATTATAAGTTATTCTACCCTAGAAACTATTCTTGGCTATTTAAAAATATTCCACCATATGTTATTTTAGATTTTTTTATTTTTAAAAATTATTCCATTGTAACCAATTCATAGGTTATTATACATAAGTTATTTTAAATTAGTCTACCTTAGGTTATTCCACCCTAAGTTATTGCACCCCACTTTTGTACTAGTGATGGTTTTAGTAATAACCACATGAAATGAAGTACTAAAAATGGTTGCATTTAAGGAGAAAGAAATTTTTAAAAAAATTATAGCAGATTCGATTGAGAAAAAAAACTCCAATTTTTTCCAAAACCCTAAACCTTAAACTATTCTTCCATAGTTGTTGGAAAAGGAACCTCCCCTACCATTTAAATAGTTGAAGGAAACTTTTAAAACCAAAACTACCAAAAATATTGGTGTTATTATAAGTACATGAAATGACAACACCAAATAAATTTCAACAATATTGAAAATAACAACTATGGGAAATGTTCAAATGATCCATTGTTATCCTGGAATCATTTACCATTTTTTGCATTCATGTTTAAATCATGAATTCATGTTTTAGTTTAAATGTTTAAATGATCCTAACTTAATTTAGGTCTAACCTATTTAGGTCTCCCTTAACTCAATATAAGTCTACCTTATAACCTAAGTAATCCTAGCTAGGCTAGGCTAAGTTAATTTACTTTTAGCATAAGGAAACCTAGGTTAACCTAGGCTAGGTCTATACGGTCTAGGTTGACCTAACTCATCTTAAATCAACCTAGGTTAAGTTGGTAGGTAGTAGGTAGCTGGTTGACTTATGTCAACCTTAGGTGGCCTAATTTAACTTGAGGTTAAAAAAATTGATCTTAATAATTTTGTGTTTAATAGACTTAGTATAAAAAAAATTCATAGTGTAATGGATGAGGACTTGAACCCCAAAGTGGATGTGAGGGGTTCAAATCCTTGTTCTTGCAATTTATGATACATAGGCCATTTAACCCATGTTAGGTAACCTAACCTAGGTTTCCTAAAGTAAAAGGCCAAGTTTTGTTTTTAACCTAAGCCATTTAACCTAGTTTAGGTAGCCTAGGTTAACCAAGTTAAGCTAACTACCTAGGTTACATAGGCTAATTTAGGTTGACTTTTGTTCATGTGTGATGATTCATAATTAAACATGTGTTTATAAAATCTGATACATGTCATCCTTCAATCAAGGCGTCTTTTGTAACTTCTAGTTGAATTAAATGATTAGGTTGACATGGCATGCACTTTACACATCAAACTAAAATCAACGATGACATAGAATTTGAATATTATTAAAAAAAATCTTTATTGATAGGACGATTAGGTTTTGCAACTATATGTCTTTTGTGACTAAATGGGTGAAATGACATGGGTTTAGCAATTCAATAATCACTAGTTACAAATGTCCTTTCTAATTAATACATAATTGTAAAAGCAAGTTGCAAAGCCCAAAATGTGTTTTTGTGTTTTGTTTGTTGGAGTAAAAGCTTTCATGCAAGTTGCCAAAAAAGGAGATGCATTTTTTATTTACGCTCTTCCCTCACTAGATGTTGAACCATGTCCACATGAGATGTTTTTTTAGTACAAAAAATTCAAGGATATGTTTGAGAAGAAAAATGCAAACACCTTGCCCAAACATCGACCATATGACTACACCATTGATCTTGAAGAAAGAGTGCAACCTCCATTTGGACCCATCTATACTTTGTCACAAGACAAACTTGCAATTCTTCATGAATATATCAACAAGAATGTTGAAAAGGGGTTCATTCAACACTCCAAATTTCCAGTCGGTGCCCCTATTCTCCTTGTTAAAAAGAAAGATGACTCTTTACGAATGTGTGTTGATTATCATGGATTAAATTGACTCACCATCAAAAATCTCCCTTTGCCCCTAATTTTAAGGTTATTGGACCAACTAAGTCATGCCAAGGTGTACACCAAGATTGATTTACATGGAACATACAACTTGGTGCATATTCAAAAAGGTGATGAATGGAAAAAACGTATAAAACTTGTTACGAGCAATATGAATATGTTATGATGCCATTTGACCTTACCAATGCACTTGTTATCTTTCAACATTTGATGAATGATGTTTTTCGTGAGTATTTGAATGATTTTGTGGTATGTTACATTGATAACATCCTCATTTTCTCAGAGAACATGGAAGATCGTGAATGCCATGTACGTCTTATTTTGGAAAAACTTTGGGAAGTTGGACTTTATACCAAATTGGAGAATTGTGAATTCCATCAATCTAAAGTGGAATTATTGGGTTATTTCATCTCTAGAGATGGCATTCACATGGATCTTTGTAAGGTTTACACCATTGTCAACTAAGCTACTCCAATTATATTTAAAATGTCAAATGTTTTCTTTGATTTACTAACTTTTATCAACATTTTATTGCCCAATATTTTTCAATAGTGGCCCCTTTTATTTGTTTGATTAAGAAGGATCAACCTTTTTTTTGGGGAGTTAGTTGATAATGCCTTTCGATCTTTGAAGGCTTCTTTCACTACTACCCCATTCTTTGACTCATGTAGACCCTTCCAAACCTTTTGTCTTGGGAGATGGATGTTTTCGATTTTGTAATAGGCATTGGACTCTCACAACTTGGAAAAACTAATCTTCTTCATCCTCTAGGTTTCCATTCTTGTAAATTTTCTCCTACAAAGATTAATTATGAAATACATGATAATGAACCATCGTGGATGCCTTTGAAGAGTGGCATCAATTTCTTGAAGGAGTTCAACATGAAATCATTGTGTACATTCAAAACATAATAACTTGTAGTATTTCATGATAACTCATGTTTTGAATTGATGCTTAGTGGGCATTGTCCTTGTCCCAATTTTGGTTTGTTGTTTTGCCATGGGTACCAACAAAGGATACTTGATGTGTCGTCCTGGCATTCATACCTTGTGCCTAAGGAAAAAGATACAGCCTATGAGTAATAAAATGATGTCATTATCAAACTTAAATTTTTTTACTTTAAGCATTGTCAATAATTCTTGATGACACAACCCTTCTTTGTCAAATTCATGAAAATTTAAAAAACCCACTTGTTATTAGCATCCAAGGCCAATTAACGAATCATCAAGTCCAATATTTTTCTAATGATCATGTTAAATTTGAATTTCAAGATGGTCTGTTATATCATGATGGTTTTTTATATGTTCCTGATGGCCCTGTGCAGATTCAAGTTTTTTAAGCTCGGCACAATGCTTTCGCTACAAGCCATTTTAAATTTGACAAGACCATGGAGTTAATGTGTTGAGATTATTGGTGGCCACAACTTTGGAAGTATGTGAAGGAGTTTGTCAATTTCTACGATGTTTGTGTTCAAACAAAAAATCATCATCATTATCCTCATGGTTTTTTTCAACCATTGCCAATCCTTACATCCCTATGATCTTCAATTTCCATGGACTTCATCATAGATCTTTCACCTAATTTTTTAAATTTCATATTGGTGGCAATGGACCATTTGACAAAGATGACTTATTTCATTTCATGTACCAAAATAATAACTAGTGAATAAACACCCAAATTATTCCTTGATCATGTTTTTCGATATCATGGTTTTTTAAGGATATCATTTCTAATTGTGAACTTCAATTTGTATCTACATTCTAAAAATGACTCTTTGAATTTTTAGGTGTGAAAATGAAGTTGTCATTAGTTTTCCACCCTTAGACGGATGGTCAAATAAAACAAGTCAATCAAGTCTTGGAGTAATATTTACAATGCATAACCAATTATCATCAATATAATTGGTCAAAACCTTTGGCCATGGTAGAGTTTGCCTACAACAACATAATGCATTCATCAACTCAACAAACACCTTTCTTTGTAAATCATGGTTTACACCCCAAATTTGACATCCAAAGTGTGAACAAAGTCATGAATCCAACAACCAAGGATCGAACCATGTGGTTAGTAGGTGTTTGATTTCAACTTGTATCTAACCTTGAAAAAATGCGAAAGTGATTTAAGGAAAATGTTGATGAACATCAAAAGGAACAACCCAACTTCAAAGTCAAGGATTACGTTTGGTTTAAATGACAACATATCAAAACAATGAGGCCATTACAGAAGTTGAATAATCATAGGCTAGGTCAATTTCTCATTTGTGAAACAAATCAATGTCGTGGCTTTCCAATTCAAGTTTTCAGGTTTTATGAAAATCCATCTTGTGTTTCATGTTTCCTTATCAAATTTTTACCATATGTATCTATCATCCTAAGAAGAATTCATGATCCCCCTCCACCTATTGAAATCGATGGTGAATAAAAATATGAAGTGGAGGACATTTTGGATTCAAGGATCTCTAATCATCAACTCCAATATTTTGTTCATTGGCATGGGTATGATGTGAATGAATGCATTTGGGAACCAATAAAAAACCTATCAAATGTCATGGAGGAGGTTCATGAGTTTCATCAACATTTTTTAAACAAACCCACATCCATTCTTCGTGGAATTTGTCATTAGAAGGGGAGGTGATATCATGAGTGCCAACACTATGGAATTCATTCATATGACTATTCATCCATGACTTGTAATTAACTTGTACATAACTTTTAATTTAGTTTTAATTCACTCTTAATTAGTTCTAAATTAATTTCTAGTTAACTTTTGGTTAGCTTCCAAGTAACTTTTAGTTCATTTTGAGTTATCTTTTAATTCATTTCTAATTAACTTTCAATTAAATCTCAATTAAATCTTAATTCACTTCAAGTTAACTCATAGTTAAATTTTAGTTCACTTCTAATTCACTCTTAATTAACTCATAGTACCCACATGGATGGAGATGGACCACAAATGGGTGCACATGCATCACAAATAGGTGAACATGAATCACATATAGGTTGGAAAAACTTCCTTGAGTTAAATGGCCAATGGGTATAAATAAAAGTGGAATCTCACATTACTTTTAGTTTGTTCAACACCAATTTTGAGTATGTTGTCATGATCTTGTTTTATTCTTGTCATGTTTTTGGATTCACATTGTGCACACATCATGTTTTTTCTTTTGATTTTCTTATTCCATGACCTAGATTTAGAACTAGATTTGCCTTTATTCATGTGGTTTGAAAATCTTATTGTTTAATTTTTTTCGTGCTTGTGACGTTGGGTATGTTTTTTTGTCACAACCATGTTTTGTTCTTGTTTCATTATTGTAATAAAATCTTGTTGGATTTTTGTTTCACACATGTATTCTTGTTCTTGTTTTGCTTATTTTGCAATTTGGATTTGGATCTAGGTTTTTGTTTTGGTTTAAAAAATCCTATAGGCTTTATTATTTTCATGCCCATTACAAATTCTTTATTGGTGTGAAAGCAATGAAATCATTTTTCACTAATTTGCACAACCAATAATGAAACAAAATCTTGCTACCTTTTTACTTGAAAATTTGAGTTGAACAAGTAAACATAGATAGTGGAAAATCTCGCATGAATGTGAGTTCTAGTATGAATGCAAATATGTTATTTGTGTTATTGACAAGTAAAAAAATCTAGTGAGGAAGACATAGGTTGAAGGTTATTAAATTTGAAATTTTCAATTCAAATACAATGTGTGAAAGCATGTTGTTTGGGGAGGTGTGACAAAAGTTACCATATAAAAAAATTCATTGGTAATGGCAATCAAGTGTTTGTAACAACATCATTTCTTGTTTTTGCAATGTCGGCCCTTCCTTCCCCCCATTCAACCTCAAACTCTCTAAATAATTTCATTGACATTGAAGCTCCTTCATAGGTACCACAACCACAAATTTTTCAACGAAAAAATAGAAAGAATATAACCAAATGAAAATGGGAACATGAAAATAGAAGGTGAAAAAGAAAAAATGAGAACAAGGAAAAAAAGGAAAGTGGCAAAGGACACATGCTCACTCTAGATAACCTAATGGCCAAGGATGAAAAGGTGGGTTTCACCCATCTTCTTAATATTTACAAAATAGGAAGACAAAAAAACAAGATCTAAACAATCAAAAGATGCATGTGACAAAATGGAATTTCATCTATAGGGAGATGTTTGTCACACATGGAAATGAATGTAAAACAAGAACATTAATTTTTATTTTAAAATTATTCATAGATAGGATAATTTGATTGTAAATTAAATATGAAAGTAAAGTGCTAAAAAACATGTGTCAATATTTTTGGATACCTAATTGAACCATGTTGAAAGGTTTTACAACTTTTTGGGAATTTTGATTGATTTCAACAATTGAAAATAACATAAAACTATTTTTTTGTAACTTTTATTTTTAACATAACATTTGAGCTTGAAATGTATAACCAACAACAATGTTTGACCCTATTAGTATGACCATAAACAAGAACAATTTCTCAAGCCATATTTGGGAGTAACCATGCATCTAATGGGCCTTAATTCAACACCTCCAAAACAATGGGGTTTCACCAACCAACATCAACAAAAGTGAAAGGGTGACCATAAACTTCAATCATTTATAATCCATATACATTTAAGGTTGGAAGTGTGTTGGATTGTGACCAAAAAAAAAATTCAAATTCACAAATGGGTTCACGAGGACAATGGATGTTCACCACCAACACCCATAAGATTTGTGGCCTATAAGGAATAGGGCAAATGACTTGCTATGGGGTTGGAACAAGGCAATGACATTCACTTGACATTTTTCCATTGGAAAATGATGGTTGTTTGATGGTGAATGACCACTATAACATCGAATGTGGTTGGTTAACTAAATGTGGGGTTTGGAGATGAACATCAACAAAATGCAACAACTAGAAATGTTTATCAAGACTTAAACATCAAAATATGATGGTAGGACATACAATTTACCATCTGGTCACAAGGATATATTTTGTACATGAACAAAGCATACTTAGTGTAACAAAACTATTCTTGGGGTGCAAACTTTGTCACTTCAATGATTCTTTTAATTTCATGATTGCATAACATTTGAAGATGGACTACACACCTTGCAGAATGCAATTGAATACTTGTGTTATATAAAACAATGAATGCCAATTTTACATTGAATGGAATCTTCATTATTGTTCACTAGTCCAAATCCTCAAGCATATTAGGACAAAACTTGTGGTGAAGAATGGGTGGAATAATTTCAAAATCAACCACATTTGAAGAATGTTGTCGTGAAGGTTCAATATTTGATGGTCTTGCACATGATTGCACAAGACTATTGAATAAACCACCAACTATTCACCATTTAATTTCAACCTCAAAATGTGTCTTTCACATGCTTTTGTTGCCTTCAAATTCAATTTTGCAAAAATAACAACTAGTGTCAAGACCAAGTTGACACGATCGACAACCCATAATAACAAAGTAAACAAGTTGTTCAAGCATTCACACATCCCTAATATAAATCAAGGACACAACCATGTTTGGGGGAACAAGCCTCAATTAATTGCTACATCATTAACAAAAAAATTATTTCCTTCCTTTCCATGGCCGTCCATGTGGCTTCATCGCCATAGTCATTTCAATGATGTTATTGAATAGGACATCCAAACATTTAACATCCACTGATGAGTTTATATAGGAAGTGCCTTTAAAGAAAAAAAACTAGTTGTTGGGTTTCTTGGACATTAAATGTTAAAGATGGCAATGATTGACCCATCAATGGGTCCAAATTGTGATAAGGAGTTCCCTATGGTGTAAGTCTTTGCAAGATCATTCAAATGGAACTTTGGACCACAACCTATGCCACCTTTTTCCAAGCTTAATAACTTTTCATGCATCCTTAGTAACTTTGCATTGTACAATAAGAAGACACATCCATTGTTTGAAAGGATGCTTCCAAGGAAGTTGAACAATGCATCCCACCAACTATCGGTATGAAATGTATTCCAAAAAGGAACTTGAAATCCTTTGTTGATTCCATGGACCCTCCAATTGTCAACATCAAGGATGATCAAATTGACACATGCTCGAACAAAACTTCCCACAAGCAAAATTATCCTTGTCAATGGACACATTTTTCATCCATTTGGTCATGAATTTAAATTAAAATAAAATTTGTCATTGTGAATTTTAAGGTACGACTAATAATCATATTGATCACATTTAACAAAACCAACATTAGGAATGAAACTATGATTTGCACTAGGCTTTGAAACTAGGGTGACTTGTGTTCACTATGCCAAAACATGGAAAATATGACGTTTTTGGTGTTAACAATTGTTTCAATGCCATGGTTGTCTCCCATGTGCTTCATTGTGTGCCAATGGTTTTTCCTTTAGTGTTAATCTTGTAGGTGGATTTTTTGGTTGCAAGACTTCCCCCCTCGACACTACATTAGGCTTTCTTTTACCTCTTAGGTTTTTTGGAAAATTTCGACCTATGAGTTATTGACATTTGGACAACTTGTAAATTGGCATTTACTTATAACACAATCTTTGCATTCTTCAAAAATGGCCACCTCATCTTCAAGTATGTAGCTAATGGGAAAATTTAGGTACCATCCTCCTCCTTCCAGGTGTGCACAAGAGAGTTGGAATTATCATTTGTTTCATAGTAATATTTTTCAACCATCCACAAATGCCATCATCTTGACAATACAAATGACCTTTTTGATAACTGGCACCCATACAAACTTGACATACCTATAAAATGTATGGAGGAGAATTTGGGTGAACCTTAGTTGAACATCCCGTGTATGGTTGCGCTAGACCATGGATTTAACATTCACCTTGTCCAATATTTATAGCAAGAATGTTGATTCAAAAACATTTTTTTCCCAATAGGAGATATATGCTTTAATGCCCTCGTAGTCTATTGACATATTGATCACCAATTGGTCCAATGGATGTTCCTAATAGTCCAAGTCCCCAAATGTCCTAATAGCTTCATGTTTAACCATGTACACATGAAAAAAATGTGATTAATGGGACGTTGGGCCAAGGTTGGGATGGAGTAGTTAAATTTAAAGAATAGTTTTAAGGATTAAATACATGTCACCAAAAGGTTTTGCATTGCATCCAAGCATCCAACTAATTTATTTGAATAATGTCAACCATGAATCAACATTATGTTTAGTTTTCTTGTTGGAATTATAGATCTTCAACCATTCAAGCTTCTCCTTGGTATCAACTTGCAATGCAAAAGCAACTAAATCTTTTTAGGTTCATTTTTGCACCTTCAACTAAGGACCTAAAATGATGTATTTTGATTTGGGCCATTTGTAGGGTTTGCAATGGACAACATCATGTTTAAGATCATCCATTTTTGTGTCATGGCTACCTTGGACATTTTTGCAGTGACATTTTGTAAAATAGTATGGTTACCCTTGTCAATGTTGACATAACCATCATAAAATTTGATGATTTCATCATCAACCTAATCATTTTGTAAGCAAAAAAAAATGATGCTTCATTAGAAGTAGGTGGATAAAGAGCCTAAAATAAGCATGTAAAAATTCTGTGGAAAACTAACCTTCCATATCCATTTGATTAATGTATCTTGCATTACAATGTACCATTTGTCCATGTGTGCCATGTTTTTACGACGTTACTCCAATTGCTCACTAGTGATCGTCCCGTCCCATTAATCAAGTGACCTTGAACCATAATGGGCAACTTGGAAAAGAAGATGGATGAATAAAAGAAAAATGACATTTTTTTCTATTGATTTGCACAAAAATCACCAATGATAGGAACATATGCTTCAATTACATTTGTAGACAAAATACAATTGGTACAAATATAATGAACAAAACTAAAATATGTAGATAACCAACCTTGATTTTTACATGTTTATGTTGTTGCAAAGAAAAATGATGAAAACATGATTATCTCTATGCCCATCAAAAACAATTGCTATTGGAGATATGTGGAAATTTTCATTGGAAAATGCCTTTATTTTCATATCATGAAATATTGAATATGTAAGAATATGCACATTTAAAAAATTTCAGATTTATTCAATAATGATTAATTTAAAAAATGATGGACTGGGGAAAAAATTAATATTTTTTAAGACAAGTTATAAAAAATTCATTCAAAAATTCATTTGCATGTAAAAGGTTTTTTTAAGAAAAAAAGACTTGTAGTCCTTTTCCAAAGTAATCCTTTTGGTTTTTAGTTATAGGGTTTGACCACATTACTACAAAATGTGGGTGCAATTTATTAGTCCTTGTTCATTAAACTAATGAATTCATTGTTTCCCCACTAGGTTTCGTTCACTATAACTAGTGAATTCACTCATAATCTAGTGAAATCACTTGGTGTACAAGGACACCTTTTGTTGTAATGAGACCAATGTTGTGCAATTTTTAACTTTAGGGTATAACCTTCAGTTTTGGTTCTACACCACCGCAAAGGGATAGTTTTAGGTCTAATTAGGATATTAGAAAATTTAAGAACCTTGGGTCGAATTAGGTTTCAATTAATAAATTGGTTCTGATTTCAATTGGGTCATAAAAAAATGTCAAAATAGTCATCTAGTTAATTATAGGTTTTCAAATATTTGACGGTTCCATCTCCAATTTTTATTCCTTTTAATGTTGATGGTTCCAAATCTAATTTTATTCATTTTTAATGTTGATGGTTCCAAATCCTGTTTTTATTCATTTTTAATGTTGATGGTTCCAAATCCAGTTTCTATTCATTTTAATGTTGATGGTCTAGATCTAATTTTTATTCATTTTAATGTTTATCCTAGTTTGCGGTTATGTTTAGGTAGATCGATTAATGGTTAGGTTGGGATAGATTTTGGTTAGTATGGGATTAAGGTCCAACTTGATTTTGGTGTCCATTTGATAATAAACCAATTTAATTGGCATGGAATCAAACTTTGCATGTTAGTCTTTATTACAAGATTATGACTGAATGGGTATAGGTAAGTTACACTAAAAAAAGAAATGTTTTAATCAAATATATCATTTCAATGCAACAACCTACAAACATAACTAGCATCCAAAGTGCAATATAATTGTCATCAAGGAAAAATTGTTCAACCCATAGCATAATACAAAGAGTTGGGGGCCAATTTATTAAAAAATAAGCAAGAACAACCCATGAAACACCTTAACAACCTTTATACTTACAAAATAAGACAATTTTTTTGGTAACCAGTCTAAGGTCTAAGGTCCAAGTTTACAATCCTAAAAACCATAAAGCTTGATGGTGGTCCAAGTTTACAATCCTAGAAACCGGAAACTCTGATTTGTAAGGTTTAAGGTCATTCGCATTAAATATGCAATAGTTCTTCAATTAGCATAAAGTAGAAAAATTCTTCCTTCATCACTTACTTTTTCCCTACATGTTGGAACCCAACCCACAACCTTTAAAGAAAAAAATGATGGGCCATTTGGATCAAACAGTCCCTCAATGGCAGAAAAAATTGTCACATTCCATGTGCTATACATGGTTAGTTTTCCCAAATACCATAAAATCCCCAAGAACCCCATAGAATTTTTTGAAGAATCCTAAAACACCATAAACGTTTACTACCATGCCTTTTAATATGCAACCATCCCCTTATTAGACCCAAAACTCGAAACCATCAAATATTAACTAATTAGATTACATTCAACATTGATGTGACAACTTTGCGTACCTCCACTATCTCATCATTTCCAAATGCCCACCTTAGTTTAATGGACAATGCAACAAAAAAAAAAAAAAAAAAACGTGTAGACCTTTCGTCCATTAACGAGCAACTTGAAGCTACCACCTCCTCATCATACTTGCAAACAATAAAAAAAAACCTAAAGTCTAACAATGTTATCATCCACTTCCAAAAGCCCAATCTTACCCATATGGTCTTCATTTTCTTCCATCAACATCCCTTCCATTTTTGTGAAGTATTCCATGGACATTGTACTTGCCCAAGTATCATTAGCTAATTTTTATAAATGTTCACAAACATCTATAGATTTTCTATGCCCAATCTGGATCATCATATGTTTGTGCATATACTAGCAATGTTGACCTTTTTAGCCTCAATTTGTGACCCAACAATTCCTAGAATTTGTCGAGCCACAAAAGTAACATAAGAAATTTGTGATTCATGAACTTTCACCATGCAAATGGGCTTTTGCATTCCTCATCACTTACCTTCCTAATTCTATAATGAATCAAATGTTCCTTTACCATTGATAAAACCATTTATTCGTCAATTTCCAATAGGTCATACAATAACCCAACTCCAAAATTGTTCACTTTAGAATTAGTCGATGTCGAAGCAACAACACTTTCACTTGTAATAGACGGGTTCAAAAACCTATAAGCATGAACCAATAAAGGAAATAAAACATACCTGTCATACTCACCTGCAATTAAAGTAACTTTCTCCTTCCCAACATACTATATGGCTAGCCTGAAGCCTTTGAAACATGGGTCTAACATCATACTCAACATATTATGAACTTTGCATCCTTGAAAGGATAACAAAAATGAAAGGAAGGGTTGAAAAACAATTACCTCTTGCTTTTGCATTTGTTATCACAAAACTTGAAATTTTACATCAAAATCCTAAGTTTCTAAGGAATCAAATACCAAACATTGTACCTACATATTCATGATTAAAGAAATTGTAGCAGCAAACACATTAGACAATAACCAATATCTTCAATTTTGGTTAACAACACATTGGTTAACAATAACCCTAATATATTAGAAAGAGTCTGGGCTACATCCCAAACTCGAGGGCTCGACACAAATCCTTGTAGAGCCATTGACTATTGCTATCCATAATGACATGCAATTGTGTTCTTGAGTTTTAGTGTCTCTTGGAATAAAATCACTTTTGAAGCAAATATTCTGGAGTTTTTAATTTGCATGGACGTGTGCTTGTATCCAAACAAACTTTCTATTATTCTTGACACCCTTTTCCACTTTTTTTGGTCCAAGTGATGGTTTTCTGCAAAATAGATTAACATTTTTTGATGGAGATTAATGTTAGTCCAGTAGACACTTTAGTGTCATTTGTTGCATATTAGCAACATTTAGACATTACATGCCACCAACAACTCCCTATAAATGGCGTTGTTAACTTTAAGTAGTTCGCAAAAAAAGAAGAAGTTACAACACTAATCATAGTACTTATATTATTGCCTTCATCTTTTACATATGCCAAGATCTTAACATTCAATCCATATGTTACTAACACTTCATTCACTTGTATGGCCATGGCAACCCTAAAGGTTTTTGTCTTAAATAAGTCGATTGTTACATGACCAAGCTTCCAATTGTGGTTTAAAAAAAGAATAATCAAAACAAAAGTGTCCACACCTCCCTTTGACATCCACAGATCAAAACTCAATGTCTAAGTGTCACAAGCTTCAAGAACTTCATAAATAAATTTCTTTTTGTTTTCTGCATTAACCTCAATAATATGTGATTCATTAATTGATGCCTTGATGGAAAAATAACACGAGGATTCTACTTCAAAATTAACCTTCTAAGGAATGGTGCCTCAATAAAAGACAATGGCACCAATTCCTTAACAATGAACATGACTAAATCCTTTTCAAATTGAATTTGATGGGGATCATTCTTATTACAATGCATAATACTTTCAAAGAAAGATGCAATGCTAGATGGGGTGGGGCTAGACCCTAAACCTAATAGCTTTATCCCATTCAATCCATTTAATCCAGATTTTCTACTGACTTGTTTCCAAATGTTTTCAGAGTGCAAAAATTTTGTTGGTAGATTTATAGTTGATGATGCCACCCTTTTTAAGTCCTACATGTGCAACATCAACAAGGTAACACAAAACACATATCAATTGTTCGAGTTCAGGACGACTTGAACATATCTTTAAAAGAGTGATTGAAGCATTGTTTATTGCATAAAAAGCCCAGGTTATGGCATTGCGACTTTTTGGCTTCTAAAATCTCTTTGTTTTACCAATAGGGTTTCAACTAATGTTGGCCAATTATTGAAATTTTACCCAATTATCAAACCAATTATCGAAATGGTTATCAATAACCTACCAATTGGTTATGAATTTTTTTGATAACCAATTAAATTGATAATTACTTACTATTAAATTTTCAAAATTTTGATAACCTATTTAAATGACCTAATTTTTATCCAAGTAGGTTATCAATATTTAATTTTACTACCAAGAAAATTAAAGACAAAAAATGTATAAATAACCTCATAAACATTTAATAACTGGCAAGATATTAGGTGGTTATCAATTGTTTATTTGATAACCTATCCCCATGCATAACATATGATTATAATTATCCAAATGTATTTGATAACCTACCTAACAACACAATTTTTAAATATTGATATTAATAATGTGTGGTCCCAAAACATTATATATATGACAGTTATAAGAGAAAAACAATAATTAGCCAACATTAGTTTCAACGTACATTCAATGAACATTCTTACCTAGGTCATAACTTTGAAGCCTTCGATGTTTATCAACAACATTTTGCCCTTCTAATGAAAGGTAATTTTTTCATCAAACTTTTAATGCACAAAGGTCACCTATAAAATTAAAACTTCATGCAAAATTATTGCTTAAACAATATGGTTATTAATTGAAATAAAAGGTTCAATCATAAATTCTAGAATCTATATCTATTTAGGATTAAGATCCTCGGTGTAATTGTTCGTAAGCATTTTTTACCCTTGAAAAAATTGAAGCATTTGAAAAATGTTTCAATTATATTCAATTTTGTAGTAAAAATGGCTTAGAAGTTATGTGATTTTTTCAAGAAATTTTACCATGCTTATAGACAATGTTTTCAAAAGAATTTATGAAGTTGGTAGGTTGGTGATCATCCACAAGAGGACTTAACCATGTCCTTGAGGCAAGTACAAAAAATTAGCCTTTAGGATTGCTCCTATATTTTTGCAATATGTTGCAACTTATTTTCTAAATATAATGATTTCAAAATTTTTCTCTTTTTAATATAGTGACTTGGATCCATTCCTTAATTCCCCCAAAGAAAAACTTTTTGTATCACTCATTCTTCCATTTTCTCTAGCCAAGTTTCAAAAATTCACTAAAATTAACTCTCAAATAAATTTTTATTAAAAAAGTCATACTTATTTGTTTCTATGAAGGGCATACTTTTGAATTGTCTATAAATTGTGAATGACATGATATTTGGTGGCAATCTTTCAATATGGAGGGCAATATTTGGAGCAATCTTCATCATGTGAAGGGCACATTGGCCTTTCAAAGTTAAGGCATGCCACAAAATTTAACTCAAAATTAAAGTACATGAAACCATCCACCACATAAGTGCCATGTCATTAGCCATATGGCAATATAATACATCATTTGCCATTAGATGACATGTCATTTATCACATAAGCATCATGTCATCTTTCACATCATTGTTTAGTTGGCAAGGGTAACATAAATGCCAATCCGTGTCAAATCCTTGTAATAAATGCACCAAAAATTTGGGAACCCCACCCTTATTTATGCACACCAACTTTCCACACCTAGGCCTCCACACCCATACCCAAATTAGCTACCCCCAAAATTGTTGCTAGCCCTTGGCACCTCACCTTGCCTTAAAACTTTCCATGTTGAATTTTTAATTTTGTATTGAATATCCATTTAGTCTGAAAGTTGTAGCATCAATTGAAAAGTTTATGAAAGACTATGTGATTATTATAAATGGATCTAATTTCTTGAGAAATAAATTCTTTCCATTTAGTGAGCAAATCTATGTGTTGCTTAGATCTTTGAATTTTGGAACATGAGGATGACAATGTCAGTTTAAGGTTCGAATTGAAATTGAGAAGGACAAATAGAAGTAGATAGAGGAAGGTTGGTAAAACTTAGTTGTGTTTAATCTATGTTATGGAGGTTCATTAAAAGTAGAGGGAGGAAAGGAAAAGGTGTGAGCAAGAGAGACAATAAGAAAGTAAAATTGCATAAAAAGGGTATATTGGTGACACCTTTGAAGCTAGATGACAAGGAAAACAACTTTCATTGAAGTTGACATAATGTGGTTTATGATAAGGAGTCACTTAAAAGGTTGGATGATAAGGACAATATCCTTTGATTTGGTTGTCATACTACACAAGAATGCAATTGATAACACTTATTATCCAACTTGTCTTGTTGCATTTTATCGATGTGTACATAAGCCACAATGGAAAATGTCCAAAATTCAAAGATCTAATTCAATAACAGAATAGGCCTCACCAACCTCTCACTCTGCAAAGCCACAACCTCATCAACAGCCTTTCTTTAACCAGATCATTTGAAATGTCATAGATTGATGGAAGGACACCAAAGAGACCCTCTCAAAAGAGTCCAAACAAGAATGTCAATTTGGGGGGGGAAGAAATAGCTAACATTCAAGCTCATCATAATGTAGCCTCAAACCTTTCCAGTAAGCTCAAATTACATCAGTTAGATTAGGAAGTGTTTCATGAAGTTCCCAAAAATTGAACTTAGAGAGTTCACATAGTAACACCTACTGTGAACATTCCTCAAAATGTGAGGACCAAATGAAAAAACTACACCAAAGTGTAACACCTACTGAACATTCCACAAAATGTGGGACTCCAATGAAAACTACATCGTTTTGTAGTTGCTCTCCCTAACAGACACAGCTGCGGAAACCGGCAAGCAGCTCATTGCATGATGGCTCTGCCCCTTAAATGACATCCATAAGGATGATGAATATTCAAGATACTAAATTGGAAACACATGATAATTAGCATGGTAAAGCCCAAGTGGATCCTTCTTCAGTTATGCCAGAAATGTTTCTCCAGTGGACTCCACATGACCCTAGCATGTAGGGATATCAAACTTTGGCCCATTTCTGGGTGCATCACAATGTCCCTAGTGTCTACCCCGAAGGGTAGAGCTAACAAACAGAGCTGCAAAATACAAACAGATGCTCTCACTCAGCTTGCAGGTGGTACTTACTACAAATTTGTCTAATGTTTACATCATTCCCAGCTGAAACCAGTTTCTGATCACTGACTCTTTGAAACCAGTTGCAGTAGTACTATTGCAGCTGAGATTTGTCAGCAAGCTAGTAATGGGTTTTTTGCTTCTTCTGTAAAGCAACAGATTGCAGATCACAGAGCTGGTGCTTGCAGCCAAATATTAGAGGCACACATCAATGTTTGCTCATGGCTTCTCATGATCTGGATGATGACAATGATGATGAGCAGTACTACTCAAGCCCATTTGCAAATGCTGTGAATCTCACCAGCTCTTCATGGAGATCAGATCATGAGCATGCAGTGTGCTGGTTGTTAAGACCCAGCCGGCCGCATCAGGTTTGTTGTCGTTGTTGATCTGCATTGCTCCAGCCTGCAGTGATAGCTGCAACCCTCATGACTATTGACCTTCATTGCAGATCATGGCATGAGCTTCTTTACCTTGTCCACTCCTCAAATCATCATGTCTGTTTTGTTTTTGGGAAGCTTTGCGGCCCAAGAAAGTTGACATGTATGATGCTCTTGTGCAATGTGATTGTAAAAGTTGCCCAGATTGAAGCTGTTGATGATGATGATGGACATTACCTGGCCATGATGAGCAGGCCAGTGATGCTCATCATGATCATCATCAGCTTGTGCTGCTAAACAAAGTTCTCGCACTTTTGTTGTATTCTCAAGAGTGCTGCACCAATGGTTCAAGGATCATATATATTCCAGCTGGACCAAGGCCCAATGTTGCAGCTCTAGCCTCTATGCTGGCTTCTATCATATCTAATCCTTCCATTTCATTCCTGTTGTGTTTGGTTTTGGTTTGGTCACAACTGAATTGACATGTGGTTGGTTATCTTTGAAAGTGCAAGATGTGGGGTTTTTGTTTCATTTTTTCCTCTGCAAACTCTTAGATATATGTTTTTGTCTGCAGCAGGTTGGAGGTATTAAAGATGAGCACTCAATTTTCTTAGACTAAATTTTTTGTCCACACCCCAATCAACTGCTCACTGCATTTCTCCAAGCCCTTGTTGCCCCTGCAATGGACAAATGCTGCAAGAGACGGCAGCAGCTAGCAGCTTTGAATGCTTCACCAGATGTGATGGCCTTAAGCAGTTGTGTGATTCCTCTCAGTCTGTATGAGTTTTTGGATGGAGGAGCTGAGGGTCCTTATTTACTAGGTCAGAATTTGTCCCTCATTGGTGGTTGGGGATCAACCAAGCTGTACCACAATCTGGGATATTTTGATCACTCTTAAAGCCCTGCTGGCTGTGCCCTTTTAGAGCTAGCTTTGTTTTTACTTATTGATGAATAATGAATTATAGATTACAATGAGCTTGAAATGCTCTTCATCATAAGACCTAAATCTGCAGAATAATATGAAGTCTAGCTGCAAAGTGAAGAATCCAGAATCTGAGAATCCTTTTCCAAGAATACTTTGCAAAGAATCCAAAAGAATCCAGAATCCTTTTTGCAAAGAATCCAGTATCCAGAATCCTCTTTGCAAAGAATCCAGAATCCAGAATCTTTTGTGAAGAATCCATCCTGCATGCTGCTGAGTTACTGCTGATGGGAGGAGAAATGATGAGCAAGAAGAAGGAACAAGAACAAGATGGGGAGCTAGGTGGGGGAGCGGGGACTCAAGACCAAGAGACAGTAGAAGATGAGCAGATCCTGGAGCTCTGGAGCTGTTTCGGATTTCGTCTACTTTGCTCCTGTGATGATTTGCAAGAAAGAAGCTGACATGATTAGTATGGGCGTTGGCCAATCCAGTTGCCGCGAGGATAGTAGTTACAAGTCATGAAGATGTTGCCATCGGGGCATTCTTGTCGTGAGCATCCGACTTGGGTAGTCTGTCGCCAAACGATTTGTGTGTAATGACCGCAAGCATCGTAATACAAGCATGTGTTGGTGTAGTAGTCGTACCAGTTGCGCTCATTCACCCACTCCTGCACCGCTTCCCATGGCTGCCAGTTCTTGCCTACTCCCCAGAAGATGTTCTCGCCGTAAGGCCCGCCTGAATGCTCCAGTCGGCAGTCTCCATACTCCAATCGTTCCATTGCCCAGTTGTGTGCGAATGCGGCCAGGTTGTTGTTCCAAACTAAAGGCGGCAGTCCCACCTGCGCTCGAGCTTCATTCTGTGGATCCAGAAACGACTGGACTTCGTAGTTACTATACTGAGCTTCCACAGTCACAGCTGTGTACAGGATACCCAGCATCAATGTCACTAGTGTGAAAACAATGCCTTCCTGCTGCTGTGCACGCTCCATGAATGATCAGGTTGCTGAAGGTTCTCGAGCTCAAAACAAAAGAGGAAATGCACTAAACCCTCCTTGCAGCTTGGGTCAAGAACTGCTTCTTTCTCTTGCCATCCAGTTGAATAGATCTAGATGATCTTGTCAAGCTAAGAACCCAATGCGGGACTTGTGGATACGCAGCAACTCCTGTAGTGTAGTCTATACGTCCCTCTCCATCTTTCTCTCAGCTGTGACCTGGGTATTTCACCTTCATCTTCACTAGACCTCTTTCGCTCTTGCTGCTCTCCTTTCAGAGACGACTTCTTCTCCATTTCTTCCCCCTACTTCAGCTTCTCATTTATGCATTGGATTCTGCAACCCGAGTTTGTGCACGGCGATGAGAATTATTATTGTGCACATGAGATAGATACCAACAAACAGCAAGATGACCTAGCTGGGGGAGATTTAAGGAGGTTGTTGAACTCAGTTCTTCAAGCCAGAAATGCCGTCAGAAATACGGCACAAAATCATGGGTATCTCGGAAAATAGCCAATACGGGCCCCGCTACATACACTTAGAAGCCGGGCCATGTGTGTCGTTCGTTGCAGCATTCCCTTGCACAGTTTTTTCTTGCCTTCAAACTGTGAACTGCTGAAGAGCCTTGCAAGTCGCTTCTGGTTGCCTCGAGAGGAGCAAGTAGATTACATATTTTGATTGATCCATTTGAAACTACTTAACGGGGATCTAGCTTCTAAACCCAAAACCCAACTTACTTGCGATGCATGGATCTCGTGGGATTTGCAGGTCCAAAAACTCAGATTAAAAGACGAGATGAGAGTCGAGAGGAGAAATAAAGAGAGAAAGAAATGAAGCGGAGAAAAGTACAGTAGGTAGTACCCTCCTGCTGCAAAACATGTTGGCAAAAGTCTGTGTCGCCACGTGACTGCAGCTCTGCAAACACATATGTAAGAAGGTTTTCTCTGACTCCAGAGTCCACACTGATGAAGAGTCGGTTGTGGTGCACAGAGCTTCATTTATGGAAACACTAGTGCGCATTCATTCACGACTGCCATATCTGACACTGCCACTTCAGAATTCGTGCTCTTTCAAGCTACGATGTTCAAGTAAGTAGGCTAAGTACTTGCGAGTTTACAATGATCATCATCCTTCCTCTATGACGCGAAAGACTCCAGACTCCAGAGTCCACGCCAACACTCCGGAATTTGCAGAAGGTGTATTCCTGCCTCCAGGGTTCGGGTTCAAAGGGAGTTATTTAAGTGGTGCAACCCTGCAAAGCTTTATTGATAGATACACCGTAGATTAGGAAAATGTACAAAGGGAGAATTTAATTACATGACAACAAGTTAGCTCAAACTGGATGTCAAAACTTATCCATGTCAAAAATTGATCACTTGTAGTAGGGTTAATCGTATTTTCCCATATCAAAAAGCGACCGCTTCTAATAAGTCAATCGTGGAGATGGGAGATGTGTTCTAAAGGCGTGAAAATTGGGAAGTAGCTAGGTCTATGGTTATCGCCCGACTTAAGATGGAGGATGCTTGCAACCTTTGCAATGTGATTGAATTCTTTTGTCAAAGAAAAGTAACCAAGACAAAAAGAGGAAGGCCTTTTGGTCTTTGCAAACTCCAAATGACATTGGCATAATTGTGTAAAAACTCGTAGACATCCAAATACTTCCACTACTAAGGGGAGAAATTGATTGGTAGGATGTCAATCGTGATAACTTTGTTCTTTGGCTTGAACTGCATCAAAAACAGCAAATCCTTGGGTGGTGCAAGATCAAGGAAGTAAATTCACTCATGTTGGGTCGGCAATAACAATGTCAACTAAAGTGCAAATGCCATCTTTGGTGAGCACGATGTTGACTCATTGATGGTAGGAGTTGAACGTGTTTAAAGGAAACACATGTAATTGTTCTCACCCCACATGGAAGCTAGAATCCTACGCAATGGCAACAAAGGTGTTGCAAATTGCATTATGGGTTTTTGTGTGCTTATTGCCATAAGAGGTGGATATTCATAAGGTCAATGGGATGTGTGCACATGCATTGAAAGATACTTGTAATTGATGGATGGGGTAATTCAAGTCGTATGAGAAGCGTTGTGGAAAAGATCTGGGAATTTTGTCAAAAGCTTGGGAAGATTGGTTGAACTATAAGCCAAACATTCACCCTTTGGCCAAAACATGATAAAATTCGAGCACGATGGGCTTCAGATATCCCATCAAAAAACATGTTGAAAAGGGTATGATGATGTAAACGCTCTGAAATGGAATCTTGAAATCAAACCATTTGTTGCCATATGAGTTGTTCAAATGAAAGAAGACACGCGCAAGCTCGCGACAGTAAGAGTCACATACTACTTTAAGGTGTTGTTGGAAAAGGAGGGTGTTATTATCAACTCGTGCTAAGGCTTCAAGAAGGAAGGGATATTGATTAACCATAAACCTAACAACTATGAATGAGGCTATAAAGGCCCAACTCCTTAAATAAGTTGATGAGGTGATGGTGGCCGTTGTATGAGTTCGATGCCACCGAAAGTTATTGAAAAAGAAGCTTGTTTACATGCTAGAAGTCCTAGGTTGTCAAAGGATTTTGGACCCAAAAGGCGCCCAAACATTTGAAAGAAGGAGGAGTCAAAAGAAGTGAGGGATTTTATGAAGGTGAAAGTGAAAGGTGTACATTGTAAAAGATATGATGGTCGTTGCACAAAACAATGAATTAAAATTACAAATATTATTTGAACACCACCCATTTTAGCGAGAAGACTCACTCGTTGAACATCTTCTAACATGGCATCTTTAATGAAAGATGATGTGAATGATAAAGTGCACAATGGAATTCCCAAAACTATAATTCTTTCTAATGGGGTGGTAAATTAAGATGGGGTGTTGAAGTCAAATGATAAGCCAAAGGATGACCATGCTACACATTTATGAGGTTGGATATAAAAACCTATGGCACGAAATTGAATTTTGAAATGTTCATATGCACATGATACAATAGAAAGGGGACCTATGATGTGAATGTCATCTGCAATGGATAGAAATAAACAAGAAGGGAAATGATTAGTTGTAGAACATAAAGCCCTAAAGTGGGCTAATGCGTATAATGCCCTTCCTAAGGGATCACCTTGGTGAATTCCCATGGCAAAAGGGATGACTATAACATCACCTTCACGATTTTGATGGCTGTAAAATAGGAGATATTCAAATGCATAAAATGCATGAATAAAAGGGATGAATTGCATGATGTCTCCACTTACTACACAAAGTTCTTGAAATATGACCCCCCTTGACACTGAATAACCCAATCGGGGTAAAGGTTTACGATGCACTTGATGCCATGGACTACTACTTCATAATTGCCCTTAGTTACAACTTTGAATTGGTGTGGGGAAAAATGTGTTGCAAAAACATCATGGAATTGAACCATCATGCGCGACTTGTGACTTGATATAGTGCTTCCCCCACTATAATGGGATGAACTCTGATTAAAAGTTTGGTCATGGTTAATAGGCGGGTTGCGCCAAGGACACATGTAATTCAAGGTGGAACGTGACTTTTAACAATATGAAAACAAAACTAAAATAATTGAAGGAATCCATTCGCTGAAAATGATGGATGAAAATAATTTTGATGGTGTTCAAAAACCATCCGAAAATGACCATTTGCCAATAGATGGGGCATGTGCTGGAATTCTAATTTGAAGGAATCAGAAGAAAGTTCAAAGTCTTGATCTGGTTCGTAGTCTTTGAAGATAAGCAAAAAACAACCATTTAAATCAGGGTGTAGTGCGGTGAGAACTGATGTGGTGTCAAAGGACGTGGGTGTAGGGGAAAATGGTGCCAAGGCATGGGTTGTTCTAAAGTGTTCCATGCACGTCCAAGAACTAGATTGCGAATAAGGCATTTATGAACTAGGGGATCATGTTGGAGAAAAGGCACTAAACTCGAACTTACTACCAAGGCTTGGGCTTACAAAGAAAACTCATCATACAAGTTTTCCCAATTGCATGTTAAAAAACATTTGAATTGAATTTGCGTTTCCCTATGCCTCATTACCTTGCTACCCCACCACGAGGGGGCAAAACAAAACACCATTGGGGTAATAAGAAGAACAAATGCCAAGTTGCCACATCATAGGGGTCTTGCACTAGCTTATCCAATGGAAAATGAAACATCACTTGTACATCACATCGTATAATGACAAGGATGCGATTCTACAATTGAAAACAATGAATGCTTAAATGAAAAGACTCGAGGACATCCAAAGACGAAACCCAAGTTTAAGTTGATACATGCAAGGTGGCAACAAGGGAAGGTATTGAATCGAAATGGTCATGGGTGTTTGGATTAAATGAATTGGGTGTTTGACAAGAACGTTGATGATGAATTAACCTTCAATTACTAATTGGTGCCAACAGGTGGGCCAAAAAACTTTAGGTGGAAATTACAAACATGTTGAGAATATGAAGGTATGTTGGGGGGTTTGATCATGTGTAACTAGAGGGGTTGGTACAGTGGAAGGGGGAAAAGGTCTTACATGTGCATGATTAAAGGGGTTTGGGAAAGTGTAGGGTTGGGGCTTCACATTCACACAAAATGTTGGGGGCTGATAAGGGGAACTGGTGGGTGGTGTGTGATTTGTTAAAATGGGAAGGGGAACTAGTGGGAGATGGGGTGGAAATTAGGTTTATGGTGGCACATGATAAAGCAAATGGGTGATGGGAAGGACAAAGTTTAATAGGACATGATGAACTAAGGGACATGGGACATTTGGTGCCCATGAGAAAGGGGACCTAATAAGAACACATGCCCCACCTATTAAAAAACTACCTATTGCTATAAAGCAATCCTAAATCTATAAAACCAACCATAGAAAGTTAAACATATTGAAAAGATAAATATAGGAAATTGCTCAAGGGTCCCTGGCTAGGGCATTATGCCAAAGCCAAGCTTTAACTTCACTAAAGGCTTGAGTGGCATAATCATTAATGTGTTGGGTTCAACACTACCTAAACATCTTAATGTTAAAACATTATAGGTTTCATTATTTGTTCCCAATCCTGGAGGACTTGAAGTAAGTAATGTTGTGCAAATGTTTCCTAATAAATAATTGTGGTGGACTAAATACCCTTTTCACAAGTATCTTAATCCATTCCAATAATTATGTATAACATCGACAAATTTTTTTTTTTTTTTTGGGGACAAACTTTTCAATCGCAAATATTATCTTCAAGTTCTATGCCCACACACTTAAAAAACCACACTACTTTCACATCTTCCACAAGAACCTAGACCTTTGAAAAAAGAACCTACAAAAAGTTTAAAGTTTTTTCTAACAAGTTGATGCCCATAAGTTTTGATTTAGCGGTGAATTTCACTAAAATCCCAAAGGTTCCACTAGAACCCAAATTCAAAATGAAACAAAAGCCTAACCAAAACCAAAGCATTAGGTGAAGGTTGAAATAAATAAAACTAACCTTAATTGAAAATTTTTCAACCAATTCCTTTTTCTCCATCTACTGTTACATGTGGTTCTAATCCCTACAATCCTCCCATCTACCAAGTCATTGTTCCCTAACTCCTCCTCCGTCCCTTCTCAAGTATCAATCTTCTTGTTGTTTTGGAAGTTTTTTTTTCCTCAAGCTAAAAAGTAAAATTGACACACATAACTAACTCCTAGAAAAAGAAGCAATAACATTGGATGATGATGTTAAAGATTGGTCAACTCTGCTACTTACACTCAAAGAACTTCAAAGGGGGAAGGCTCCAAATGTTTTTTTGGGATCCCCAAAACTAATTCCTATAAGGAAGCAAGTAAGCAAGCTAGGCTCCTCCTACCTGCTCAAGTGTCTAATTCTAAAGCAAAGAAGGTAACAATGAGAGGTTGTTTTCCACCATTGATGACAATACCACAAGTGGAAGCAATAGCAATAGGGTTTTAAAAAATAGTTTCATGTTTAGGGTTTTGGGTTCACAAGGAGTTATTTAGGGTTTAAGGTTTAGGGTTTCATGGTTGAAAAGAGTAGTTTCATGTAAGGTAAGGCCCTAGGGCATTTACTAAAGAAAGGGTCGTGAAAAAAGTAGTTAAACACATAATTAAATTTTTGTAATGCCTTTGACCAAGGACCCTTACCCCATGTAAATATTAAATACAAGCTAAAATTTGTGAAAAAAGTTTTAAAGAAAACCTCCCAAAAAATGAAGATCTTGCAAAAAAAATGTGACATACCTTAGGATAATAAAATGCCGTATGTTTTTTCCAAAATTAAATTTTGATGGAAAAAATGTTATTCAAATACATCTTTTTTTTTGGGACACATTTTTATGTGTATAAAGAAGGAAGGAAATATATATCTATTAAGGTTGTTTGTTTGTTTGTTTGTCACCTTGAAATATCCTAAAGCATGGTGCCCCCTCCCCCCACTACCTTCTTTGTACTGATGGAAAACCTTTGATGAATAAGGGTGCACTAAGGTGGTTTCATAATGTATAGACCACTTATACTTACTTTGTAAGTATCATCAAATGTTGTCAGAGAAAATTCAAGAAAATTAAAGATTAAAATTTAGGGAAATTGGGGCAAATTATTAATGTTGTTGGAAAGCCCTTGATGGGTGAGATATTTTGGAGGTTGCCTTATAATTTTTAGACTTAAGGTGGGAGGAGATATTGAATTTTGATTAATTTTGTCATTTGAAATTAATTTAAAATTTAAATATATTTTCTACAATTGGGTTTTGTCATCAAGGTCCTATTCACATTTGAAATAGTTATATAGTCCTATTCACACTTGGGTCCATGACACATGCCATAGAAATCCAAATGAAGATTCAACATTTATAAGAATCAAACAAAATTATGCAATTTTGGAAGTTAATTCACTAAGGTTTTAAGGTTTAAAAGAGTAATTTAAAGTTTAATGAATATTCAAAACCTTTTTTTATTAAAAACAAAACACAATTGTGCCTTTTTGAAAATTAATTCAATATAGTTTTGAATTACTATTCAAAAAGGCACAACTATGTTTGAATTATTGCCCCCATTCATCAACAAAACCACTAGAAAAACACAACTTTTGAATTACTACCCCCCACACATGTCAACATAACAATAGTAGCAAATGCCAAACAACTTTTGAGTTGTTGCTTCCATGCATCAATAGAACAACAAAACCAAAAATAAATGTAAAAACATTTATAAGATGTTCCCATGCATCAACAAGACAACAAAACCAAAAGTCAATATTAAAACATTTAAAAGATGTTTCATGCATCAACAAAACCCAAAAAAGAAAAGCCAAAACACTTTTAAGATTTTTTCCTCACACACCAACATAACATAACTAAAAAAAAACCAAAGAACTTTTGAGTTGTTGCCTTCACTCATCAACATAACAACAAAAATGTTACATAAATTATATAACCTTATTTTTTAAAGCTCCAACTATCTATTTGAATATTCCCAATTTTATTTGCCCACCTCATCATTGGAAGTTTACAATTAACATTCCTACAACAATATAATTTAATTTGTAAATATTACAAATCATGAAAAAACTCAAATGAACTCTTGAATTAGGATTTGTTCACATGATATTTTGAAATCAATTGAAATTCAAGTCCTTTCAAAAAGACCTTATTCTTCAATGTGCTTTTTATGTTCCCTAATCAAAATGTTTTCACATGTGAGAAAATCGTTCAAAGTGATTTTTTGACTCCTTCACACTTAATACAAACATCACTAGGTTAATTTTAATAATAAAGATGAAGTGATTCAAGTTGTGAATTCCAAGCCTAAATCATTGAAAATTTGTGATAATGCCAACAACATTGAATCTTTTTTCAATCCCAATTTGTGAACCTATTATTTTAGTACTTTACAAGTTTAAAAAAAAACATGTGTGGAAATTGTATTGCATGCGTCACCCACTAACCCAAGAAGTTATCAAATTTTACCAATCGTACACATAACCATTTGAAGATATGTAATTAATTTTTCAAGGTTACATGATTACATCACCAACAAAATCTACTAAACAAATTAATCATTATTTTCAACTATCGTAGTACCTTGGCAACTTTGGCATTAATGTGCCAAATAATTAATATAATTTGAAGATTCTAATTCGATAGTTGAGTTTCTAATTTTGAAAATTACAACATATAAGGATAAATTCAATAAAAGTCTTAATTTTTTCATTGGTTTTTTAATCTACTTTTGGTTAAACTAATGAAAGGCTTTACTATTTCATTGTACTAATCATGGGTTCTAATCTACTTGCCTACCTTGATTCAACTTCCAAGATTTTCGACATTTAGTACCTTTTTGTTTGAAAAAACCAGCAATTTTTTTTAGGAAAATTCTATTTTCACACCTTTTTTGGCTAGATTCACACCTTTTTTTCCGGTCCGATTTTAAACAGAATAAATCGTGTAGGTCGACGTGATGCCAACCACAGGGAGGTGGTCAGACACACTCAAATTTATTCTGTTTAAAATCAGACCGGCAAAAAAGGTGTGAATCTAGCCAAAAAAGGTGTGAAAATAGAATTTTCCTTTTTTTTAATAATAAATTATATATATATATAATTTGTGTTGAATCTACCCAAGTACTATGATATTGTTGGTTCTTTCAATGTTTTCATAAAGTTTATATGTTAATATACCTGCAACAACAACAAATATATAACTTTAACATCATATTTTACGACAACTTCAATAATAAATATTAACCACATAGTATCATATGACCTTCATGTTTTTGAAGCAAGGGTCCAACATGATGACCAAACATATTATATGTCTTTGCAAAAATATAAGAGTTAAAGAATGCTAGAAAGCTTCATTTGTGTCATCATCTTCAATTTGAACTTGGTTAATTCTAAATCAAAATCAATCAAAATCAATCAAAATCAAGAGTTGATTCAAAGCTTGAATTATGTTCACTTTAAATTTCATTGAAATGCACAAGTTGAAAGCAAAGGCAAGTGCATTTGACAACAACCAAAAGCTTTAATTTTGGTTTAATACACATTGATTGACCATTAGCAATAAGATATTTGTAAGAGCTTCAACAACACCCTAAGTTTGGCACATTGGGACTTGTGATGACAAATGTAAAAATTATTATCTTTCATAACAAATGGAGATTACATTTAATTGATATTCTAATGTTTTTGAAACATGATGATTCATGATACAAATTGCATCTTCACATGAGTTTTCAACATCCTTGTTGGCAACCTTACAATAATGCAAGAATATTTCCATTATTGTTTCCTTTCCCCATTTATCTTTGTCCAAGTTATGCTCTTTTATAATGACATTTAAACATAATTCAAAATCACATTTGAAAATCTAGAACAATTTTCACTAGGAGAAAAGGCCATTTTTTAACCAACCAATTTTTGATTACATGTTGAGTTTAACTTGCCCTCAACTACATAATTATATTTATTTCAACACATTCCACATAGCTTGCTTCACACTTCAATTTAATCGACTTCTCAACTAGGTTGGTAAGTGTACAACATTGACCATTGTTTTTTATTTTTTATTTTTAAATTCAGAGTCGACCTGTAGTGGAAATATCCACTTTCAAAATTTCTCAAACTCTATCATGTCGACTGTTTCATTATCTTGGTTAACCTATGAATGGATGAATGTTGGAAAATTTGATGAATAAAAGAATGTTTGTGTTTTCCATTATAGTTCAACTTTGATTTGACTTTAGGTTCAACTTAATTACGATTTTTTTATAACTTTGGTGATTCAAAACCCTTTAATTTTGAAGCCAATAATTTTCATTACACTACACCTTGCCACTAAAAACCTTAAGTTTGTTGGAAATTTTTTTGGTTCATGGTGTCTAGATGTGATAAAACATCAATCTTTACATGTGAGTAATATAACCTTTTATAACCATGGTCATCGTAGTCAAACTTTATGGAAATAAAGACATGTTTTATAATTGGGTTAAAACATGTAACTAAGAGCCAAAAAGGGTGTTGGATGTTAAACATAATCAATCAAAATCAAACATTTATTCTTTTATCACCATTTAAAACCATAGTAATATTCATGGCAAGTTAATTTTTTTTCCTTCTTATGAATGTCAAGAAACTTAGAGTAAAAATTCATTTAATCCAATTTTAAAATTTGGTTTTAATTTAGAACATTTGAAAATGTACACCTATTATGTTAGATGGAATCAATTTTGCAAAGGACTATCAAAAGGACTCATATAATAAAATAATGTTCTTTGAAAAAAATATAGATGATATTAAAATATTAGGCACACTAAAAAAACACTCATACTTTTAAAAATGTGGAATCCTAAAACTTTAAATATTCAAAGAATGTTTCAAAATTGTTTCAAAATTTTAGAGTTTCAAGAGTCTTTTACCACATATAAATGGGTTATAGTGTACATGATGTATTAAGAAAATTTATAGCTTATAATACAATAAAATTAAATAATGTGAAAATTTAATTTTTGGTCCTAACTTAAATTTTTTGATCATTTTTCATGTTGAAACATTGAATATGTAAGGAATATGCACACTTTAAAATTTTCATATTTATTCAATAGTGATTTTTTTTTTAAATGATGGATTGGGAAATAAATTAATATTTTTTAAGACGAGTTACAAAAAAATCCATTCAAAAATTCATTTGCATGTAAATGGTTTTTTTTTATAAAAAAATACTTATAGTCCTTTTCCAAAGTAATCCTTTTGGCTCTTAGTTATAGGGTTTGACCACATTATTACAAAATTTAGTCAATTTATTAGTCCTTGTTCACTAAACCAATGAATTCATTCCTTCCCCACTAAGTTTCGTTCACTATAACTAGTGAATTCACTCATAATCCAGTGAAATCACTTGGCGTACAAGGACACCTTTTGTTGTAATGAGACAAATGTTGTGCAATTTTTAACTTTAAGGTATAACCTTTGGTTTTGGTTCTACACCACCGCAAAGGGATAATTTTAGGTCTAATTAGGGTATTAGAAAATTTAAGAACCTTGGGTTGAATTAGGTTCTAATTATTTCATCAATTAATAGATTGGTTCTAATTTCAATTGGGTCATAAAAAAATGTCAAAAGAGTCATCTGGTTAATTATAGGTTTTCAAATATTTGATGGTTCCATCTCTAATTTTTATTCATTTTTAATGTTGATGGTTCCAAATCCGGTTTTTATTCATTTTTAATGTTGATGGTTCCAAATCCAATTTTTATTCATTTTAATGTTGATGGTCTAGATATGATTTTTATTCATTTTAATGTTTATCCTAGTTCACGGTTATGTTTAAGTAAATCAGTTAATGGTTAGGTTGGGATAGATTTTAATTAGTATGGGATTAAGGTCCAACTTGACTTTGGTGTCCAGTTGATAATAACCCAATTTAATTGGCATGGAATCAAACTTTGAATGTTAGTTTTTATTACAAGATCGTGACTGAATGGGTGCAGGTAAATTACTGAATGTGCCATCAAGACCTAGAGGCACTCTAAAAGAAGAGCTTCGCTTCGCGCATCAAAAGTAGCTTTTCAAGTTTCACCAAAGGTTTTTTGAGTAAATATGATAAAACCTACAAAACTTAAAACTACAATAACTTCTTCATTATAAATTAAGATTTGTTTTGAACTCAAAACACTAAAAATTAAAGTAGCAAATATGAGCAATTCACGCATTCGTATTCCTCTTCTTTCTTGGTCCGTTTTGGATATTTATTAGAGTGTTCCTTTGTCCGCGTAAAACATATATTTTGTTGAGAGCGGTGCTTAACGTAAAGCTAGAAAAGTGTGATGATAAGTAGAGGGACTCATGGTTGAGAGTGCGTTTTTTATTATTATTTGCGAGACACTAATTTCTCCTAAGAAATATACATAAGATTTATTCATTTTTTTCAATTGATTAACATTTAAGTTTTTTACCATTTCGTTACACCACTTAGATGCTCCAGATACACTCGAATACAAATAGGATATATTGGTGTCGAAGCATTCTTGGAAAAGCACATCCTGTTCAACACTGTAATTGCTCAGCTCTGTGCTTACATTTTGATGTGAAATCAGCTGCTCTCATAGTTTGAGAATGCGACTTATTTTGGGTAATGCATCATTATATAATAGTACGTAAAGAGTCGTATAAAACACACATAACCAAACAAATTGCGTCAAATACGTAAATTGATCTAGTTGAGGCATTTTCATTTTATTTTATTTTTGCTGATTTAAATATTTATTAAATTACAAGAAAAGAAAACAAGTTTTCTTCTCTGAGTCCTTAATGCTAAAGCTCTTTAAGCAAAACCTGCCGCCAAACAGGCCGCAGTCGCAGAAAGTTGG
>Ga0209208_10000304_pt1 | contig 60255 bp, 47 predicted proteins | sample S1TSphfallax_3_FD_187694 | JGI IMG/M metagenome (GOLD analysis project Ga0209208, IMG submission 187694) | Host-associated microbial communities from peat moss isolated from Minnesota, USA - S1T2_Fd - Sphagnum fallax MG (SPAdes) (version 2) | ecosystem: Host-associated > Plants > Peat moss >... | reverse complement strand
GCCTTTTAGTACCAATTGAAATTAGAAATTGCTAAACCAAACCATAACTAATTAGGGTAATTGCGTCGCCTATTTTTAACACTTTGGCAAAGTCTACCACCAAGGAGCGATCGCTCTTATCCACTGACCTAATTTCTTAACTTATAGTATCATTAAGGATTGTCTCACGGGGCAGCACTCGCCGATATGTCACAACAGCCAGTAGCATCCTTAAATGGGCATTATCCCGTTCCTAGTCAAAACCAGCAGAACACAATCCGGATTCGCGGTGCCAGGCAGAACAACCTCAAGAATATTGACCTGGAACTGCCACGCGATCGCCTGATTGTGTTCACAGGTGTTTCGGGTTCGGGTAAATCTTCCTTAGCCTTTGATACAATTTTTGCCGAGGGGCAGCGTCGCTACGTGGAATCCCTCAGCGCCTATGCTCGGCAATTCCTCGGACAGTTAGATAAGCCAGATGTGGAAGCAATTGAGGGCTTAAGTCCGGCAATTTCCATTGACCAAAAATCTACCTCCCACAACCCCCGTTCCACCGTGGGGACAGTGACAGAAATTTACGATTATCTGCGGTTGTTATTCGGACGCGCTGGTGAACCCCATTGTCCCCTGTGCGATCGCTGTATTTCTCCCCAAACTATCGATCAGATGTGCGATCGGATCATGGAACTTGCCGACCGTACGCGCTTCCAAATCCTCGCCCCCGTTGTCCGGGGCAAAAAAGGTACCCACCGGAAACTTTTATCTAGTCTGGCTTCCCAAGGTTTTGCTCGTATCCGCGTCAATGGGGAGGTGCGTGAACTCTCAGATGCAATTGAATTAGATAAAAATCTTACCCACACTATTGAAGTAGTAATTGACCGCTTGGTGAAAAAGTCCGATATTCAGGAGCGTCTAGTCGATTCTTTATCTACCTGTCTTCGGCAATCTAATGGGGTTGCGGTAATTCAAGTCCTGGAAGATCCGACCAACCCATCATTAGAAATGGTATTTTCCGAAAACTTTGCCTGTCCAGAACATGGGGCAGTGATGGAGGAATTATCACCACGGTTATTTTCCTTTAACTCTCCCTACGGTGCCTGTTCCCACTGTCACGGAATTGGCAGCCTCAGAAGATTTGCCCCTGACTTGATCGTACCTGATCCCGAAGCACCAATGTACGCGGCCATTGCCCCCTGGTCTGAGAAAGAGAACTCCTACTACTTAGAGTTACTCTACAGTTTAGGACAGACTTATGGATTTGAGTTGCAAACTAATTGGAATAAGCTGACAGCACAACAGCAACAAATTGTCTTGTACGGAGACGAAAGCACCTTTAAAGGGGTAGTTCCCATCCTGCAAAGACAATTTGAAGGCGGGTCGGAACTGATCAAGCAGAAATTAGCAGATTATTTAATTGATCAACCCTGTGAAGTTTGTGGTGGCAAGCGGTTAAAACCGGAAGCCTTGGCGGTGAGATTAGGACAGCATAATATCTTAGATCTAACCGGAGTATCAATTCGGGATTGTAGACAGAGAATCGAACAATTGCAGTTGAGCGATCGCCAGATGCAAATTGCTGATTTAGTCCTGCGAGAAATTCGGGCTAGGTTGCAATTTTTGTTAGATGTAGGGTTGGATTACCTCACCCTAGATCGTCCGGCCATGACCCTATCCGGTGGTGAAGCTCAACGTATCCGCCTAGCAACCCAAATTGGTTCAGGGTTAACAGGAGTTCTCTACGTTTTAGATGAACCGAGTATTGGTCTACATCAACGAGATAATGGGCGGTTATTGAAAACCTTAATTAAATTGCGGGACCTAGGCAATACCTTAATTGTGGTTGAACACGATGAAGAAACCATCCGTGCTGCTGACTACATAGTTGATATTGGTCCTGGGGCAGGGATTCACGGTGGTAACATCGTTGCTCAAGGCGATTTAGAGGCATTACTCACCGCTGAAACTTCCTTGACAGGAGCCTATTTGTCAGGACGACGGGTAATTGCTACCCCAACTACCCGACGGGAAGGGAATGGGCGGAATTTAATCATTAGGAATGCCCATCGCAACAACTTAAAAAATATTAATGTCGAAATTCCCTTAGGGAAACTAGTAGCTGTGACCGGTGTTTCTGGTTCCGGCAAATCCACCTTAGTCAACGAACTACTCTACCCATCCCTCCAACACCACCTCCTGAAAAAAGTTCCTCTCCCCAAGGAATTAGGAGAAATCAAGGGATTAAATGGTGTTGATAAAGCCATTGTAATTGACCAGTCACCCATTGGCAGAACACCCAGGTCTAACCCAGCAACCTACACTGGCGTTTTTGATGTAATTCGGGATGTGTTTTCCCAAACAGTAGAAGCTAAAGCCAGAGGTTACAAACCGGGACAGTTTTCCTTTAACGTCAAAGGGGGACGTTGTGAAGCTTGTAGCGGCCAGGGTGTAAATGTAATTGAAATGAACTTTCTCCCTGACGTATATGTACAATGTGAAGTCTGCAAAGGAGCAAGATATAACCGCGAAACCTTGCAGGTGAAATATAAAGATAAGTCTATTTCCGACGTTCTCAACATGACAGTTGAGGAGAGTTTAGATTTCTTTCAAAATATTCCCAAAGCCGTAACTCGGTTGCAAACTTTAGTTGATGTAGGCTTGGGATATGTCCACGTGGGACAACCAGCCACAACTTTATCTGGTGGAGAAGCCCAGCGGGTAAAATTAGCAACAGAATTATCGCGACGAGCTACGGGAAAAACCCTTTATCTCATAGATGAACCCACAACTGGGTTATCTTTCTATGATGTGCATAAGTTATTGGATGTCTTACAAAGATTAGTAGATAAGGGAAATTCAATTTTAGTCATTGAGCATAATTTAGATGTGATTCGGTGTGCTGATTGGGTAATAGATTTGGGACCTGAAGGAGGCGATCGGGGCGGGGAAATTATTGCTGTGGGGACACCAGAAGATGTAGCGCAAAATCCCCTATCGTATACTGGGGAGTATTTGCGGCAGATCTTGCAGCAGTACTCAGTGGGGAAGAACTAGTGTTTTTTTCTTGATCCCTAGGAAAATTTGGCTGAAAGTGAGCTGACAAAATCCTAACTTGCACCAAATCCTCCACCACCAGGGGTCTCGATCACAAAAACATCTCCAGTTAGCATTTCCACTGTGGCAGTGCTGTCTAAATCCTCCTGGGTTCCATCTTGACGCTGTATCCAGTTGCGTCCCACTTGTCCAACCCCCCCACCATTCAACCCAAAGGGCGGGACCAAGCGATGACCAGAAAGAATATTCGCTGTCATTGGTTCCAGAAACTTAATCCGGCGAATCACACCATTACCACCTGAATATTTTCCCTCACCGGCGCTATGGGGACGGAGACAAAAGCTTTCTACTTGCACAGGATAACGAGTTTCTAAAATCTCCGGGTCGGTCAACCGTGAGTTAGTCATGTGGGTTTGGACTGCATCCGTCCCATCAAAGTCAACTCCTGCACCAGAACCACCACAGATAGTTTCATAATATTGATAACGTTCATTACCGAAGGTAAAATTATTCATCGTTCCCTGGGAAGCTGCTATCACACCTAATGCACCATATAAGGCATCAACTATAGTTTGGGAGGTCTCTACATTACCAGCCACTACTGCCGCTGGGTAGGATGGATTCAACATACAGCCTTCAGGAATAATAATTTTTAAGGGGTTCAAACAACCCGAATTTAAAGGAATACTATCATCAACTAATGTGCGGAAGACATATAAGACAGCAGCTTGCGTTACAGCTTTAGGAGCATTAAAGTTACTATTTAATTGCTTAGATGTGCCAGTAAAATCAATAGTAGCTTGGCGGTTTTCGTGGTCAATCCTCACTTGAATATGAATTTTAGCTCCATTATCCATTGGATAGATAAATGCGCCATCTTTGAGAACATCAATGGCTCGTCTTACTGATTCCTCAGCGTTGTTTTGAACAAACTGCATATATGCTTGGACTGTGTCGATGCCATATTGAGCCACTATTTTATGTAATTCCTGTACTCCCCTTTCATTAGCAGCAATTTGGGCTTTGAAATCAGCGAGATTTTGTTCAGGATTCCGAGCCGGATACTGATGATTTGAGAGGAATTCTCTGACTTGAATTTCTCGAAAATGACTCTGTTCTACTAGCAGGAAATTATCAAAGAGAATCCCTTCCTCCTCCACTGTTTTACTGTGGGGAGGCATAGAACCAGGGGTAATTCCCCCAATATCCGCTTGGTGTCCCCGTGAAGCTACGAAAAATAGAGGCCTGGTATGGTTAGTTGGCAGAAATACTGGGGTAATAACGGTCACGTCGGGTAGATGAGTCCCACCGTTATAGGGGTTGTTAGATAAATACACATTGCCTGGCTTGATTTGAGCACCTTGATGATTAATTAAACTAGTGACAGTTTCACTCATTGACCCCAAATGTACAGGGATATGGGGAGCACTAGCTACTAATAAGCCGGCAGCGTCAAAAATGGCGCAGGAAAAATCTAACCTTTCCTTAATGTTTACTGAGACAGCAGTGTTTTGCAGTACAATCCCCATTTGTTCGGCAATGAATTGATAGAGGTTTTTGAATATTTCTAACCGAATGGGATCTGGTTGATATATGGTGTCCATTTTAGTCTTCTCCTGATTTTTATTTATGTAAAATCAAATGGTTATACTCATTTAATCTGGCTTGCCATGTAGGTTCAACGACAATTGTGCTAATTTTTTCCACAATGATAGCAGCACCGTTAATCTGATCTTGGTGTTGTAAATCTTGTCGGCGATAAACTGGTGCTGAAGGAGGCGACAAAAACATCTAAAACGTAGATATAATAAGCTTTATAGCTCTTTTCTATCGTTGATAATACCTAAGTTTATTAGGAGTAATCCTCAATAATTTCGCTACTATTTGTTGACAATTATTCATAAAACTAATCCAAGTATAGCCATATAGTCCAATGTAAAAATCACTATGTCTTCTGGTAAAATAAACAGGTGCCAGAGAACAACGAGCACACAGTCGTTCATTGTCAGTTACTGGGGGTCTGTGTGTTGACTGTCTGAGGGTACGTGTGATCTGCCAGTTTAGGAGCATCGTTTGTCGAATTCAGGAGCGTAATCTTGTACCCAGCTATATATCGTTGTATGGTCTACTTACAATCCCCGTTCTAACATCATTTCTTCTAACTCGCGGTAGCTTAAGGGATAACGCAAATACCACCTCACACACAATAGACATCTCCGAAAATGAGCCTGAAACCCTGATGCAGCAAGACGCAGATATCAATTGTCGGAGATGTCTAATAGGGAAAATTGTTTCTCCAGATTCCAAGTAGTGATCAACGCCTTACGGCATCAAAGGTTTAGGCATTCTAAGGAATGCGCCCATAGAAATTACTGCTTGGGTAAGTGATCAACGCCTTACGGCATCAAAGGTTTAGGCATCCCTTTCGGGGGGATTTTTTTACATTAGCCCTTCGTGATCAACGCCTTACGGCATCACAGGTTTAGGCATTACCCCAGTCCCGTCAATGTATGGAGCGGTGGTAGTGTGATCAACGCCTTACGGCATCACAGGTTTAGGCATAACGGGAATGGTATGAGGGGCAGGATTGCTATGAATTGTGATCAACGCCTTACGGCATCACAGGTTTAGGCATAAATCACTATCGGTAGCGTAACTCAAACTCTACTTGTGATCAACGCCTTACGGCATCACAGGTTTAGGCATTAATTAAAGATTTGTTGACATTTTGATGAAATAGGAAGTGATCAACGCCTTACGGCATCACAGGTTTAGGCATTGCTTGTTTTCTTTCACTCTTTTATAGTGTCATAGTGATCAACGCCTTACGGCATCACAGGTTTAGGCATAGGATTTGAACACGTTTATGATTCTGGCAACTTTTTAGTGATCAACGCCTTACGGCATCACAGGTTTAGGCATCACTACTGTTGCAGTAGTGAGATGCAATAGCGAGTTGTGATCAACGCCTTACGGCATCACAGGTTTAGGCATGGTGCTTGCTGAAACCCTTATCAGGTAAGCATTGAATGGTAATATTGCAAGCACCTGATGTGAGAGAGCAACAAAATAGCCAAAATCCCTGTTTAACACTCTACAATATCCTGTTCCAGGGGAGCAACAAACCTGGAAACCCTTGAATTATCTAGCTTGTAAACAACTAGAAAAAAATGCAAGCACCTCCAGTCCCCCTAAAAACCCGGAATCACCAACCCAGTAAGCGTTTGCCGCCTGTCCATTACTCTTTTAGGACTTCACAATCAGAGATCCTTGCATCAGACGATGCGGTATGCTGCTTCTGGAGATGACCAAGCTCCTAAACGGTTATAAGATGGTATACTAGCGACACACTGATGAGACAGACGAATCAAAAGTATACTATCTTCTGGCGCGAGAATCTTTTCCAGTTCCCAGCGTAACTTCTCCCTCGATCGCATAGTCAGCCAAGAGCGAAAAACTGAGTATTGCATTCTTTCGCCATAACCTTGAAGTAAGTTATAAGCCTTGCGCCAGCGTTTTGGATCGCGGATGTCGTAACAAATCAGGTAGCAGTTTTTCGCCTCAGCCATGGCAACACCTCATCGCAACACCAGATGAGCAAACAAACCACCTTCTCCAGACCATTCCTTTTCTAAAAGTCGTACCTCCAATTCAAACAAACGGCGATAGGTGAGGGAATAACCTGTAACTGGATGCTTCCAACTTTCTTCTTTGCGACGTTCGTAAAGCTCAACAAACTTACGCCGACCGACTTCACTTAACCAAACTTGCTCACCCCTGACTTCAAAATCTCCCTTAACATCCCACTGTCCCCGATTCACCGAAGCCATAACGGTCATATCCACCAAAGGTACTCGAAATATTTCCAGTAAATCTAGTGCTAGGGGTGCAGCTTGTGAACGAGGCTGATGGTAAAACCCTAAGGCTGGTTCTAAGCCAACTACTAAGATGCCGTTCATTACATCCTTCAGCAACAAAGCATAGCCAAAACTCAGCAGGGCATTAAACCTATCTTTAGGTGGACGACGATTTCTGTTAGTAAAGAGCAGTTCTTTTGGTGTCTCTGGTGAAATCAAACAAGGGAGAACACTAAAATACAGTGCTGCCAAATTTCCCTCCAGTCCTAACAGCGATTCTAAAGATTTAGCTTTGGGGACTTGCCTCAGGACAGATTTCATTTGATTGATCGCCGCCGCCAACTTTTTGGGGACATCAGCTCTACCCCTGGTACCGCGCATCAAGAATTTACGCTGTCCTTGACCACGACAAACTACTAACTTCCGTGCCAATTCTAGGCAAACATCAGGGGAGCTAAGGGCAGCATATTGGCGGATACGGCGCTGAATACTACCATTTCGTCCATTAAAACTACCCAGATAACGCCCTCCCCCGGAAATAAAATGCACTCCTATATCCTGGTCAGCACAAAAGTGCAGTGCCTGGGTAGAAATTTGGGAGAAACTGTGTAATACCAATTGTCCGACCTGACGAGCGGCAATCGTCTCCACGGGTTGATTACGACGGGTGATTTTAATTTGTTCTCCAGTTCTACCAACTGATGTTCCAGGTTCTAAAATGTGAATCACTTGCCGTTCATCATCTTCGGGAAATAGGCGAATTGGTTGCCACTCTCGGTCGTGAGCAAGTCGTGCTTCTTCTGGTAAACAAACAGGTGCCAGAGAACAACGAGCACACAGTCGCTCATTGTCAGTTACTGGGGGTCTGTGTGTTGACTGTCTGAGGGTACGTGCTTGTTGAATTGCTTCTCTAACCGTTACTCGTGCTGCATCATCTAATGGGACGTGAACTAGTACATTATCAGCATGGTAGCGAATGCGTCCTTCTGTAACAGTGATTCCCATGGCTGATTCTACGAGGGAGGCATAGGCCAGAATTTGCAAGCGATCGCTCTCCCAGGCTTGGGGTTGCTGATTCTCGTCCCGATAACAGCGACCGCGTTTGTGTTCGTAGGGAATAGTCTGTCCATCACGGGTGCGGAGAGCATCCAGCCGACCACGTAGACCTAATTCTTCACTTTCAAGAAATAGCTCCTCCCACTCCTCGTCTTCCTGTTTCTCCAATTCAGTATGCAGCCTGCGTCCGGCAAACACCGCTGCATCTTGGGTGTATAGTTCTTCTACCTCTTCTAAGTAGAATAGACGGGGACAGTAGGCGAGGGCATGCAAAGCAGAAACGCGGATAGTTGAAATAGGTGATTCTGTTGCACGAGTCAATTCTAGTGCTTGCATATGAGCCGATTTAACTAACAACAACTAAGCTACTAGATTGAATCGGCAAAAATACTTCCGGGTCAATCAATTTTGGATTTTGGATGCAAGGATTTTAGATTAACCCCATACCGTCGATGTTGGGGCTTGAGTAAAAAATTTTAGATTGTAGATTTTGGAAAAGTCCCACAAATGAATTTGGGGGCAGATAGAATTTTGGATTTTAGATTGTGAAGAGATATGAAGAAAACCAAACCTCGATACCAACTAGTTCATCCCCAATCCAAAATCTAAAATCTAAAATTGGTACATCCAAAATCTAAAATCTAAAATTCGGTCAGTTATTTAGATCTCTTAGTTGATTTTGCACTGACCTCAAAAGTTGGTAACTTAATATTTACCCAACAATCGGCACAAAAATCACCAAAACTAAACCGCTGAAAAGTCCCCTGTCCGGTTGTGCGGTCAATCCAGATGGGTAAAGCAATTAAACCCCGGTTGTCTTTAACAAGCCAACGAATCACCCCGTCACTTTCACGGTAACTTCTTACCCCATTAACCAACCCATTGGATTCCCCCAAAGATAAGCCACCAAAGCGAGTGATTTGAGATGGATTTGCTAGGGCAATTGCGATCCGCTCTGTCAACTTGACTGATGCTGATTCTGTCGTGGAATTAACCTGGACGACAACTCGTACACCCGTTACTAATTCTTGATGATTTGGCTTAGAAAAATTGCTAGTTGGATAGACACCTTCTCCATATTTTTCAATTCGCTTTTTTGCTTCCGTACCAATGGTAAATTTATGATGTCTTTGCTTGCGAACGATCCGGGATACTGGTGGATGATCACCGATAATTCCCATCGCTAATTGTACCCCTAAATGGGTAGTGAGGTCATCTTCTCCCACAAGGGATAGCAAAAAACCATAAATAGTTGAAGGTGGAGGGTAGAAGTAAGTTTCTTTATAGTCCCGTGCAAAACTACGGGGAAAACTAGTGCAAGGACACTCAATATAAAGCTGAGTCATCTAGCTGCAGCCTCCATAGAAGTTCCAGCGAGAAGCTGTTTAGCAGTTTGAAGTGCTTCTTTTACACCATCGAAAAGTTTCACATTAGCTTGGTTAAGGCTTTCTGCATAAGGTGTCTTACTAATTTTCCCACCTACTATAAGTTCACTAGGGTTGATATCCTGAGCGTTAATTAACCGAATCAATTCAGAACAGCCAATAGTCTCCCCTGACCGTTCAAAACAGTTCATAATCCAAGGACTAGGGTCGTCAGTAATGCGAATGACAATTGATTCTGGACGAAACTCATATAAAAAGCGGGAATGATTACCTCCTACATGCCGAATAGCAGCGATCGCATCTAGTGCTAATGCTGCTCGTTCCGGTTTCTTCAGGCTTTCGGGGGTGAGAGCAATTGTATATTGATAAGCTGTGCGGTGGACTTCGGTGCTGTGGATAGAGGTTTTACCTTTTTGTCCACCTGTTGAACCAAAGGCAATATCTCCCCAATATGGATCAAGACTAATAGCTCGGCTGACTTCTAAAACCCCTCGGCGTTTAGTTGTGGCATCTTCATTATCAGCCCCTTTTTTGGCATCCATGTAACCAAATAAGTCGTCATCAATGTAAGCCTGAGCATTGTAAGTTCCCCCTTTTTTATCCTTTTCTCCCTTGAGATCGTATTTATCCGCATCAGGGTTAAATGTGCGGTTAACTTCCGGCCCCTTGAGATTTTGTAAATACTCACGGAAAGCCCAACGAATGGCTTCTGCACTAACTGTCGTGTACTGGTCATTACCAAACGTGATTTTTTGCAAAGTAGATAAAGTACTACCGTCCCCTTCACCTCGGTTATTTGCGGCAATGGCGGTGGGGGTAACAACTGTGGCAAATAAATGTTTAGACATGGTTTAAAACTCCTTCGATTACAACATTTCTACGTATTCTGCTTCCTGTGTAGTATCTATAGTGTCTGTATTATTTACACTATCATCCACACCGGATTTATCATCCTGATCTTTACTTGCGCCTTTACCTTGGTAAGTAGCAACTGCTAACAATGTCAAATCTCTGGCTTTTCGCCATTCAGCCCCATGAATCCAAGCATAGATTTCCTTCCCTATTCCTTGTGCAGGCTTGCTGCGAAATTGACTGAGAAAATCTACTAAGGCTTTGGCAAATTCTTGTTGGGTATTGGGACGTTGTAAGCGGTAAATTAACTTATCAGTTACCTGACCATAGTCAAGGGGACGGCCTTGACGTTGAGCCTGTTTATTCTGTCCTGATAAATAAACCCTAAATGCTCCCTGTACCGCATCAAACAGTTTTTGTTCGTGCAATTGTAAGAAATTTTCTGTCATCGAAACCAGTCCTTCCCGTTCATAGATATCATTCGCTTTCCGAAATTCATAAAAACCAGAATACCAAGCATATCCAGCTACAAGATTTTCAGCGATCCACGGTAATACTTTAGAGAGTGCTAACCAAGATTCGCCTTTGTCAGTAACCCGCACTTTAGCAGGAAACAAAGCTACTGCACTTTGATAAATTGCCAATATCTGATCTGATGCATAAATCCGATATACAGCTTGCTTTAAGCCTGTTTGTTGCACATCCCAAGGTTGTTTACCAAGTTGATAAGCCTCGCAGTAGTTAACTTTATGCTGATTTAGATCGCTTATAGTTTGTTCTTCCAGTAATAAACGCAGTCCTGCCTCCCCTGTACTGGCTGAACGAAAATCCTTGTAACTGCGGCTACCCTGTTTTTGACGACGTGAAATCCAGGCATTTAAGTTCGTTACCTCTGGAATTACCAGTGCATAGCGTCCATTAACCATTAGATAATAGCTACAAGCTAAGGGTAAAAATAGCAAGGCAATAAATCCTAGTGGTGATTCTTGGTACTCCCCATTGACAAAGCATTCCACTAAACCGGGTAGATGGTGCCCTTTAATGGGAATTGCCGAATTGAATTTACCTTTGCTATTAAAAACACCCTTAAGTTCTCGCAAATAATAGCAATCTATTAATTTACGGTGTGTAAGTATGATTTCTGGCTGGTTTTCTTCAACTACTATCGGAATTAAAGTTGGTGTTTTTTCCAGACTCCGCTGTTTGGAATGTTGGAGAAATGTTGATACAACCCCTTGACTGAAGGCATACTTACCTTGGAAACTCAATTTGAGCGATCGCGCTACCAACAACCCATCTTGAATTTGATAGGTTTGCTGTACTAACCATTCCATTGCCTCCCTATCGCTGCATTCCCAACTCAAATCAACTGCGTCTTCGCTAATATGCCACCGGAGTAGAGCATTATCTGGCTGTATATCTGATAATGCCAGTGCTAAACCGGCAATTCCCCCACGGTGAGGGAGTAGGGTATTTGGGTTGAACAACGACAATGTAAACTTAGACAAAATATCACCTCCCAACTCTAGTTGGTAAGTTTTTATTACTCCGAGATATCCCCACAAAAGCTCAATCAGTATGTTGTATAGAAACAGTCCAGTAGTCACTACCTTTTTCGGTATGAGAAAATTCAACCACGACTATTTTGTTGTTCCAGTGGCCTTCATAAGGTAGTTTTCCTTGTCGCTTTGCTCTATTGAGAGTACTAGGAGAAATTCCTAGTTTTTTGGCAACAATTGCCGTTTCTAAAGGTAGTGGCTGTCTTTGTGTATTTTGAGTCATCAAAAGCGTTTTAGCCTTCCGAAGCTCCTCAGTAGCATGAGTTAAAAGTGTGACTTGTTCAGCTTTCATACTTAATTGGTGTTGCCAGAACAAATCTATATTAGCACTGGTTAGCAGTCTAAGTAGCGGTGTCTACATCAAGAAATTTAAGGGACTATATGAATCCTTGTTTTGTAACTGCCAACCCGACAATAAAGTTTTGAGGGTTGGCAGGATTGACAATCGCCTTAAGGCGTTCAAAGGTAGCCTGGAGAATACTAAGGCTAAGGCGCGGTGTCTAGTGTTCAACGCACAAAGCATCAAAGATCCGCTTGCCTCTATCATACATATACTTCTTGTACTCATATCTCATAAGCTCCCAATTCCTTTGGATTCAGCTTGAACAACGACAATGTAAACTGACTCAAATGGCTTCACCTCCCTGCAGTTTGTAAGCCCCTAGTTCCTGTGAATAACCCCATGTATTGGCAGGTGCGATTAAATAACCCCTTGGGTGACGCTGCCATTTTTGGACTTCTTGGGTGAGTAGTAAGGGGACGGTGTAGCTGGGGAGTAGTTTGGCTGACATTTTCTCAACCTCGGGTAAATCCCGTTCTAGTAACGCTGTGACGGTATGACCTGCTTTCCGGCAAGGTGCAGGGTACATTTGCCAGCTTCTCTCTGGGTTGAATAGGACAGTTTCTTTGTCTGGGTTGCCCTGATTTGGGTTGTTTTCTAGCCAAGCTGCTAAATCGGCTTGGGATACGTCAACACCGAAATCTTTGATCATTGCTATTCCGCTTGCCAAATTTTCCTTGGAGTAAGGAAAACGAGTTTTTGGATCAGGGTAGAAGATAGCATCTAATACATGACCACAGTAGCGACGGTTTAACCTACCCAGGCGTTGAATTAAGCCTGCTGGGTCAGCTATTTGGGAAACTAATAGGGTAGCTGATAGATCTAGGGACATTTCCGCGACTTGTGTGGCGATCGCTAATACTGGCTGGTCTTGTTTAAAAGCATCCACCACATCACGATGGTGTTTGACTCGGTCTTGATAGCGATAGCGACTGTGATAAAGTAGGGCATTCAGTCCACGGGATTTTGCTTCTTGATAGATATTAATGGCAGTTCCCACCTGGTTACATACCCACAGCACCTTACCTTTGTTGCTGAGTTCCTGTTCAACCCGTCCCCAATCTGGTAGATCAACTAAATTAAATCGATAGCGGGGTAATGCTTCTATCTCCTTCGGTCCGTGAATAATTTCTATCGGTTCACCTACAGCTTTATTGATAGCCTCCAGCTGCCAGGGGAGAAATGACGCAGACATTAACAAAATAGGAGCTTTGACGACTTCTAAAAACCGCAGCAACCCACCAAATAAGCGTTCATCGTAACAATGAACCTCATCAAAAACATAGGCAGCTTGAACCAGCGCCGGAAAACAATATAGTGGTCGTCGATTACACTGTTGTAGTCCCAGGACTGTATCAACGGTGCAGATACTAACCTTGGTCCCCCATGTCTTAAAGGACTCTAATTTTTTAGCTAGTTCATCCTCTTGACTATCCCCCGCTTCCGCTTCCTCCCTGGTTATGGCTAGGTCCAAATCAACATCAGCACGGGAGTGTAGAAGTACGGAGCTTATTTCATCGTGTACGTAATCTAAAAAGCCTTCCGTACTTGTGCCAGTGGTGGGATAACAGAAAAACAACTTACCCCCAACTGCGTGTTGCTTTGCCCAGTTGTAAGCGCCTAATGTTTTCCCAGTACCACATCCTGCTCGCGCCAGCGTCACTCGTTTACTGCTATTTCCTAGATCTATTTGGAAATTCAGTAGCTTTTGTCCTTTCAAGCGTGAATCAATTACCTGCTGAATTTCTTGGAGATCCAGGACTTTCCTCAGTTCTTCCTTAATCCAAGTCTCTATTTTTAAACCAGTTGGGGGTAGAGCCGAACCAACGGAGTCCCCAGCTACTAGCAAGGCTTTGACGACACTTGCAAACACTAGATCGTGCTGCCAGTTATAAAAGGCTTCTAGTACTTCACCCTGTTGATTCTTAATGTCTGTTACGGTCCAGCAAGTAGGAGGTTTATGGGGTAGCCTCAACTCACGGGGTAGACCAAGGGTTGTAGCACCATACTTCAACAGACTTTTGAAGCTTTTATGGCCAGTATATAAATAGATGCGATCGCTTCCACTCCCCGCTCTAATTTCCCCTACTTCTCCGGTGTCCCCCTTTTTCACATTGCCACCAAACTTCAGATGGTGTCCCCCTGCTGCTGATAAAGCTGTAAAAAAGTCCCCTTCACCTTGCTGGAGCCATTTACGGTATGAGTATGCCAATAGTACTGACACCGCTTCATGACGAATTAACTGGGGACTTTCTAGGGGGTTGCGGTTTTTGCGAACAACCATTTGAAAATGGTCATTTGCTTTACCCCAATCATGCAAGTAAGCAGCAAGTCTGGCTGTTGCCCGGAATTCAGATAAATTGCACTGCAAGCCAAATTGGGAAATGAGGCGATTACCCAACACATCAACTAATGTTGTCACAGCCTCAATCACAGCTACAGTATGACCAACTAAGGTATAGGCACCCCGCCAAGGTTTTTCTTTTGACTTTGCCAGCAGAGAGTCAGGTTTTACTAAATTAGGACGCATCAAACACCTCCTTTGTGGGATAAAACCAGCCACAACCAAAGTGCTTGCGTCCACCCATTCCACAGCATTGAAGTTTGAGCGAATCTTCCTCGTTCAACCCTTCAATCACAACCCCAAAGCCGACTATATTCTTGCCCTTGATTTGCAAGGCACGTCTTGCTAAGTCCCCATCTGGTTTCTTGTCAATAGATGCCCTAGCGGTTATCTCTAGGTTCTCTAATACCTTATTGCAAGATTGTTGAAAGTAAAGTGGTAATTCCTGGTGGTTAATATCCTCTAATTTGAATGTAACTAACCTAGCCTTGAGAATTTCGCTGGGTTGGGGTAGGCATAATCTGGGTTGTACTAACCGAATTAAATGACCCCGGATATCAAGTACTATATTTTGTAGGAGACGATACCAGTGTTGAACCTGTTCGGCTGGACACCTCAGTCTTAATCTTGATGAGTGATTCAGGTAAATTATTCCATCTTGGGCAGGTACACCAGGTACACTACACAGTAATACCTCCGGGGGTAGGGATTTTTCTTCTAAAACAGTCTTCTTCACCGCTGAATAGATAGCATAACCGTGGTCCGATGGTAATGTTTTACCCCTCAAGTTAAATTGAATTTCCAGAAAATTCATGCTTCTAATCCTTGTCGTGTGTAATGATTCCTCATCCCTTCAATTTCCTCCCGTACTAACTCCACCAACTCTGGGGGACTCTTCACAACTGCGCCTTTTCCGTACCACATCACCCACCGCTTCAAGTCATTAATCCCCCGCACACACATTGTCAGTGTTAGTGAACCATCTGAATGCTCTTGAATTTCTTGGGTATAATGCCAGCGTCGTTCCCGGATATAGGGTGCCGTTTTCACATCAAACCAAATTTCTACATCAAGCTGTTTGTCCCCCACCTCGTGTTGAAATACGCTACCGATGTATTCTTTGGCATTAAATTGCGGGTCAGGTGTAAAGTGTTCTGGTAATATTTCTAACTTTTTAATTCTGTCTACCCTGAACCAGCGAAATTCCCGACGGCTATGGCAATATCCGATTAAATATAGGTTGGTACCCCGATAAACGTGCAACAGGTATGGGTCTAGCTTGCGTTCAGAGAGGGCATCACGACTGGCGGTGTAATAGGTCATCATTACCCGACTTCGTTGACTGCAAGCATCTTCTAGCTTGTGCCAAATCTCTGGATCAAGATCAATTTCTGCACCAGCACCAAAAATGATGCATTCCTCTGCCAGTTGTTGAACATTCACCCAAGTTGTTTCTGGTAAACGTTCACTCAACCGAGCGATTGCACTTCGCAACTGCAATGCGTAGGGAGAGCCAGCGTAGGCTTCTAACATCCTGGCTCCAACGGTGAGGGCAAATAGTTCACCTGTGGTTAAGGGGACACTGGGCAATCGCCATTGGGGATCAGTATAGTGATGACCCTTGTTGCGACTAAACTCTAAGGGGGCATTAAAGCGATCGCGCAGAAAGGCTAAGTCACTGCGAATAGTGCGCTCACTCACTTCCAACTCTTTAGCAAGGGTTAAAGTTGTTGGTCGCTGTGTATTTCTCAGTAATGAATCAATCTGTAGTAGTCGCTCTAGATGCCGGGGAGACATATATTCTTCAGCAGGTGAGTTAGCTTATCTCTAAGCATAAAATAGCTGCCCGGCAAAAACACTTCCGCTTACGAATCTCAGTAATACTTAATATACAGTATGATATTTTTGACAAAAAAGGTGCTTTCGGTAGATTCCTGAAGACGGATACAAGGATCTCTGATTGTGGGGTATTGATTTTCCCCACCAGATAGGGAGCATCCACCCTACAACATTAATTCACTACCTCCCTGACACAAGCGATCGCCAGCATACAATCCCATTAACAATTTGTTTGGGAACAAATTTCTGAGAGGTTGTGGGAAATTTGTGCTTCTGAGTTCTTTATATTTTAAGTGCTCAACTCCTTATGGCATCAAAGGTTTAGATAGCCAATAGATTTGTTTAGCATAACAAGTAAGGTGGTAGAATAAGGCGTTTTTTACTGGGAAGTAAAGAAAAGCACTCATTAGTGACACTGACTGCTGTAGAGTGAATGAATTGATGGAGGTAAATTGCAATGCGGAAGACCAAATCAGCAATTCTTGAAGCCGTTCACGAAACGGCGACCGGACTACATAAAGCTGGCGTAATGGATCAGGTCACATTGCGTGAATTCGATGTCCTATGTTTGTCCCCCATTGAACCGCTAGAACCTAAGCAAATTAAGGAAATACGTGAATCAGCCTGTCTCAGGCAAGCGGTGTTTGCTGCGGCTTTGAACACAAGTCTATCAACGGTTCAAAAGTGGGAAATAGGCCAGAACCGCCCTACAGGCACCGCCCTTAAGCTACTGCATCTCGTCCAGAAACGCGGACTTTATAGCCTGATGATTTAGTTTGGCAATGGATCTCTAGCTTGTTAGCCTAATGTGCTCAACGGCTTACGGTATCAAAGGTTTAGACAGGAGAAGCTCTAGGTCCGTGTCTTTCGTCAATATTACGTGCTCAACGCCTTACGGCATCATAGGTTTAGGCATTTGTACCCAAAGCTCAATAGGGCACTTTGCTGATTAGTGATCAACGCCTTACGGCATCATAGGTTTAGGCATAATCCCACCTGAATTTTGTCTTTTTGATGCCAAGATTGTGATCAACGCCTTACGGCATCATAGGTTTAGGCATAATAGCACCTGCTTTTGGGCCTCAAACGGAACATTTCGGTGATCAACGCCTTACGGCATCATAGGTTTAGGCATAGCATTGAGCGATCGCTGGGGTGAGAGTATCACAAAGTGATCAACGCCTTACGGCATCATAGGTTTAGGCATCAATATTATGAGGTTAATTAAAGCTAATTTAGAGTGTGATCAACGCCTTACGGCATCATAGGTTTAGGCATGTACAGGAACTTTAAGAGATTGCAATTGGGATAAAGGTGATCAACGCCTTACGGCATCATAGGTTTAGGCATGCTCCATTTTAGAATTTTCTCAATTAATTGGTGGGTGATCAACGCCTTACGGCATCATAGGTTTAGGCATGGCGCTTGCTGAAACCCTTATCAGGTAGGCATTGAATAGTGATATTGCAAGCACCTGATGTGAGGGAACAACAAAATACCCAAAATCCCTGTTTAACACTCTACAATATCCTGTTCCAGGGGAGCAATAAACATGGAAACCCTTGAATTATCTAGCTTGTAAACAACGAGAAAAAAATGCAAGCACCTCCAGTCCCCTGAAAAACCCGGAATCACCAACCCAGTAAGCGTTTGCCGCCTGTCCATTACTCTTTTAGGACTTCACAATCAGAGATCCTTGCATCAGACGATGCGGTATGCTGCTTCTGGAGATGACCAAGCTCCTAAACGGTTATAAGATGGTATACTAGTAACACACCGATGAGACAGACGAATCAAAAGTATACTATCTTCTGGGGCGAGAATCTTTTCCAGTTCCCAGCGTAACTTCTCTCTCGATCGCATAGTCACTCAATGCAAGGATTTTGGATTTTGGATTAATCCCATACCTTCATGTTGGGACTTGAGTAAAAAATTTTAGATTGCAGATTATGGAAAAGTCCCACAAATAAATGATGTTGTTGGCAAATTAACAGAGGGTGTTACCAGCCTGGTGATGATCTGCCAGTAAGGTTAGGCTTTCAGAAGTTGGCGACTGTAAAATCTAAGAAGTAGAAGCAACGGGGGCAAGTGCAGCAAATCGAGTTTGTGTGTGAGGATTTTGTTTTACTGTGGGTCAACGTGCAAAAATGCGGGGGCGATCTCCAAAAATAGCTCCGCGTTTCTCTAGATCCTGTTTCATATCCTCTGTAATACCTGTAGCTCTCCCAAATAAAGCTCCTGTAACAATAGCACCACTCAGGTCTACACCTAACAGGTTGGCATCAATCAGGTTGGCATCAATCAGGTTGGCATCAATCAGGTTGGCATTAATCAGGTTGGCAATGACCAGGCGGGTAGTGCCCATGCGGGCAGTGCCCATGCGGGCACTGCTCAGGTTGGCACTACTCAGGTTGGCACTACTCAGGTTGGCACTACTCAGGTTGGCACCTAACAGGTAGGCACTGCTCAGGTTAGCTCTACTCAGGTTGGCACCACTCAGGTTGGCACCACTCAGGTTGGCACTGCCCAGGTTGGCACTGCCCAGGTTGGCACTGCCCAGGTTGGCACCTCTCAGGTCGGTACCTAACAGGTTGGCAATGACCAGGCGGGCACCACTCAGGTTGGCTCTACTCAGGTTGGCACCTCTCAGGTCGGCACCAAACAGGTCGGCACCAAACAGGTCGGCATCTCTCAGGTCGGCAGCTCTTAGGTCGGCACTACTCAGGTTGGCTCTACTCAGGTTGGCACCTCTCAGGTCGGCACTACTCAGGTTGGCTCTAATCAGGTTGGCACCAAAAGTTTCCTGATTAAGAATTTTCCACACCTCATGCCATTTGTCGTCAATTTTTGTTTTCTCATCAATTATCGCATCATGCAGAGAAACACCTTTTAGGTTGGCATTACTCAAGTTTGTACTGCTCAAGTCAGCACAATTTAAGTCTGCATTTTCCAAATTAGCATTTTCTAAATTGGCATTTCTCAAGTCAGCACAGCTTAGGTCAGCACCTCTTAGATCAGCACATCTTAGGTCTACATTACTCAAGTCAGTATCGCTGAGGTCTTTATCTTTAGCTCCTAATGTCTTAATTTCTTGAACTAGATGAATTTTATTTTGTTCTTCCTCTAATCTGTCTTGAAGTTCACCTGATTTGATTAGGTCATTTAGTCTTTTTATACCATCTGGAGAAAGACTGAACGTTATTTTTATACTTCCTCTTTCAATACTTTTTATTCTTGCAGTTTCATCTTGTGAAGATGTTTTCACCAACTCTAGCAGCCTATCTTGATTTTCAGTATTTCTTATGAAACTATCTATATTACCTGGTATGATTATAACAAATTCATCATCATTGATTAAAAAAGTAATCCTAGTTTTTGGGGTACTGTCACTGCCTATATTGTCTAGTCTTGGTATTACAGCCACCGTAGAATGAGACTCTTGCTCTGTAAGAGTCTCATAGATTACTTCTGGTACATTTATACCATTGGTCTCGGTAGATCGATCTCTTGGTAAGTTAAGATTTACAACATCTCCATACTCCAAATTTAGCTCAAGACACATACCTTGAAACAACCACTTTTCAACAGGTCGTCCCAGAAAAAATTTATTTACGGTCTGTCGAGAACAACCCACACGACGTGCTAAGACATCCTGCGTCCAACCGCTTTGCTCAAAAGCTTCTTGAAGCTTTTTTACACCTTCTTCCGATGCTTGGTATGATCGCCCCATTACTCACTCTCAACAACTTTTACACAAGTTTGACACTATCTAATTTTTACATTAGTTGTACAGATAAGTCAGATATAAAGCAGCCCACAAGGAATCAAATCCAGGGGTTAATGGATTTGTTAGACCAAATTTACTCAAACCCCTGGTATATGCGTAATAATATCACACCTTCTCAACCTGAGGATGACTCTTTCTTGACAGCAAGATTGAGTATTATCCAAGAGCGCCTACGTCAAGCACATCGCAGTTTCGATTTTGCCTTAATTGCCACTGCCCTATCTTTCGGTATCAGTCTTGTAGGTGCTCCCGTGAATTAATACCATAAAATATGGTATTTGTCAATATTTAGAGGGCTGGCTTTAGGGATATCTTAACACTTGTTGAATATTTTGCTGAATAAATATCAGTCAAACTTGGGGGACTAGGAGTTAGGTATTAGTCTTTCTCCCCCCTCTCCCCAACCCCTAACTCCGCAATTGCACAGGCATAGCCAAGTAAGTCATCTTCAACCCACCCAAGGGCGTGAAAATCACCGGGGTTAGGCTTTGATTCATGAACATCTGAATTTCAGTAGTTGGTAACTCCTTCAACCCTTCCATTAAATACTTGACATTGAAGGCAATTTCGATGTTTTCCCCAGATATCTGGGCTGCCATTGAATCCCTACCGCTACCCACATCCTGAGCTTCACAGGATAGGGTAATCTCCTGAGCTTCACTGTCAACACTCAGCTTGACAATATTATTCTTTTGATCCGCTAACACGGCAATCCGTTCTAATGTACTGATGAATTGACGCCGCTCAATTGTGACTTGGCGCTCAAATTGGCGCGGAATTAGTTGTCGATAGGCTGGATATTGCCCTTCTAGGGTGCGGCTGGTCAAGCGTTGATTTTGCCAGGAAAAAACCACCTGACCCTGATCAAAATATAAAGCTACTGGTTCATCAGTTGTAGCATTATGTGCCAACATCCGCTGAAGTTCACGTAATGATCTAGCTGGTACTGTCACCTCAAACTCACCACTTTCCTCCAGAGGACGCTCGTTGCTTGTTTCCACCACTGCTAGGCGGTGTCCATCGGTGGCTGCAAATTCCAGAGTATCTTGTTTAACTGTAAGGTGGACTCCAGTAAGAACTTGCTTAGTTTCATCACTACTGGTGGCAAATAGTGAACCCCTTAAGCCCTCAATTAAGGCCGCACTGGTAAGATGGATGACTGGGGTATTTTCAATTACAGGGAGTTCGGGGAACTCTTGGGCCCCCATGGCTCGCACTTGATAGCGTCCACTTTTCGGTGTGAGGGTGACGGTTAAACCTTCCCCAGTAGCGGTTTCACTTGCTTCATCATCTACGGCAATTTCCCCTTCTGGCAGTCGTGAGGTGATATCCAAAAGCAACTTAGCCGGCAGGGCAACTGCTCCTCCCTGCTGAACCTCAGCACTAAAGGTGGTGCGAATACCTAAGCTGAGATCAAAGGCTGTAAGGCTGACAGTGTTAGTTTGAGCATCCGCTTGCAGCAGCACATTGGCAAGCACCGGATGGGTTGGTCGTGATGGCACTGCACGACTGACGAGGGAGAGGTTAGCACTGAGATTACCTTGGGCACAAACTAATTTCATAGAAACACACGGTAAGTGGGAAACTCAGCGGCTTCAGCCCTGAGAGGGAAACGACTCGGTGACTAAAGTCACCGTGGTTTTATTTAACGATGATGAGGGTCTTGGATATAGCATCTTATAGCTTCACTGCTAATATTACCTGCTGTGCTAACAAAATAGGTGTTGGACCAACAGCCAGCAATTCCAAATTCAAAAATTTAGGAGGAGTTAGCGGCTGGGGAAGGAACTGAGTCGGATGGCAAAACGTTAATGACTCCACCTGGTTCATCAACTGCCTTTTGTCTAATAGCTTGATTCATCTTTTTATCCCTAATATCGCCAAGAGAGATCGCTGTCTCTTCCCACTGCTCTAACAGTTTCAAGTTATGTTGTCGCTCTCGCTGTTACTGTTGCTCAACTTACATCTTGCACCAATAAAATTTGATGTAATTTAATCACACAGTATAAATCACCAACCCTTGATTTAGCGAGAAAAACCTATAAAAATAAGGTAGCCTTATCGCACATCTTTTTAGGATGCCTGTGTTGGTACAGAGAGGTGCAAGATCTGAGTCAAGCTCCTTGGCTCGGTGCTGCTGCAACCAATGGTGAATACTCCTGGTTCGGTACTATTCCCAGGATAAAATAGGCTTTTGGCAATTTGGCAGCCGGAATCTGAGAGTTAGAGTTTTAATCATATATAGTACAGGAGCTAAGACACGGTGAAGCTACAAAACCAATGACACCTATTGTCTTATCACTTCTACAGATGCCAGTTGATGACTATCTGATGTAACCCCCCCTCGAGTTCAGCAAACAAGACAGCAGATAGTCTCCGCTTCACTTCAACTGGCCAGTTATCTCACCAGAACCCTCCAGCTACGGCTACGTCCACACCAAATTATCCGCGCCGAGCTAGCCCCTAGATTTATCTATGGGGGTAAGACGGGGGCTTTCTTTATCGCCGTCCATGTGTTATGAATTTTTGACAAGCAACATTTGTTGCATTGAGTTTCGACCGAGACTGTTGGCTGAAAGTGCTACAAAATCGGACAATCAATTTTGGATGCAAGGATTTTAGATTTTAGATTAGGGGGAGTGAGGGTGAAAAACTAAAGCCCAACACCTAGTCTACAACTCATTGGATTGGGGATAAGCTAGTTGGACCCAGTGTTGGGTTTTCTTGAGATCTCCTTCTAATCTAAAATCTAAAATTTGGTAATCCAATAGCGCGTGAGGAGTCGGAACCACGTTCGCGTAGCGTCTCGAAGAGAAGGGTATACGAAACTTACGTAGTAAGTTGGAACCCCCCCGGATAAATCCGGGGGGTAGCTCAGTATTAGTTTCCAATTGTGGGCTGTGGTGGGATCTAGAAGTGGCAATCTTACTTTCAACCTTGATCCGGATTTAGGTAAGGCACTTACCCAGAAATAAATTGCCAGCCATCCCTACTGAAATCCTGGCAACACAACGAGTTATTCCCTAATGGGGCTGGCGATTTATTTTTCTGGTTCCCCCTGAAGCGATCGCTCGGACAGAAAGATAACGGGAAAAGTCAGTTGTAAATAAGTGTTGGCGTAGCCGCAGTTTCTAGTGTGTTAATTCTGAAACCTTTACATCAGTATATATTCGGAGAGCGCAGATGTTTATGCCAATGGCTGTTCACCAGCCTTTTATTGCACTCCCTCCAGTAATACCCGTACCTATTAAACATCTCCGAAAATGAGCCTGAAACCCTGATGCAGCAAGACGTAGATATTAATTGTCGGAGATGTCTATTCAGCGTGGGGTGATTTGATCCGCTGGAAAATCTCTAGGACGGGTTGTAAATAGGCGATGCGCCGTGCAAAGCGCGGTATTCACCCTGCTGTGCTGCTAAATGTCCTAAACAGCATAGACTCATGGCTTTCCCTTGCACATTCCCGATGCGTTCGTTGAGTTCCAAAGACTGTTGGTAGAGAGATGGCTGATTCCACCAGGAGCATGTCACCAATGCATACGAGTATTTATACTCATGTTCCAAAACGCTCTACTTACAGGCTTTCAACTACTTCATTGCCAAGGCACTCAAATTATGCACCTTCAGCGGCTGGAGCCAACATGCTTTGCGCGGGCGTTTCGCCATGCCGTACTCTTACGGCGCGCAGCGTCTCGAAGAGATAGAGATAGCGGTGGCTAAGCCAACGCTTCTGCCTCTAGTGGAGTTAAATTTCTACAGCAATTATCCTGTTACTTGACTTCACCAACAGCTGGGAAGATCCCAGTTTTCCTGTTAATCGACAAAGGGAAAGATTTATTCAATCAATTTGCAAAAGGTATTGACACCCGCCCATTATTTATGTATCTTCAAAGTATATACGTCCGACAAATAAATCCCTAACAAAATATTTGGAGACAGCTATGACAGCAGTTGTTGCTAGATGGGGAAACAGCTTAGGTATTCGGATTCCCAAAATGATAGCCGAACAAACGCAAATAACTGAAGGGACAAGCATAAGTTTTAGGGTGGAAGGGAATAGTATTGTGATTACACCACAAAAAAGAAGGAAATATACGCTTGATGAGTTGCTTGAAGGTATGACTCCTGATAATTTTCATCCTGAACTTGAAACCGGAAATGCTGTGGGGAATGAAGATTGGTAGTTAATCCATACTTTCCTGATAGAGGAGATATTATCAAATTGGAATTTGGAGCCGCGCAGCAATTTACGGCGGATTCGATTAGACGTGCATTTACTCTTAAAGCTTTAGGAATGTCAGATGATGACATTGCTAGTACATTAAACAATGAACTACAACAACAAGGACGTGAGCAAACTGGCTACCGTCCTGTCCTTGTTGTATCTCCAATAAAATACAATCGTATAGCATCTTTGATTCTAGCTTGTCCCATAACTAGCAAGTCAAAAGGGCTTAATTTTGAAGTTCCACTTGTTGGTGGATTACAAACAAAAGGGGTTGTGTTAGCAGACCAAATTAAAACACTAGATTGGAGAGCCAGAAAGGTAAAATTTGTAGAAACCGTCGCACGGGATTTAATAGAAGAAGTACAAGCAAAACTCGAAACGTTAATTTTATAAAACAAGTTTATTTAAAATAATGTAAGAGATGGTGATCTCCATCTCTCATTGCAGCAATTGTAAATTCAAAATTTGGCGTTGCATATTTACAGGATGAATTGAGGTTTTGGAGTTTAGACTAAATTTTCTCGCTCTCTCTTTTGGCGGGTGCTTCACCATGCAGAAACTGCGGCTGCGCCAACGCACTTTGCGCGGGCGTTATCTCTACGAGAGGCTTTGCGTAGCAAGATCCCGCAGGGTACGCCATCTAATGTGAGACTTGACGCCCAAATTTTCCGCTATTGATTTTGAGACCCCATTTTTAGCCCAAATTTACTATACTACTTTCACCTCTAATTCTTTCTACACAACACTTTCAGACTTTTTTAGCAGCGCAATTTAATTTGAGACTCGACATCTGGTGATAGAAATAACCGATATGATTGAAACATACAGGCTTGAAAACCCGGACTCACCCAACAAACGATGGTCAAAACACCACCTCACCCAAAGCCGTTACCGATTCCTCAGTTGCAAAGTGGTGATCGCCTGAATCGCTATGAATTTGAGCGGCGCTACAACACCATGCCCCATGTGAAAAAAGCTGAACTGATTGAAGGAGTGGTTTACATGGCGGCTGCCCTACGCTTTAGAAGTCATGGGCAACCGCACGGGCGGTTAATCACATGGCTAGGCGTATACGAAAGTTCCACAGCCGATGTGGAGTTGGGGATTGAACCAACGGTTCGGCTAGATCTGGACAATGAACCCCAACCCGATGCAGTGTTGCTGATTGAGGAGCAATGTGGTGGGCAGGCGCGGCTGAGTGAGGATGACTATGTGGTAGGGGCACCGGAATTGGTGGCGGAGATTGCGGCGAGTAGTGCGGCGATCGATCTGGGGGATAAAAAACGTGCCTATCGTCGCAATGGAATTAAAGAGTACATCGTCTGGCAGGTATTTGAACAGAAACTGGACTGGTTTTATTTACAGGAAGGGGAGTACGTGTCGTTGCCTGTAGATGAAGATGGGGTGATTCGGAGTCGCGAGTTTCCAGGGTTATGGCTGGCAGTAGAGGATTTGTTGACAGGGAATATGGCGCAAGTGCTAGCGGTGTTGCAAGAAGGGTTAGCTTCACCGGAGCATACAGCATTTGTACAACAGCTATGGGAGCAGGAGTAGCTCATTGAGAGAAACCTAAATTAATACTTACCAGATATCGGCTCTTTTTGTAACTAGCAACTTAGGTTAATAGGAAAAATGTGAAGACACTACAGAAATAGTGTCAGATAATCTTATAACACGAAGCAAGTAGACTGAATTATATGAAACTCATTTGGCGCAAGTGAGAGGATAATATTTTCCCGATTTGAATAAACTTTGATAAGCCAACGGTTTCTTGTAGAGTCATCAGAGTAAGACTCTCGCTTGTAAATCATCCCTACCTTCCCAGCTGCATACGATGGGTAGAGAATCAGTACTCTGTCTCCAACCTGGAACTGTTCTAGAGTTTGCATAAAAGCCCCCTGAAAAGAATGTTATTAAAGAGTGAACATCTATAGCTTGATCAATTACACAATAAATTACAAAAATAGTTACATAGTATAATTACTGATATTTTTAATTCCAGTACAATACTGCGACTTTATAGATTAAGATTTGGTTAACGAAAGTTTAAATCTCCCATCTAAAAGTAAGTTAACTGATAAAGACAAAGCGTGTCAATATACGTAAGATACCAGGCTTGGTTAAGTGTATTGATACACGTAAACTCGCAAATGTGGATAAATTCATGGAACAATCTAATCCAAACGATAAAGATAAACTGCTCTACCCACGTAGTCGCTACTATGGGGAGTTTAAACCAGAGGATCTTCTATTTAATGCTAATTTGCAGGAATTTGCTCACAAAGTCAGCTACATAGCAGGACTACAAACATCTGGCAAACTATCACCGTCAGAAGCCTATAAAGATATTGAATCCCTATGGGAGAAGTTAAAACACAGCAAACAATCACTGGAAATTACTAGTGAATCACCAGCGGATTTGTAGGGAGTTAGTGGAGGAGTTATTAGTTAGTCGAGTCACATCAAGGAGTACAGCATTTCCAATCCAAAATTTTCAATTCTCCCCCACGAACTACCTAACAATCCCACCCACGTATGATTAATATCATCTTCGCTGCAACTATCCTGACTATAGTCACCATGAGCATTGAGCAAATGACCATATCTGAGCAGGTCCGTGCTGATTTCCCCATCCTCCGGGAACAGATTAATGGCAAACCAATAGTCTACTTAGATAACGCGGAAACCACCCAAAAACCCGCAACAGTCATCAATGCCATCTCCCAATTCTACGAGTATGCCAATTCTAACGTCCATCGGGGCGTACACACCCTGAGCGATCGCGCTAACGAAGCCTTCGACGGGACACGGACTAAAATTGCCTCCTTCATCCATGCTACCTCACCCATGGAAATCGTCTACACTCGCAATGCCACGGAGGCAATTAATCTAGTAGCCTACAGCTGGGGAATGAGTAACTTAGGTAGTGGGGACGAAATTATTCTCAGCGTCATGGAACATGACAGTAACATTATCCCCTGGCAAATGGTAGCTGAAAAAACAGGGGCAGTGCTAAAATACGTAAAACTAACCCCAAGCCAAGAATACGACTTAGACCACTTCCAATCCCTCATCTCCCCGCGCACCAAATTAGTTTCTATCGTCCATATATCCAATACCCTGGGTTGCATCAACCCTGTGGAAGAGGTTATCTCCCTAGCCCACCAACAGGGAACTAGAGTCCTAGTAGATGCCTGCCAAAGTACACCTCACCTACCCATTGATGTCCAAAGGATGGACTGCGACTGGTTAGTAGCTTCTGGACATAAGATGTGCGGTCCTTTGGGGATTGGTTTTCTCTACGGCAAGCTAGAGGTACTAGGGCAAATGCCCCCCTTCCTAGGTGGTGGTAAAATGAATGCCCATGTGTTCACTGACCACTTCACAGTCGCAGATGTCCCCTACAAATTTGAAGCCGGTACCCCAGCTATCGCCGATGCCATTGCCCTTGGTGCAGCTATTGACTATCTAAATACCTTAGGCATGGACAATATCTATAGCGAAGAAATCCAGATGAGTCACTATCTCTACGAAAAACTACAACAGATTCCAGCTATCCGCACCTGGGGACCTCCACCAGAATCGGCTAGCAAAGGTAGACTTGGCATCTCTATTTTCACACCTGGCCATCTCGACCCCAATGATTTGTGCCAAACCTTAGATAAATCGGCAGTCATCATCAATGCCGGCGATCACGCTACCCAGGTCCTACACCGCTACTTAGGAATTCAGCCCACAGCGAGGGTGAGCCTATACTTTTATAATACCTATGCGGAAATAGATGTCTTCATTGCCGCTCTCAAAAATGCTGTCAATATCTAGAGTGTATTTTTTGTTTGTTTTTCAGCAATAGCCATGAATTCAAAACCCCTGCGGAAATAGATGTCTTCATTGCCGCTCTCAAAAATGCTATCAATATCTAGAGTGTATTTTTTGTTTGTTTTTCAGCAATAGCTATGAATTCAAAACCCCATTTCATCCTGTAAAATTATTAACTTTATATGTATTTCAAACCCAATAAACGCTCTAATAAAGTTTTGTAACTTCTAGTCTTAACAAATGGTCATATTTTTGCTAAGTTATAAGTACCTGTACAAAATTAATTGCCTACTTTGAAAATCTGTATCCTTTGCTGGATAAGGAACATAGCCAAATTAAATGTGTAATTAATTTGGCATGACCACCTAAATCCAAGGCTGAATTTCCAGCCAACTTAAATAGGTCTTTAAATCCAATTACGAGTTTATACGGTTATAGCGAATGAATAATAATGAGTAATATAGAGATCATAGGTTCATCTTGAACCCATATATTTCATAAATAGACATCTTGTGATAGTCAGTATATAACCCTGACTTTGTCAAGGTTTTAGGCTCATTATCTAGAGGTGTTTAATGAAAAACTCATAGTTGTGCAGATTTAGTCTGCAACTACTTCAATCCACTAAGGGTGCAGCCTATAAAAATGCTTACATATATCTAGTGCCAAAAAGAGCCAAAAAATATGTCCTACTCCAAAATGATAGACTCTAACTCTTTTCTCGACGATTTTAAAAAATGTACACAATTGCAATATAACGGCAAATTAGAAGTTAATAGCTCCAAAGGACATCAATGGAACTTCTACTATCGACTGGGCAGGATAGCTTGGGCCACAGGGGGAATTAATCCTTGTCGGCGTTTGCGAAGATTGATGGCTCTCCATTGTCCCCTAACTGATATCGATAAGTTACAGCTACGTTCCCAAGATATCTCCACGGATGCCTGGGATTACCATTTGCTGGAATGCTTGTACAAAAAACAGAAAATTCAGCGGGAACAAATTCAGGCTATCGTCGAACAGACCATATCCGAACTGTTGTTTGACCTAGCGCAAAAAGCAAATTTCACCTCAATCAGTTGCACACGTAGCCAAGCAGTGATTTTAGAAACTCCAGTGAGTTTTACAAGTATGGATATGTCGATGAAGTACGTGGTAAACGCATGGAAAGCTTGGTCCGAAGCTGGGTTAGCCAATTTTTCCCCCGAATTAGCACCAGTACTGCGCCGACCAGAACAACTGCGACAATTGGTAAGCCCCTCAGCCTATAGTAACTTTGAAGCTTTAATTAACGGCAAATATACCCTGCGGGATATCGCCATGCTCATGAAGCGGGAGGTATTACCTGTAACCCGTTCCTTGCTGCCTTATATCCTCAAGGGAATTATTGAACTGGTGGAAGTTGTTGACCTCCCCTTTGCTGCTACTTTACCTCGAACCAACTCCAATTCCATAAAACCCAAAAGTCAAACCGCACCCCTCATAGCTTGTGTAGACGATAGCCCCCTTGTGTGTAAAATGTTAGAGGAAATCGTTACAGCCAAGGGCTTGAGGTTTTTGAAGATTCAAAATGCAGTGGAAGCCCTACCCACCTTGATTCAACACAAACCCGACCTAATTTTCCTAGATCTAGTTATGCCCATTGCCAGTGGCTATGAAATCTGCACTCAGCTGCGGCGGATTTCAGCCTTTGCCAATACCCCAGTAGTCATCTTAACGGGGAACGACGGCCTATTAGACCGAGTCCGGGCTAAAGTAGTTGGCTCCACAGACTTCATCAGTAAACCAATAGTAGCAGATCGGGTGATGAGTACTGTGCGTAAATATCTCCCTTTGGATAATTTAAATCATATAGCAGTTAGCAGCTAACATCTAGGTTCAAGGTGTGGATACTACATAGATTTAGAGGATTAATTGAAAGGACCCCTCTGGGTTACGTAATTTTTCTGAGGCAAACATTTTTACAATCAATCAAAATAAACTTAATATCGACGTATATACCATAGAGGAAGTTAGTAGGTAATTTCTATGAATACAGTTCTAGTGGTTGAAGATGCTATGACAGATATGCAAATCCTCAGCCGTTATCTGCAACAGGCAGGTTGCTCCGTCATCAGTGCTACTAGTAGTGAAGATGCCCAGGTAAAAATAGATCGCAACAAACCAGATGTGATTTTTCTCGATGTTATTTTACCAGGTAAAAATGGGTATGAATTTTGTCGAGAATTGAAAAATAACCCCAGTACTAGCCATATTCCCGTAGTTTTTTGTTCTACGAAAAACTCCAATGTTGATAAGACTTGGGGCAATATGTTGGGGGCTGAAGCTTATCTCTCAAAACCAATAGATCAACAAGAGTTACTAACTACCCTCAAGCGGTTATTAAACTAGATAAGATAAGGCCTATTTAATAATTAAATTATTTGTCAATGTAGGCAATAAGTGAAATTGCCTACATTTGCTTCAGCTTAAAATAAACCCAGGCAAAGGACTCATAATTTTGGATACTCAACAAAAGTTTTTAAGTTTCAACTTAGGAACCAAAGATACAGCCGTAATTTCCCTCCAGAACATCACTGAAATTTTGCCAGTTTCCCTAGCAGAAGTATGTGGTGTTCCCCAAATGCCTAGTTGTATCATCGGCATCTACAGTTGGCGAGGTGAGATGTTGTGGTTGGTAGACCTAGAAGAAATGTTAGGTTACCCACCACTACTACAGGGGTCAAATTTTCCCTCAAAAATGATGGCTATCGTCCTAGAAACCGAGGGTAAATGTTTAGGACTCTTAGTCCGACAGCTAATAGATATTGAGAATCTGGAACCGCAGCAAATGAAGCAGCCATCAACAGAATTGTTTTACCCAGCAATGACACCCTTTTTGCGGGGATATTTTATCAACTCTGCCCAGGAAGTAATCTTCAACTTGGACGCATCAGCCATGCTCCAGTCTCCAATGTGGAAAGTTTATCATTAGACATCTCCACAAATAAGCATAAAACCTTGACATAGCCAGGGTTAGATATTAATTGTCACAAGATGTCTATTGAGAATTTACCAATGAATGATGGGTTAAGAAGTTTTTCCTATTATCTCGTCGGACTTGAAAGCATCCAATTACTAATCACAATCTTAGAGGGAATTCAGATGACTATTCTATATCATAACAGCCACGAAAATGAACAGATTGCCGTCGAAGAAGTCAAAAATGGTAACGGCAGCCTCAACCAGGAGTTTAAGCTGTGGCGACAACGCTTGCAAGAAGTTACCACCCAGATGCGTCAAGCCCCAGATATAGACAACCTGCTCAAAACCACCGTAACCAAAGTCAGGGAGAAACTAGAAAGCGATCGCGTCCTCATCTATAGGTTCCTATCCGCAGACAATGGCACCGTAGTCGCAGAATCTAGATCCCTGGGTTGGACACCTGCTCAAGGGGAAAAGCTCCCAGCGATTATCTTCGGCTCATACACCAATCAAGACTACATCGAACCTGTGGCCATTGAAGATATCCATCAGGTACAACTTACTCCCCATCAAAAGCAACTCCTAGACAAATTTCAAGTCAAAGCCAGTTTAAGTATTCCCATCCTCAATGAAGGCAGAGTTTGGGGACTCCTAGTAGTCCATCACTGTAGCTCCTCCCGCCCATGGCAGGAACTAGAAATCAGCCTACTAGGGCAAATTTCCACAGAAATAACATACCAATTACGGAGTTTTGAATCCCAAGGTGCAGCAAAACAAGAGACCCTAGCCAGGCAAGCGGTAGGTAAGGTCGTTAGCAAGATTCTTCAGTTACCAAACGTAGACAAAATCTTCCAAACCACCAACCAAGAAGTACGGCAACTACTCAAATGTGATCGCGTCGGTGTCTATCGTTTCCGTCCCGACTGGAGTGGTGAATTTGTCTCCGAGTCAGTCGGCACTAATTGGGTAAAAATGGTGACACCAGACTTCAAAATGGTCTGGGAAGACTCCCACCTCCAAGAAACCCAAGGAGGACGCTATGCCAAAGGTGAAACCTTGGTCGTCAACGACATCTATCAAATGGGGTACGCCCAATGCCACATCGACATCCTCGAGCAGTTTCAAATGCTAGCCTATATCATCGCCCCCATCTTCTCCGGTGAAAAATTATGGGGCTTGCTAGCTGCCTATCAAAACTCCGGTCCCCGGAACTGGCAACCCTGGGAAGCAAGCTTCCTCACCCAAGTTGGCCTGCAATTTGGGGTAGCCATCAGCCAAGGGGAATATGTCGAAAAACTCCAACAGCAATCAGAACAGCTCAGCAAAATTGCCGAGCAAGAGAAAACCCTCAGCAAAATCGTCAACCGTACCCGCCAATGCCAAGACCTAGACAGCATCTTCAAAATTGTCACCCAAGAGGCACGGCAAGCCCTGAAATGCGATCGCGTTGCTATCTATCGCTTCTACCCCAACTGGGGTGGAGAATTTGTCGCTGAGTCTGTAGGTAGTAACTGGGTGAAGTTAGTCGGTCTGGAAGCCGGAGCAGTCCTCGACGACACCTACTTGCAGGAAACCGAAGGTGGTCGGTTTGCCAAAGGTGAATCTCAAACCATCAACGACATCTATCAAGCAGGCCTAAGCCCCTGCTACATTGAAATCCTCGAAGGGTATGAAACCAAAGCCTACATCATCGTCCCCATATCCTTTGGGGACAAAACCTGGGGCTTACTAGGTGCCTACCAAAACTCTGGTCCCCGAAACTGGCAACCCTGGGAAGTCAACTTCCTCAGCCAAGTTAGCTTACAACTAGACCAAGCCAAATCACAAGTTGAATATCTCCAACAAGTCCGGACAAAATCCGAACAACTAGCTCAAATTGCCGAACAAGAGAAAGCCTTAACCAAAATTGTCAACCGCATCCGCCAATCCCTAGATGTGGAGGAAATCTTCAAGACCACAACCCAAGAAGTACGGCAACTACTCAGATGCGATCGCCTAGCCATCTATCGCTTCCACCCTGACTGGAGTGGGAAATTCATCGCTGAGTCCGTCGGTCATCAATGGGTAAAATTAGCCACTGCCGATACCAAAATTGTCTGGGAAGACACTTACCTCCAAGAAACTCAAGGGGGTCGGTACGCCAAAGGTGAAACCTTCGCAGTCAACGACATCTACAATGCAGGTCACGCCCCCTGCCACCTGGAAATCCTTGAGCAATTTGAAGCTAGAGCCTATATGCTCGTCCCCGTATTCCTAGGGGACAAATTGTGGGGACTCCTAGCAGCCTATCAGAACTCTAGCCCCCGCCAATGGGAGGAAACCCAAGTCGCCCTCCTAGCCCGCATAGGTGACCAATTGGGACTAGCACTCCAACAAACTGAATACCTAGAACAACTACAATCCCAGTCAGCACAACTAGCCGCCGCCGCCGCCCGAGAAAAAGCCGCTAAAGAACTCCTGCAACAGCGTTCCATTCAACTGCTCACAGCCCTCAGCCCCGCCCTGAAAGGGGACTTAACCGTCCGGGCCCCGGTGACGGACGATGAACTAGGCACCATCGCCGATGCCTACAACGGAACTCTGCAAGCACTCCAACAAATAGTCATCCAAGTGCAAGCAGCAGCCCAGAAAGTTGCCCACACCTCCGGCGATAGTGAAGCTTCCCTTGCCGGGTTGACCACCCTAGCTAAACAACAATCCGATGACATAGTCGAAGCCTTGGGGGAAATTCAACAGATGGTAGAGTCCACCCAAGCCGTAGTCGCTAACGCCCAACAGGTACAAGTGGCAGTCCAACAAGCCAACCAGACAGTGGAATCAGGCGATGTGGCCATGAACCTGACAGTGCAAGCCATCCAGTCGATTCGGGAAACCGTCGCCCAAACCAGTAAAAAGATCAAACGCCTGAGCGAATCCTCACAAAAAATCTCCAAAGTTGTCAACCTCATTAGTAACTTTGCCACCCAAACCAACGTTCTTGCCCTGAACGCAGCCATTGAGGCCACCCGGGCTGGGGAGTACGGTAAAGGCTTCGCCGTCGTTGCCGAAGAGGTGCGCTCCCTCTCTCGTCAGTCAGCAGTAGCCACTATCGAAATTGAAAAACTAGTCCAAGAAATTCAAGCGGAAACTGGAGAAGTAGCCGTGGCCATGGAAACTGGTATCCAGCAGGTAGTAGAAGGGACAAACTTCGTCAGTGAAACTCGCCAAAACTTAAACGCCATTGTCCGTGCTACAGCGGAAATCAGTCAACTCATCCAAGGAATTACAGCCGCCACCCAAAAACAAAAATCCCAGTCCGTAACTGTAACCAACTCCATGAAAGATGTGGCGGAAATTGCCACTAAAACCTTTGCCGAATCCCAGGAAATCGCCAGCGGATTCCAAGATCTATTAGGCATGGCACAGGAACTGTTAGCAACTGCTAGTAAGTTTAAGGTGAACTGATTTAATACAAGGATTAACTCAGTGGGATTTTGGATTTACCAATTCAAAATCCCCTGCGGATTCAGCAGTCGCTCATGGGGAGCTAGCGTCGTGGGTGGGTCCCCCGACTTGAGGTGACTGGCATGGAAACCACACCACTTGCTTGAAGTCGGCAAAGACTAGCCGAGTGCTGCCTCACAAAATCCAAAATCTCCAATTCCTTGAGGATTCCTAGATATGATCACAGACATTTCCATCCGCGAACAAGGCTACATCTACTTCTTAGCTGAAGCCCCAGAGTTATTACAAACTATTGAACAAGAACTGTTTAGTTTATCAACAGGTTATAGCACCAACAAGGTCCATAACTTAATGCGAGCAACCCATACAATTAAAGGGGGAGCCGCCAATGTGGGACTAGATATCATCAAGGAAATTGCCCACTCCCTTGAGGATATTTTTCAAGCACTATACAATCCTCAGGTAGTTATAGATGAAGAATTACAAACGCTTTTACTTGAGACCTATGAGTGTTTACGTCTAGCACTCACAGCCGAACTTACCAATACCAATATTAATGGGGAGGAATTACGCCAGCGAGCCGATTTAGTTTTTAACCAATTACAAGAAAAACTCGGTGATGCCTTCGACGGGGAAACTCACATTCCCACTTCCGAAGAATTGGGATTTGATATTGTCCAATCTATCTTTGAAGTTGGGGTCAAGCAACGCCTAGATAGTATGGCTAAAGCGATCAATAACTGCCAAAATTCCACCGAATTAGGGGATTTTTTCCGCAGCCAAGTTGAGGTATTTATTGGTTTGGCCGAATCTCTAAATTTACCGGGATTTGGTGATCTCAGCCAAACCATCTTCACAGCCCTAACAGCTAATCCCCACCAGGTGGAAGAAATCGCCAAAATAGCCTTGGCTGATTTACAGCAAGCACAACAAGCGGTCCTCGCAGGCGATCGCACTTCCGGGGGTACAGTTTCCCCAACTTTGGCAAAGTTCATCACTGCCACAACTACAAACCCCTCGGCCACCACATTCTTCAACCACACGGCTAAATTTTATCAATTCCTCACCACATCTGGGATTAAACCAGTCAATGCTAAGTTTTATTTAAAAGTAATTCGCTACATCTTTGGTTGGTTTAACCATTATTTGGATATTCCGCCCTCAGAACTACGTCTAGATTTGCTAATTCCCCCAGAAAATTGGCTCCAGGAATTTCTCAATTTTCTCCCAGACCCAGTAGATAGCCAGAGTCTTTGCCTCTATCGTCAAGGAGCAATTTTAACTGTGCTTCTCGCTGTGGCTAAATTCCAGTACTCCCTTGACCAATCCCCCGATACAATTTCCATCATCGAAGGACTGCGAAATCAAACCCAGCAAATCACAACTGCATATAAAAACTCTCCCCCCATCACTACAGCGGAAATCAACTGGCTGGACAGTTCCAAGTTACAAGATGTCTTAGTTCCTAAGGAGGTATCTACCGATAGCCTATTGGAGTCCATCTGGGGAGGAGAAATTAGCTCCGACTCGCAGGCTACAGACCTACCGGCGGTGGAAAATGTATCTGAAGCAGCCATAGAAGTAATTTCTGATCCTGCCATTAATAAGATCACTCATCGGCCAGTGGTACGGGTAGAGGTAGAGGGACTACAACGCCTCAATTACCTGACCGGAGAACTCCTAGTTTACCAAAAACGCCAGAGTTTGCAGGATGAACATATCCAAGAACTGATTGAGCGATTAGCCCAGCTGCTTACCCAGCACCAAACAACTTTAAATCAATTACGCGATTTTCCCCAGCAAAAGCAAATCCACCTTGACTCCCCCCTCCCCAGTGTTGCAGCAGTAAATTTTGACTCCCTAGAAATGGATGTATATACGGAGTTAAATCTCACACTGCACGAAGCAACGGAGGAGGCACTACAACTTCAGGAAACTATAGAATCTCTAGATTTACTCATAAATCAAACTACTCAAATTGGAGACAAAAAACAGCATCTAATTTTAGGTATCATTGACAATCTCGCAGCAGCGAGGATGTTGCCTTTGGGCAGTATAGTCAGCCGCTTCTCCCAAATGATTAATAAATTGGCAGAAGTTCATGGGAAGCCTGTAGAACTGAAACTAACGGGAACAGAGGTCCTGGTAGACAAAGCAATTGCTGAAAAGCTTTATGAACCCCTACTACACTTAGTCCGAAATGCCTTTGACCACGGCATTGAACCACTCCATATCCGCCGTGAATCAGGTAAACCAGAACAGGGTCTAATCGAAATCAGTGCCTATCATCAAGGGAGTCAAACGATTATTGAAGTCCGCGATGACGGCCAGGGGTTGAATTTAGAGAGTATCAGTCGCAAAGCTATGGAACTCAACACCAATTCTACCAACCCAACAGAATCTGAATTGCTAGAACTGATTTTTTCTCCTGGGTTTACTACTGCTGGTAAGGTCAGTGAGATTTCGGGTCGGGGGATGGGATTAAGTATTGTGCAAACGCAAATGCAAGCCCTCAATGGCTCGATTTCTATTAAATCATTGCCTCACCAAGGCACAACATTCACACTCAAAATTCCCTTTTCTATGACCACCGACAAATTAATGCTCGTCGAAGCCGGAGGAGTTGCCTACGCCCTGCTATTAGATAGCATCGACAACATCTTGATTCCCTCGGCGTCACAAATTCAGGAATTTGAGGGTAAACAAGTTCTATGCTGGCAGGAAAATATGGTCGGACTCCGGAATTTAGGGGAGTTAATGACATATAACGGTTACATCCCCAACGGGAATAACTACAATCAACTCCATAGCACCAAAACAGGGATGATGAAAAAACCTGTACTCTTCCTGCGACGCAATCAAAATATTCTCGGTCTAGAAGTTGACCAAATTTTCGGTGAACAAGAACTAGTAATTAGACCTTTAGGAAGTGCGATCGCTCCCCCAAAATACGTCTATGGTTGTAGTAGTTTAGCTAATGGCAATCTCATCCTAGTTATTGATGGGACTTTGTTGGTAGAGTCTAGTGAGATGCAAGCAACACTCCTGCCATCAAATAAAAGCTCCTGGCTGATTTCAGGTCATTCTACCCCATCCACCCCATTACTCAGCGCCTCTACTAGCGAAACCTATAAACTACCAAAAGTAGTTTTAGTCGTAGATGATGCAATTAGCCTCCGGCAAACCCTTACCCTCACTTTGCAAAAATCTGGCTATCAAGTCGTACAGGCCCAAAATGGGATTGAAGCTTTAGAACAGCTACAATTGCATCCTCAAGTGCATATCATCATCTCTGACTTAGAAATGCCCCGCATGAATGGGTTTGAACTGTTAAGTAATCTGCGTCAAAATCCCAACTTTGCCCACATTCCCCTGGTGGTCCTTACCTCTCGCAGTGCCGAAAAACATCGTCAACTCTCCCTGGAACTAGGTGCTGCTGCTTACATAACTAAACCTTATCTAGAACATGAGTTTCTCTCCACCATTGAAAATCTCGTCTCAAACTAGATGGGTAAAGATGATCTTCAGCAACTCAGGACGGGTGAAAGGTTTAGTTAAATACCCAGATGCTCCCACTAATCTTGCCTTGACTTTGTCCACAATTCCTTTCTTGCCTGTAACAAAGATGATGGGTGTATCTTTAAAGTTTGAGTTATTGCGGACAATCCGACACAACTCATAGCCATCAATACCTGCCATGTTCAAATCTAGCAAAATTAGGTCCGGTTTATGCCGAATAATTGACATCACTGCCTTAATTGGCTCATTGATACTAACTACAGCAAAAATTTCATCTTCTAAAAAACGGCTAATCTCTTTGAGAATGGTCGGACTATCATCTACAGAAACGATTTTATAGACCTTTTTCGCTGTCACCGTAGCAGGGGCTACTTTGTGGGGTGGCTCTTCTATGTTATCTGCGGTTGTTAGCTGTGGTACTTGAATTTCCGGCCAATGGGTCTTAGGTAACTGATCAAAGGGTGGATCTGGTTCATGTAAGATAATAGATCCCCTCAGAAGATAGTTGTACAGGGTTTGAGCTAGTTGTACTTCATCTTGATGCAAAATCACAGCTAGATGGCGCAAGCTAAAACCTTTCATCCAGCTAGTTAAATTGGTATCTAAGCCAGTTGCGGATAGCAAGTATGGACGTTGATAGGGAGAAGAGATTTGCGGTGCTAGAGATTGCCAACTCTGTAATCTTAGCTGGCAGCACTCAAGAATTTTTTCTCCATCTAGTTTGCAAATCTTGGGCATTTTCTTGAGTGGATTTGTCAGATCATATGTTCCTTCTGCAATTAATAGAAATGATTCAATTACTTCTTTGACTAATTCTTGAATTAGCACGGCTGCTTGGGTAGATTGCAGATGTTGTTGACTCACCAACCAGTGAATAGCTCGATACTCAGGAGGCTGATTTCGCATGTAGTTCTGAGGTTCGGCTACTTGAGTTTGTAAGTCAGGCTCAAACATCAACCGCAATTGCACACGAATTTCACTACTAGGGGAAGTGTTATCCGGACTTAGACAACGTAAATGGCATTCTAGGCGATCAAAAGGTTCGACGGAATGGGTAGCATAAATTATCTGCCCCTGTTCTAAGTAAATTAGCCAGGAAACTGAGTTACTCCATGCTTGTAAACAAGTACTGTCAGAACTCCTAGATAACTGTCTTAATAAACTTTGAGGTTTTAGACTGGTAAATGTGCCAGATATATTCATATTTGTATTTCTCTGGTTTCCGGAAAATTATATTGAAGATATGTAAATTTAAAGTACTTATCTCCATCTACCCTGCTGATATACTGTTAGCTCAAATTAATGAGTTTTATCTAATGAAGCCAATGTTTCCACATCATATCTTTAAAATTTTGTCTGACCATAAGTATATATTAATTAATATATTCCCTATTTGCTCAATATTAAGTTTTGGTAGATCCGCTACAAAAGGCAATGCTAACCCCTGTTAAATTCCTTGCTAGTGAATAGGAATTTACTGCTCAAACTCGATTTAGTAAGCATTAAACCATCTACCACATCATTCAATACCGTACCTGTAGTCGCCTAGCCACTAAAACTATATACTTTGAGCAGAGGAATTCTTAACCTTGGATCTTAACATAACGCAAAAAGTTATGCTCGATACATTAAGACTTGATGAAGTTGTGGAGTTTGCGGAAAACCCTGAACCACGTTGTCCCTGTGTATTATTACTGGATACATCTGGCTCAATGCAGGGAGAGAAGATCGAATCGCTAAATCAGGGTTTACTCAGTCTAAAGGATGAATTAGTCAAGAATCCCCTGGCAGCGAGAAGAGTAGAAGTGGCAATCATCACCTTTGATACGAATATCAACATCGTACAGGATTTTGTCACAGCTGATCAATTTAATCCACCGATCCTCACAGCCCAGGGATTGACAACAATGGGGGCCGGAATTCATAAAGCCTTGGACATTATTCAAGAGCGCAAGTTCCAGTATCGGTCTCACGGGATTGCCTACTACCGTCCCTGGGTATTCATGATTACCGATGGGGAGCCGCAAGGGGAACTAGAGCATGTGGTGGACCAAGCAGCCTTCCGTCTCCAGGAAGATGAGGCCAATAAGCGGGTCGCCTTTTTTACCGTAGGTGTAGAAAATGCCAACATGGACCGCTTAAATCAAATCGCAGTCAGAACTCCGCTCAAACTCAAGGGACTCAACTTTATTGAAATGTTCGTCTGGCTCTCAGCTAGTATGTCAGCTGTTTCCCACTCCCAAATCGATGAACAGGTAGCACTGCCACCCATTGGTTGGGGATCTATCTAAAATCAAATGGATACACCACAACAGACCCCGAAATGGCGCATAGTAGCTGCATCCGCCTGTGGTACTAGCCACTTAAAAAATAACCAACTTTGTCAGGATGCTCACCACTGGGAAATATTGCCAGACAATATCTTGGTAGCAGCAGTGGCAGATGGTGCAGGTTCTGCTAGCCAAGGGAAAATCGGGGCGATGATTGCTGTGGAAACAGCAGTAGAAAACATCTCCCTCCAAGGACCCACTCCCAGGAAAATTCAGGATGATACCCAGTTGTATCAACTGCTGCAGGAAGCAGTGGTAGCTGCGAAAAAGGCTGTGGAAAATGAAGCAAGTGCCTGTAATCATCAACCCCATGATTTAGCAACCACTTTAATTGTGATGGTTGCTACACCAGAAGTTGTCGCTGTGGCGCAGATTGGTGACGGTGTAGCTGTAGCTAAAGACCTCAATGATAATCTCCGGTCGCTAACAATGCCTGAGAACGGCGAATACATCAACGAAACCACCTTTTTGACTTCCCCCAATGCCTTAGACACAGTCCAGTTCAATCTGTGGCGGGAAGAGATCGCTAACGTTGCCGTTCTGACCGATGGATTACAAATGCTGGCTTTGAATCTAGTTCTTGGTGAACCGCATAAGCCATTCTTTTCGCCCCTGTTTAACTTTGCCATGAAGGCTGAAAATCCAACGGTGGCCAAGGAACAGTTATCGAAGTTTTTAGGGTCCGAGAGAATTACACAACGTACAGATGATGACTTGACGCTGATTATTGGTGTATTCGGGACCATGGGCATTGGAAATAACCTTTTGCAAACCTAATCCTATCATGCAGGTAATACGTTGTCTCCCCAAGCGAGAAATTCTCAACCTCAGCGTCAGTCTAGGGCGCGGTGGTGAAGCTTGTATCTATGCAGTTCCATCTGACGACAATTTAGTCGCTAAGGTATATCACCAGCCGACTAATGCCCACGCCGCCAAACTAGGGGCCATGCTTGCCCATCCACCGGAAAACCCCACAGTGGGTTTAGGGCATACCTCCATTGCCTGGCCACAATATCTCCTCCTAGCCGCAGATGGGAGCGATCGCATTGTTGGGTTTCTCATGCCCCGGATTCAGGGGATGCGGCCGATTATTGACTTTTACAATCCTAGAACCCGGCGCCAACACTGTCCATTATTTAACTATCAGTATTTGCTGCGGACAGCGCGGAATCTCGCGGCTGCTTTTGGGGCTTTGCACACCAGTAACTATTGCATTGGCGATGTCAATGAGTCTAATATTCTAGTCAGTAACACTGCACTAGTGACTTTGGTAGACACCGATTCATTCCAAGTGCGTGACCCAGACCAGAATATTATTTACCGCTGTGCCGTTGGCAAACCGGAGTTTACACCACCAGAACTCCAGAATAAAACTTTTGCCCAATATGATCGGGAAAACTTCCATGATCTCTTTGGGTTGGCAGTGCTGATTTTTCAACTGTTAATGGAAGGTACCCATCCATTTTCCGGTATCTTTCAGGGTGTCCCTGAACCACCTCCCTACGAAGCACGGATTGTGGCTGGTCATTTTACCTATAGTTACAAGCGACAAGTCCCCTACATGCCAACACCAATTTCCCCACCTTGGGAAATTCTCCATCCTAGTTTACGGGAGTTATTTGTCAGATGTTTTGAGGATGGCCACCATAATCCTCATTTACGCCCCAGTGCTCAAGCTTGGTTGTCAACTTTAGCTGAAGTTGAATATAGTCTGACCACTTGTACTGTTAATCCCCAGCATTACTTCCATCATCACCTCCCCAAATGTCCTTGGTGTGAACGCACCTTACAGTTAGGGGGACGTGACCCTTTTCCATCCCTAGAGGCAATCATCTCTAAGACCCATCTCCAACCATCCAGGACCCGACTGCAACCCCCCTTCATCCCTGTGCCTCAACCTGCCAAAAAGCCCCGATTGTACCCACTAGCTTTTAGCTTACTAGGTCTTGGTTTCTTGGGGTATTTAGACCTGATGATCAAATTTACTCGTCCCTTTGTATCTGCCAATGCTTATAGTCAACAATCCCTAATGTCTCAAACAGACAATCACCCGACTCACCTACCCAGTTTGATCAATTACTATGAGCAGGGAGAGACTGCCTACAAAGCACGAGATTACGAGCAAGCAGTGGTTGATTTTACCCAAGCTATTCAACAAGACCCGACAAATACGAAAGCGATGATCAACCGGGGCAATGCCCGCTACAACCTCAAAGACTTTGAAGGTGCGATCGCCGATTATAATCAAGCCCTACAAATCAATCCCCATGAAGTCAATGCCTTTGTCAACCGAGGTAATGCCTACTTTATGTTTGCTGACTATAGTGGCGATCCTGACGAGGAATATCATCAGGCAATTGTTGATTTTAATCATGCTCTCAAACTCGATAAAAATGAAGCAGAAGCTTACGTCAGAAGGGGTATTGTGCGTTATCAACTTGCTAAATATAGGAGCGACTCTCTACTAGATTTTAACCTGTCTATCGCTGATTTTACCCGAGCAATCGCTCTCAATTCATCGAAAGCAGAGGCTTATTTTCAAAGGGGTGTAGTCCGTTACCAAGTTGCTCAATATAGCAGCAATTATACCCGAGAATACAAACAAGCAATTGCTGATTTCAGTCGAGCATTAACTATTAACCCTAAACTCGTAAAGGTCTATATCAAGCGAGGTATGGTTCACTATGAACTTGCCCAATATGGGGAAAATGAAGCTAGCAAAAATCGCATTCAAGCAATTGAAGATTTACGGACAGCTGCGAAAATATCCCTGGAACAAGACGATATGGATAGTTATCAACAAGCGATTAGTAGTATCTGTGTGGTTGCAGAAAATAAATGTGATACTTTATTTATGTTAGGAAATAAGTAATATAGCAAACCTGGGGAGGCTCATCCCCATAGGTTTATCAACCTTTTACAGATAAAGCATTTTAATTTATCTTTCCTTTATATTTTAGATTCAAATTATAGCTAAATTAATTCTAGATAGTTTATAGAGAGAAATAAGTACCTACAAAAATAAAATTATTCTCTCTTCCTCGTGCATTCTATTCTTCTCGATAGACATAAATAGTAATTGAAAAAAATCTCCGAGGTAATAGCATGAAAGCGGTGATTTTAGCCGGAGGACTTGGTACGCGCCTCAGCGAAGAAACTAGTATCAGACCCAAGCCGATGGTTGAGATTGGCAGTCAACCAATCCTGTGGCACATAATGAAGATTTACTCCACATACGGGATTAAGGACTTTATTATTTGTTGTGGTTATAAAAGCTATGTAATTAAGGAGTATTTTGCCAACTACTTTTTGCATATGTCCGATGTAACCTTTGATATGCGATTTAACCAAATGAATGTGCATTCTGGATATGCTGAACCTTGGCGGATTACCTTAGTGAATACAGGTGATAACACAATGACAGGTGGTCGCCTCAAGCGAGTCAGGGAGCATATTGGCAATGAGACTTTTTGTTTCACATATGGTGATGGTCTGAGTAATATCAATATCACTGAGCTAATTAAATTCCATCAAGAACAAAAAACCCTAGCTACCCTGAGTGCTGTTCAACCAGCAGGTCGCTTTGGTGCTATCTCCCTAGGGGAAGGACAAACTAAAATCACTAAGTTTGCGGAAAAACCTGAAGGTGATGGTGCTTGGGTGAATGGTGGTTTCTTTATCTTAGAACCTGAGGTAATCAACTTTATTGCTGATGATACCACCGTCTGGGAAAAGGAACCATTGGAAAAGCTAGCTGCTATGGAACAGTTAGCGGCCTTTAAGCATAGTGGTTTTTGGCAACCAATGGATACTCTAAGAGATAAAAACTACCTAGAGAGTCTTTGGCAAAGTGGTAATGCTCCCTGGAAAGTATGGTAGATCACTCCTATGTATGATTTTGCAATTATTGGTGGCGGAATAGTTGGGTTATCTACAGGGGTAACTTTAAGTAAAAACTATCCTCACGCTCGAATATTAGTGGTAGAAAAAGAGGGGGAATGGGCATTTCACCAAACTGGTAATAATAGTGGTGTCATCCACTCTGGTATTTACTACAAGCCAGGGAGTTTCAAGGCTAAATTCTGCCGTGAAGGTAATCGCTCGATGGTGGAGTTCTGCCAAGAGTACGGAATCGAGTATGAAGTTTGCGGTAAGGTGATCGTTGCAACTGAAGAGCAAGAGTTAACCCAGTTAGACAATCTCTACAACCGAGGGTTAGAAAATGGTCTAGAAGTCGAGAAAATTAGCCCCGAAGCAGTCAAAGAAATTGAGCCGCATGTCAGCTGTGTAGGGGGAATTCGCGTATCTTCCACAGGCATTGTCAATTACAAGCAAGTATGTCGGCAGTTTGCCGAGTTAATTCAACAACAAGGGGGAGAACTACGTTTAAATACGAAGGTGTACGGGATCTGCCACAGTGGCGACAACCAGATATTAGAGACAAATAACGGCAGTTTTGCCACTCGATTCTTGATTAATTGTGGTGGATTGCATAGCGATCGCCTAGCTCAATTGTCGAAAGTCAGACCCCAAGCCAAGATTGTCCCCTTTCGTGGGGAGTACTACGAACTGGTCCCAGAAAAACGCTATCTAGTCAAGAATCTGATTTACCCAGTTCCCAATCCCAATTTTCCCTTTTTAGGTGTCCATTTCACCCGGATGATTGATGGTACCGTCCACGCAGGACCAAATGCGGTCTTGAGTTTCAAACGAGAAGGCTACAAAAAAAGTGACTTTGACTGGCGAGATTTGGCTGAAGTTATCACCTATCCTGGTTTCTGGAAACTAGCAGCAAAACACGCTCCCGAAGGAATTCAAGAAATGATTCGTTCTTGGAGTAAAGCCGCCTTTGTCAGAAGTTTACAGAAACTAATTCCAGAAGTCCAGGCAGCAGATTTAGTCCCCACTCATGCCGGAGTCCGTGCCCAAGCACTGATGAGTAATGGCGCTCTAGTTGATGATTTTTTAATCGTTGAAGGTGCAAATTCTATCCATATTTGCAATGCTCCCTCTCCAGCGGCAACTTCTTCTCTAGAAATTGGCAGAGCAATTGGGGCACGAATGGCGGGTATTACTCTATAGGAATAAAGAGCGATGAAGATATTAGTCACTGGAACAGAAGGCTACCTTGGTTCCTTACTCCCTCCTTTATTAATGGAAAGGGGCCATGAAGTTATCGGTTTAGATACTGGTTTTTATAAAGTGGGTTGGTTATATAATGGCACGGATGTAACACCTAAAACCCTGAATAAAGATATCCGCCATATCTCCCCTGAAGATTTACAAGGTGTGGAAGCGGTAGTTCATCTAGCGGAACTCTCCAATGATCCTACCGGCCAGTTATCACCCAATATTACCTACCAAATCAATCATCAAGGTTCTGTTCGTCTGGCTAACCTAGCTAAGGTAGTGGGTGTCCGTCGCTTTGTCTATATGTCTTCGTGCAGTGTCTACGGCGTTGCTAGTGGGGGAGATCTGACGGAAGAATCACCCGTGAATCCCCAAACTGCCTACGCAGAATGTAAGACCTTAGTGGAACGAGATATCCAGCCGCTGGCCGATGACGACTTCTCCCCCACCTTTATGCGAAACGCCACGGCCTTTGGTGCTTCCCCCAGGATGCGATTTGATATTGTTTTAAATAACTTGGCAGGGCTAGCATGGACTACCAGAGAGATTAAAATGACCAGTGATGGGACACCTTGGCGGCCATTAGTCCATGCCCTAGATATTTGCAAAGCCATTGTTTGCACCTTAGAAGCACCACGAGATATCGTACATAATCAAATCTTCAACGTAGGTGATACAGCAAATAACTATCGAGTTAAAGATATCGCCGAAATCATTGCTCATGTTTTCCCTGGCTGTCAATTGTCCTTTGGGAGTAACGGGGCAGACAACCGGAGCTATCGAGTCTCCTTCGAGAAAATCAACACCATACTACCAGGGTTTAAGTGCGAGTGGAACGCCCAAGGTGGTGCTGAACAACTATTTAAGTTGTTTAGTCAGATTGAACTGACGGAAGGTACTTTTCTGTTTCGAGGATTCACCCGCTTAAAGCAGCTAGAGTATCTGATTCGGACTCAGCAAATTGACCAAGATTTCTTTTGGAGCAAGTAGGAAGGGTTTTGAGATGGGGACTAATTGTCGTTTTTGCAGCCATCCACTGCAACATACTTTTGTGGATTTAGGTCTTTCTCCCATAGCTAATGATTACCTAACATCAGAACAGGTACTTGCAGCCGAAAAATTCTATCCTCTGCATACATACGTCTGTAATCAATGTCTATTGGTACAGCTAGAAGAATTTGAATCTCCAGATCACATTTTTGGTGATGGTGACTATGCTTACTTCTCTTCTTACTCGGAGAGTTGGCTGGCACATTCCAAAGCTTATACTGAGTTGATGATCAAGAGATTCGGTCTTAATTCCCGCACCCAGGTAATTGAAATTGCCAGTAATGATGGGTACCTACTCCAGTACTTTCATGCCAAGGGGATTCCGGTTTTAGGAATAGAACCAGCTGCCAATACAGCTGAGGTTGCTATAGCCAAAGGTATTCCCAGCATCACTAAGTTTTTTGGCGTGCAGACAGCTCAGGAATTAGTCGTAGCTCACCAACAAGCTGACTTGTTGTTAGGTAATAATGTCTTAGCACATGTACCCGACCTCAATGACTTTGTTGCCGGGATGAAGATGATCTTAAAATCAGAGGGGATATTTACTATGGAGTTTCCCCATCTATTACAGTTAATTGCCCAAAATCAGTTTGACACTATTTACCACGAGCATTTTTCTTATTTTTCCTTTCTTGCAGTTGAGCAAATTTTCGCTGCCCACAAACTGACACTCTTTGATGTGGAAGAGTTATCAACTCATGGTGGTTCGTTGAGAATCTATGGGAAACATGATACTGCCACATCTTTCCCCTGTGGTGATAGTGAAGCATTGGCTTGTAGTAACCGCATTTACCAACTTAAAGCGAAGGAAATAGCTGCTGGATTAGATCAGTTAGACACATATCTTTGCTTTGGCGAAAAAGTTAAAGAAACCAAATCTAAGCTCTTAAATTTTCTGTTAGCAGCCAAAGCCGCAGGTAAATCGATAGTTGGCTATGGTGCTCCAGCTAAAGCTAATACACTGCTCAACTACTGTGGGATCGGTAGGGATTTTATTGATTACACTGTAGACCGCAGCCCCCATAAACAGGGATTATTTCTCCCAGGAACTTGTATCCCAATCTTACATCCTGACAAAATTCGGGAAACGAAACCAGATTACTTGCTAATTTTGCCTTGGAATCTCAAGGAGGAAATTATGGACCAGATGGCGTTTATTGGGGAGTGGGGCGGTCAGTTTATTGTGCCAATTCCTGATATCCAAGTTTGCTCCTCCCCTAAGTGGGAATTGACCTTGACTGCGTAAGCTTTAATTTTTTACCAAGGGTGTAATACTTCACTCACTAGAACTCTAGCCAAGATGACTAAATTACTCACAATTGCCATTCCTACTTACAATCGGGCAGAATTACTGGACAAACAATTAGCATGGCTAGCTGGTGCGAGCAAAGATTATGCTTCTGAGTGCGAAATCTTAGTTTCTGATAATTGCTCCACAGATAATACTCAAGAAGTCATCAAAAAATGGCAAGGGATTCTGAGCAATATCACATTTAGAACCAACAAAAATAGCCACAATATAAGTGTGGTTAAGAATATAACTTATTGCTTGGGTGCAGCTACTACTAAATATGTCTGGACCATTGGGGACGATGATCCGATTCAAGACCGAACCATTCCCTATATATTGAGCAAAATTAAACAGATTGAAAACCTATCACTGTTGTTGTTTAACTTTTCCGGTCGTGACAAAATTACTGGGTTACCAGTCCACCCACCAACAATAGTTGGTAACCGCTGGTTTGACATTGATAGTGAAGATGGTAACGGCAACGGCAAGGCAATCTTTGAACATAGCTTTCAAACAAGTGTTGGTGCTGTAATATTTCTGTCATCGACCATATTTCGCACAGATATTGTCCACAGAGCCATAGAACTTTGGCCAGAGGGTGTGAATAATTGGATATACCTTGGCTATTTAGTTGGGTATTGTGCTGCCCAGGGGAATGTGATAGTTACCAAAGATACCTATCTTGAGTGTATTGTCGGTGTAAGTTATTGGCAAAAAGAACCAAAATCTGCACTATTAATGCAGTACAAACATATACCCGAAGTAATTTTGAAATTAGAGGAACACGGTTATTCTCAGCAGTTTTGCCGCCGCATGCTGCTGCATAACTTCCGCAGCGTTAACTTAAAGGTTTTCTTGGGTGCCTTGAGAAGATGGCCTGTATCTGCCATTAAAACGGTAGTTCCCTTTTTAGCTTTGGTTGTTCGAGCTGCCTTTGAGGTGATGCGTAGTCAAACCTCTACGCCAAATATCCAGAACTATCAGCAATAAATGTAGATATGTCATGATTAGTAGCGTTATCCCCGAATTAAGTTATAGAGTAGCTTTAGCACAGCATAGGAGGAAGTTACCTGTATTATCAGCAGGCGATCGCTTAATTGTTGATACCCTCAAACAAGAAGGTGTTTACATTACATCTTTAGCTGAGTTGAGTTTGGCATCGACTCCAAACCTCTTAGCTACTGCTAACAGTTATATGTCCAGTCTTTTGACTCCATGGGATATTCAACCAGGCTATCAGTTACCGCAAATTTATACAGTTACGGATTTGCCAGAATTCTTTAACTGGGGCATTGAAGAGCGACTGCAAAAAATTATTGAGAATTATATAGGATTACCTATAGCTTTTCAGGGGGTACACTTGCGGAAAGATTTCCCTAATCAGCAACAATCGGGAACCCTACTCTGGCATAAAGATGCTGAAGATCGACGGATGATTAAAGTCATTATCTACTTGCACGATGTCAGCGAGGAACATGGGCCTTTTGAATATATTCCCTCACCGCATAGCTTCCTAGGAAAATTGCGCGATTATTGGGTTGACTCGGAACTGAGAAAATCTAATTATCTAGGGATTAAGGATGAAAAACTAAGTAAAATTATTCCTCAATCTACCTGGAGGTCCTGCCTGGGTAAAGCCTGCACCGTAATTTTTGCCGATACCAGAAGAATCTTACATCACGGCACTATTAGGATCCAAGCGCGTTCTACCCTATTTTTTACCTATACAGCTAATCCACCAAAACGACCGGAACTGTGTACACAATACCATGATGATACTTTTACCAAGCCAAATCTTTTGGTAAATACATAGCTACTAACTAATATGATCTTTACAGAAACCAATCTCCCCGGCGCATTTATTATTGACCTAGAAAAAAAATCCGATGCTCGCGGTTTTTTTGCTCGGACATTTTGCGCTCAAGAATTTGTAGCTCACGGTTTAAAACCAGCTATTGCTCAATCCAATCTTGCCTTCAATCATCAACGGGGCACTGTGCGCGGAATGCACTATCAAACTGCCCCGGCAACGGAAACTAAATTAATTCGTTGCACTCAAGGGGCAATCTATGATGTGATTATTGATATGCGTCCCGAATCTCCTACTTTCTTATCACATATCGGCATAGAATTAACCGCAGATAACCGCCGGGCTTTATATGTTCCCGAAATGTTTGCCCACGGCTATCAAACACTCACAGATGACACGGAAATCATTTATCTGGTAAGTGAGTTTTATACACCGGGATATGAGCAGGGTCTCCGTTATAATGACCCATTTTTTAATATTGATTGGCCTTTAGATGTGACAGAAATTTCTGATAAAGATTTAAATTGGCCTTTGCTGAGAATGATGAGTGTGGGTAGTAAAACCATCTGATTGCCAATTAACCGCCTGCAAGAAAAGGCTTTCACATTATCTAGTTAGAAGACTAGTGCCTCTACCATCTGCCTAGCCTTAACTAAATGATATAGCTACCTGAAATGATTTTCCTTGTTAGTAATTCGATTTCCTTTCTGCTCAAAAAGGTTAAAGCTCGCATTGATTATCTCCAAAAAATGCAAGTTGTTTCCCTCAGACCACAAGAGCCTACCAAGGGGAATGTACTTCTTTCCTACCGCATTGAACCGTTTCTATTAAAACCCAATCAGCCTATTCCCAATGACCAAAGTTGGAACTGGGAATGTTTGCTCATTGCCCAAACCTTTTTAGATTTAGGCTATAACGTTGATGTTATCCAATTCCATAATGATAAATTCGTTCCGCAAAAAGACTACGCCTTTTTTATTGACATCCGCCATCGCCTAGAAGCTCTAGCCCCAAAACTGAATCCGGATTGCGTGAAAATTTTTCACGTTGATATTGCCAATATGGTATTTCGCAATGCTGCTGAATGTAGTAGACTTCTAGAATTGCAACAGCGTAAAGGTATTACCCTCCGTCCCCAACGATATGAGGTGCCAAATTTAGGAATTGAATACGCCGATTATGCCACTGTATTGGGGAATGATTTTACAGTCAATACATTCAAGTATGCCAACAAGCCAATGTTTCAGATTCCCATTTCTTCCTCCTTGGTTTATCCGTATCCAGAGGAGAAAGATTTTGCTACGGTGAGGAAGAATTTCCTCTGGTTTGGTGGTAGTGCGTTGGTCCTCAAAGGATTGGATTTAGTTCTCGATGCCTTTGCCGAAATGCCGGAATACCATTTAACGGTTTGTGGACCAATTAGTAATGATCAGGAATTTGAGAAAGCCTTCCATAAAGAACTGTATGAAACCCCTAATATCCATACCCACGGGTGGATTGATGTTAGCAGCCCTGACTTTTTAAAAGTGACTAATAACTGTCTAGGACTTGTATACCCTTCTGTTTCTGAGGGGCAGGCAGGTGCAGTAATCACCTGTTTACAAGCCGGATTAATTCCAATTTTAAGTTATGAGTCTGGGGTAGATGTGCATAATTTTGGCGTAATTTTAGCCAACCTTTCCCTGACAGAAATCAAAGCCACAGTGAGAAGGATTGCTAATTTGCCTGTAGAAGACCTAAAACTGATGTCTCGTCAGGCATGGGAATATGCCAGAACTAATCATAGCAAAGAAAAGTTTGCTCAAGCTTACCGCAGTGCTGTAGAGCAAATTATCGAAAATCATGAGCAAAAGAAAGTAGCCTTGAGTACTTGATAAGGAGTGTAGTAAATGATAATTGTTGATCGTGCCTTACAAGCCCGTGCCGCAGCAGGCAAGCCCATTAGAGTCGGGATGATTGGTGCTGGTTTTATGGGTCGAGGGATTGCTAATCAAATTATTAATTCTGTCCCCGGTATAGAATTAGTAGCTATTTCTAATCGTCACATTGACACGGCTAAACAAGCTTATTTAGAAGCCGGAATTACCGATACCTCAATTGTCTCAACTATAACTGATTTAGAAGATGCCATCGCTAACAAGCAATTTGCTGTCACTGAAGATGCCATGTTGCTCTGTCAAGCAGATGGTATAGATGCCTTGATTGAGGTTACAGGTACAATTGAATTTGCTGCCCACATAGTCATGAGAGCGATCGCCCACCAAAAGCATATCATTTTGATGAATGCCGAACTTGATGGTACTATCGGTCCGATCCTTAAGGTATATGCAGATAGTGCTGGGGTGATTCTCACTGCCTGTGATGGTGACCAACCAGGGGTAGAAATGAACCTGTATCGGTTTGTCAAGGGTATTGGTTTAACTCCCTTGCTCTGCGGCAATATTAAAGGTCTTCAAGATCCATACCGCAACCCCACTACCCAAATTAGTTTTGCCCAACGCTGGGGACAAAAACCCCAGATGGTGACTAGCTTTGCTGATGGGAGTAAGATTTCCTTTGAGCAAGCAATTGTGGCTAATGCGACGGGGATGAAAGTAGCTAAACGTGGTATGACCGGACAAAATTTTACAGGTCATGTTGACGAACTTTGCAAACTCTACGACATAGAAGAACTGCAAAAACTAGGTGGTATTGTTGATTATGTTGTCGGTGCCAAACCAAATCCAGGGGTATTTATTTTTGCTGCCCACGAAGACCCCAAACAGCGCCATTATCTTAACCTCTACAAATTGGGTGAAGGTCCCCTCTATAGCTTCTACACCCCTTATCACCTTTGCCACTTTGAATTGCCCTTTTCAATAGCTCGTGCAGTCCTATTTCAAGATGCTGTTCTGTCTCCCTTGGCCGGGCCAATGGTCGATGTTATTACCACTGCTAAAATCAATCTTCAAGCTGGGGAGACTATTGATGGTATTGGTGGTTATATGACCTACGGTCAATGCGAAAATTCAGACATTGTCTATCAAGATAACTTATTACCAATGGGAATAGCGGAAGGATGTCGCTTAAAGCGAGATATTCTTCAAGATCAAGTCCTTACATATGAGGATATAGAACTACCAGTAGGTAGACTTTGTGACAAACTAAGAGCGGAACAAACAGCTTATTTTGCACCATCAAAAGTCTTAGCGACTGTGAGGTAATCACATCCATCATCATTCAGAGGTCAGATTTTTACATCTGACTTCTGAATAGTGGATATTTTCGTTCTAAATCTAGTTGATAGATGAGACCAAAATAAATCATGAAAATTGCTCTCGTCCATGATTACTTAACCCAGCGCGGTGGTGCAGAGCGTGTGTTTGAATTGCTGTGTAAACGCTACCCAACAGCAGACATTTTCACGTCTTTATATGAGCCACAAAAAACAATTGACTTAGGGGAGCGGATCATCAACACAACATTCTTACAGGGGATTCCAGGTGCAGCGAAGTATTTTCGGTTAATGGCACCCTTTTACTTTACCGCCTTTAGGACTCTAAATCTACAAGACTATGATCTAATTATTAGTAGTAGCACCAGTTTCGCTAAAGCAGTAAGAAAGCGGCCAGATGCGCGCCATATTTGTTTTTGTCATAATGTGACCCGATTCCTGTGGGATACAAAAACGTATTTACGGCAATATGGAGACTATCGTTATTTTGCCCCATTAATTGAACAGGTGTTTCAACTAATGAGAGATGTAGACCTGAAATATGCCCAGGAACCAGACCTTTACATTGCCAATTCCAGTGTTGTAGCGTGTCGGATTCAAAAGATTTACAACAAACAGGCAGTGGTCATTAACTACCCAATTGATACGAGCAAATTTATTTTTTCCGAGCGCAAAGATGAATACTACTTAGCATCAGCGCGGATGATCAGCTATAAACGGCTGGATCTGATCATTGAAGCCTTCAATTGGCTAGGGTGGCAGTTATTAATCTCAGGTGACGGACCAGAGGAAGAAAGGTTAAAATCAAAAGCCTTAGGCAATATTAAGTTTTTAGGGCACGTCAGTGACAGAAAGCGTAAAGAGTTGTTTTCCCAAGCGAAATCGATAATTGTGGCGGCGCTAGAAGACTATGGATTAGTACCGATAGAAGCAAATGCCAGTGGAACACCAGTTATTGCCTATGGAGCTGGGGGTGTATTGGATACCCAAATACCTGGGAAAACAGGAGTCTTTTTTAAAAGACAAACACCAGAATCCTTGCAGAGTGCATTACTAGAGGCTAGAGAAATAGTATGGAATTACGAAAACATTCGCAACCATGCCGTAAATTGCTTCTCTGAAGCAGTCTTTTTTCGGAAAGTTGAGCAAATTATTGGTGTAGCGTAGTTAGCCATATTATTAGTGATTTTTGATCTGTTATAAGGATAATAAGCGTGATTCAAAATAGTCTAAATCCCCATCTAGAAAAAGAATCTACTTATGGACAAATATTGGCGATATTTGTCCGGCGATTTCCCTGGTTTTTAGTAGTATTTCTTAGTTCAACTGTTCTCGCAGGCATCATAACTCTGAGAACAAATCCTACGTATAGAAGCTCAATGCAACTACTCGTAGAACCTAACTATCAAGGTAAACCAGAAGAATCTGGAGTAGGAAATCAGTTTACCGACTCTGATGTGGAGATAGATACGGCAACCCAGCTCAATCTCATGAAGAGTTCTGGACTGATGCAAAAAGCGGTTGATAAACTTCTGCCTGAGTATCCCAATATCACTGTAGACGCACTGCAAAATTTTCTAGTCCTCGATCAACTCAGAACCAAAGACGATAATATTGCCACGAAAATTTTTCAAGTTCAATATACTGATGAAGATCCGCAGAAGACAAAAAAAGTCTTGACTGCGATCCGACAAGTCTATGTAGAATACAACAAACAAGAGCAAGATTTACGGTTGCAAAAAGGGCTGCAAGTTATCAGAGAACAGTTGAGACAAGCCAGCGATGATGTGAATGCATCTGAAGCTAACCTGCAACGGTTTCGTAAAAGCCAAGATTTAATAGATCCTGAGTCACAAGCTAAAAACATTGAGACGGATTTGAACAGTATTCAGCAGGAACGAGAGTCAACACGCTCTCAGTATGAGGAGGCTTTAGCACGGCAAAAAGCCTTGGAACAAGAACTCAACCGTTCCCCGGAAAATGCGCTAGTGTCTTCCCGTCTGAGTGAGTCTACTCGCTACCAAGCCCTACTCAACGAAATCCAGAAAACGGAGTTAGCCCTAGCAGAGGAACGCCTGCGCTTCACGGATAACACACCAGATGTGCAAAGGCTCAAAGAACAACTTCAAAGTCAAAAAGTTCTTTTACAAAAGGAGGTGAGCAGGACTTTAGGTGGAGTTGTGGTTGGTGTATCCACTTCTGGGGACAATCTCCTGCAACAGGGACAGCTGGGGCAGATTGATCTGAATCTGGCAGGTCAGCTAGTTGAAACCCAGACAAACATAGTTTCTTTAGCGGCCCGTGACCAAACTTTGGCCCAGAAAGAGAATGAGTTGCGTTCACAACTCAAACGCTTTCCAGCTTTGCTGGACTATTACAATCGGATCCTGCCAAAATTACAATTTGGTCGTGAACGATTAGAACAATTGTTGAAGGCAGAGCAACAATTACAACAGGAACTGGCAAAAGGTGGATTTAATTGGGAAGTTGTCGAGGAACCGGAAAAGGGCGAACAAATCAGCCCTAACCTCCACCAAAACCTATTATTAGGAGCAGTAGTAGGGTTCATGTTAGGTGGAATTGCCGTGTTTATTCGCGAAGCATCTGATGACTTTGTTCACACCACCGCGGAGTTGGAAAAGCAATTTGCCCTACCGTTGTTAGGAACTACTCCTAAATTACCACCTGCTAACAGGAGAGAATCAGTCATTAAGCTACCTTTTGGTAAACCAGAAGTCCTCGCCCCCTGGACAATTCAAGTACTCCACTCCCCACAACACTGGGAATCGTTGGACTTGATTTATAAAAATATTGAACTTCTCAGTACTGTCTCGAGTTTGAAGTCTTTGATGGTGACTTCAGCTTTACCAGATGAGGGGAAATCCAGTTTGGCCTTGGGCTTGGCAATGAGTGCCGCCCGTCTGCACAGAAAAGTACTCTTGATTGATGCCAATCTACGTGCCCCCAGCCTGCACAAGCAGCTCAATCTTCCCAATGAACAAGGGCTATCAACCCTGCTGGCAAGCGATGTCACCCTACCTCATCAGGTTGGTGTCCAATACTCCGGCTCACTCTATATCGACATTTTAACTGCTGGACCAATGCCTGCTGACCCGGCTAATCTTTTAAGTTCTCCACGGATGATGCAACTGATGGCAATCTTTGAGGATAACTATGATTTAGTCCTCATCGACGCTCCACCAGTTCTCGGTTTTGTGGATGCGATCCTCACAGCATCATCTTGTCGCAGTGTAGTGATGATGGCAAGTGTTAGTAGGGTGACACGGACTCATCTCACCCAGGCTACAGCAATGCTGAGTAAACTAAACCTGATTGGGGTTGTGGCTAATGGCGTATCTGACTCTTCAATTACATACGTGCCATATACCGAGCAAAAACAACTAGTACTGCAACAAGCTGTAGAGAAATAACGATATGACAACTTCAATTATCCCTAGTCCGCCAAAAAATCATACCATATCTCAGCAGCATTCTTACTGCTCACTTTTATGGAGACGAGATCAGTTGTTGGTGAAGCCTGCGGGACAGGTGAAGCAGCCCTATCTGCCTTCATTGGCAAAACAACAATTGTTGGTGGAGTGCTTGAAGCATTCTCCAGCCAATTTGGTCACCATAGATCCTAGATTGGGTGAGAATTGGCTGCGGTTCTGGGCCGATGCCTGTCTTCAAGCTCATAAGCCCATATTTCTGTGTCTGCCTACGGGTCGTAAACCACTGAGACAAAATAGCCGATTTTGGTGGCGATTGCGGTGGTCAATTAACTGGTTCATAGCCCTAATATTGTTGCTAATCATGAGTCCAGTCATCCTAGGGCTACTGTTGCTGATGCGAGTTTACTCCCCAAAGTTGCTTTGTTCCCGGGAGTGGCATGTTGGAGAGTCGGGTAAACTCTTTTTACTAATGAAATTTCAAGATGTGACACTACTAGGGTATTGGCTAGGTAAATCTGGTCTAGGTAATCTGCTCTTATTGTGGAATGTAATCAAAGGTGATATCAGTCTAATCGGTCCCCAATATTGGACCTTGGCGGATGCAGTACAGTTGACTTCAGCTAACCAAAAACAACTCAATAAACTCTCAGAAACTCCAAGTTCATGGGAGGTAGAAGAAAGGTCCCAACTATTAGCCAATTTTAGATTTTAGATTGGGGATTGAGGGATTTTAGATTTTAGATTAGGGGGAGAACCTACTCCCCAATTTGCCAAACTATTGTTAGAAATGCTCATGCCTCTTCCATGTTCTCAACTACTTTATAATTGGCTTAAAGCCAATAGATCTTGGCGAGAAAACTACTTAATTTTGCAAGAGTTTAAATACTTCAAAAAAACTGCCATTCTCGCCATATGTTTTTCATTATTTGCAGCAACATTTGAGGGTTTAAGTGTTGGATTTTTGCTCACTTTTCTGCAAAGTTTAACTGCTCCTGATGCTAAACCAATTCAAACAGGAATTGCCTGGTTTGATATCTGGGTTTTAGCTGCTAACACATCAGCTATTAACAGACTTTATCGAATTTCTCTACTGATTTTATTAAGTACTTGGTTCCGGGTCGGATTCAATTATTTGGCACAAGTATACACGGAAACAGCTCAATTATATATAGCAGATCGCCTACGTAAACAAATTTTTGAGCAGTTGCAAGGACTACCACTGAGCTATTTTGCTAAAACTCGTGGCGGTGAATTAATCAATAGCATTACCACTGAGATCGAGCGAGTCAGACAGTGGTTTAGTGGCGCCTCATTTTTGATGACTAGAGGCATGACAACTACGATTTACTTCATATCAATGTTTCTGCTGTCGTGGCAGCTTTCAATCCTTGCCTTCCTGTTATTTGCACTAATTGGAGTAGGACTATCAACACTAAATGCTAAAGCTAGAGAAACCAGTTTTAGTACTTCCATTGCTAATGGTAATTTTACTTCAACAGCCATAGAATTTATCACAGGTATTCGTACAGTTCAAGCATTTTCTACTCAAGAATTTGAGCGGCAACGGTTCTATAGTGCTAGTAATCAAGTATTCATTACTTCCAAAAAAGTTGTATTAATCTGGGCCCTCGTCAGACCTCTAGCTGAAGGTATAGCCAGTACAATTCTGATTGGGATGATTATTTTTGCATTCACGGTTTTCGTTGTCAATGGCACACTACAGGTTGCTTCTCTCTTAACATTTTTCTTTGTGCTGTTTCGTGTTGTCCCCATTGTTCAGGATATTAACGGCACCAGAGCGCACTTGAGTACACTGCACGGGGCAATGGATAATATTAAGGAGCTTTTGAGAACTGACAATAAAATTTATTTACAAGATGGCAAATTGGAATTTCCGGGACTAAAGTATTCAATTGATGTAGTATCTGTGGACTTTGGTTATGATGCTGATAATTTGGTACTCAACAATATTACTCTGAGTATTGAGAAAGGCAAAACTACAGCCCTTGTGGGAGCAACCGGCGCCGGGAAAAGTACATTAATTGATTTAATTCCCCGGTTTTATGATCCTGTAGAAGGTCATGTGCTGATCGACGGAGTGGATATTCGCGAATTTCGACTCAACTCCCTGCGGAGTAAAATCGCTGTTGTCAGTCAAGACACATTTATTTTCAATACTTCTGTGAGGAATAATATTGCCTATGGCATAGTTGGAATAGAGGAATCTGAAATTCGTGAAGCGGCTCGATTAGCGAATGCCCTGGAGTTTATTGAACAAATGCCTGAAGGTTTTGATACCCAATTAGGGGATCGGGGTGTTCGCTTATCCGGTGGACAACGCCAACGAATTGCTATTGCTCGCGCTCTCCTACGCGATCCTGAAATATTGATTTTAGATGAAGCCACAAGTGCCCTAGATTCTGTCACCGAGCGATTGATTCAGGAGTCTTTAGACAAGCTTGCTGTTGGTCGAACTGTCATCACCATCGCTCACCGTCTCTCCACTATTGCTCAAGCTCATAAAGTTGTAGTTATGGAACAAGGACGGATAGTTGAACAGGGTAGATATCAAGAATTACTTGAGTGTCAGGGGAAGCTTTGGGAGTATCATAAGACTCAATATCAAATGGGTCGTATGCATGATGAAGGATAAATCTGGAGTTTTGGGTTTTAATTTTTTCTATTCTCAACTATGGTCAATATCGGCTATCATACAGCTAAAATCCAAGGGAGAGCGATTCGTTCTCTATACAAAGCAATCATTGCTCAGGTAATTAGTCTCCCCGTCCCCGTGACTCGAAAGGTACCCATAAGTGTTTATTCTCTATCCTGTGAGCGTGATTTACCCGAGCAAGTTGCAAGTATTCGCTCATTTATCAGCTACATTGGTATTCCCAATAAATTCACGGTAATCTCTGATGGTAGCTACACTCAGTCTAGTTGCAATTTACTTTACAGGATTCATCCTTGTGTCGAGGTGATACCCTTAGATAAATTTATCAACAAAGATTTACCTGAATGTGTTTCCGATTATGCCCAAATGCATCCTATGGGTAAAAAGTTGTCGGCATTAATGTCAATTCCTGTTCACGAAACAACTATCTACACAGACTCTGATATTTTATTTTTTCCTGGGGGGATTGACTTAGTCGATTTAGCTAATTCAGGTGATAAATACTGCCGCTATCTACCGGATTGTTCTAGTTCATTAGATGAGCGAATCATTGAGAATGACGGGGAAAAAGTAAATCCAGTAAATGGGGGTTTTATTCTATTTCAACATCAGTTAAATTGGGATTTAGCCATTGAAAGGTTAGCTAATCTTCAAGAACTCCCGATTTATTTCACTGAACAGACACTTGTGCATCTGACAATGCACTACAACCATGGTAAACCCCTTTGTTCACAAAAGTATGTCTTGAGCGTTGAGGATCAGTTCATTTATCCAGACAAGTTCGCCCATGAAGAGATCGCTTTAAGACATTATGTAAGTGATGTCAGACATAAGTTTTGGCTACAGGTAGGGGTTTTATTCTCTCCTTAATTATTACAGCAGTTTCTGAACAACCGTGCCACAGATAGAAATCATCAAAACTAGTCCTAGAGTTCGTTCTAGAATTTATTTTTGTGGCGGGTTTAATATCAAATTGCTGTAAGTATTGTCTTGATATTAGTGGCAACAGAGAATTGGCACTTAGCCGCTACATTTAAGGGTGTTATTCTATGCTTAATTTAATCACGAATGTTGGACAAGAAAAGCTCACAGTTTCTCTAAATTTAATTTATCATTGTTCTAATTTTCATATCGGTGGTAATGGGGGAGTGGAAACTTATTTAGGTTCTCTCCTGGAAAACCGACCCCCGAATGTGAGCAACTATGTAATTCAGTCTCTGCAACATCTTGACCAAACACAGTTTAAATTGCTACATATCCACAGCCCCGATTTACTTT